>Ga0233385_1000963_pt1 | contig 12739 bp, 11 predicted proteins | sample ElkDunMinimDraft_16_FD_191543 | JGI IMG/M metagenome (GOLD analysis project Ga0233385, IMG submission 191543) | Fecal eukaryotic communites from dung pellets of Tule Elk in California, USA - Elk Dung G36 | ecosystem: Host-associated > Mammals > Digestive system > Large intestine > Fecal | place...
ATCGTCATCAGGTCCATCGACACGCGGCCGATCACCGAAGCCATGCGGCCATTGACCAGTACTGGCGTGCCTGCCGGCGCCAGGCGCGGATACCCGTCGCCATACCCCACCGCGGCCACGCCGATCGCCATGTCTTCCGGCGCTTCCCAGGCGGCGGAGTAACCGATGCGCTCGCCCTTGGCGACACGGTTGACCGCGAGCAGCCGCGTCTCGAAGGTCATCGCCGGACGCAGGCCGAACGTCGCGCCGCTGCGCCCGGCAACGACCGACATCCCGTACAGCGCGCCGCCGGGCCGGATCCAGTCGCCGCAGGCCTGCGGCCACCCCAGCACGGCTGCCGAGTTGGCCAGCGAACGGGGGCCTTCGAGACCCTCGGTCGCAGCGGTGAACGCGCGCAGCTGGGCCGGTGTCTGCAGGCCGTTGGGGGAATGCGCATCGAATTCGTCGGAACTGGCGAAATGCGTCATCAGCACGATCTCGCCGTCGACGCCGCGGGCAGCACGCAGCCGGGCGTAGGCGTCGCGCACCTGTTCGGGCGCGAAGCCGAGCCGGTGCATGCCGCTGTCGATCTTCAGCCAGACGCGGATCGGCGCGCCGTCCGTCTGTTCGAGCAGGTCGAGCTGGGCCGCGTGATGCACGATGGCCTCGGCGCGCAGTGCGCGCAGCTGTTCCAGATCACCCGGGTTGTCGAACCCCGACAGCACCAGGATCGGTTGATCGAGCCCCACCGCGCGGATCCGCGCGGCGTCCTCGATCGCGGCGACGCCGAAGGCATCGGCTGCGCCGAGCGCGCGTGCGGCCGTTTCGAGCCCGTGACCGTAACCGTCGGCCTTGACCATCGCCATCAGGCGGCGGCCGGGCGCGCGGTCGCGCAGCGCGGCCAGGTTGTGACGGAGCGCGTCGGCGTGGATGGTGGCGGTGATCGGGCGGGCCATGCGGCATGCGACAGCGTGGGGAAGCCGGCTATTGTGCCCTCGCGACGCGCCGGCCGGCAGCCGCGGCGGTGAACGCAGGGTTCTACTCGAAGCTGCCGACCGAATCGTGGGACAGGTTGTCGAAGCGGGTGTATTCGCCGAAGAACTTCAGCTTCACCGAGCCGGTCGGGCCGCTGCGCTGCTTGCCGATGATGATCTCGGCCAGGCCCTTGTCCGGGGAGGTTTCCTTGTTGTAGTAGTCGTCGCGATAGATGAAGACGATGATGTCGGCATCCTGCTCGATGGCGCCCGATTCGCGCAGGTCGGCCATCACCGGGCGCTTGTCGGCGCGCGTTTCCAGCGAGCGGTTGAGCTGGGAGAGCGCCATCACCGGCACGTTGAGTTCCTTGGCCAGCCCCTTGAGCGAGCGCGAGATCTCCGAGATTTCGGTCGCGCGGTTCTCGCTGTTGCCCGGCACCGACATCAGCTGCAGATAGTCGATGACGATCAGGCCCAGATCATGCTCGCGCTTGAGGCGCCGGCACTTGGCGCGCAGCACGTCGGGGCCGAGCCCCGGCGTGTCGTCGATGAAGATCTTGGTTTCCTTGAGCATGCGGATCGCGCTGCTGACGCGGCTCCAGTCCTCGTCCTCGAGCGCGCCGGTGCGCAGGCGCGTGGCATTGATGCGGCCATTGGAGGAAATCAGGCGCAGCGCGAGCTGGCTGGCCGACATTTCCATCGAGAACACGCCGACAGCCTTCTTGGTCTTGATCGCCGCGTACTCGGCGATATTGAGCGCGAAGGTGGTCTTGCCCATCGCCGGACGGGCCGCGAGGATGATCAGATCCGTGGGCTGCAGGCCCGCAGTCATCTCGTCGAACTCCGTGTAGCCCGTCGGCAGGCCCGTGACGCCACCACCGTTGGTGTAGCGCGTCTGCAGGACGTCGAATGCCTCCGCCATCGCCTTGTTGATCGCGGTGAAGTCGGTACGCCCCTGGGCGCCGGCCTCGGCGATCTTGAACACCTGCTGCTCGGCCTTGGCGAGGATCTCGCTGCTGTCGCGACCTTCGGGCTGGAAACCGTCGTTGACGATTTCGGTGCCGACATCGATCAGCTGGCGGAGGATGGCCTTGTCGCGCACGATTTCCGCATAGGCGCGGATGTTCGCCGCCGAAGGCGTGGTACTGGCAAGTTCGCCCAGATACGCGCCACCCGCGACCAGATCCGACAGGCCGTTGGAGTCGAACCACTCACCCAGCGTCACCGCGTCGAAGGGCTTGCTCTTCTCGGCAAGTTCCTGGATCGCGGTGTAGATCTTCTGGTGATCGCGACGGTAGAAGTCCTCCGGCACGATCAGGTCGGCGATGCGGTCGTAGGCGTCGGGAACGAGCATCAGCCCGCCCAGCACCGCCTGCTCGGCCTCGATCGACTGCGGCGGTACGCGCAGCTGTTCGAGACGCGCATCCCCCCGGTCGTGACGGTCGTGACGGTCGTGATTGCGGAATTCGGTACGTGCGGCCATGGTGGTGTGGAACTCGGAGAACGGGATTACGGCATCTGCATGCTAGGCCGCGCGCCTGTGGATACGCGACCCCACAACCTGTGGATAAGCCTGATGCGACACAGGCATGCAGCATCGCCCCGCGGAATCTCGCCACGCGCGACGCACCCGCGGGCCCAACGAAAACGGGCGCCTTGCGGCGCCCGTCGTGTCGAACCGATCCGATGGATCAGGCGACTTCGCCTTCGATGACCAGCTTGACGGTGGTCTCGGCATCGGCGTGCAGATGCACGACGACCTCGAACTCGCCGGTGTTGCGGAATGCGCCTTCGCCCAGCACGACTTCCGACTTGTTGACCGGCGTGACCGCCTTGGTCAGCGCATCGGCGATTTCGCGCGGGCCGACCGAGCCGTACAGCTTGCCTTCGGTCGAAGCGTTGGCGTAGATCGTGACGCTGGCGCCCTCGAGCTTGGCCAGGCGCTGCTGGGCCTCGTCGAGCTGCGACTGGGCCTTGGCTTCGTACTCGGCGCGGCGCGCTTCGAACTCGGCGATGCTCTTCGCGGTGGCCGGCACGGCCTTGCCCTGCGGCACGAGATAGTTGCGGCCGTAGCCCGGCTTCACGTTGACCTTGTCGCCAAGGTTGCCGAGGTTGGTGACCTTCTGCAGGAGAATCAGTTGCATGGTGTTGCTCCGTATTCGTTAGCGGCGCCGGCGGCGCCGCAACGAGTGCTGTCCGAAACGGACGTAATCATGTCGAGAACGGTGTCGCCATCCGCTTTGTTGAAAAGTCCGGCCATGGATGGCCGGGCTTTCGCGGAGGGACCCGCGCGCGTCACACGTTGTGGTTGTCGGTGTACGGAATCAGCGCCAGGAAACGTGCGCGCTTGACGGCCGTGGCCAGCTGACGCTGGTAACGCGACTTGGTGCCGGTGATGCGGCTCGGAACGATCTTGCCGTTCTCGGTGAGGTTCTGGCGCAGGGTGTTGAGATCCTTGTAATCGATCTCCTTGACACCCTCGGCGGTGAACTTGCAGAACTTGCGGCGGCGGAAGAACTTGGACATGTGCGTGATCCTCAGGCGGCTTCGGCGTTGTTGTCGGACTTGTCGGCTTCGGCATCGCTGCCAACGGTCGACTCGCCATCGTCGTCACGGCGACGGCGCTCGCCACGCTCGGGCTTGTCCGTCTTCTCGTCCTTGTTCTTCATGATCAGGGACTGCTCGGTGTCGGCCTCGTCGCGACGCACGACCAGGTGACGCAGCACCGCGTCGTTGAAGCGGAACGCTTCGACGAGGTCATCGAGACCGGCCTGGCCGACTTCGATGTTGAACATCACGTAGTGGGCCTTGACCAGGTTGTTGATCGGGTAGGCCAGCTGGCGGCGACCCCAGTCCTCGAGACGGTGGATGGTGCCTTCGGCGCCTTCGATCAGCGACTTGTAGCGCTCGATCATCGCGGGCACCTGCTCGCTCTGGTCCGGATGGACCAGGAACACGATTTCATAATGACGCATGGTGGTTTCCTTTCGGGTATCGACCGCGCAGATGCGCGGGTCTGTGATAGCCCCCCGTCCGCGGCGCGGCCGCACGGTGGGGCAAGGTCTCCCGGCGACGATCGCCGCAGGGAGCCGGGCATTCTCACAGAAGCGGACGCCCACGGCAAGCTGGCCACGGACCGCGCCAGAGCGCGCACGCCGGTGCGACATTCGGTCGCAGTCTCACAGAACTGCGCGACATGATGGAATAGGACTCGCGGAAGCCCCCCCATCCGCACCCTCCCCCGCACACCACAACGCCGCCCGAGGGCGGCGTCGAGGATCGATCACCGTGCCAGCCGACCGCGTCCGCAATCCGCATGCCCCATCCGGGGCCATGCGCATTGGTCGCGGCGGGCGATCAGCGCACGGTTTCCAGGGTCCGGCTGAAGGCCAGCGCCGCCAGGGTCACCACAGCGCCCGACAGCAGGTAGTAGCCCACATACGCCAGGCCGAACTCGCTGCACAGCCACAGCGCGACCAGCGGTGCGAAGCCCGCACCCACGAGCCAGGCGATGTCCGAGGTCACCGCCGCGCCGGTGTAGCGGTAGATGCTCTCGAAACGCGAGGCGATCGCGTTGCTCGCCTGCCCCAGCGACAGCCCCAGCAGGGCGAAGCCGACGACCACGTAGGTGGTACGGCCGCTGGTGGTGTCGCTGCCCAGCAGCGGCGCTGCGAAGAAGCTGAAGACCGCGATCAGCACGGCAGCGACGGCCAGCTGGCCGCGGCGACCGATCCGCTCGGCGAGGATGCCCGACAGCATGATGCCCAGGCCGCCGACGATCGCACCCAGGAACAGGCTGCCGAGGAACTCGGTGGCGTCGTGATCGGTATAGAGAGTCGCCCAGCTCAGCGGGAAGATCGTGACGAGGTGGAACATCGCGTAGCTGGCCAGCGGAATCAGTGCGCCGATGAAGACCTGCCGGGGATGGGTACGGATGGTTTCCACCACCCGCCGCGGCTGCAACTCCTGTTCCTTGAACAGCTGCACGAATTCGGGCGTCACCACCAGTCGCAGGCGCGCGAACAGCGCGACCACGTTCAGCGCCAGGGCGACGAAGAACGGAAAGCGCCAGCCCCAGGCCATGAAGTCTTCCTGGCTGAGCAACTGGGTGAAGACCAGGAACATGCCGCAGGCGAGCATGAACCCCAGGGCCGCGCCCAGCTGCGGGACCATGGCGTACCAGCCGCGACGCTCGCGGGGCGCGCTCAGCGACAGCAGCGAGGGCAGACCGTCCCATGCACCACCCCAGCCGAGCCCCTGGCCGAAGCGGAAGAACGCCAGCAGGACGGGGGCCAGCGCTCCGACCTGGGCGTAGCTCGGCAGGAAGGCGATGGCCATCGTCGAGCCGCACAGCAGGAACAGTGCGCCGATCAGCTTGGCCGCGCGGCTGAAGTTGCGATCGACCGCCATGAAGATGACCGAGCCGATCGGACGGGCAATGAAGGCCAGCGAGAACACCGCGAACGACTTGAGCGTCGCCTGGACCGGATCACTGTCGGGAAAGAAGAGATACGGGAACACCAGTACCGCAGCGATGCCGTAGACGAAGAAGTCGAAGAACTCGGATGTTCGTCCCATGACCACCGGAAACGCGATCTTGCCCGGCGAGATCTCGCGTTCATCGTTGGTCTCCGGCGCTTCGTCGAGGCCGGTCGTGGCTTGCTGTGCGGTTTCGCTCATGTGCGCGCTCTCTCTCCGGTCGTTATGGGGGATAATGCGCCGCATTGTGAGCCAGAAACGGGCCCACCGGGCAAGGTGCGCAGCAGCAGGGTCCGGCGTCCCGCCACATCTCAACGCTAATCGTCCTTCCGTAGCGTTTCCGTCAAGTCGTTTTCCTCTCCCGTCGTCATCGATCCCCCAATGAAATCCATTCTTCGAATCTTTGCGCTGCTTTTCGCGGCCACACTGCTGTCGGGCTGCGACTGGGTCGTCATGGCGCCGTCGGGTGACATCGCCATACAGCAGCGCAACCTGATCGTGCTGTCGACGGTCCTGATGCTGCTGATCATCGTCCCGGTGATCATGCTGACGTTCTTCTTCGCCTGGAAATACCGGGAGTCGAACACGGACGCCGAGTACGCTCCCGAGTGGCATCACTCCACCCGCCTCGAGCTGATCATCTGGTCGGCGCCGCTGGCGATCATCCTGGTCCTGGGCACCGTGACCTGGATCGCGACCCACAAGCTCGATCCCTATCGTCCGCTGGACCGGATCGACGCCAATACGCCGATCCCCGAAGGCGTTGAGCCGCTGGTGGTCGAAGTGGTGGCGCTCGACTGGAAGTGGCTGTTCCTCTATCCCGAGCAGGGCATCGCGACGGTCAACGAGCTCGCGGCACCGGTGAACGTGCCGATCCAGTTCAAGATCACCTCCTCCTCGATGATGAATTCCTTCTTCATCCCGGCGCTGGCCGGCCAGATCTATGCCATGGCCGGCATGGAGACCAAGCTCAACGCGGTCATCAACGAGGAAGGCGTCTACAAGGGCTTTTCCGCCAACTACAGCGGTGATGGCTTCTCGTTCATGCGCTTCGACTTCCACGGCATGAGTGAAGGCGAGTTCGAGGAATGGGTCGAGCGCGTGCGTTCCGACGACGTGTCGCTGGGTCGCCCGGAGTATCTGGAGCTCGAGAAGCCGTCCGAGCGCGAGCCGGTCCGGTACTTCGGCAGCGTCGATCCGGCGCTCTACGAGGCGATCCTCAACATGTGCGTGAACCCGGGCGCGATGTGCATCCACGAGATGGCGCACATCGACCGCAGCGGCGGCGCCGGTGTCGAGAGCAAGCAGAACTACGCGCGCCTGCGCTACGACAACCGGCACGCCGGCGATCTGATCGCCGCACCCGGCGCGACCTTCCCCGAGGCGGGCCGCGAGGCACGTGGCGACGAGCCGCAGGGGCACCAGCCGCGCGCCGTTTCGCCGGAAGAAGCCACACCGCAGCCTTCCGATCCGAACGAGATCGACGAGAGCATGCAGCCGATCTCTCCGGAGGAGGCGCCGCGCAACGAAGGCGCTCCCGGAAAGCCGGATGACGACCGCGGCCCGTCGGGCCGCTGATCCACCCCGGAACGCACCACCGAATCCAGTACCAGGCAGGAACCCATGTCCGCACCCCAGGACCAACTTCACTCACCGTGGATCGGGCGACTCTCGCTCGACTCACTCGCCTTCCTCCACGACCCCATCCTTGCGGCCACCTTCGCCGGTGTCGTGATCGGCGGCATCGCGGTGCTCTTTCTCCTGACCAAGTACCGCCTCTGGGGCTACCTGTGGAAGGAGTGGTTCACGAGCATCGACCACAAGAAGATCGGCATCATGTATTGCGTCCTCGCAATCGTGATGTTGCTGCGTGGCTTCTCGGACGCCCTGCTGATGCGTGCGCATCAGGCGGTCGCGTCGGGCGGCAGCGAGGGCTTCCTGCCGCCGCACCACTACGATCAGATCTTCACCGCCCACGGCGTGATCATGATCTTCTTCGTCGCGATGCCGCTGGTGACCGGCCTGATGAACTACATCGTGCCGCTCCAGATCGGCGCGCGTGACGTCTCGTTCCCGTTCCTCAACAACTTCAGCTTCTGGATGACCACCGCTGGCGCGGTGCTGATCATGATTTCGCTGTTCGTTGGCGAGTTCGCACGGACCGGCTGGCTGGCCTATCCGCCCCTTTCGGGCGCGGACTACAGTCCCGGCACCGGCATGGACTACTACCTGTGGGGGCTACAGGTGGCGGGCGTGGGCACAACGCTGTCGGGCATCAACCTGATCGTGACCATCGTCAAGATGCGGGCGCCGGGCATGAAGTTCATGCGCATGCCGATCTTCACCTGGACCTCGCTCTGCACCAACATCCTGATCGTCGCCACGTTCCCGATCCTGACGGCAACGCTCGCGCTGCTGACGATGGACCGGTATGTCGGCACGAACTTCTTCACGAACGATCTCGGCGGCAATCCGATGATGTACGTGAACCTGATCTGGATCTGGGGTCACCCGGAGGTCTACATCCTGGTGCTGCCGGCCTTCGGCATCTTCTCCGAGATCGTCGCCACCTATTGCGGCAAGCGCCTGTTCGGCTACACCTCGATGGTCTACGCCACGGCGGTGATCACGATCCTGTCGTACCTGGTCTGGTTGCACCACTTCTTCACGATGGGCTCGGGCGCGAGTGTCAATGCGTTCTTCGGCATCACGACGATGATCATCTCGATCCCGACGGGCGCGAAGATCTTCAATTGGCTCTTCACCATGTACAAGGGCCGGATCCGGTTCGACGTGCCCATGCTGTGGACCATCGGCTTCATGTTCACCTTCGTCATCGGTGGCATGACCGGCGTGCTGCTTGCCGTGCCGCCGGCCGACTTCGTGCTCCACAACAGCCTGTTCCTGGTCGCCCACTTCCACAACACCATCATCGGCGGCGTGGTCTTCGGCCTGTTCGCCGGCATGGTGTACTGGTTCCCGAAGGCCTTCGGCTTCAAGCTCGACGAGTTCTGGGGCAAGGTGTCGTTCTGGTGCTGGCTCGTGGGCTTCTGGGTGGCGTTCACCCCGCTCTACATCATGGGTCTGATGGGCGTGACCCGGCGCCTGAGCCAGTTTGAAGACGGCTCACTGCAGGTCTACTTCATCATCGCTGCGATCGGCGCCGCGATCGTCGCCGTGGGCATCGCCGCGTTCATCCTGTCGATCGCCGTGGCCATCCGTGACCGCAAGAAGCTCCGCGATGTCACCGGCGATCCGTGGAATGGCCGCACCCTGGAATGGGCGACGTCCTCGCCGCCTCCGAGCTACAACTTCGCCTTCACCCCGGTTGTCCACGAGATCGATACGTACTGGGACATGAAGCGTCACGGCTACAAGCGTCCGACCACCGGCTTCGTTCCCATCCACATGCCCAAGAACACGGGCGCGGGTGTCGTCCTGTCGGGTATCAGCGTGGTCCTGGGCTTCGCCCTGGTCTGGCACATCTGGTGGCTGGCAGGCGCATCGCTCGTGGGCCTGATCGTCGCGGCGATCTGGCACACCTTCAATTACGACCGTGAGTTCTACATCCCGGCCGAGGAAGTGCAGGCGACCGAGGACGAACGAACGCGCGAACTGGCACAGCAGGCGCTCTGAACATGGCACACACGATGCAATCCACCACCGGCCCCACCGAGCGCGTCTACCACGTGGTCGAGGACCCGCACGCGCATGCCGAGCATGCGCACCATCCGGAAACCGGGACCAATCTCGGTTTCTGGATCTACCTGATGAGCGACTGCCTGATCTTCGCGATCCTGTTCGCCACCCACGCCGTGGTCGGCCGCAACTACGCGGCCGGCCCGTCGCCGGCGGACCTGTTCGACCTGAAGCTCATCCTGGTCGCGACGTTCATGCTGCTGTTCTCGTCGATCACCTACGGGTTCGCGATGCTCAGCTCGTATCGCAACAACGTGCGCGGGACGATCGCCTGGCTGCTGGTCACCGGCGTGTTCGGCCTGGCGTTCCTCGGCATCGAGATCTACGAGTTCCAGCATCTGGCGCACCTGGGCGCGACGCCGCAGCGCAGCGCCTTCCTGTCCTCGTTCTTCACCCTGGTCGGCACCCATGGCCTGCACGTCACGTTCGGCCTGATCTGGCTGGTGACGCTGGTGTTCCAGCTGAAGAAGCACGGGCTCAACGCCGCCAACAATCGCCGCCTGATGTGCCTGTCGATGTTCTGGCACTTCCTCGATGTGATCTGGATCGGCGTGTTCTCGTATGTGTACCTGATGGGAGTCGTGGGATGAGCACCGGAACCAACCACCACGCCGGCCACGAGTCGGCGCACGACGCGCACAGCCACGGCAGCATGCGCGACTACGTGATCGGCTTCGTGCTGTCGGTCATCCTCACCGTGATCCCGTTCTGGCTGGTCATGGGCGAAGTGCTCGAGAGCCGCATCCTGACGGTCGCGTTGATCATGGCGTTCGGCGCCGTGCAGATCGTCGTGCACATGGTCTATTTCCTGCACATGAACCGGAAATCGGAAGGCGGCTGGATCCTGATGTCGCTGCTCTTCACCGGCATCATCATCGTCATCGCGCTGGTGGGTTCGTTGTGGGTCATGTACCACCTCGACAACAACATGATGCCGATGTCGCCCGAGCAGATGCGCATCGCGCCCTGACGCGAGCGGCCATCGTGAAAGAGGGTTCCAACGCAGCTGCACGCCCGCTCGTCCGCTGGGTGTTGCTGGTCTTCCTGCTCATGGCGACCGCGGGCTTCATCGCCCTGGGGCTGTGGCAGGTGGACCGGCTGCAATGGAAGCGCGACCTCATCGCACGCGTGGAATCACGCGTGCACGCGGCGCCGGATCCGCTGCCGGCGTCGTCGGCCTGGGGAACGATCAACGCCGCCGAGGACGAGTACCGGCGCGTCACCGCGCGCGGCCGCCTGCTGCACACGCAGGAAGTCACGGTCTATGCATCGACCGAGCGCGGTCCCGGCTACTGGATCATGACCCCGCTGGTCACCGACGACGGTACGGTCTGGATCAATCGTGGCTACGTCGACAATGCGCACCGCGCCCGCGACAGCCGCGCCCGGCACGACGAAAACGAAATCGTCAGCGTCACCGGCCTGCTCCGCATGCCCGACCGCGCGGGCATCTTCCTCCGCGACAACGTGCCCGGCGAAGACCGCTGGTACGTACGTGCGCCCGACGAGCTGTCGGCCGCGCGCGAGGTGGTCGGCCCGGTCGCCCCGTTCTTCATCGATGCGCAGGACCGGATCGACACCGGCAGCTGGCCCGTGCCCGGCATGACGATGCTGCAGTTCCGCAACAGCCACCTCAGCTACGCGCTGACCTGGTTCGGCATGGCGCTACTGGGGTTGCTGGCGCTGGGGTTCGTGGTGCGCAGCGAGTTCGCCCGCAGGTCCTAGCGTGCAAGCACGGCGCCTGCCCAGCGCGCCCATCCCGGCCGGAATGAACGCGCTTGCCGCTGCCGGCAGAACGAAACCCTACTTGGTCGGATCCGTGGTGAAGCTTTCGCCACAGCCGCACGCGGCCGCCGCATTCGGATTGCGGAACACGAACTCCTGGTTCAGCCCCTTCTGCGCGAAGTCGATTTCGGTGCCGTCCACGATCGCTTGGCTCTGGGCGTCCACGTAGATGCGCACGCCGTCCTGCTCGCTGATCGCATCGCCGGGCTTCTCCTCGCGAGCGATGTCGACGACATAGCCCCATCCCGAACATCCGGTCCGGGTCACGCCGAAGCGCAGTCCCAGTGCACCGGGACTGTCTGCCAGGAAGCGACGGGCGCGTTCGAGCGCGGCGGGAGCGAGTGCGATGGCCATGGAACGATTGTACTCCGGTGGACCCGAACGCCCGCTGGCGGCAGCGATGCGCCGCCCGGCTCCGGTAGACTGTGCAGCCACGTGTATCGGACCGGATTTCCGGGATTCAAGGCATGACCACGACCAGCGTCCAACAGGCCCTCGCGGGGCATATTCCGGAAGGCGGTGAAGTCACCGTTCGCGGCTGGGTGCGAACCCGGCGCGACTCCAAGGCCGGACTGAGCTTCGTCAACGTCAGCGACGGCTCCTGTTTTTCGCCGATCCAGGTCGTGGCCCCGAGCGCACTGGCCAACTACGAGTCGGAGATCAGGCGCCTGACCGCAGGATGCTCGGTCATCGCCACCGGGACCCTGGTCAAGTCGCAGGGCCAGGGGCAGAGCTACGAGATCCAGGCCGAATCGATCGAAGTCGTCGGCTGGGTGGAAGACCCGGAAACCTATCCGATCCAGCCCAAGGCGCATTCGCTGGAATTCCTGCGCGAGGTCGCGCATCTGCGCCCGCGCACCAACCTGTTCGGCGCGGTCACCCGCATCCGCCACTGCCTGGCGCAGGCCGCGCACCGCTATTTCCACGAGAACGGCTACTTCTGGATCAATACACCGATCGTGACCACGTCGGATGCCGAAGGCGCCGGCCAGATGTTCCGCATCTCGACCCTCGACCTCGCCAACCTGCCGATGCGCGAGGGCAAGGTCGATTTCAGCCGTGATTTCTTCGGCAAGGAAGCGTTCCTCACCGTGTCGGGCCAGCTCAACGTCGAGGCGTTCTGCCTGGCGATGAGCAAGGTCTACACCTTCGGCCCGACCTTCCGCGCCGAGAACAGCCATACCACGCGCCACCTGGCCGAGTTCTGGATGATCGAGCCGGAGATCGCCTTCGCCGACCTCGCCGAGAACGCCCGCATCTCCGAGGAGTTCCTCAAGTACCTGTTCCGCGCGGTGCTCGACGAGCGCGCCGACGACATGGCTTTCATCGCCGAGCGCGTGCAGAAGGACGCAGTCACGCGCCTCGAGGGTTTCATCAACGCGCCGTTTGAGCGCATCGAGTACACCGAAGCCGTGTCGCTGCTGCAGAAGTCCGGGCACAAGTTCGAATTCCCGGTGGAATGGGGCCTGGACCTGCAGACCGAACACGAGCGCTGGCTCACCGAGCAGCACGTCGGCCGGCCGGTCGTGGTGACCAACTATCCCGAGCACATCAAGGCGTTCTACATGCGCCTCAACGACGACGGCAAGACGGTTGCGGCGATGGACGTGCTGGCGCCGGGCATCGGCGAGATCATCGGCGGGGCACAGCGCGAGGAGCGCCTGGACGTGCTCGATGCACGCATGGACCAGTTCGGGCTGGACCGCGAACACTACGGCTGGTACCGGGATTTCCGCCGCTACGGCACCGTCCCGCATGCCGGCTTCGGCCTCGGGTTCGAGCGGCTGATCGTCTACGTCTGCGGGCTGTCGAATATCCGCGAC
>Ga0233385_1000964_pt1 | contig 12732 bp, 13 predicted proteins | sample ElkDunMinimDraft_16_FD_191543 | JGI IMG/M metagenome (GOLD analysis project Ga0233385, IMG submission 191543) | Fecal eukaryotic communites from dung pellets of Tule Elk in California, USA - Elk Dung G36 | ecosystem: Host-associated > Mammals > Digestive system > Large intestine > Fecal | place...
GCCGCGTCGTAGGGGCCGATGTCCGCGTTCGGCTTCTCGGCGGTGAAGGCAAGCACGACCGGCGAGCCGGTGGCATTGGCGTCGGCGATGAGCCGCTCGGCGGTGGCGATGCGACGGTCCCAGTCTCGCGCGCTCGCCCAGCCGTTGTCGATGACGAGGGCGAGCGCAGAGCCGCCAGTCGGCAGGCGCTCGCGCGGGTTCCAGATCGGCTGGGCCAGCGCCAGCACGACGAGGGCAGCCATCAGCAGGCGAAGCAGGGTCAGCCACCAGGGGCTCTGGTGCGGCGTCTCCTCCTTGCGCAGCACGCGCGCCAGGATCCTCAGCGGCGGGAAGACTTCCGTCTGCGGCTTGGGCGGGGTGAGCCTCAGCAGCCACCAGATGACCGGCAGCGCGAGCAGCCCCCAAAGAATGGCCGGGAAACCGAAGCTGAGCGGCAGCCAGCTCATGGGCAGGCACGCAGATCAGCCGCGCCCCCTCCACCGGCGGAGCCTGTCCTCGGGCTTGCCAAAGGCAAGACCCGGGGAGCGGTCCCCCTCCCCCGTAAACGGGGGAGGATCCGGGTCGAGAGTGGTCGCGCGGGTTCCTTCCCTGCGAAGCGGGGGAGGGGAACCATGCGAAGCATGGTGGAGGGGGAGTCCATACGAGCCATCAGCGCAGCCCCGTAGTGTAGCCGCCGTCGCCGGCCAGCGCCATGTGGAGGCGCACCAGCGCCTCGGAGGCGAGGCGGTCGGTGTGGTTGACGGTGTAGCTCCAGCCGAGCCGCTTGCACCAGCGGATCAGCTCCTCGCGGCGGGCGGAGTAGGCAAGGCGGTAGTCGTCGCGCACCGTTTCGGCGCGGCCGGCAGTCAGCTTCTCGCCGGTCTCGGGATCGGCGAACTCGGTGCGCCCGGCATAGGGGAATACCTCCTCGGCCGGGTCGGCAACTTCGATCAGATGGGCGCGCACGCCATGGCGCGCGAGCACGTCGAGCCAGGCCATGATCTCGTCCGCGGGATCGAGGAAATCGCTGGCGAGGATGATGTCGGAGAAGCGGCGGATGTTCGAGAGGTCGGGCCGGGCGGGCAGGTCGACCGCATGCGAGAGGTGCGAAGCCAGCCGCTCGGCGCCGTTGCGCGCGGTGAAGGGGTCGGTCAGGCCCGGCCAGGCGATGCGCTCGCCGCTGCGCGACAGGAGCTCGGCCAGCGCCAGGATCAGCACCAGCGCGCGCGATTCCTTCGACACCGTCGCGCCGGTCGACTTGAAGAGCATCGAGGGGGAGGGGTCGGCCCACAGCCAGATCGTGTGGGCGGCCTCCCATTCGCGGTCGCGGACATAGGTGTGGTCGTCGCGGGCGGAGCGGCGCCAGTCGATGCGCGACGGGGCGTCGCCTTCGACATAGGGCCGGAACTGCCAGAAATTCTCGCCGATGCCGCGCTTGCGGCGGCCGTGCCAGCCGCCGATGACGGTGTTGACGATGCGACGAGCCTCGACCAGCAGGTCGGGCACGAGCGAGGCGCGGACCCGCCCGCGGGCGAGGGCGTCGCGCGTCGCGACGGGAACGGAGACTTCGCCGATGCGGGCCATCACACCTTCCCCAGCGGGAGGACGCTCACCGTCACCCCTGCGCTTTGACCAGCTTGGCGATCACGTCGCGCACCGTCATGCCTTCGGCGCGGGCGGCGAAGGTGAGCGCCATGCGATGCTGCAGCACGGGCTCGGCAAGCGCGTGGATGTCGTCGATCGAAGGCGCCAGGCGGCCGTCATAGAGTGCGCGGGCGCGGGCGCAGAGCGTGAGCGCCTGGGATGCGCGCGGGCCGGGGCCCCAGGCGATGATCTTGTCGGTCTCGGCGTCGCCCTGGCCGGGACGGGCGGAGCGCACCAGCTTCAGGATCGCCTCGACGACGCTTTCGGGCACCGGCATGCGGCGGATGAGGGTCTGGATCTCCTTGAGCCTCGTCGGGTTGAGCGCGTTCTCGGCCTTCGCGTCCTCGACGCCGGTCGTCTCGACCAGGATGCGCCGCTCGGCGTCGATCTCCGGGTAGAGGATGTCGATCTGCATCAGGAAGCGGTCGAGCTGCGCCTCGGGCAGCGGGTATGTGCCTTCCTGCTCCAGCGGGTTCTGGGTGGCGAGCACATGGAAGGGCGTCGGCAGGTCGTGGCGGGCGCCGGCGACGGTGACGTGGTACTCCTGCATCGACTGCAGGAGCGCCGACTGCGTGCGCGGGCTGGCGCGGTTGATCTCGTCGGCCATGAGGAGCTGCGCGAAGATCGGGCCGGAGATGAAGCGGAAGGAGCGCTTGCCGAGGTCGTCCTGCTCCATCACCTCGGAACCCAGTATGTCGGAGGGCATCAGGTCGGGCGTGAACTGGATGCGGCGGGCGTCGAGGCCGAGCACGATGCCGAGCGTCTCGACCAGCTTGGTCTTGGCGAGACCGGGCACGCCGACCAGGAGCGCGTGGCCGCCGGCGAGGAGCGCGACCAGCGTGCGCTCGACGACGCTTTCCTGGCCGAAGATGACCTTGCCGACGCCCTGCCTGATGCGCGAGATGTCGGCCAGCGCCTTCTCGGCCTCGGCCACCATCTCCTGCTCGCCCAGAGGGGTCTGCTTGATCATGATACTCATGCGGAACTCCTTGATCCGGTCCTTCGATCCGTCGTTCGGACCGATCGGGATGGCGGGCGCTCGGCTGTTCTGCCCAGGCACATGGCCGTGCACTTAAGCTGAACTTAAATCACCGAACACGGCTGACAAGCGGAACAACAGTGACTATTTCGTGACTATGGCCGATCACAACAGTTCAAACCAAACCGGTCTCGCGGCCGCCGCGGACACGGCGGGATTGTCCGCGCTCATCTCCCGCGCGACCCGCGCCGGCAAGGGCCTGCCGCCGGTCGAGAAGTGGAATCCGGACTTCTGCGGCGACCTCGACATGGAGATCCGGCCCGACGGGACCTGGTTCTACCTGGGCACGCCCATCGGCCGCATGCCGCTCGTCCAACTCTTCTCCACCGTGCTGCGCAAGGACGCCGACGGCAAGACCTATCTGGTGACGCCGGTCGAGAAGGTGGGGATAAGGGTGGCCGACGCGCCCTTCGTCGCCGTCGAGATGAACGTCTCCGACAAGGGCGACAGGCAGGTGATCACCTTCCGCACCAATGTCGGCGATGTCGTTGAGGCCGGGCCGGACCATCCGCTGCGCTTCGTCGACGAGGACGGGACCGGCGGGCTGAAACCCTATGTGCTGGTGCGGGGGCGGCTGGAGGCGCTGCTGGCGCGGCCGGTGATGTATGAGCTCGTCAGCCACGGCGAGGAGATCGAGGTCGACGGACGCACGATGTTCGCGGTGCGCTCGAACGGCGTGACCTACCCGATCATGCCGGCCGAGAAACTGGAGCGGCTCTGCGCATGATCGACGTCAAGACTGCGCCCTTCTCGGCCGAGGACTTCCGCCTGCGCGCGGCGATCGACCGCGGGCCGCACGAGAATTTCGACTATGGCGACCATCAATTCAATGCCGGCCATCCACGCGTCGCCGGGCCGCGGACGCTGCGCGACGCCGCCGTGCTGATCCCGGTCGTCGACCACGGACCGGAGGCGAGCGTCATCCTGACCAAGCGGTCGGAGAGCCTGACCAGCCACTCCGGGCAGGTGGCGTTTCCGGGCGGGCGCATCGATGCGACCGACGTCTCGCCCGAGGCCGCGGCGCTGCGCGAGGCAGAGGAGGAGATCGGCCTCGACCCCGGCCATGTCGAGATCGTCGGGCGGATGCCGGACTATGTGTCGGGCAGCGGCTACCGCATCGCGCCGGTGCTCTCCATCGTCAGGCCGGGCTTCCAGCTCACGATCAACGAGCATGAGGTGGACGCCGCCTTCGAGGTGCCGCTGCGTTTCCTGATGGACCCCGCCAACCACACGCAGAACAGTCGCGAGTTCGACAGACGGGTCTGGACCTACTACGACATGCCCTATGGCGGCCAGCGCATCTGGGGCGTGACCGCCGGCATCATCCGCACGCTCTACGAAAGGCTCTACCTGTGAGCGGCGCGTCGGTTGCCGGGGCGGAGTGGCTGGAGGACGCCGGCCTGCAGCGGCTGCTTACCGCGCTCAACGCCGACGGCGAACAGGCGCGCATCGCCGGCGGGGCGGTGCGCAACGCTCTGCTCGGCGAAGCGGTGGCGGATGTCGACATCGCCACGACGACGCCGCCGGAAGAGACGGTGCGCCGCGCCGAGGCGGCCGGCTTCAGGACGGTGCCGACGGGAATAGAGCACGGCACGGTGACTGTGTTATCGGCCGGCAAGGGTTTTGAAGTGACGACCCTGCGCGCAGACGTGGAGACGGACGGGCGGCGGGCGAAAGTGGCATTCGGCCGCGACTGGAAGGCGGACGCCGAGCGGCGCGACTTCACCATCAATGCGCTCTACGCCGAGGCGGACGGGACGATCGTCGACCTCGTCGGCGGGATGGCCGACCTCGACAGCCGGACGCTGCGCTTCATCGGCGACGCGGAAGCGCGCATCCGCGAGGATTTTCTGCGCATCCTGCGCTTCTTTCGCTTCTTTGCCTGGTACGGTTCCGGCCGGCCCGACGCCGAGGGGCTGAAGGCCTGCGCGCGGCTGAAGGACGGGCTGGAGCGGCTGTCGGCGGAGCGGGTCTGGGCGGAGTTGAAGAAGCTGCTCGCAGCGCCGGACCCGTCGCGCGCGCTGCTCTGGATGCGGCAGTCCGGCGTGCTGACGAAAGTGCTGCCGGAAAGCGAGAAATGGGGGATCGACGCGATCCACGGGCTGGTCGCGGCCGAGCGCGATCTGGGCTGGGCTGGCGATGCGTTGCTCAGGCTGGCGGCGATGGTGCCGCCGGATGCGGAAAGGATGGCCGCGCTGGCCACGCGGCTGAAGCTGTCGAATGCGGAGGCCGAGCGGCTGAAGGACTGGGCGGCGGCGCCGAAGCCTGCGCCGGCGGCCACTGAAAGCGATCTGGCGCGGAAGCTCTACCGGAACGGCCGGCAGCCGCTCATCGACCGGCTGCGGCTTGCGCTCGCCTCGGCGCGGGCGCGCGCGGCGACCGACGACGGCGCGCTGGTCGAGGCTGGCGGCTATTCGCGGCTGTTGAAATTCGCGGAGAAATGGACGGCGCCGCAGTTCCCGCTCAAGGGCGCCGACCTGCAGGCGATAGGCGTTCCCGCAGGCCCCGGGATGGGGAAGCTCCTGAAGCGGCTGGAAGACGAGTGGGTCGAGGCGGATTTCCGGCCCGACGGCGGCGCGCTGCTCGAACGCGCCGCGACATATCGCGAGAAAGATTAGGTCTTACGCAATTCCGATCTTGTGCAATTGCGGAACGGAAGCCGGTTCCCGCTTCCTGGAATTGCTTCAGGCCGCGCTGCGGACCTTCTCGATGCGCGAGCGGATCGCGTCGATCATGGATTCGCGGATTATCGTCTCGCCATGGGTCTGGCGCATGTGCTCGACGGCGCGGCGCATGATCTCCGCTTCCTCCTCGTGGCGCGTGTGCCAGTCGCAGCCGGGGACGAGCGAGCCGCAGTGAAATTCCTTCATCGCTTTTCCTCCTGATGTTCTTCTTGTCGCCTTCCGGGGCATCGGATCGCCCGAAAACGGGTTCCGCCTTCGCTCCGACGCCGGGGCAAGGACGATAGCACGAAATGGGGCGAAAGGATGCCTGGAAGTCGGTAGGGGAGGAAGGCAGGGCGGCCCGCCTTCCTCTGGTGTCAGCGATCGGTCACTTGACGATCATTACCTGGTCGGCGGCCCTGCTGGAGCCCTTCATCTCCCAGTTGATGGAGACCTTTTCACCGGCCTTGAGTCCCGGGTTCTTGAACATCTTGGGCAGGGTGTAGACGGAGCCGTCGGCAAGAGTAAGCGTCTGCGCCTTGGCGTCGTAGGCCTTGACGGTGCCGGTCGCATGCTGCTGCGAGGCTGCGAAGGCGAGGGCGGAGGTGGCGAGAAGGGCAGCGGCTGCTGCCGGAACAAGAAGCTTGCGCATGGCAGGCTCTCCTGAATTTGCGGGGCCGGCGCGACGCCAGGCTCCGCGGCATCCGGGCCGTCCGGACACGTCGCGTCACGGCTCCCGGGAGGCGAAGCCGCCGGCGTGTTCCGGCCCGGCGCAGCAAATTAAACCTCTCGCGCCGGCTGGCTATTAGACGAAAAAGAAAGTCTGCCCGGCCGCAGCGGACACAATCCAGCTAGCCCTGACGCCGTTTTGCCGCGATTATGGCAAAGGCCTCTTGCGGCTATCGGCCGCAATTAGAGGCATCGTCTTCTATGTCCGCGGCGGATGCTTCTTCGGCTTGAATTTCTTCTTTGGCTTGTAGTCTCGCGCTTCGCCCGCCTGCGGCTTCGGCGGGTGGGCCGACTGTCCCTTGCGATGCGGCTTCTTCGGCCGGGGGTCGGCCGGCTTCGCCGCCTCCTGATGGCCTTCGATGCGCTGGATGACGACGCCCTTTTCCGGGGTCCCCTGCCTGACCGCGGCGGCGAAGGCGTCGGCACGGTCCGGAACGATCTCGAAGCGGGACTCGGTGTCGAGGATGCGGATCGAGCCGATCTCGCGCTTCGTGACATGTCCCGCCTTGCAGATCAGCGGCAGCAGCCAGCGCGGCTCGGCGCGATGTTTCCTGCCGAGCGATACCGAGAACCAGACGCCGTTTTCGAAGCGTGTATCGGGCCGTTCGCCCTTGGACGCGTCGAAGGCCGGCGCCGGGCCGTCGGAGAGTTCTTCGGCCGCCGGCCGGGACGCGAGCTGCTGGCGCAGGAAGGCGACGGCGATCTGCTCGGCGTTGTGGGCCGCCAGAAGTTCTTGTGCGAAGGCGATCTCGTCCTCGGAGGGCGGCTCGGAAAGGGAGACATCGGCGAGGATGCGCTCGCGGTTCAGCCTGTCGATATCGGCCGGACCGGGGGCCGGCTGCGAAATGGCTTCGAGCTTCGCCAGCTTGAGCAGGCGCGCCGCGCTGCCGCGACGATGATAGGGGACGATCAGGGCGCAAACACCCTTGCGGCCGGCGCGGCCCGTCCGCCCGCTGCGGTGGAGCAGCGTTTCGGGGTTGCCCGGCAGGTCGGCATGGATGACCAGGTCGAGATTTGGCAGGTCGATGCCGCGCGCGGCGACGTCGGTCGCCACGCAGATGCGGGCGCGGCCGTCGCGCATCGCCTGCAGCGCGTTGGTGCGCTCGGCCTGGCTGAGCTCGCCGGAGAGCGAAACGACGGAAAAGCCGCGATTGGCAAGGCGGCTGGCGAGATGGCGGACCGCCTCGCGCGTGGCGCAGAAGACCATCGCGTTCTGGGCGTCGAAATAGAGCAGCGAGTTGATGATCGCGTTCTCGCGCTCGGAAGGGGCGACGAGGATGGTGCGGTATTCGATGTCGCCGTGCTGGCCGCTTTCGCCCGTCGCGGTGATGCGCAGCGCGTTGCGCTGGAAACGCTTGGCGAGAAGGGCGATGGGCTTCGGAACCGTCGCCGAGAACATGAGGGTGCGACGGTCCGCCGGGGCGGCGGCGAGGATGAATTCGAGGTCCTCGCGAAAGCCGAGATCGAGCATCTCGTCGGCTTCGTCGAGCACGACGGCGCGAAGTTCGGATATATCGAGGGAGCCGCGCGTGATGTGGTCGCGCAGGCGGCCGGGGGTGCCGATGACGATATGCGCGCCCTGTTCGAGGGCGCGGCGTTCCTGCCGCATGTCCATGCCGCCGACGCAGGAGGCGAGGCGCGCGCCGGTGTCCTTGTAGAGCCACTCCAGTTCGCGGCGGACCTGGATGGCGAGTTCGCGCGTCGGCGCGATGATCAGGGCGCGCGGCGCGCCGACGCCCTCGAAACGATCCGCGTCGCCGAGCAGCGTCGGCGCAATCGCGATGCCAAAGGCGACGGTCTTGCCCGAGCCGGTCTGGGCGGAGACGAGCAGGTCGGCGCCGTCCGCCTCGGGCGCAAGCACCGCCGTCTGGACGGAAGTGAGCGTTTCATAGCCACGCGCTGCAAGCGCTCCGGCCAATGCTGGAGCCATTTCGGGAAAAGTCGTCACGTAAGCTCTTTCTATGGGAGTGTCGGCGCCGGGCTCGATCTGGCCGCGCATCAACGATGCCCCAATCCCTAAACTCCAGCCGCCATCGCGTCAATGCGCGTGGCGGGCAGGCAGGCTCACGGCCACTTCACCGTGGGCGGCAGGCTGGAGAGGATGGACAGGACGTTGCCGCCGGTTTTCAGGCCGAAGATGGTGCCGCGGTCGTAGAGAAGGTTGAACTCGGCATAGCGGCCGCGGCGCACGAGCTGCTCCTCGCGATCGGCCTCGGTCCAGGGGTCGTTGAAGTTGGCGCGCACGAGCCTGTCGTAGATCGTAAGGAAGGAGCGGCCGACATCCTGCACGAAGGCGAAGTCGGCGTCCCAGCCGCCTTTTTCGTCGGGCGAATGCTGCCAATCGAAGAAGGTGCCGCCGATGCCGCGCGGCTCGTTGCGGTGCGGCAGGAAGAAATACTCGTCGCACCAGGCCTTCTGGCGCGCATAGTCGGCGACGCCGGCATGGCGTTCGCAACTCTCGCGCAGGGCCTGGTGGAAGGCGACCGTGTCGGGATCGGTCTGAGTGCGGCGGCGGTCGAGGACCGGCGTCAGGTCGGCGCCGCCGCCGAACCACCAGCGCGACGTCACCACCATGCGCGTGTTCATGTGGACCGCCGGCACGTTGGGGTTCCAGGGATGCACGATCAGCGAGATGCCGGATGCCCAGAAGCGCGGATCTTCCTCGGCGCCGGGGATCTGCTTGCGGAACTCGGGCGAGAATTCGCCGAAGACGGTGGATGTGTGGACGCCGGCCTTTTCGAAGACGCGGCCATGCAGGACCGACATGACGCCGCCGCCGCCCTGGCCTTCATGGCGCTGCCAGGGCGTGCGCTCGAAGCGGCCGGGAGCATCGGAGGCGTTGGGGCCGGAGACATCGTCCTCGATCTTCTCGAAGCCGGCGCAGATCGTGTCGCGCAGCGTCTCGAACCAGGCGCGTGCGCGGCTTTTCCTGGCTTCGATGTCGGCGGGCAGGCCGGCCGGTATCTCGGGGCGTTCCATGTGGGCGCGGCTTCTCCGGTCGCTTGTAAAGACAAATGACTCGTAATTTTCGGTGCGATCCCTAATCTCTTCACCGGTTGGGTCAAGGAGTTCGTGCATGCGTACCCCGGTCAGACCGCCGCTCGACGGGCTGAAGAAGCGGCTCGAGCGCTCCCGCGCCGAACGGGCGTTGAACCCGCGCGACGGGTTCTTGCGAGAGACCTTCGTGCTGCCGCGCACCGATGCGCGCAACAAGGCCAAGGAATGGTTCGACCGCTGGCCGAAGCAAGCCTACTGGACCGAGATCGAAAGCTGGTTCGAGCGGCCGGGCGACGTGATCGAGTTCACGATCAGGCGGCTGCCGGCGGCCGATTAGGCTCCTGCCGCCAAAAGGCGCCGCGCGCCCGGACCCTGCCTTGCCATCCGGTCATCGGGATTGCGTAGCGGGCATTTGTCGATCGACATGCAGCCGCAGCCGATGCAGTCGGTGAGGCCGTCGCGCAGCTTGGTCAGCTGCTCGATGCGGCGGTCGAGATCGTCGCGCCAGGCCGTGGAGAGCCTTGCCCAGTCTTCGCGCGTCGGGGTGCGGCCCTCGGGCAGGGAATCCAGCGTTGCTGCGATTTCCGCCAGAGGCACGCCGACCTCCTGCGCGACGCGGATGACGGCGATGCGGCGCAGGACGTCGCGGCCGTAGCGCCGCTGGTTGCCGCCGGTGCGGTTCGAGCGGATCAGCCCGCGCGCCTCGTAGAAATGCAGCGCCGACACGGCGACGCCTGCGCGCTTCGCCACTTCGCCGACCGAAAGTTCTTTCTGCATGGGCGCTTGACCTCAAGTTTAGTTGAGGTTGTAGCAAGCCATCCATCGACAGGCAAACCGATGGAGCGAACCATGACACGCGCCGACCGCTATCCTCTTTCAGCCATTCTGATGCTTGCGAGGCTCGAAGCGTCTGCCGGCTTCGTCGAAGACGCCAGAAGGCTAGCCGAGCTGGCGCATGGCTTCGCCGGCGGCCATGGCGGCGGAGAGCGCGACGTTGAGGCTGCGGCCGCCGCCGCGCATCGGGATCAGGAGCCGCGCGTCGGCATTGTCGTGGACATGGTCCGGCACGCCGGCCGATTCACGGCCGAAGAGAAGTATGTCGCCATCCGCATAGGTGAAATCCGTGTAGGGCAGGGCGGCTCCCGTCGAGAAGAGGATGAGGCGGCGGCCCTCGGCTCGCCGCCACTCCTCGAAACGATCGAAGTCGACATGCCGGGTCAAGGCCGCCATTTCGAGATAGTCCATGCCGGCCCGCCTGAGGTTGCGGTCGGAGAGGTCGAAGCCGGCCGGCTCGATGATGTCGACGGCGAGGCCGAGGCAGGCGGCCATGCGCAGGATCGTGCCGGTGTTGCCGGCGATGTCTGGCTGGTAGAGCGCGATGCGGATGGAGGCCAAGCGGCTCACCGGGACCAGAGTTGCACGATGGCCACACTTGTCAGGAGAGCGGCCGGAGCCGGACTTTCACAGTGGCTTTCGCAGGGGAATGCGGCTATAGCGGCGACGTTGTCAACTCGAACCAGCGGAGGCGGATATGGAATTCATGATGACCGTACATCTCCACCGCCCCACCCGATGGGGTTTCGCCTGAAGGCGGAATCGGTTCGACGCTTTAGACATTTCCGAAAAAGCTGATCGCGATTTCCGCCGGAACCAGTCCAGGTTCTCAAAGGATTCTTGCGATGTTTTTCAGGAAAAAGCGCATACGGCGCGATCCGTATTTCTCAAGCTACGAGGTCCAGCAGCCGATCCGGCTCGACGAGGCGCGCCTCCATGCCTGGGCCTTGTCGATCGGGCAGCGGCGCGAGGCGGAGAGGCCGGAGCGCAAGCCCCATCGCGGCATGCTGCCGGATGTCGACCTTTCTCAGGCGGTCGCAGCCCAGGGGCCTGGCTTGCTGAGGCGGCTGCTGCGGCGGTTTGCGGGAAGGCCGTCGGACGAAAACCCGGTCGCCGAGGCGGCTGGCGAGGAGACCGACCATGGGCTGGCCCTCGGCGAAACCAGGCGGAGCCCTTATGTATGGCTGGTCGAAGCGGATGGTTCCGAGCGGGATGACCGCAAGTCGGTTGTGCCGGTCGTAAAATACAATGGGAGCCGGGCCGCCTGACCGGCCCGGCTCCACGCTGAAAGCTTGAGAGACCCTTGCATGTTCCGCTGGTTTGAAAGCCGTCTCGATCCGTTCCCGGCCCAGGAGCCCGTGGAGCCGCCGAAGACGCTCGTCGCCTTCTGCCTGCACTACACGCGCGGCGCGTGGCCATACATCATCGTCTCGACGGTGCTGTCGGCGGTGCTCGCGATCATCGACGTCTGGCTGTTCGGCTTCATGGGCGACATCGTCGACTGGCTGTCCAACGCCAACCGGGAGACGTTCCTGCAGACGGAAGCCTGGAAGCTTGCCGGAATGGCGGCGCTGGTGCTTCTGGTCGCGCCCGGACTCGATCTCATCAGGCAGATGCTGACCCAGCAGACCGTGATGGGAAATTATCCCATGCGCATACGCTGGCAGGTGCATCGCTACCTGCTCAAGCAGTCGATGACCTTCTATCAGGACGAGTTCGCCGGCCGCATCGCCACCAAGCTGATGCAGACCGCCCTTGCCGTGCGCGACTGCATCATCAAGCTGTTCGAGGTGCTGAACTATGTCAGCATCTATTTTGCCAGCGCGCTCGTCCTGGTCGGCTCCGCCGACTGGCGGCTGACCTTGCCGATGCTCGCCTGGCTGATCGGCTACATCTGTCTGCTGCGCTATTTCATCCCTCGCCTTGGCGAGGTCGGTCAGGAGCAGGCCGACGCGCGCTCGACCATGACCGGCCGCATCGCCGACAGCTATGCCAACATCCAGACCGTGAAGCTGTTCTCGCACGCGCGGCGGGAGGCCGCCTATGCGCGAGAGGGGATGACCGGGTTCATCGAGACCGTCTATCGCTCGATGCGCCTGGTCACGGTGCTGTTCGTGCTGCTCGGGGTTCTGAACGCGGCGCTGCTCGTGGCGGTGAGCGCGCTGTCCATCTGGCTATGGCTCGGCCAGGTGGTCTCGGTCGGCGACGTCGCGGTGGTCATCGGCCTCGTGCTGCGCATGTGGGGCATGTCGCACTGGGTGATGTGGGAGATGTCCAGCCTGTTCGAGAACATCGGCACGGTCAAGGACGGCATCGGCTCGATCTCGCTGCCCAGGCTGGTCGAGGACCGGCCGGGGGCCAAGGACATCGTGGTGACCAGGGGCGACATCGTCTTCGACCGGGTCGGCTTCCATTACGGCAAGGGCAAGGGCGTCATCGAGAACCTGTCGCTGGCGGTGAAGCCGGGCGAGAAGGTCGGCATCGTCGGCCGCTCGGGCGCCGGCAAGTCGACGCTGGTCAACCTGCTGTTGCGCTTCTACGACCTCGAGAGCGGCAGGATCCTGATCGACGGGCAGGACATCGGCGCGGTGACGCAGGACAGCCTGCGCGCGCAGATCGGCATGGTGACGCAGGACACGTCGCTGCTGCACCGGTCGGTGCGCGAGAACATCCTCTACGGGCGGCCCGACGCGACCGAGGAGATGATGATCGAGGCGGCGCGGCGCGCGGAGGCGCTGGACTTCATCGAGAGCCTGACCGACCTCCAGGGCCGCAGGGGCTTCGACGCGCATGTCGGCGAGCGCGGCGTCAAGCTGTCGGGCGGGCAGCGGCAACGCATCGCGATCG
>Ga0233385_1000965_pt1 | contig 12729 bp, 8 predicted proteins | sample ElkDunMinimDraft_16_FD_191543 | JGI IMG/M metagenome (GOLD analysis project Ga0233385, IMG submission 191543) | Fecal eukaryotic communites from dung pellets of Tule Elk in California, USA - Elk Dung G36 | ecosystem: Host-associated > Mammals > Digestive system > Large intestine > Fecal | place...
AAAGCGCCCGCTTTCTTGGTGACGCGGGGTGGAGCAGCCCGGTAGCTCGTCAGGCTCATAACCTGAAGGCCGCAGGTTCAAATCCTGCCCCCGCAACCAAATTCCCATCGCCCAAACACAGACAGACAAACCCCCATACCTCCCGCTCCTCCGCAAACGCCGAGGAGCGTTTTGCGTTTTGGGGGCACGAGAACTCATCGGGCGCCAGGTCCGCCAGGGGTGGAGATCACGACCTTCAGGTCCGGCACGATCCGCGTCAGGCACTATTCGACACGCTCATCGCCTCTGCCTGAGCTTGGCCGTGAGGGGAAACGGGAAGTTGGAAAGCAAATCCCGCGCCGCCGAGTGTGCTTTCTCGCATGAGTTCGATGTGGCCCTTGTGCGCTTCGATGATCGACCGGCATACGGCCAGCCCTACCCCCATTCCATCCTCCCTCATGGTGAAGAAGCTGTCGAAAAGCTGGGGGACGTGCTGCTCCGGAATGCCGGGACCGGAATCCTCGACCCTGCATCGGACCCAGGTTGCGTCCGCCGTCGTGGTGACGCGGATCTTGCGGGTGCCGGGAGGCGATGACGACAGTGCCTGTCTTGCGTTGAGAGCAAGGTTGACGATCACCTGCTGGATCTGTGTCCGATCGACCGCGGCCAGTGCATCTTGCTCAGACGGGCAATGTTCTACGTTTATCTGTGCTGAATTGAACTCATGCTGGAGAAACAGCAGGGCTTCTCGAATGATGTCGTCGAGGGAAAGGACTTTCAACTCGGTTTCCCGGCGTATGGCCATTGACCTCAGCCGGGTGACGATATCGGCGGCGCGACGGGCATCGGAGACGACACGCCCCAAGGCTTCCTGGACCTTGCCGGGCTCGGGGGAGCGCTTGAGCCAGCGCAAGCCCGCCTCGCCGTTGATCGCGATCGCAGCCAAGGGCTGGGCGATCTCGTGGACGATCGAAGCCGTGAGTTGGCCCATGGCAGAGACCCTCGCGGCGTGAGCGAAATTTGACTGAACCTGAGCGAGTTGCCGCTCGGCCCGTTTCTTCTCGGTCAGATCGACAAAGGCATTGAGGGTAAGCCCCGCCTGCACTGACGCGGGCGAGGAGGTCACGGTCAGCATGCCCTCGATGATGCGTCCATCGAGCGTGGTAAAAGTAGCTTCCTCCCGGAAGGAGCGGGCGAAACGGAAACGGTTTTCGAGATGGCGCAGGTAGGCCTCCTCGCTGTTGCGCCAGAAAGGTTCGACCGGTCCAAGAAGATCCTTCAGACGCCTTCCCCCGAACAGTGTAATCGCTTCCCTGTTGGCGTGCAGGATGACGGTGTTTTGCATGGCGAACTTCAGGAAGCCGGGGTTGTCGCGTGTGTAGTCGCGTATGCTGGTCACGCCCCGACTCTTCAACTCCGTCATCCGGTGCGTCAGCCTGCCTGCCTCGACCTGAAGGAGCGGGATCGGGGCATATTGGAAAAGGTCGTCGTAACGTTGATCGCTTCCGTCCAGGTCGCAAAATGCCTGACCCGCTTGCCCGCCACGCGATGCGGGCTGAAAGTCAGCCGCGTCTTCGCCCCAATATCCAAGGGACTCCTCGACAGCCGGCGGCACGATATCAGGCGCCATGCGGGGCTCATCGACGAGCCCTCCGTCTTCCTTCCGGCAAGCGTGCGGGAACATCATTCGTCTCCATCGAGGACCATCGGAACTGATGTTGCGGCCAGAGTGGAGGAGACAAAGGAGGTGCGCCAGTTAAACGGTGTAAAGCCGCGTGTAATGGCATGGCGAAGGACGACGAGATAACTGCATTCGACAGCGAACGTATGGGCTGCCCTGATCGCGGCTGCGTGTTTCAGCCGATAGATCCGATGGACAGGGAATTCATCGACCAAAGAGGGACGGCAGGAAGAAAATGATCTCGGGCGAGCCCAGCAACAGGAGAAGGATGGCGAGGTCCATCAGCAGAAACCAGACGATGCCCTTGAAGATGGAAGAGGTTTCAACCCTGTCTCCAACCACGGCCTTGATGACGAAGACGTTCATCCCCACGGGTGGCGTGATCATCCCGATTTCCAGGAGCTTCGTGAGCACAACTCCGAACCAGACGAGGCCGAACCCCGCGTCGGACACCAGCGGCAGAACAATGGGCAGGGTCAGCAGCATGGACCCGATCGGATCGAGGAACAGGCCGAGGACAAGGTAGACGATCACCAGTCCAAGAAGAAAGAGCAATGGGTCTGCGTCGAGCGCGAGAACGGCGTCGGTGATCAAGGTGCTAGCTCCGGAGAGGGACAGCAATCTGGCCAGCATGCTTGCGCCGATCCCGATGATGATCAGAGCCGAGGTTGTCACGGCCGCTTCGCAGATCGACTGGATCAGGCGAGGGACGCTGAACGTCCTCTTGTAAATTGCAATGACGCAGGCAAGCGCGACGCTGACTGCGCCCGCCTCGGTCGGCGTCAGGAAACCACCCAGTATTCCGGCAAGAACGACGCCACCCAGCAACAGCAGATGCCAGCAACTGAGGGTCGCCACCACCCTCTCGCGGGCGGTGAAGGAAGTATCGGCAGCGGGTGCGAGATGGGGTTGCAGACGTACACGGACCAGGATGACGACGACGTATCCGATCGCCGTCAGAACGCCCGCAAACAGCCCTCCCAGAAACAGTTCGGTCACCGAAACCTGGGCAAACACGCTGTAGATGATCAGGATGATCGACGGCGGGATCAATGCCCCGACCGTGCCGGCAACTGCGACCGTGCCGGCGGCAAGTTGCGCATCGTATTTTGCATCAAGCATCACAGGGACGGCTACGCGGCCTATCGTTGCCGAACAGGCAATCGACGAGCCGCATATCGACGCGAAGGCTGAGGCGCCAAGGACGGCGGCGATGGCCAGTCCGCCCGGTATTCTCGACAGCAGGATCGTGGCGAGCTTGAGCAGTTCATTGGATAATTGCATGTGCTGGCAGATGAAGCCGAGCAACAGGAACATCGGAAGGGAGCTGAGTATCCAGCTTGCCGCGAAGTTGTAGGGAATGATGCCGAGGGTCCCCCAGGCAACGCTCCACCCCGAAAGGCACCACAAGCCCAGGTAGGAGGTTGTCAAGAGAGCGATGCCGACCGGAACTTTCAAAAGGATCGCGACGACGACCGCAGCCAGCGATATCAGGCCGATGTTGGCGTCACCGATATTCATCTGGCTCGCCGGTTTCGCAGGGCTTCAAGCAGTCGGGCAAAGGCCAGCAACGCCATGATGCCCGTCCCGAACGGCAGGAAAAAATATCCCGGCCATGTGGGAATAAGGTGGTTTCCATCAATATGAGCGGTTCGCAGGCGCCACGCCTCTATCGCCTCGGTCATGGTGCGGACAGCCAGCACAGACAGCACGATCGAAATCAGGAGGAGGATGGCGATGTCGAGAAATCTGACCCGGTGGGGTAGGATAAACCCGTCGAGAATTTCGACCGATATGTGGGCCCTCTGCTTCTGTGCCAGTGCGAGCGGAGCAAAGCTGGCGGCCAGCATGTAATATTGCGAGACGGCGACGAAGGTACCCGGGAGTCCCATGCCAAAGGCGGTACGCAGGGCAACATCGCACGTAATGTGCAGCATCATCAGAAAGATCCCGATCCCTCCGACAACGGCGCCAAGATTTACCAGCATGGACAGGAGCCGGTCAGCTTTCGCGCGCATCATTGCGCATTGACCGAAGGCAGCGCGTCGGTCAAATCCAGCTTGGAGAACAGCTCCGACATGTAGAGATCCGCGAGTTCTTCCTCGGAGGTGAGCCCGCCTGTAAGAACCAGCCATCGCTCGATGATCTCGCGGAAGTCCTTTTGCATCTCGGCCGCACGGGTCACACCCCGCCCTTCATAGATCGACGCCAGGGCAGCCAGGTCCTCTTCCATGAATGTCTCTGTGAGATCGAGGAGCGCCTGGTCAGAGTGATAGACCTGGCCTCCGTTCTGACGAAAGCGGTCGAGTACTCGCTGCTCATCCTGGTGATAGGCCCAGCTTGTGGCGGCCGCACCACGAGCAACCCCCTTCACCATGGCGGCCTTTTCCTGTGGCGTGAATGCCAGCCACCTGTCCCGGTTCACATTGGCGAAGGATGCAACATAAACCCCTCCCGGCACATCCCGGGTTATGTGTTTGACCGCCGAGACGAGGCCGAAGGTCTGGATATCGGGTATCGACAGGACGACGCAATCTATCAGGCCCTGGCTGAGGGCCTGAAGCGTCTCGTCGCCGGCCATGGTCACCGGCGACGCTCCGACGGCTCCGGCCCACCTCGCCCAGCTTGCACCGCCGACCCTTAATCTCGCGCCGCCGATCTCGGCCGCGGACGAGATCGGCTTGCTGCAGTTCAGCGCATAGCGCGAGCTTCCTGCACCTCCTAGGAACACCTGGTTCTGTCGCAGGAACTCGCTGATGCATTCGGGACATCTGGTATGGATGAACTCCGTGACCGCAGCGGCATAGGCCGCGCCCACCGGCGTGTCACCCGGAGCACCACCGACCAGGAGAGATGAATCGAGAATGAAGTTGGTGTGAGGATATTCGGCAGGATGATAGGTGACCATGACGGCGCCCATGTCGGCCAGGCCATCCCTGATCCCGGCGGAGGTTTCGGCCATGGTAAGCAGCGACATCGGAAAAATGCGCGCTTTGACGAGGCCACCGGTTTCTTCTTCCAGAGTCCTTGCGAAGGTTTCGGCCCCTCGTGCAAAGATTGAACCTGGGGGATGGCCGAGCGAGAAGGAGATATCGCGGGCCTCGGCCGACGCGAAGCTCGACGTCAGCATGAATACGGAAAGCAGACCTCTACGCCAAGTTGACATCGCTTTTCCTCCGGGTGCCTCTACAGGCTCGCTCGCACGGCTCTTTCATTGCCAGTCGGACGTCGGGGACTTGCAGCAGCGCCCGGGCCTCCGTCAGACAGCGCGACGTGCCGTTAAGCGCGACCGAAGCCATGAGCACTGCCAGTTCCTGATGCATCCGTTGCCCCTGCTTCAGCAGTTCCAACGACGCCTCAAGCTCGTGATGTACATCTGAATGTCGCCGTGCGACTGCACGTGCCTCCTGGAACCACTCAACCATCCTGCCCGCAGGAGCGCTGGGGTCTCGGCCCTCGATCTGACCGGCGAGAATGTAAAGCTCGGGCAGATGGCATGAGCCCGACCCTCGCCGGGCTCTCTCTATGGCGACGTCGATCAGTCGTTTGGCCCGGTCGATCCTGCCCGATCTGCTGAAAGCATCGCTGAGGCTCCCCAGGAAGACCGGCGTCAGGATGTGGTGTTCTTCGGCCTCCAGATAGGCGATCGCGGCCTGAAGTTTTTCGATGCCGCTGTCCAGGCGATTACACAGGACGTCCACCTGGCCTGCGAGGGCGAGGCCTACCATCTCGTACGGCTTCAGCGAATTGCGCGCAGCGACCTCGAGAAGCCGCTGCGACCTTGCGTCCGCCGTTTCAGCATCCCGATCCCAAATCGCGATCGTGCAGACGTACAGCAGAGCGATACAGAGGTCGATCTGGCTGTTCTTTCGCACCGCCTCGGAGATGGCCGTTTCGGCCACCCGTCTTGCTTCTTCCGGCTTGCCGCGCAGCCACAGGGTTCGTACGAGCACGATCAACGCTCTGATCTGGTGATCGTAGCCGAAGTATCGCGTGTCCCGTGGCGAAGACAGGGGCACAGTGTCAAAGCCGCGCTCGGTAAATTCCAGCGCCTTCGCCTGGTCTCCGACGAGATGATAGGAACAGCCCACCATCCATTCGGCGGTCGCGATCCCGGCGGGGTCACCCTCAGCCCGGCATACTCTCAGGCAGTGCTCGGCGCATTCCAGCGCAGCCCGGAAATCACCGATGCGGGTAAAGAATATGTGCTGGCCCGACAGCAGATGGAGCGTTCTCTCGAACTGGCCGCTCTGTTCCGCAAGCTCCAGGCCCCTTGAGATGGCGCTACGGACGGTATCGTGGTTGCCGTTCGTGAACATGCTGGCGATCGCCAGCCCCTCCTGGATCGAAAGCTCCAACGGATCGTCGAGAGCAGGGCCCGACCGGGCGAGGACATGGGCACACCACTTCCCGCACTCCGTGAGCAAGCCAAGTCCGACAAAAACGGGCACCGATGCCGCGCAGAGCCGTGCCAGACACGGATGGTCCGGGGCCGCCGCCGCCCTTTCCAGGGCAAGCCGGATGTTGGGGACGTCCGCCATGTAGGAGGAGAAATCCTTCCGGGTGAAAGCGCCTCCTGAACCCGTCCCACCCAGCCGTGCCAGATAATAGGCGGCATGTTTTTCGTAGGCATCACATGCGGCGCCGGAGGCCATCAGCTTTTCCTGCGCATATTCGCGCGTGGTGTCGAGCAGACGGAAACAAGTCAGGCTGCCTTTGGCGGATGCCGTGAGGAGGGATTTGTTCACAAGCCGGGTGATGGCGTTCGATACCGCGAAGATGTCGCGCGTGTCGTTTGTGGCCACGAATTGCGCGGCATCGAGCGTGAAGTCGCCGACGAAGGCTGACAGGTACATAAGCACGTCACGATCGGTCATGGAAAGGAGATCGTAGCTCCAATCCAGCATGGTCTCGAGCGTCTGATGGCGAAGAGCGGCATTTCGCTTCCCCTCCAGTCTGAGGCTGTGTCTTTCGCCGAGTAGCGTCAGCAGGCCTGAAAAGCCGAAGGTCGAGGCGTGGCTCGCGACAAGCTCGATCGCAAGCGGTATTCCATCAAGGCGTCGGCAAATGTCTCCCACGATGGCAAGATCCTCGGCCGCTAACTCGCCGCGAAATCCGCTTGATGACACCTTGTCGAAGAACATCTCCACCGCAGGCGAGGCCCTTAACGCTCCCAGTTCGCTGTCCCCGGTCGGAACGGCAAGCGCGGAGAGATGGAAAATCCGCTCGCAGTCAATTCGAAGCGCTTCCCTGCTGGTGACGAGAATATGAAGCTCGGGGAGATGGTCCCAGAGGCTTTGGGCGAGTTCGGCCATGGCGTCGGCGAGATGCTCGCAACTGTCCAGAACCAGGAGCGCGCGTTGGCCCCTCAGATGGGAGATAAGCAGTGCTTCAGAAGGTTGCCGGCCGGTTGCCACGCCAACGGATCGTGCCAGGGCAGGTATGACGAGGCCGGGATCCCTGATCTCGGAAAGGTCCAGAAAGAACTGGGCAGCAAGATCACTTCCGAGAAGCCGATGTGCGGTGGCGAGTGCAACGGTTGTCTTGCCCAGGCCGCCGGGGCCGACGATGCTGACGAACCTGCCCGCTGCCAGCAACTGGCAGACATCGGCGACCTCCGCTTCCCGACCGATGATGCGTGAGCGCAGCGGGGGCGGTGGAGAAGCGCTCCCGGGCGCTCCGGATACTTGTGCACCGGACGACGCTGCCGCCGGCGGATCTTCATCGAGCCACTGCACGGGTGCCACGAAGCAATAACCGCGCCCGATGAGGTTTTCTATGTAGCGGACGCCGTCCTTTCCGCACCCGAGCGTCTTGCGAAGGCTCGAAATGTGAACCCGAAGGTTCGCCTCTTCGACGTGGATCCCGGGCCACGCGAACTGGATGAGTTCCTTGTTGGTGAGGCTCCGTCCGGCACTTCCGATAAGCGCCTGAAGAATGTCGAATGCACGGGTGCCGAGAAGGACCTCCTGATGATCCCGCATCAGCCGTCGCCGAGACGGATTGAACCGAAACGGACCGAAGCTTGCCACCCTGACATCACTACCCGCCATGTACCCTCGACAGAGAATTCTACGCTGCTCACAGGGACGAAGGCCTAGCCCCGTTCGTCACGGATCGAGCGTCTTCCTTTCCATTGACGCAAGAGTGAGATGGTTCCACCGATGGAGCGCTCCCGGTGTGGGCCGGACCCGTATCGGTACTAGAGCGGGGCTAGAGATTGCCGGCTATCGCCGCACGTCCCGCTCTTCCGGATATTCATTGTGCGCCAATGTGACCTTATCCGCGACCGGATGCGGACGATTACTGCAAATTCAGAGTATTACTGTCCCACGCCGAGACCGCAGCCCTTTAAAACCCACCGTCCCATCCTCCTGCATCCAGGAAAGACTACAACAAGAACTTTGGGTTGCAAAGGTCGCGGGGTCAGCGCCCGGATTGCTTACGCCAGGCCCTTGGCGTCACTCCGAAGAACCGCTTGAAAGTATTGGTGAAATGGGCCTGATCCGCCATTCCGATCTCCAACGCGACCTGGCTCAGCGAATAGTCTGTGCGCAGCATAAGCGTCCGGGAATAGTTCAGGCGTTGGCGAAGTACATAGTTGTAGGGAGAGTCATTGAAGCTGATCTGGAATGCCCTGGAAAAATGGCTGGTGCTCAGTTGTACATGGGCTGCCATGCTGGCGACCGAAATGGTGATGCTGAGATTGCTTTCGACATAATCGACAATCCGGGCGATCTGCCAGGGGGCGAGCCCGCCCACGCTTGCAGAGGGATCCGCAGGCTTGCGTCCGTTTCGAGCTTGGGACCTCGGTATCGGCGGTGGCCCGACCGAGCAGGCCGCATCCAGGTCTCGCATGTCATTTCCTCGGTGACCGGTGTCGAGGAAGGATGACGTCCGCAGGTCGCCGCTGCGATCACGCAAGCGTTTGGCTCGTCCACGCCAAGGTATGAACCGCCTGATCCCATAGTAGGCGGGAATCGCTTCTGGGGGTGGACTGGGCAGTGCGGCCAACCGCGCGGGGACTTGCCGGCCGTCTCCCTCATGTCACCACGTCCGACGCCAGCGGTGCCCTGTGTAGGATGGGGATGACGATGCAGGGGACCCGGCATGGTTGAGGCCACGTTTTTCCGCCACCGGTTTCATGGTATTCTCGCCGAGAGGTCGGCCGGGGCGGCATTGCGGGGTAAGGATGCAGGGGAATTCAGGGATAAAAGACAATCCGGTTCCAGTCGCGGATGCCCGGCGAGGATACTGCCTCGCGGACCGGAAGGGGATATCTTTGCCTCCTATCGATGAGGCCAAAGCATGAGGACCGATCACGCCCTATCCCGGCCTCCGATCGTTTATATCATCGACGACGACCAGGGTCTGCGCGCCGCGCTCAAGGATCTTCTCCAATCGGTCGGCTATGAGGTGGACAGCTATGGAAGCCCGGCGGAGTTCCTCGAGGCGCACCACGTCGATCGACCGGCCTGTCTCATTCTCGACATCCGGCTGCCGGGCGTTAACGGTCTCGATTTCCAGGATCACCTTACAAGCCAGGGATACACGCTGCCGATAATCCTGGTGTCCGGTTTCGGCGACGTGCCGATGAGCGTGCGCGGCATCAAGGCGGGAGCGATCGATTTCATCGAGAAGCCGTTCCGGGATCAGGACCTGCTTGACGCGGTGGGTCGCGCCCTGGAGGAAGGCCGCCGGCGCGCGGCGATCGTCCAGCGCCAGCAGGATGCCCGGCAGAGATTTGACGCCCTGACGCCCCGGGAAAGAGACGTCATCGAACGCGTCGTTCAGGGCCAGCTCAGCAAGCAGATCGCCTTCTCGCTCTCGATCAGCGAGGTTACCGTGAAGATCCACCGCGCTGCCGCGATGAAGAAGCTCAAGGTCAGGTCGCTGATCGAACTGACGCGGCTGGCCGAGGTGCTTGGTCGCTGAGACGGCAGGATCAGATGGTGATGACGGTCGCCAGCCGCGCGATCAGGGTCTCGGCGCTGAACGGCTTCCGCAGAAAACAGATCGCCCCGACATTTTGCGCCCTGGCTTCATAATCCTTGTCGGAACGGCCGCTGATCAGGATCAGGGGTTGCCTGGAAACGGCGGCTAGCTTTGCTCCCAGTTCGAACCCGTTCATCCCGCCCGGCAGGTCCACGTCACTGATCACGCAGCCGGGCCTCGACGAAAGGGCAGAGCGAAGAAACTCTTCGGCCGACGCAAATGCCGCCGACCGCAAGCCAAGGGAGCGCATGAGGCTGTCCAGTGAAGAGCGGACGGCCTCGTCATCATCGATGATGGAAATGATAGCCTCGCCCACGGAATCTCCAGTCGTTTTTGCGCAGGTGGTCATCCCCCGGGTATAGGGCAAAGCAAAGCCCGCTCCAATTATACACACGTGTTACTTAAGGAATGCCTCATATAAATGGCTGCGTCTCGTTTCGGGCCGAAGTCATGGGTGGACCGGGTGACGATGACGGCAGGTCCTATGCTTCGTTGGTTGAAGAGGCGGCCGGTTCTGCACGGGGAAGAAGAAGGCTGAAGCGCGCGCCACCCAGGACGCTTTCATTGTCCGCACGGATACTGCCGCCGTGGCTTTCCACGATGGAGCGGCAGATGGCTAATCCCATCCCCATTCCGTCATGCTTGGTCGTGAAGAAGCTCTGGAAGATGCGGTCGTGATCGTCCTCTGCAATCCCGGGTCCTGAATCCTCGATGCAGAAGCGAGCATAGCCCTCTTCGGCGTCCGTGCTGACGCGGATCTCGCGCCGTCGGTCGGTGTGGGATGCCATGGCCTGTGCTGCGTTCACCGCGAGGTTGACGACGATCTGTTGCAGTTGAGTGCGGTCAGCCGATACGTCCACCCTCTGTGCCGCAGGGTGATGCGTGACGGTTACCCCCTTCGCCTGAAGCTCATGGCGCAGCAACAGAAAGGATTCCCGCACGATCTCGTCCAGCTGGAGGATTTCCCGTTCAGGCGCACGGCGAAGTGCCATCCCGCGGACCCGGGCGATCACATCGGCGGCGCGCTGGGCTTCCGAAACGATCCGCGTCGTGAGCCCCTCCAGTTCCCGCAGGTCGGGTTGCGGGCGCCTGAGCCAGCGCAGCCCCGCCTCGCCATTGGTGGCGATTGCCGCCAACGGCTGGTTGACCTCGTGAGCGATCGAGGCGGTCAGCTCGCCCAACATCGACACACGGGCGGCATGGGCAAACTCACTCTCCATCTCTCGCACCCGCATGACCGCGCGGTTCTTGTCGGTCGTATCCACGAAGGCATGCAACGTGATCCCGAGCTTGTCCAACGCAGGCGGAAAGGCAACCGTCAGGACCCCATCGATGACGCGCCCGTCGATGGCGGTCACCTTGATTTCCTCCTCATAGGTGTCCATGCCCCGGAAGCGGTTGTTCAGTACCCTTGCGAACGCGGAAGGGTGGCTTTCCCACAGGCGGGTCATGGGGACGTGCAGATCGTCGGCCCTGCGGGCGCCGAACAGCCGGACCGCTGAGCCGTTGGCCTCGGTGATCAGGGAGGATTCCATGGCGATCCGCAGGAACTCGGGATGTTCTGCCACATAGGCGCCGAGATCACTGATCCCCGCCTCCTTCAGTTCGATCAGAAGACTGCGCAGATTGCGGGTGTCGACCTGGAGAACCGGGATCGGCATATGGTCGAAGAGATCCTTGTATCTTTGCTCGCTGAGTTCGAGCTGGGTATAGGCGCGGACCCGCTCGCTGATGTCGGTAACGGCGACCAGGCCGCGGCTTCGATCATCATCCATGAACCGAAGCGTGAACTGGGCGTCGAAGATCGTTCCGTCGAGCCGCTGCAGGAGGGTTTCGATGGTTACCGCAGACCCGCCTTGAAGGACGGCTGCCAAAGCATCCGCAAAGTCGCCGATGCGCTCGCTCGGCCAGAACTCCTCCAGGGGGCGCAGCAAGGCCGCCTTGTCTGTGCCTCCGAACAGGACGAGCGTCTGCTCATTGACATCCAGGATCCTCGCCGCTTTCAGGATGTGCCCGACAATGTCGACATTGTCGCGGAAGTACTGTCGGTAATCGGTACCAGTTTCGGGCTCCTGTTTCGGGAGAAGATCCAGGACCTCGGCCAGGTCCACCTCCCAGAACGAGACCGTCATGGCCTGAAACAGGTTCTGGTAACGACGTTCGCTGCGCTGCAAGGCGGCCTCGGCCCTCTTGCGCTCGGTGATGTCGATGAAGCCCACCAAGCTCTTTTCCGGCATGTCCTCGTTTCGGGCAGCCGCATAGAGGACGTCGAGGCTCTCGCCATTCATGCGGACGACACGGGTCTCCTCCTGGAAGAGATCCTGGCCGCGATAGCGTGCCACCAACGAGCGGCGCATGGTCGACCGGCTTGCCTGCCAGTAGCGCCAGACCGAGCCGCGCATTTCCTCGACCGATCCCGCCCCGAACATGGAAAGATTGTGCTGGTTGACGTCTTCGACGGTCAGCGCCTCGAGCGCCTTGTCGAGGAACTCGGGGTGTTCATCGATGTAAGCGTCCAGATCCTCCACTCCCTTCCGCCGCAGGTCGACAAACAGGGCAACGAGCGAGCTTGCATCGACCTGCGTCAATCCGATCGGCATGTAGTCGAAGAGGCTCCGGTAGCGACGCTCGCTGGCTTCCAGCTCGCGGTAGGCCTGTTGGGACGGCGACACATCCTTGAAACCGAAGATCAAGGTCGCTGCAGGATCGTCGCTTGAGCGGATAGCCGTGACATCGAAATCTACGGGCGCACCGAGGGCCGGCATCAACTGGAAAGTGCCCCGGTAGGACGACTGGCCGTTCGACAGCGCAAGCAGACAATCGGTGAAAGTCGACAGGCTTTCCTGGGGCCACATATGCTGAAAGGCGTGCGTCGGATCAGCGGAGCCCGTCTGGCCGAAGAGCGACAAGAATGCCCCGTTCGCCTCAGCGACCTTCACCCGCTGCAGCATGGAGGCAATTCTGCGGGACCTTCCTGATGGGGTGCCTTTGGGTTCGACGCCAAAGGTCGACAGCTCCGTCGTCAGGGTGGTGATATTCACCTCGCACCAGGCAAGTTCCATGGCATCCAGAAG
>Ga0233385_1000974_pt1 | contig 12593 bp, 9 predicted proteins | sample ElkDunMinimDraft_16_FD_191543 | JGI IMG/M metagenome (GOLD analysis project Ga0233385, IMG submission 191543) | Fecal eukaryotic communites from dung pellets of Tule Elk in California, USA - Elk Dung G36 | ecosystem: Host-associated > Mammals > Digestive system > Large intestine > Fecal | place...
ATCGCCCGCGGACCAAAGAAATCGCCGCGCTCTACCGTAGGCAACAGCGCCGTGGAGGCGGTATCGGCCAACAGCACCGCGATGCATAGCGGATCAATATTCGTTACTGCGTCCAGCGCGGGAGAAGGGCCGGGGGGCATATCAGCCAGCAATACCGTGTTGGGCTCGTCAAACAGCAGACGCACACGGTCGCGCAGGAAGTAGGGTGAACTCACCAGAATGTCATCGAACCGGCGTCGCTCCTGGTAGGTCGCATCGCCATAAGGCAGCAGCCGCACGCCGCTGCGGGTTTCCCGCAGCAGCGTACGCCAGTCGTCAACATGCGGCGCGGCGGCGACATAGCCACGGCCATCCTGAAGATCTATACCAAAATGATGTCGCAGCCCATTCTGAGGATCAAAATCGATGACAATAACTTTCATGCCCAGTCTTTGCAGCGCATAGGCAATATTGGCAGTCAGCGTGGTTTTACCGACACCCCCTTTGGGGGATCCGAAACATACAGCTGGCATCATCTCGAAATCCGTTTGAACAGGGACTTCAATGATGTCCCCTTGGTAGGTGCCGCTGGGGATTCCTCGCTCTGGCGACGGAAAAGGCGACCAAATTCGTTCGCGCTGCCCGGATTGTCGGGCTGCAGGAACGTACTGGAAGGAGCGGGTGATGGGGGCGGCGCGTAAGTCTGCGGAGCCGGGGTCGGGATCGGGATCGGGATCGGGTCTGCTACCGGATCGGCAATCGTGGGCTCAGGCCGCAGCGATTGTTCGGGACGGGAGGGCTGGCGCGCCACGCTATCAAGGATGGACCACAGCCCCTTGTCGCCGGCTGGTGTATGCTTTTGCTGATCGGGAAACTGACGGAATTGAGGCTCATCCGCCTCCTCTCCCTCCAAGGAGTCCCACTCCCGGTTATCACTCATACGCCTTACTCATGGGTTGCCAAAGGTGATCACAGAATATACAGGGATCGAAAGGACGTCCAGCCAAAATCCCCCAGAAAGCGGGGAGGCCGCGACGAAATCAGAAGTTAGTCCTGAAAAGGGTTATCGTTTTCGGGGCGAAAGTATATAACAAGAAGTATATAGTAGGAAAGAACTAACGGCTTTACCGGCCATGCCCCTGCACTCTTGTTCAAGAACAATAATGAAAACCAAGGAGACTTACATGCCAAATCCCATCGACACCCTGCTGGATAACTACGAACAGAAGAAGCTGACTCGCCGCGAACTGGTTGCATCCCTGCTGGCAGTCGCCGGTACGACCATGCTGCCCGCGCAGTTGCTGGCGCAGGGCCGCTCCGAGCCAGTGGCCACCGGCATTTCCATGAATCACGTATCCCTCTCCGTGGCGGATGTAGATCGTTCGGCTGCGTTCTATCAACAGGTGCTCGGCATGGAGATTATCAGTCGACCCGCTAACGGCGGATTGAATATGGGCTTGGGCAGTGAGAGCTTTCTGGGTCTTTATCCGCTGCGCAATCCCGGCAGCATGCACCACCTGTGCATCGGAGTGGAGCCGTATGATCCCGAAGCGCTAGCAGCACGACTGGAAGATCACGGCGTCAGCGCCCGCATAAACCGCGACCCCGCCAATCGCACCAGCGGTGGTGACCAGTTGTATTTCAATGACCCCGATGGCATTTCGATACAACTGGCGCAGCATGGCTATCTTGGATAGCTCTCTGGGTGTCGGAGCTCGCTCTATATCCGCCTGACGTCACCGTCCTGTCGAATTTCGGCTTTCTGAGCCTTCGCTTCCTGCGCCTGATCCTCGGCTTTGGGCCCGAAGCGCAGGATCAGGCAGGCGAGGAGGGCGGATAGCAACGACCCGGCCATGATGCCAAGTTTCGCCTCTTCCACCAGCTGCGGATTCGCAGGAAAGGCCAGGCCGCTGATGAAGAGACTCATCGTGAAACCAATGCCACACAGAATCGAGATGGCATAGATCTGCAACCACGTCGCTCCACGAGGCCTGGAAGCAAAGCCACTTTTCACCGCCAGCACGATGCCACTGAATACGCCGACTTGCTTGCCAAGCAACAGGCCGACAGCGATGCCAAAGGGCAGCGGCTCAAGGAAGCTCGAGAGGCTGACTCCCTCGAAGGAAATCCCCGCGTTCGCGAAGCCGAAAGCGGGCACAATGAGCAGTCCTGCCCACGGGGCAATCATATGCTCAAGACGGTGGAGTGGTGAGTGGCCCGCATCGGGCTGTCCCGGCGTAGCAACAAAGGGAATAAGGAACGCGCCAGCGACACCCGCGATGGTTGCGTGGATGCCAGAGAGCAACATGGCATACCACAACAGTGCCAGGCATAACATATAAGGCCAAAGCTTCATTACCTGCAGCCTGTTCAAAATCAGCATCAATGTGAGAATGGCTATGGCTGCAGCGAGTGCTGCCACATTGATGGACGAGGTATAGAAGAGGGCGATGATGACGACAGCAGCAATGTCGTCGATGATGGCGATGGATACCAGCAGTAACTTCAACGACAGCGGTGCGTGCTTTCCCAGGAGCGCCAGCACACCGATGGCAAACGCAATGTCCGTGGCCGCAGGCACCGCCCAGCCATTGCTAACCAGCGGATTAGCATCGCCCACAACGAGAAGATAAATAGCCGCAGGAATAGCTACCCCCATCAACGCGGGGAGTGCCGGAAGGCGCCGCTGCTCCCATGATGATAACCGCCCGTCGACCATCTCTCTTTTGATTTCCAGCCCCACCAGAAGAAAGAATACAGTCATCAGGCATTCGCTCACCCACATGTGAACGGTCATTGGCCCCAGCTTTTCGCTCAGCGTGATACCGGTTGAGAAATGCAGCACATGTTGGTATGTATTTGCCAACGGGCTGTTGGCTACCCCCATCGCGACCAGCGCAGCGATCATCAGCAGAACGCCTCCACAGGCCTCACTTGCCAGGAAGCGTTGCAGTGCGGAGATGGGGATTGAAGTCGACGTGGACCTTGTTGAACTCATAGAATCCTCTGGAAAATTTTTCGTCTGCCTATAGCACCCAGATCACGCCTCCGGCAATATTTTCGGGCACGAGGAATCGCTGGACCTGAAGGGCCAGGAGCATTGGAGAAGAAATTTGGAAAAAACCTGCACAGGAAAAGGCAGGAGGTGGCGGGAGTAATCCCCACGCAACAGCAACGGCGGCGGAACATGAAAAGCCTCACGGAAAACGAATTAACGTTCTCCGTCTGGGAGGCTAAACCTCCGGCGCACGCAGCACACGCTTGCCAAAATAATAGCAAACGAGCAGGTTGGCTTACAAGAAATTTAGGTTCTGCAGAGGAGCGATGGGAGGCACCAGAAAGGTGCCGCCTCACACATTTATCGGTTTATTACCCAAAATGGCGCCAGGAGTCACCTGGCAGCCATGACAGATTGCTGGAGGTCTAGATATCCAGGTTTTGCACCGCCAGCGCATTCGTCTCGATGAATTCCCTGCGCGGGTCTACCTGGTCGCCCATCAGGGTGGTGAAGAGCTGGTCTGCTCCGATGGCATCCTCAATAGTAACCTGCAGCATACGGCGGCTTTCCGGATCCATGGTCGTTTCCCACAGCTGCTCCGGATTCATCTCACCCAGTCCCTTGTAGCGCTGCAGGTAATGTCCCTTCATGGCGTCACTGGTCAGCCAGCGCAGCGCTTCGGAGAAACTTTTCACCTCCTGCTTGCGCTCACCACGCTGCACAAATGCGCCTTCCTCGATCAATCCTTCCAGCGTGCTGCCAAGCTTCGCAATGGCCTTGTACTCTCCAGACTGGAAGAACTCCGTCGTGAAAGGATAGTCACGGCTCAGGCCATGGAAGGTTTGAGTAATATGGGGCAGGTAGAGGTTACGCTCCCTGTCCTTCTCCACCGAGATCGTGTAGCCATCCGCCCGCTGAGGATGGATGCGGCTCAGAGACGCCGTAACACGCTGCACCCAGGCCTCTACGGTATCGGCGGAGGCCAATTGCTCGAGTTCCAGGGTTGGCGTGAAGATCATGGCCTCCAGCACCTCGGAGGGATAGCGGCGATTCAGGCGCTTCACGATGGCATAGGTACTGTAATACTGCTTCACGATGGCATCGAGCGCATCGCCTGAGATGGCAGGCGCCTGCGGATTGACATAGAGGCTCGCACCGTCCATCGCAATGTGGTTCTGATAGGCCGCCAGCTCTTCATCGTCCTTCAGGTACTGCTCGTTCTTCCCCTTGCGAATCTTGTAGAGAGGGGGCTGGGCGATGTAGATGTGCCCACGCTCGACCAGCTCGCGCATCTGCCGAAAGAAGAAGGTCAGCAGAAGGGTGCGAATGTGGGAACCGTCGACATCCGCATCGGTCATGATGATGATGCTGTGATAGCGCAGATTCTCGGGGCTGAACTCTTCATTCCCAATGCCGCAGCCCAGCGCCTTGATCAGCGTGCCGATCTCGGCAGAGCTCAGCATCTTGTCGAATCTGGCTTTCTCGACGTTCAGGATCTTACCCTTCAATGGCAGAATCGCCTGATTCTTGCGGTTACGACCCTGTTTGGCCGATCCGCCCGCAGAGTCACCCTCCACAATGTAAATTTCTGATAAGGCGGGGTCTTTTTCTTGGCAATCCGCCAATTTGCCGGGCAATCCCGCTATATCCAGGGCTCCTTTTCGCCGGGTCATTTCCCGGGCCTTGCGGGCCGCCTCACGAGCGCGAGCCGCATCCAGCATCTTGTTGACGATGGCCTTGGCTTCTGCAGGATTTTCCATCAGATAGTCATTGAAGTGGCTGGCCATCTCCTGCTCCACCACCGTCTTCACTTCGGAGGAGACGAGCTTATCCTTGGTCTGTGAGGAAAACTTGGGATCAGGCACCTTGACCGAAATAATGGCAGTCAGCCCTTCGCGTGCGTCGTCGCCGGTTGTGGCCACTTCCTTTCCCTTCTTCGCGCTCACTTCCTTATCGATATAGCTGTTCAGAACGCGAGTGAGGGCAGCCCGGAAGCCCGCCAGATGGGTGCCGCCGTCGCGCTGGGGAATGTTATTAGTGTAGGGGAAAATGTTTTCCTGATAGCCATCATTCCACTGCAGCGCCACTTCCACGGAGATACCATCTTCTGCCCTGTGGGCGTTGAAGTGGAAAATCTTGTTGACGCTGCTCTTATTGGTGTTCAAATAGGCTACGAAGGCCTGCAGACCCCCGTCATACTTGAAGAGATCCTCCTTGCCACTGCGCTCATCCTTCAAGCGAATGGAGACGCCCGCGTTGAGGAAGGCCAGCTCCCGGAGCTTCTTCGCCAGGATGTCATAGTGAAACTCAATATTGGAGAAGGTTTCTGCCGAGGGCTTGAAGTGGCAGGCTGTCCCGGTCAGCTCCGTTTCTCCCACAACTGCCAGCGGGGCAAGGGGAACGCCATGGGCGTAGTTCTGCTCATGGACTTTGCCATCCCGGCGGATGGTCAGCTTCAGCTCTTCGGAGAGGGCATTGACCACTGAGACTCCCACGCCATGCAGACCGCCCGAAACCTTGTAGCTGTTGTCGTCGAACTTTCCCCCGGCGTGGAGCACCGTCATGATGACTTCAGCCGCCGAGACTCCCTCGCTGTGCATTTCGGTGGGGATGCCGCGGCCGTTGTCAGCGACTGTCACAGTTTCACCGGGATGGATGGTCACCCGGATGTCATCGCAGTGCCCAGCCAGGGCCTCGTCGATGGAATTATCTACCAGCTCGAATACCATGTGATGCAGGCCCGTGCCATCGTCCGTATCTCCGATGTACATGCCGGGCCGCTTCCTGACCGCGTCCAGACCTTTCAGTACTTTGATACTGGAGGAGTTATAGCTTGAATCTTGCGCCATCTGATATCTCCGCTTAGCCTTAAAAATCCCTGCATCGGCAATGCAGGGTCTTTCTTAATCTGCCAAAAAATCTCTCTCAGCCTTATTGCCAGGCCCGTATTTTACCATGTTCCACGTGGAACTTTCTTGCTATTAGCGCCCCGGACCAGGCAGCGTCCAAATCAGCCGGCTCTACGCAGCTGAGAAAAACCTGGCAGCCCATCTCCTCAAGCACCGAGCAGACCAGGGCGCGCGCGGCGGCATCCAGCTCCGCCGGGAGGTCATCGAGGAGGTAAACTCCTCTCAGCCCACTTTGCGCACTGAGAAATGTGCCCTGGGCAATCTTCAAAGCAGAGACCACCATCTTCTGCTGGCCCCGGGAAAGGGACTCCGCCGCATCATGCCGGCCAAGACGAAAGCGAATGTCTGCCCGCTGAGGTCCGGACTGACTGGCGCCGTAGCGGCGGTCCCGCTCGCGATTATCGCTCAACACCTCCATCAGTGATTTAGACTCATCCCAGCCCCTGTAGTAGGAAAGCTCAAGCTTATCCAAGCGCAGAAGGGCCTGGAGGCTTGCCTGAAAGTAGGGGAGAAAGGCCTGAAAATAGCGCTGCCGGGCCAGGTCCACATCCTCGCCCAGGCGAGCAAACTCCAGATCCCAGGCCTGCAGCTCGGCGGGATTGAAGCGGCCCTGCTTCAACAGCAGGTTTCGCTGGGCGAGGCACTTCGCCGAATCCCTCCAGACGGAGATGAAGTCATGTTCCACGTGGAACACTCCCCAGTCCAGGAAGCGGCGCCGAAGCCTGGGGCTTCCCTCCAGCAGCTGGAAGGCATCGGAGTTCAGTATCTGCAGCGGAAGGAGGCGTGCGACTTCAAGCCAGCCCCTCTGCTTCTCGCCATTGACCCTGAGTGTATGACCCAGTCGCTTGGACTTCCTGACACCGATGGAGGCGCCCTCCGCCAGGGAGGCAAATACCACGGCCTCCTCCTGTTCCCATTGGATCAGTGAATCCAATCTGCTGGTACGAAAGGACCTGCCAAGGCCAAGAAGATAAATGGCCTCCAGAACGCTGGTCTTGCCGCTGCCGTTGTCGCCATGAATGATGTTAATGGCAGGGGAGGGCTCTATGCTGAGCTCGCTGATGTTACGTAGATTGTGGAGCTCGAGGCGGGATATGCTGCTCATATCCCGCCTTCAGGGCCTAATTGCCCGAACTGCTGTGCTGGCAAGGGGAGCATCAGAGCCGCAGGGGCATGACCACATAGAGGGCCTGTCCATTGCCGCCAAAGGGCTCGAGCAGCGCGGAGCTGTTGGAGTCAATCAAGGTGATCTGGACCTTCTCGGAACTCAGGGCAGAGAGCACGTCCACGAGATAGCTGACGTTGAAACCCACTTCCATCGCTTCGCCGCGGTAGTCCACCGACACCGACACCTCTGCCTCTTCCTGCTCCGGATTGTTGGCCATGATGCGCGCCTCATCGCTGGACAGTTGCATGCGAATGCCCCGGTACTTCTCATTGGAAAGGATTGCGCTGCGGGCGAAGGCCTCCTTCAACTCCTGGCGATCCCCCACTACGATCTTGTCTCCGCCGCGGGGCAGCACCCGGTTATAGTCAGGGAATTTACCGTCAACCAGCTTGGAGCTGAACACCATGTCCCGCGTTCTTGCCTTGACGTGACTGCGCCCAAAGGAGAGGCTGATGTCGCCTTCATCCGCCGACAGCAGGCGGGAAAGCTCCACCACGGCCTTGCGCGGCAGGATCACCTGAAGGCTGGCGTCGGGCGAGTTCTGCAGCGCCAGGGTTTGCAGGGCGAGGCGATGACCATCGGTTGCAACGACACGCAGGTGCCCTGGCGCCAGCTCAAAGAGCATGCCGTTCAGGTAGTAACGTACATCCTGCTGGGCCATGGCAAAGGCGCTGCCATCCAGCAGGGACTTCAGCTCCTGCTGCGGCAGGACAATCTCCACCGATCCTTCCTCTTCCTCAGTATTGGGGAAGTCGGAGGCAGGGAGGCTGGTCAGACTGAAGCGGCTGCGGCCCGACTTGATCAACACCTTGTCCCCTTCCTGGGAAATCTGGATCTCAGCGCCCTCGGGAAGGGCCTTGCAGATGTCCAGCAGCTTGCGCCCCGGCACCGTAATTTCGCCCCCCTGATGCGGACCCTCCAGTTTGACGCGACCGACCAGTTCCACCTCAAGGTCGGTACCGGTAATGGCCAGCTCAGCGCTGTCATTCAGGGACAGCAGCACATTGGACAGTACCGCCAGTGTCTGACGCCGTTCGACGACGCCGGCGACGAGTTGAAGGGGCTTGAGTATGGCTTCCCGGGAGATCACGAAGTGCATGTTTATTTACTCTATCTGTTATTCAAAGGATTATGCGGCTGGACAGGAGCGCCCGATCAGGTCGCCAATGCCCGCAGCAGATTATTATAGTCTTCGGAGAAGTCCTGGGAGGACTGCCGGAGGTTCTTCACCTGCTTGCAGGCATGCAGCACCGTGGTATGGTCGCGGCCACCAAAGGCATCGCCAATCTCCGGCAGACTGTGATTGGTCAACTCCTTCGACAGCGTCATGGCCATTTGCCGGGGCCTGGCCACCGAACGGTTACGGCGCTTGGAAATCATATCGCTCATCTTGATCTTGTAGTAGTCCGCAACAGAGCGCTGGATATTATCAATTGTCACCATCTTGTCATGCAGGGCAAAGAGGTCCTTGAGCGCCTCCTTGACCAGCTCCAGGTCGATGCGCCGACCCACGAAGCGAGCATGGATGATCACCTTCTTCAGCGCGCCTTCCAGCTCCCGCACGTGGGATCGCAGGCGTTGTGCGATAAACATGGCGGCATCACTGGGCAGCTCGATATTACTCTGTTCCGCCTTGTTAATGAGGATGGCAGCGCGGGTCTCCAGCTCGGGCGGTTCGACGGCAACCGACAAGCCCCAACCAAAGCGGGACTTGAGCCTTTCTTCCAAGCCATTGATTTCTTTATGATATTTATCGCTGGTGAGGATAATCTGCTGCCCCCCTTCAAGCAGGGCGTTGAAGGTATGGAAAAACTCCTCCTGTGAACGCTCCTTGCCGGCGAAGAACTGGATGTCGTCGATGAGCAGAGCATCCACGGAGCGATAGTAGCGCTTGAAGTCGTTAATGGCGTTGAGCTGCAGTGCCGTCACCATTGTCGCTACAAAGGTCTCTGAATGCAGATACACCACCTTGGCGTCGGGCTTCTTCGACACCAGGTAATTGCCGATGGCGTGCATCAAATGGGTTTTGCCCAGGCCCACGCCGCCATAGATGAAGAGGGGGTTGTAGGCGCCACCCGGATTCTCGGCAACCTGCATGGCAGCAGCGCGCGCCAGCTGGTTCGACTTGCCTTCGATGAAGTTGTCGAAGGTGTTGTCCGGATTCAGACTGCCTTTGTGGCGTAGTTTGCCATCAATGATCAGCTCCATGTTGCGGGTTGAGCGTTTGATCGCTCCCGCGGCGGCCGGTTTGCGTGGCTCCCTGCTGACAATGGCGGGAGCATCCTCGATCCTGCTGGTTTCCGTGGATTCACGGATGACGCTGGCGACCGCCGCCGGCGGCGGGGAGGGTTCCTGACGGGAGGCCTGCGCGGAGCCGATCTCGAACACAAGATCTACGTCGCCCCCAGGCGAGTGCTCAGACAGAAGCTCCATGATCCGTTTCAGGAACTTTTCCTTCACCCAGTCCAGCACAAAGCGGTTTGGTGCGTAGAGGCGCAGTTCGTTGGCGGACGCTTCCGCGTGCAGGGGTCTGATCCAGGTGTTGAACTGTTGGGAGGGCAGTTCATCCTTTAAACAACTGACACAGGATTGCCAATTTACCGAATTCACTCTTCTTATTACCTATCATTGTCGTCTGATTAATTGGAGGAGGGATTCTAGCCCGGGACAACCGAGTTATCCACACCCTTACGTCGGAAAACCACAAAGTTGCCTCACTAATTTCTTTTTTAATATCAAAGCCTTATACTCTACACCCCTGATAAACGCAGACTATTTCGCCGATCCGGCCAGGCACTGGAACTGCGCTAACAACCTGTGGATAAGATGTTCATTAGCAGCGAATAGATTGTAAGCATCTGTATTCCCTTGGGTATTGCTCCTCTGGAAGAAAAGCGAAGGATTTCATTGCATTGGCAAATGGAACCTACTAGAATTCGCGCTCGGTTTGAAACCAGACAGCTCAGCAGAGCCATGTCTGCAGAACTTTCAGCAAGACCATTTAGCAAGACTATCTAGCAGGACTATCGGATTCCATTATGAAAAGAACTTTTCAGCCTAGTGTTTTGAAACGCGCCCGTACTCATGGCTTCCGCGCCCGTATGGCAACCCGTGGCGGTCGTGCCGTCATCAGGCGTCGTCGTGCCGCTGGCCGCGCCAAGCTGTCTGCGTAATCTGCCCCGCATCTTTATCGAGCGGCACTCCCACAGATATAGAAAGTAGAACCAGTGTCTGACTTTGGCTTTAGCAAGAAGCTGCGTCTGCTGGGTGCCGCAGATTACCAACCCGTTTTCAAGAATGCCCGCTTCAAGGTCTCCTGCCAGCATCTTCTCTTGCTGGCAGTGGATAGTGGTGCCTCTTTCCCCCGCCTGGGACTTGTCATCGCCAAGAAGAATGTCTCGCGGGCTGTAGCTCGCAATCGCATCAAGCGCATCACTCGCGAATCCTTTCGGCACAATCAGCGTTTGCTCCCTACGCTCGACATCGTTATCCTAGCGCGCAGTGGTCTGGGTACCCTCGACAACGAAGCCGTGCGTACAAAGATCGAACGACTGTGGCAGGATCTCATTCAGAAGAGTCAGCGCTCCCGGTCAAAGGTCGGCGATTGCACAGAGATCAAGTGAATGCTGGATAAGCTTGCCATCAAACTGATCCGCCTCTATCAGCTTACGCTCAGTCTGCTGATCGGCAATCAGTGCCGGTTCTATCCGTCCTGCTCACATTACACCCAGGACGCCATTCGCATGCACGGGCTCGCCAGAGGAGTCGTGCTCGGCTCCAAACGCATTCTCCGTTGCCACCCCTGGCACCCGGGCGGCATTGATCCCGTACCCGATGCCAACACACTCCGACATTCCAAACAGCCACCCACCTTTCAGTAGCCGGAAATATGGACTCGATAAAATACGTAATACTCGCTGGCCTGGCCATAGTGTCATACTTTCTATTGCTCGCCTGGCAGGAAGATTACCCTCGCGTCGCGGATAGCAATGGTGCGCCGGCCCAGATCCAGAACAGCAGTACTGCCCCCGTCAGCGATGTCCCTGCCGTGAACAGTACACCTGCTGCGGCGGTCCCCGCCAGCGATGTGCCGACACTGCCATCACAGCCCTCTGCTGTATCGGCGCCTGCTGCACTGGTCGACATCCACACCGATGTGCTCAACGTGACCCTGGACCTGGCAGGAGGCGATATCGTCGCAGTCACGCTGCCCCAATACAAAACCCATATCGATTCCGAGAACGATCCGCTGGTGCTGCTGGAGAACAATGGCAGCCGGACCTACGTCGCCAAGAGCGGCCTGGTCGGACGCAATGGCGTCGACAGCAGCGCACGCGCTGTTTACCAGAGCGCTGCGTCCTCTTACGCGCTGAACCAGAACGCCAATGTGCTGGAAGTGCTCCTGACTCATACTGATGCCTCCGGGGTCGTGGTCAACAAGCGCTTCTCGTTTGAGCGCGGCAGCTACCTGATCAACGTCAGCTACGAAGTACAGAATAATTCCGCCAACCCCTGGCAGGCGAACCTGTTCGGCCAGATCAACCGCAACAACTTCCCCGACCCGAGCAATGTGGGCGGTATCGGCGCCAGCACCTTCCTGGGTTTCGCGGCAACCTCCACTGACGATCCCTACATGAAGATCACCTTCGATGACGTGGATGACGGTGTACCGAACTACGACTACAACGGCGGCTGGATGGCGTTCAGCCAGCACTACTTCCTCTCTGCCTGGATTCCGCCAGCCGATGCTACCAACAGCTTTTCCCTGCGCAAGAGCCCACAGAACCCCAACGAATACATTGGCGGATTCACCAGCCCGGCATTCACCGTGGCGCCGGGCCAGACCGGCGGGCAGCAACTCGCCTTCTATGCCGGGCCAAAAGATCAATATGCACTGCGCGAGATCTCTCCCAATCTGGATCTGACCATCGACTACGGCTGGCTTTGGTTCGTGGCTTCTCCCATCTACTGGCTGCTGCGACAGATCAACAACCTGGTCGGCAACTGGGGCGTCTCCATCATCCTGCTGACCGTGTGCGTGAAGGGTATCTTCTACAAGCTTTCCGCCACCAGCTATCGCTCCATGGCCAAGATGCGCCGCGTCATGCCGAAGATGACTCAGCTCAAGGAACGCTACGGCGATGACAAGATGAAGCTGCAGAAGGCGACGATGGAGCTCTACCAGAAGGAGAAGATCAATCCCTTCGGCGGCTGTCTGCCAATGCTGGTGCAGATGCCGGTGTTTATCGCGCTCTACTGGGTACTGATGGAGAGCGTAGAATTACGTCAGGCACCTTTCATCCTGTGGCTCGACGACCTGTCGGTCATGGACCCCTTCTTTGTGCTGCCGCTGCTGATGGGCGTGTCGATGTTTGCCCAGTCACTGCTCAGCCCGGCGCCCGCGGATCCGATGCAGGCCAAGATCATGCGCTTCATGCCGGTGGTGATGACGGTGTTCTTCCTCTGGTTCCCTGCCGGCCTGGTGCTGTACTGGCTTACCAACAGCGTGCTGGGCATACTCCAGCAGTGGTACATCACG
>Ga0233385_1000976_pt1 | contig 12566 bp, 12 predicted proteins | sample ElkDunMinimDraft_16_FD_191543 | JGI IMG/M metagenome (GOLD analysis project Ga0233385, IMG submission 191543) | Fecal eukaryotic communites from dung pellets of Tule Elk in California, USA - Elk Dung G36 | ecosystem: Host-associated > Mammals > Digestive system > Large intestine > Fecal | place...
CACGGTGTTGCTGCGCTTCTCCCGTGAAGAGGTCGAATACATCATCAACTACGGCCGGCCCGGCACGCCGATGCCCGGTTGGGGCGCGGAAGTGGGCAAGGGACCGCTCAGCCCCCAGCAGGTCAGAGACCTGATCTACTACCTCGATTCGATCCAGCTGACCTCGGACGAGGCCAAGCTCGAGGCCGAGACGGCCCTGGCGACGCAGCTCGGGCTGGTCGAGGAGGGCGCCTCCGAGGACGAGATCGACGAGGCGATCGCCTCCATCGACTACGAGGACGAGGCCACCGGCCAGGCCGCCTTCAACCTCGAGGCCGCCAGCGGGGCGTTCGCCTGCGCCCGTTGCCACACGCGGGGCTGGTCGATCATCACCGAAGGCGACGACGCCGTCACCCCGCCGAATGCCGATCTCAGCTACCACACGCCGTTCCCCGACGGCAGCGGCGCCCTGGGCCCCAACCTCACGGGCGGCATCGTCCCCCGCGAGTTCGCCACCTTCGAAGAGCTGGTCGCCTTCATCACGATCGGCAGCATCGACGGCGAGCAGTACGGCAACAACAACATCGGTTCGGGCAACATGCCGGCGTTCGGCGACGACCCGAACACCGAAGAGGTCGAGGGCGACGGCATGCTGCCGCCCGAGTACATCGCCGCCATCGCCCGCTACGTGGGTGGGCTGCCTCCGGCCGACACCCCCTCGGCCCCCGCGCCGTCGGTGGCCGAGCTCACCGCCGAAGACGAGGAAGGCTGACATGAACACCCTCGTCCCCACCCTGGCGGGCATCGCGTGGGACCCGCAGATCCGCGGCATCCTGTCGGTGCTCGTCGGCGTCGTCGTCCTGATGGGCTCCGTGTACCTGCTGCTGGCGACCAACGTCGCCAACCGCCTGGGCTTCATGCTGGCCCTCACCGGCATCTTCGGCTGGATGACCATCCACGGCCTGGTGTGGGTCATCTACCCGCCGGGCTCCGGCCCGGCCGGCCGCGGTCCCTCCTGGGAGGTCCAGGAGATCGTCTTCGGCGACCTCTCCGAGTCGATGCTCGACGAGGCGCACGACGTCGACACGTCGACGCTGCCCCCGCCGGCCGAGATCGACGAGCTCACCCCCGAGGAGGTCGCGACGATCACCGAGGAGCACGCTGACGAGCTGAACGAGTGGGCGCTGCTCGACGCCTCCGACGCCTCCCGCGGCGAGGCACAGACCGCCGTCGACGCCGTGCTGGCCGAGGGCGTCGTTCCCGGCCTCGAGGAGGCGACCTCGCGGGTGTTCACCTACACCTTCGAGACCGGCGGCAAGCCCCAGCGCGACAGCGACAGCGTGATCGACCGGATCAGCAACCGCGTGGCCAACACGCTCACGGTCACGCACCCGCCGCACTACGCGATCGTGCAGATGCAGCCGGCCACGCTCGAGGAGGCCGCGCCCGGTCAGCCGCCCAACCAGCCCGAGGCGGTCGAGGGTTCGCAGACCATCTCCGTGGTGCTCATCCGCGACATCGGCGAGCGACGGCTGCCCGCCACCCTGATCTTCCTGGGTTCGGGGCTGATCTTCGGGCTGTTGTGCGTCATGCTTCACCAGCGCGATCGCCGCGTCGCCGAGCACCGCTCGGCACCGCTCCCCGCTCCCAGCGGAGGTTGACCAATGGGCCAGTACCTTCCCGTCGTGACGATGGCGGCGCTCGCCGTCGTGTTCGCGGCGGTCAGCCTGCTGATGTCGAAGCTGCTGGCCCCCCGCCGGTCGACCACGGCCAAGCGGGCGCCGTACGAATCCGGCATCCTGCCCGCCCGCGACAACCCCGAGCGCTTCCCGGTGCACTTCTACCTGGTGGCGATGATCTTCGTGGTCTTCGACATCGAGATCATCTTCCTGTATCCCTGGGCCGTCCTGTACCGCGATCTGGGTGTGTTCGGCCTCGTCGAGATCCTGGTGTTCGCCGTGGTGGTGTTCGTGAGCTTCATCTACATGATCAGCAACGGCGCCCTCGACTGGGGTCCGCTCCACCGGGCCCGCAAGCAGTCGCCGCTGGTGTCGGCCGAGCGCACGAGCCAGACCACGATCCGTCGTGTGGGCCTCGAGGGCCGCACCGAGTCCGAGGAGGTGGCCGTCTGATGGGTTGGGACATCTCCCAGGGCTTCGAGGGCATCGACCACAACTTCCTCACCGCCAAGCTCGAGGACCTGGTCCAGTGGTCGCGCTCCAAGTCGTCGTGGCCCGTCACGTTCGGGCTGGCGTGCTGCGCGCTCGAGATGATGGGTGCCGGCGGTGCGCACTACGACCTCGCCCGCTACGGCATGGAGGTCTTCCGGGCGTCGCCGCGGCAGGCCGACATCATGATCGTGGCCGGGCGCGTCTCGCAGAAGATGGCCCCGGTGCTGCGCCAGATCCACGACCAGATGATGGAGCCCAAGTGGGTCATCTCGATGGGCGTGTGCGCGAGCTCCGGCGGGATGTTCAACAACTACGCACTGGTGCAGGGCGTCGACCAGATCGTGCCGGTCGACGTGTACGCCCCCGGCTGCCCGCCCGGCCCCCAGACGCTCATCCACTCGATCGAGACGCTGCGCGACAACATCCAGTCGGGCGAGCTGCTGCGGCGCCGCGAGACCAACGGTGGCGGCGCCGGCATCCACGTCGAGCAGCGGGACGGCATCGCCGCTCCCGCGCCGGTCACGCTCTCCGCTCCCGGGGGTCGCTGACCGATGGCCGAGCCCACCACCGGTGACGGCGCGCCCGACGACGACGCGGCGGCCGACGACGCGGTCGAGGCACCGCCCGAGCCCGAGACCCGGCGGGGTGCCCTCGTCACCTACAGCCGCGGCCAGCAGGTGCTGCACGCGTCCCGCGCCGAGCTGGTCGACCTCGTGCGCGATCTGCGCGACGAGGACGGCTTCCGCGTCTGCGTCGATCTCACGGCCGTCGACTACATCGCGTACGAGGCGCCCCGCGACCTGCCTGCCGGTGTCGTCGGCGAGCGGTTCGAGGTCGTCGTGTCGCTCCTGTCGCACGCCGCCCGCGAGCGGGTCCGCGTGCGGGTGCAGGTGCCCGCCAACGACGCCACGTGCCCGTCGCTGTTCGACGTGCACCCCGGCACCGAGGCGCTCGAGCGCGAGGTGTTCGACATGTTCGGCATCGCGTTCGAGGGCCACCCCGACCTGACCCGCATCCTCATGCCCGAGGACTGGGAAGGCTTCCCCCTCCGCAAGGACAGCCCCGTGGGCGCCATCCCGGTCCAGTTCAAGGGCGTCCAGAACGCCCGGTGAGGCGGTTCATCCACCCATGACGGCAACCGATCTCTCACGCACCGCCGAGGGCCCCCAGGAGATGGGGCCCCGCAAGGGCGCCAAGGCCGACGAGCTCCTCCGCGAGCTCGGCTCCGTTCTGCGCCTGTCCGAAGCCGACGCCGCCGAGCTGGCCGACGAGCCGCCCGAGGGCGAAGAGCAGACGATGATCCTCAACATGGGTCCCCAGCACCCGTCGACGCACGGCGTGCTGCGGCTCATGCTGGAGCTCGAGGGCGAGACGGTGCTGCGCACCAAGCCCATCATCGGCTACCTCCACACGGGCATGGAGAAGACGGGCGAGACGCTCACCTACGTCCAGGGCGCCACGAACACGACCCGCATGGACTACGCGGCGCCGCTCTTCAACGAGCTGGTGTTCTCGCTCGCCGCGGAGACGCTGCTCGGCATCGAGGACGACATCCCCGAGCGGGCGCAGTGGATCCGCATGCTGCTGTGCGAGCTCAACCGCATGTCGTCGCACCTGCTGTTCCTCGCCACCAACGGCATGGATCTCGGCGCGGTGTCGATGATGATCTACGGCTGGCGCGAGCGGGAAGAGACGCTGCGGCTGCTCGAGATGATCACGGGCCTGCGGATGAACCACAACTTCATCCGCGTCGGCGGCGTGGCCGCCGACCTGCCCGACGGCTGGCGCGACGCCACGCTGCGCGTCCTCGACCTCGTCGAGCCCCGGCTCGAGGAGTACGAGGTCCTGATGACCGGCCAGCCCATCTGGCGTGAGCGCCTGCAGGGCGTCGGCGTCATCACCGCCGACGAGGCGATCGCCCTCGGCGCCACCGGCCCGATCCTCCGCTCGACCGGCGTGCCCTGGGACCTGCGCCGCGACGAGCCGTACCTGTTCTACGACCAGGTCGACTTCGACGTGCTCGTCGGCAGCTACGGCGACTGCTTCGACCGGTACTCGATCCGCCTCAACGAGGTGCGCGAGTCGATGGCCATCGTGCGCCAGATCCTCGACAAGCTGCCGGCCGGCGACTATCGCATCCAGGACCGCAAGGTCACACCGCCGCCCCGCGGCCGCATCGACGAGTCGATGGAGGCCCTCATCCACCACTTCAAGATCTTCACCGAGGGGTTCAAGGTGCCCGAGGGCGAGGTCTACCGGTCGATCGAGAGCCCCCGCGGCGAGCTCGGCTGCTACATGGTCAGCGACGGCAGCGCCAAGCCCTACCGCATGCACATCCGAGGGCCGTCCTTCGTGAACCTCCAGTCGATGCCCCACATGCTGCGCGGCGGCCTCATCGCCGACGCCGTCGCCGTCATCTCCTCCGTCGACCCGATCATGGGCGAGGTCGATCGCTAGTGGCCCGCTTCACGACCGACAACGTGGCGATCGCCGAGGAGATCATCGCCCGCTACCCGCGGCCGAAGTCGGCGCTCATCCCGCTCCTGCACCTGGCCCAGGAGCAGGACGGCCACCTCACCGAAGACGCGATGACCCACATCGCCGAGCTCGTCGGCATCCAGGCCGCCGAAGTGCTGGGCACGGCGTCGTTCTACGAGATGTTCAAGCGCGAGCCGGTGGGCGACTACGTCGTCAACGTGTGCACCAACATCTCGTGCATGCTGCGCGGCGGCGAGGAGCTGCTGCACCACCTGGAGCACAAGCTGGGCATCAAGTCCGGCGGCACGACGACCGACGGCAAGTTCACGCTCGAGGACGTCGAGTGCATCGCGGCCTGCACCGAGGCGCCCTGCCTGCAGGTCAACTACCGCTACTTCCACAAGATCACCCACGCCGAGGTCGACGACCTGCTCGAAGACCTGCGGGCCGGCAAGCGAGCGCACGAGGTGCCCCGTCACGGCACGCTCAGCCGGGTCCGCCAGCACCTGCCCGACACCCGGGCCGGGGTGGCGCCGCCCGAGCGCAACGTCGAGCCGCCGTGGCTGGCGCGCAACGACGAGACGACGGAGCCCGCATCGTGACCGACGTCGACACGACCATCGGCCGCGAGGTCCCCCGCATCGTCACGTCACGATGGGACCTCGCAGACGGCTTCACGCTCGACCGCTACCGCGACACCGGCGGCTACAAGGCGCTCGAGACGGCCGTCACCACCATGACGCCGGCCCAGGTGGCCGAGCAGGTCAAGGCCGCGAGCCTGCTGGGCCGCGGCGGCGCCGGCTTCCCCGCCGGGGTCAAGTGGGGCTTCGTCCCGCCGGGCGTGTTCCCCCGCTACCTGGTGGTGAACGGCGACGAGTCCGAGCCGGGCACCTACAAGGACCGCATCCTGCTGGAGCGCGATCCGCACCAGGTGATCGAGGGCATGCTGCTGGCCTGCTACGCCATCGGCGTGAGCCAGGCCTTCCTCTACGTGCGCGGCGAGATGGCGCTCGCCCAGGAGCGCCTGGCCGAGGCCCTCAACGACGCCTACGCGGCCGGCCTCATCGGGCACAAGATCCTCGGCACCGACTTCTCGGTCGACATCGTCCTGCACTGGGGTGCCGGCGCCTACATCGTGGGCGAGGAGACCGCGCTCATCGAGTCGCTCGAGGGCAACCGTGGCATGCCCCGCCTCAAGCCGCCGTACTTCCCGGCCGCGAAGGGCCTGTACATGCAGCCCACCGTGGTCAACAACGTGGAGACGTTGGCCAACCTGCCGTGGATCGTCAGCAACGGCGGCGGCGCGTTCGCCGACCTCGGCGCCGAGAACTCGCGGGGCACCCGCCTGTTCGCCGTGTCCGGGCACGTGCGCAACCCGGGTGTGTTCGAGGTCGAGTTCGGCGTCACGACGTTCCGCGACATCATCTTCGGCGAGCGCTACGCCGACGGCATCCTCGACGGCAACCAGCTCAAGGCCTACATCCCCGGCGGCGCGTCGGCGCCCTGGTTCTTCGAGGAGCACCTCGACCTGCCGCTCGAGGCCGGCGCCGTGGGGGCCGCGGGGTCGATGCTCGGTTCGGGTGCGATCGTCGTGATGGACGAGACCACGGACGCCGTCAAGGCCGCGTGGCGGGTCGTGCGCTTCTTCGCCCGCGAGTCGTGCGGCAAGTGCACACCGTGCCGCGAGGGCACCTCGTGGCTGGAGAAGATCCTGCGTCGCATGCTCGACGGGCACGGCCGCCCGGCCGACATCGACAAGCTGCTCGACATCTGCGACAACATCAGCCCGGCCATCACCTGGCCGCCCAAGCAGACGACGATCTGCCCGCTCGGCCCCTCGGCGGTGTCACCCATCGCCTCGGCGGTCATGCGCTTCAAGGACGAGTTCTACGCCTACTGCGGCGGCGGGGAGATCACCGTGCCGATCAACGGCAAGGCGTACCTCTCGACGCCCGCGAACCTCGGGACCCCCTCATGACCGACACCTCCGCACCGCCGACGGTGAGCGTCACGGTCGACGGCAAGACCATCGAGGCCACCAAGGGCGAGCTGGTCATCGACGCCGCCGAGCGCAACGGCATCTACATCCCGCGCTTCTGCTACCACTCGCGGATGAAGCCGGTGGGCATGTGCCGCATGTGCCTCGTCGAGATCGACACCGGCCGCGGCCCGGCCCTGCAGCCGTCCTGCATGATCGAGTGCGGCGACGGCATGACCGTCGAGACCGACTCGCCCGTCGCCAAGAAGGCGCAGGAGGGCGTGCTCGAGTTCCTCCTCATCAACCACCCGCTCGACTGCCCGGTGTGCGACAAGGGTGGCGAGTGCCCGCTGCAGGACCAGACGCTCTCCTACGGCCCGGGCGAGAGCCGCTTCGTCGAGGAGAAGCGGCACTTCCGCAAGCCGATCCCCGTGAGCGACGTGGTGCTGCTCGACCGCGAGCGGTGCATCCTGTGCGACCGCTGCACCCGGTTCGCCAAGGAGGTGGCGGGCGACCCGCTCATCCACTTCATGGAGCGTGGCAACCAGACGCAGGTCAACACCTTCCCCGACCACCCCTTCGCCAGCTACTTCAGCGGCAACACCGTGCAGATCTGCCCGGTCGGTGCCCTCACCGCCGCGCCCTACCGGTTCAAGGCCCGCCCGTGGGACCTCGACCAGGTCGAGTCCACCTGCACGTCGTGCTCGGTCGGCTGTCGGGTCGTCGTGCAGTCCAGTCGCAACAAGGTGCTCCGGTACAACGGCGTCGACAGCGACGCCGTCAACTGGGGCTGGATGTGCGACAAGGGCCGGTTCGACTTCGAGGCCGTCAACAGCGAGGACCGCCTCGGCAACCCGCTCGTGCGCGACGAGGGCCTGCTGCTCAAGCCGGCGGCGTGGAACGCCGCCTATCGCCGGGCCGCTGCGTCCATCAGCCAGGGCCTCGACCGCAGCGGACCCGAGGGGTTCGCGGTCATCGGCGGCGCCAGGCTCACGAACGAGGACCAGTACGCCTGGGTCAAGCTGACCAAGGGGCTGATCGGGTCCGACAACATCGACGCCCAGATGGGCGACGGTCTCCCGGCCGAGGCAGTGCTGGGGCTGCCCCGGGCCAGCATCGACGACGCCTGCCGCCCCGGCGGCCGGGTGCTCGTCCTCGGGCCCGACATCAAGGAGGAGCTGCCGGTCCTGTTCCTGCGGCTCCGCCACGCGGTGGTCAACGACGGCGTCAAGGTCGTCGAGCTGTCGTCCACCCGCACCGGGCTCACCGACGAGCTGGCGGCCGCCTCGCTGCGCTACCGCCCCGGCCACGCCCTGCGGGTCGTCCGGGCACTGCTGTCGCCGACCGACCTCGACGACGAGGTGGGTGGCGTCACGCCGGAGGCGATCCGGGCCGCGGCCGATCTGCTCGGCGACGGCCCGCTGACCGTCATCGTCGGCCGCGCCAACCTCGCCGAGTCGGGCCGCTCGATCGCGGCGGCCGCCTCGGCCCTCCACCACACCCGCGCCGACGTGCGCTTCCTCAGCGCCTTGCGCCGGGCCAACGTCCACGGTGCGCTCGAACTGGGCCTGTCACCCGGCCTCCTGCCCGGCCGGGTCACCCTCGAGGGCGCGCGCGACTGGTTCGCCGACCGGTGGCCGTCGGTGCCCGCCGCCAAGGGCCTCGACACAGCCGGCATCCTGCGGGCCGCGGCCGACGGCAAGATCGACACGCTGGTGCTGCTCGGCGCCGACCCGCTGGCCGACTTCCCGGACCGCGACCTCGCCGAGCGCGGCCTCGCCGGCGCCCGCACGGTCATCGCGGTCGACCAGTTCCTCACCGAGTCGGTCAAGCAGGCCGACGTCGTGCTGCCCGCGGCCGGCTTCGCCGAGGTCGACGGCACGACCACCAACATCGAGGGCCGGGTCAGCACGGTCGCTCGCAAGGTCACGGGCCCTGGCACGGCCCAGTCCGACTGGGCGATCGCCGCCGAGCTCGCCTACCGCCTGGGCCACGACCTGGGGCTCGAGACCCCGGCCCAGATCGCGGCCGAGGTCGAGGAGGTGGCGCCGTCGTTCGCCGGTCTCACGCTCGACCTTCTCACCGGCGCCCAAGGTCGAGACGGCGTCGTGGTCATGCTGCCGACCCGGCGCACCAACGGCGAGGCGACCCCGGTGGTCGCGGCGGGCGATTCGACGCAGGAGGCCGGCAGCGAGCCGACGAGCCCGGTCGGCGACGACGCCGTGGCCGACCCCGAGGTCGCCGCTGCCGCCGAGGCCGAGGCCGCGGCCGGCAGCATCGACGGCGCCATCACCGAGGCCACGCCCGCCCGGCTGCTGCCGCCCGAGACCGGCGTGCCGCTGCCGGTGTGGACGATCATCGAGCCCCCGTCGGTCGACGCCTACTCGCTGCGGCTGGTCGTCACCCGCAAGCTGTACGACCGGGGCACGCTCGTCGCCAACTCGCCGTCGCTGGCGGAGCTGGCCGAGCCGGCCACGCTGCGGCTGCATCCGCAGGACTTCGACCGCCTGGGCGTCGGCTCCGGCGACGACGTGCGCGTCACGTCCAACCGCGGCAACGTCTCGGTGCCCACGGTCGCCGACCCCGGGGTGCCGCGCGGCATCGCCCACCTGTACGCCAACAGGGCGGGTGGCCGGGCCAACGTGCTGATCGACGGCAACGCCCCGATCACCGACGTACGGGTGGAGCGCCCATGAGTGCCGCGATCCTCGCCCTCGACCCGCTGCTCAGCGGGGACATCGGCATGGCCGAGGTCCTCATCGTGCTGCTGAAGACCCTGGTGGCCTTCGGTCTGCTGCTGACGTCCGTCATCTTCATGATCTGGTTCGAGCGGAAGCTGATCTCCGACTTCCAGAACCGCGTCGGGCCCAACAAGGCCGGGCCCTGGGGCCTGCTCCAGACCCTGGCCGACGGCCTGAAGCTGATCATGAAGGAGGACCTGATCCCCGACAAGGCCGACCGCCGGGTGTTCATCCTGGCGCCGTTCCTGTCGGCGGTCCCCGCGTTCGTCACCTTCGCGGTGGTTCCCATCGGCGGCGGGTTCGACGGCGAGAAGTTCGGCGCCATCAGCCTGTTCGGTCACGACACCTTCGTACAGCTGGCCGATCCGCCCATCGGCGTCCTGCTCATCCTGGCCATGTCGTCGATCGCCATCTACGGCGTGATGCTGGCGGGCTGGGCGTCCGGCTCGAAGTGGCCGCTGCTCGGCGCGGTCCGCGGCACCGCCCAGATGGTGAGCTACGAGGCCGCCCTCGGCCTCGCCGTCGTGGCCGTCGTCCTGCTGTCGGGCTCGCTGTCGACGCACGACATCGTCGCCGCCCAGGCGGGCAGCGGCTACGAGCTGTTCGGCTCGATCGGCATCCCGCGGTGGAACGTCATCGCCACGGGTGTCGTACCGTTCGTGATCTTCCTCATCGCCGCCACGGCCGAGCTGAACCGCCCGCCGTTCGACCTGGTCGAGGCCGAGCAGGAGCTCGTCGGCGGCTTCCACACCGAGTACTCGTCGTTCCGGTTCGCGCTGTTCTACCTGGCCGAGTTCATGAACACGATCACGATGTCGGCCATCATCGTCACGCTGTTCTTCGGTGGGCCCGCCGGCCCGGAGTGGTTCGGCACCGGGTGGCTGTCCGGCCTCATCTGGTTCTCGCTCAAGCTGTTCGTGTTCCTGTTCATCTTCGTGTGGATCCGCTCCACGCTCCCGCGGTTCCGCTACGACCAGCTGATGGGCATCGGCTGGAAGGCCCTCATCCCGCTGGCTCTCGGCTGGCTGCTCCTGCTCGGCGCCATCAACGTCGGGCGCGACGAGGGGTGGAACATGGGTGTGGTCGTCGGCGCGTCGCTGCTGGTCCTGGTGGTCGCCTGGGGCGCCATCACCGCCGCGGTCGACGTCGGCCGCCGCCGACGTGTGTCCGACGAGGAAGAGGCGCTGATCTGATGGGCTACCTCGACGGGTTCCGAGTCACGTTCCGCAAGTTGTTCGAAGAGCGGCTGACCCGGGACTACTCCAAGCACAACGAGTCCGAAGGCGGGGGCAAGAGCGACAAGCCCGTCCGCCTCCACGGCCGCCACGTCCTCAACCGCTACGAGGACGGCATGGAGAAGTGCATCGGCTGCGAGCTCTGCGCCGGTGTCTGCCCCGCCAGGTGCATCTACGTGCGCGGCGCCGACAACCCGCCCGACGACCCGGTCTCGCCGGGTGAGCGCTACGGCTACATCTACGAGATCAACTACCTGCGGTGCATCCACTGCGACCTCTGCGTCGAGGCGTGCCCCACCGAGGCGATCACCGAGTCGAAGCTCTTCGAGTTCAGCTTCACCGATCGCCAGGACGCCATCTACACCAAGGCCGAGCTGGTCGTCGGCGACGACGGCCGGCCCAAGCAGCTCCCGTGGGAGGACTGGTCCGACATCGACACGGTGGCGCCCCACACCTCCGCGTGGATGCGCGCCACCGCCCCGAACGGCTCCGCTGCCTACGAGGGCAAGGTCCAGTGGGCCGGCGAGCTCGGCTTCGGCGTGCGGGCCCCCGAGCAGGGCCAGTCCGTGCCCGACGGCGCCGCCGACACGACCGACGCCGACACGATCTTCAGCCACCCCGGCGAGCCCGGCGGCCACGACGAGGCCCACCCGCCCGCGGGCAGCGAAGGCCACGATCGCGAAGAGGGGCACGCGTGATCCAGGTCGAGCTCGTCGTCTTCGTCATCGCGGGCGCGGCCTGCCTGGCCGGCGCCCTGGGCGTCGTGTTCAGCGAGAACCCCGTGCATGCGGCGCTGTCGCTGGTCGGCACGCTGTTCGGCATCGCGGTGCTGTTCGTGGCCCAGGAGGCCAACTTCCTGGCCGCGGTGCAGGTGATCGTCTACGCCGGCGCCATCGTGGTGCTGATCCTGTTCGTGCTCATGCTGCTCGGCGTCGACGAGGTCGAGGACCTGCGGATCGAACCGCTCGTCGGGCAGCGCGTCGCCGCCGCGATCGTCGCCCTCGGCGTCCTGGCGCTGACCTTCGGGGCCCTCGCCAGCACCGGGTTCGAGGTGACCGGCGTCGTGGGGGAGATCGACACCTCCGTGCCGGACATCAACCGGCTGGGCGAGTCCCTGTTCACCGACTACCTGTACGCGTTCGAGCTCGTCTCGCTGCTGCTGCTCATCGCCGTCGTCGGCGCGATCGTGATGGGCCGCAGGCCCCGCGGTCCCGAGATCGTCGATCCGGGCCAGCCCGAGCGCGAGGCCGAGATCGCCGAGCGCGAGGTGGCCGCTGCCGCCCGGGTCGGCTACGTCTTCGGCGACGGTGCCGAGGGTGACGGCGACGAGGCGGCCGACGACGAAGACGCCGACGAATCGGCCGGCGAGGAGGTCGCGAAGTGATCGCCGCCATCGAGGTGACCCCCGCCTGGTACCTGGTGCTGGGGGCGCTGATCTTCGCCATCGGGGCGTTCGGCCTGCTCGTGCGGCGCAACCCCCTCGTGATGTTCATGTGCGTCGAGCTCATGCTCAACGCGGTGACGCTCACGTTCGTCACCTTCTCGCGGATGCTGCAGGACACCGGCGGTCAGTCGATCGTCGTGTTCGTGCTGGTGATCGCCGCCGCCGAGGTGGTGGTGGGCCTCGCCATCCTCATCGCCCTGCTCCGCAAGCGACCCCACGCGACAGCCGATGACGTCGCCATCCTCGAAGGCTGAGTGAGCCGTGCTTGATCTCGTCTGGTTGATCCCTGCGCTGCCCCTCGCCGGGTTCCTCATCCTGCTGCTCGTCGGCCGCCGCCTCGGCGAGCCCGGTGCCGGCTGGCTGGCCACCGCCCTGTGCGGCGGCAGCTTTCTGGCCACGCTCGTCGTCTACGCCGGCCTGCTCGGCGAGGACGAGCACCACCGGAGCTTCGTGCAGACGCTGTTCCAGTGGATACCCGTCGGCGACCTGCAGGTCGACATCGGCTTCCTCGCCGACCCGCTGTCGATCACGATGGCGCTG
>Ga0233385_1000978_pt1 | contig 12556 bp, 10 predicted proteins | sample ElkDunMinimDraft_16_FD_191543 | JGI IMG/M metagenome (GOLD analysis project Ga0233385, IMG submission 191543) | Fecal eukaryotic communites from dung pellets of Tule Elk in California, USA - Elk Dung G36 | ecosystem: Host-associated > Mammals > Digestive system > Large intestine > Fecal | place...
AGATCCGCCGCTTCGCCACCGGCCCCAACGGCTGCGAGATCACCGGCATCGCCTTCTCGCCCGACTACCGCACACTCTTCATGGGAGTTCAGCATCCCGGCGGCGACGGCACTCCCTCCCACTTCCCCGGCGGCGGCAGCAGCAAGCCGCGTTCTACCATCATGATGGTAAGCAGGAACGATGGAGGGGTGGTCGGCAGCTGATCCAGCGCCCGCCCCTCGTTATTTTCGATTCCAATTCCCTCCGCCAGCCCCTACCGGACTGGCGGAGTATTCGCTATGATCCCGTCACATAACAATATTCATTTGTTCGGCAGGGTCTCCCCATGGACAAACTCGATCGGGTGCAGAAGCTTCACCAGATTCTGCTCCACCGCCACACGCCCATCAGCCTGCGCGACCTGGCCGACAAGCTCGATTGCAGCGATAAAACCGCCCGCCGCGCGATCGACGCCCTGCAGGATCTGACCTTCGCCTCCATCGACTACGACGAGGAACACAAGGGCTGGGCCTACACCTGTCAGCCGGAAGAAAAGAACCAACTGCCCGGCCTGTGGCTGACGGCACAGGAGCTGCAGTCGATGGCGCTGCTGCTGCACATGCTGCAGAGCTTCGGCAACGGCCTGGTGGCCGACGAACTGCGCGTGGTGGAACGCGGCGTCCACAAACTGCTGAAGGCTCGCAACATCTCCCCCGCCGCCGTGATGAATCACATTAAGGTGCTGCCCATGGCTCACCGCCCCGTTCCCAACGACACCTTCGTCCGCGTCAGCGACGCCGTGCTGCGCCGACGCCGCATCCTCCTGCGTTACACCCGCTACGACGGCAGCACCACCCGCCGCCTCGTCAGCCCCCTGGACCTCGTCTACTACCGCGACAACTGGTACCTGGACGCCTGGTGCCACGAGAAGAACGCCTTCCGCCAGTTCGTGCTGGCCCGCATGGAAAAGGTCACCCTGACCGACGACCCCACCATCGACATCGATCCGCTGGAGCAGGAGGAGCACTTTGCGGGCAGTTACGGCATCTTTGCCGGCCCGCCCAAACAGGTCGCCGTTTTGCGCTTCCGCAGCCCGGTGGCACGGGAGGTGGCGAGTCAGGCCTGGCATCCGCAGCAGGAGGGCCACTGGGATGGGGAGGAGTATGTACTGCAGTTTCCCTATGGCGATGACCGGGAGCTGGTGAGGGATGTGATGCGGTTTGTGCCGGATGTGGTGGTGGAGGGGCCGGAGGGGTTGAGGGAAGGGGTGAACGAGCGGCTGAGGGGAGGTCTTCACCACCTTCAAACCACCACTGTATAAACATATAGGAAGATTTGTGTCCGATACATCGATTTATACTGCGCTGAAAGGAAAGACGTCAGCAGACGCGTCCAAAAAAATCGCGAAAATGCAGAACTAAGCATGCCGAAGAAATACAAGTTAAAGAAATACTGGCGTTACTGGGGGAAAGCCAGCCCCGGCCAAGACGCCCTTAACTGTTACCACTTGCTGGTATATCACAGCCTGGATGTGGCCGCAGTCGGCTGGGCGCTGCTTGACGAAAACAACTCTCTCTGCCAGTCATTGGCCTTGCAACTGGAAGTAGATTCACCATGGTTAAAACAGTGGTTTACCTTTTGCTTAGCGCTTCACGATTTAGGAAAATTTTTTAGATCATTTCAGAATCTCTGCCCCAATTTATCAGAAAACCTTGTCCCCTATACCGGCGGCCACGTTTACTCTGTACGTCATGACACTTTGGGATTCGCTCTCTGGCGAAATCTGCTCTCCCACCGACTCACTGATGTCATTCCTCTCGAACACCATAGGATCATCACTCAGTGGCTTGAAATTGTTTGCGGACATCATGGTCAACCGCCAGATAATCTTGCAAGTATCCGATCATACTTAACTTCTGACGACGAGGATGCCGCCGAAGAATATATCCGGGATGTTATTGATCAATGGACTCCGGACCTAAAGATCCTTGCGACAATAGATAAGGGCGCATTAAAGAGAGCATCCTGGCAACTAGCCGGGGTTGCCGTTCTCGCTGATTGGCTAGGCTCAAATCAAGAAATATTCACATATCACAATGAACTGGACACTTTGAGGAATCTCTCGGAGTACTGGCGCGATGTGGCTCTTCCCCAAGCTCAGAAAGCTTTGGAAATAGCCAACATTAATCGCAGCCGTGTAAATCCATTTAACACCATCAAGCAACAGTTTCCTTTCGTTGACGATGCCACCCCCCTACAACGATTCGCCGAGCGAAGCACGTTGGGAAGCTCGCAGCAACTTTATATTCTAGAGGATGTGACCGGTGCAGGAAAAACAGAAGCCGCAATGGTTCTTGTTCACAGGCTGATGACCGCAGGCTTAGCAACGGGAGTCTATGTGGGCTTGCCCACAATGGCAACGGCAAACTCCATGTACCGTAGAATGTCTTCCAGTTATAGACAGCTGTTCACACCAAGCTCTCTCCCCTCATTAGTCCTTGCCCACGGAGCCAGAAACCAATCGAAGGAATTTCAGGAATCCGTAATCCTGTCGGAGCAACTGTTCGACAAGAACTACTCTGAAGGCGAACCGACTGCTAGCGCACTTTGCAACTATTGGCTGGCTGACAACCGCAAGAAGGCACTTCTAGCTGAAATTGGAGTCGGAACCATTGACCAGGCGCTCCTTGGCGTTCTGCCCGCCCGCCATCAATCTCTACGCATGCTGGGATTGTCAACGAAGGTGTTAGTTGTAGATGAGGTCCACGCATTCGATCCGTATATGATCAAGCTGTTAACAACACTTCTGACAGCTCATGCGGCTCAGGGCGGAAGTGCAATATTACTATCAGCTACTCTTCCCAGAACCATGCGAGAGCAATTCGTTTCTGCCTTCAACGTAGGGGCAGGATTTCCATTTCAAGCCCTAGAAAAGATCGACTACCCTCTTGTAACACATTCGAGCGGCAATGGATTAGTAGAAACAGCTCTGCCTACCCGGGAGAGCGTGAAGCGTAGAGTCTCAGTTGTGCGAATGGAAAGTCAGAAGGAGCCACTGTCATTAATCCGCAACACAGTGAAGGAAGGAGCATGTCTCTGCTGGATTCGCAATACCGTTAAAGACGCTCAGGATAGCTACCACATGCTATTAGAAAACGACTGGGTAGACAAAGAAAGAATTACCCTGTTTCATAGCCGCTTTGCGATGGTCGACCGTCAGCGTATTGAAGAAGACGTCGTGCGACGGTTTGGAAAGCGCTCCGGTGCTGCAGAACGATCAGGAAGAATTCTGATATCCACCCAGGTCGTGGAGCAAAGTCTGGACCTCGATTTCGATGTCATGATCACCGACCTTGCACCTATTGACTTGATAATACAACGAGCGGGACGGTTGCAGCGGCACCTTCGGAAGCGTAACGGAGATCTACTGGTCTCGCCGGAATCGGCGGACCAACGGCCACCACCTGTTCTTTATGTGCTTGCACAGAATCCGGAGGATGTACAGGACAAGGGCTGGTTGCGCGCTCTTCTTCCTGGCACACAAGCTGTTTACCCCAATGTAGGCCAACTATGGCTGACAATTCACACTCTATTCCGGAAGAACGGGTTCTCAATGCCCGAGGACGCTCGCGAGCTGATAGAAGGTGTCTATAGCTCGGAAGCCCAGCAAAATATCCCTGAGTTGCTTCTGGACGCTTCCCTGGACGCAGAAGCAGGGCAGAAGGCGAAATCCAGCATGGGAGAGTTCAACTCTCTGAAGATGGAAAAGGGCTATACACGTAGCAGTGCGGGGCTGAACGGAGGCTGGGACGACGATACTCACATTCCCACTCGCTTGAGCTCAGACAGCGTCACAGTCGTGCTTGTAAAGCCAACTGGGGACGGAAAGCTGATTCCTTACGCTGACGCTCAACAACACGTTTGGGCTCTTAGTCAACTTAGCCTCCCTACACATCAATGGAATGCAGCCGAACGACTAATACCTACACATATGACCCGAAATCTCGAAGAACTGACAGAAGCTAATAAGCATCTTAAGTTTCTGAAAATATTGCCCATTGCGCCCGAATACTCATACATATACAGCTCCACCACAGGCTGGATCGGAGCCGGCAACTCGATGCAGGAGAAAAAATGAATCTATTAACGGATGCTTGGCTACCAGTAACTTTGAGTTCAGGCCGGACGACGAAAATCTGCCCTTGGCAGATCACAGCTCTCGAAGACCCCGTCCTTGAACTAGCAGCGCCAAGAGCGGATTTTCAAGGAGCTCTATATCAGTTCCTCATTGGACTTCTCCAAACGTGCTTTGCCCCAGATGACGAAGATGAGTGGCTAAGATACTGGCAAGGCGCACCTTCTACGGAAGAGTTGAAGGCTGCATTCATGAAGGTCGCGACGGCATTCGAATTGCACAATCCTGGCGGCCCCGCATTCCTACAAGATTTCGACATGCCCGAAGGAGAGGTCAAACCCCTGGCATCGCTTCTCATAGATTCACCCGGGGGGAAAACTCTCAAAGATAATCTCGATCACTTCGTAAAAGACGGATCCGGGATCGCTGCGTGCGAAGCCTGCACAGCTACTGCGCTGTTCACACTTCAAACCAATGCACCTTCTGGCGGAGTAGGCCATAGGACTGGTTTACGAGGTGGAGGCCCCCTGACTACGCTATTGATTCCTGAAATCCATCAAGTGACTTTATGGCAAAAAATCTGGATCAACGTTCTATCCCTGCAGGAATGGCAGTGCCAAAGAACTACTAAGCCAACCCCAGATGTGTTCCCTTGGATGGCACCTGTCCGCTCATCGGATAAGAAGAACTCTGCCACACTACCAACCGATGTAAGTCCTTTACAGATGTACTGGGGAACACCGCGAAGAATTCGCCTGGAATCGGACATAGGTGAAGGTCTCTGTGGGGTATGTGGAGAATTATCCTCACACCTCTACAGTAAATTCAGAACAAAGAACTACGGCGTAAACTACGAGGGACCGTGGCTCCACCCTCTTACTCCATACCGCTTCGATTCATCAAATGAAAAGCCGCCTCTAAGCCTCAAAGGACAAAAAGGCGGGATCGGCTACCGTCACTGGCTCGGGTTGACATGGAAGGATCCAAACAATGGCGACAGAGCCGCGCTGAATGTCAGGAATTTTCACAACGAACGCTACTTTCTAATCAGACCTGAGCATCGTAATACAAGTTTATGGTGCTTCGGTTATGACATGGACAATATGAAAGCTCGCTGCTGGTATGAAACCACTCTTCCAATTCTCAACATATCAGCAGAGCAGCGAGAAGTATTCACGGCCTCTGTCGCCATGCTTATACAAGCAGCTAATGAAGTTGTTCGAGAAGCACGCTCACAAATCAAATCCGCCTGGTTTAGCAGACCAAAAGACATAAAGGGAGACTTTTCAATGGTTGACTCCTCATTTTGGGAGGCGACGGAAACCGGATTCTATGAACAACTTAGAATTCTTACAGAGATTGACACCAAAGAAAGGACAATGCCATCGACGGTAGCTACCCAATGGCTGAAGTTGCTGCGCATTAACGCAATCAAGATATTCGACGAATGGGCTATAACCGGCAATGCAGAGGATTTGGACATGAAACGCATCATGAGATCGCGCAGATCGCTTCATACCAATCTTAAAAATCTTAAGGCGATGAAGTTCCTGTCTCAAATTTCAGAATCAGAAGAGGAGGCTAGAGATGTATCTGAGTAGATTGAAACCGGAGGAAATCAAGAGTCTGACAAATTGGTGGAGCCGACTCGACAAAAATAGGGGAGTCCGCGCGCAGCTCCGAAGAGCAAGCCATCCGGACGACGTTCTTCTGACGGACGCGTTTTACGACTTTCTTAGTCATATGCCTAGCGATTGGGCGAGTAACGAGCAAATCAGGCTTACTGATGCCGCTATGGTCGCAGTTATCCTGGCCAGGGTCGAGGTAAGAGACAATAAATCATTTGCGAAATCCTTAGCTCGACCAAAGAACGAGGGCGGAACGAAGCCAGTAATGAGCGGACTTCGCTTTCAACAACTGCTGAAAAGCAGAAGTCGAGACGATCTTTTCAAGGGGCTTTGCCGGGCAATTGACCTCTTGGGGAGGAAAGCCAATATCGAATCGATCGCCGACGACATTCTGCTTTGGTTCTCGGAAACGAGATATGGAAAATCGTCAAACCCTATGCATCAGTTGGCAGTACGATGGGCGTCAGACTATTACATCAACCTGAAAGACTAATAATCCTAATTCATAAAGAAGGAGAATAACTCATGGCTCGCTTTCTACAACTGCACGTTCTGACCTCATATCCGCCGTCCAACCTCAATCGGGACGATCTTGGAAGACCAAAGACAGCAAAAATGGGAGGAACAGAGCGCTTACGAATTTCCTCACAAAGCCTGAAAAGAAACTGGAGAGTTTCGGATATATTTCAAAGTGCATTGTCTTCACATCTCGGCACACGGACCAAAATGCTCGGTGTTAATATCTATGCTTCTTTGATAGAAGCAGAAGTATCTGAAAAGAAAGCCAAAGATTGGGCGAAATTGATCTCCTCTCAATTTGGAAAATCGAAGAAAGACAATGAGCTGGAGATTGAGCAGCTGGTACATATCAGCCCAGAGGAGCAATCCGCTATAGAAGACCTGGTCGAAACTATAGTCCGGGAGAACCGTGCTCCAGAAGATAATGAACTTGATCTCCTAAGGCGTACTGGAATGGCGGCTGACATTGCGCTATTCGGCCGCATGCTAGCGGCAAAACCAGCGCACAACGTAGAGGCCGCTTGTCAGGTTGCGCACGCCATTTCCGTTCATTCTATCGTGATAGAAGATGACTACTTCACGGCTGTAGACGACCTGAACAACCATGACGTTGACGCAGGAGCATCACATATAGGAGAAACTGGCTTCGCATCTGCTCTGTTCTATTCATATATCTGTATAAACAATGAGTTATTACTGGAAAATTTGAACGGAGACAGAGATCTGGCAGAGAAGACCGTACGCTCCCTAGTAGAAGTCATTGCAAAGGTATCTCCGACAGGAAAGCAGAACAGTTTCGGGAGTCACGCTTACGCCTCTTATATTCGAGCGGAGCGCGGAAACCAGCAACCCCGTTCACTATCGGTCGCTTTCCTGAAACCAGTGGATCAGTCTGCAGATGACTACTTGAGCGCTGCGATTCACGCGCTGGAAGCCCAGGCAACGAACTTCGACAAAGTTTACGGTTCATGCGCGACATCTACCTCCACGCTGAATACTTCAACTGGTGAAGGTAGCCTGGATGAGTTGCTTGATTTTGCCAGCCAATGAGGAATCAAAGCATGGAGTATCTCGTTTTTCGTCTTTATGGCCCTATGGCTAGCTGGGGAGAGATCGCCGTTGGCGAGTCTCGTCATAGCGCAAACTATCCAAGCAAGTCGGCTATTATCGGATTGCTTGGCGCAGCGCTTGGCATACGGCGGGAGGAGGAAAGCAAACAGCAGGCTTTGATCTCCCAGTATCATCAAGCGGTCAAGGTCTTTAGCCCGGGGTCAATCCTTAAGGATTATCATACTGCCCAGGCTCCAGACTCAGTGGGTAAATTCAAGTACCGCACTCGACGTGATGAGCTTGTTATCGGCAGAGACCGGCTAGGGACTATTCTATCAAGCAGAGAGTACCGAACAGATGCACACGCCGTTGTTGCCTTGCGGGCGAATGTAGACGCTCTTTTCTCTCTGGAAGAGCTAAATCAGGCTCTTGTGGAGCCCAAGTTCCAGCTCTATCTAGGAAGAAAGTCATGCCCATTGGGTGCTCCTCTGGCAGGAAAGATAGTCCGGGCTGAGGGCTTCCGAATCGCTCTCGATACCTACTCACCCGGAGAGCTACCTATCGGTTCTCCTGCCTGGTCTATCGACTCTCGGTGGTTACCATCAGCAAATCTAACGTATTACTACTGGGAGGGAGACATTTCAGATTTCTCTGACTCCACAGAGAGCTTTGATCATCGATCTGTGCAAACGCGTGTTCGTCATGATTCTCCTGTATCGCGTGACCGTTGGCAGTTTCGCTCTCGCGCTGAACATTTGTGGTGCCACGCCAGGGAGTGCAAGTAATGTTTCTATCAAGAGTCAAAGTAACCGAATCTGTCGCGGAAAAATCACAGCTGGGGCTTCTCCTCAAGGACCATACGTACGGAGTTCATCGACTTCTGTGGGACCTTTTCAGCGATACCTCAGGATTCCTCTACCGTGAGGAAACGACAAAGGAGCAGTTGAACACTCCACGAAATCTGCCTCTCTACTATGTGCTTTCAAAGTCCCAACCGGATAAGCCCTCTCTCCTATTTGACGTTGAAACCAAGCCTTTCACGCCTACGCTGGTAACAGGCGAATCCCTGTTGTTCAAACTTAGAGCGAATCCCATCATTGCAAAGAAAAATCCAGATAAAAAACATTCACAGCGGCATGACGTCATCATGAACGCACAACGTGATTTTCTTATTAATGCATGCCACGAGCGTTCTTTGGAAACCATCGCGAAAAACAAAGGATCCCTGCAGAAAGTTTTGCTCTCACACGAAGACTTTTCAGGAAAAGATGGGGTTAGAAGCTTAAAGAAGAAAATGGACCTAGCTATAGAATCTGCCGTTCACAATTGGCTAAGTAAGAGAGGAGATCTGTATGGCTTCGAATTGGAATCTGTTCAGGCCACCTCGTACCGCTGGCACGCGCTGCCTGAGAAAGGAAAGACCGCTGGGTTTAGCTCCATCGATTATGAAGGAAGGCTTAAAGTCACCAGTTCAATACTTTTCACCCAAATGCTTGTAGATGGGTTAGGTCCTTCAAAAGCATTCGGCTGCGGATTAATGCTTATCAGAAGAAATCAGAGCCTAGTGAATAGATAATTTGCCGTCGATGGCTGCTTAGGAGATACAGGTCATGACATATATTCCGCTAAAACCAATACCGTTGAAAAACAGAGTTTCCATGGTTTTCGTCGAATATGGTCAGATTGATGTCCAGGATGGCGCATTCGTTGTTACCGATAAAACAGGAATAAGAACACATATACCCGTTGGATCAACCGCATGCATTCTGTTGGAACCTGGTACCAGGGTATCTCACGCAGCCGTAAAGCTTGCCTCTACTGTCGGGACACTGCTGGTTTGGGTGGGTGAGGCGGGCGTGCGGCTGTATGCTGCTGGACAACCGGGTGGCGCGCGAAGCGACCACCTCCTCTACCAGGCACGACTAGCTTTGGATGATGACCTCCGGCTTAAGGTCGTGCGGAAGATGTATGCGATTCGTTTCGGCGAAGAGGCACCTCAAAAACGCAGCATTGATCAGCTGCGTGGCATAGAGGGTGCGAGAGTACGGGCTCATTACAAACTATTAGCTCAGCAGTACGGGGTGAAATGGGAGGGTAGAAAATACGATCGTGAGGACTGGAGTAAAGGCGATACCATCAATCAATGTCTGAGTGCTGCCACCAGTTGCTTGTACGGAATTACTGAAGCCGCAGTTCTAGCTGCTGGCTATGCCCCAGCTATCGGATTCGTACATTCAGGGAAGCCGTTATCGTTCGTTTATGACATTGCCGACTTGTACAAGTTTGATACAGTCGTACCTCTGGCCTTCAGGATTGCCGCCAAAAACCCGCATACTCCTGAAAAGCAAGTTCGCCACCAGTGTAGGGAGTTATTTAGAAGTTCCAATATCCTAAAGAAAATCATACCTCTCATTGAAGAAGTTCTCGCTGCTGGAGGTGTGGAGAAGCCTGAGCGCCATCTCGAAGCAGTTCCACCTGCCATTCCCCTTCCAAAAGCTATTGGCGACCAAGGGCACCGGGGCTGATGGCCTTTACCGTTGTGGTCACAGAAGCAGTCCCTGAACGACTCCGTGGACGCCTTGCAGTCTTTATGCTTGAGGTTCGAGCCGGCGTATTTCTCGGCGACCTTAGCAAACGCATCCGCGAGAAGATCTGGGAATATATTGAAGCTGACATCGGCGACGGCAATGTCGTCATTGCCTGGCAAACAAACTCCGAATCCGGGTTTGAGTTTCAGACACTAGGAGCAAACAGGCGACAGCCCGTCGATTGGGATGGACTGCGTCTGGTTGAATTCTCTCCTCCTTCGGAAATTGAAAGCCGTTAAAAATTCGGTAAAAATCCCTCCCTTGAAAAACCCCAAAGAAAACATACGTGTATAATTAGTCTGTTCCCCACATGCGTGGGGATGAACCGGAACATAGCCGAACTGGGGCTCAGAAGTAGAACTGTTCCCCACATGCGTGGGGATGAACCGCGTGTTGCTGTTGTTTTTGAGTTACCTTCGATCTGTTCCCCACATGCGTGGGGATGAACCGGACGCGCCATCGCTCTACGCATCCCCGCTATCCTGTTCCCCACATGCGTGGGGATGAACCGTTTTTCAAACTCCACTTTACTTCCACAATAATCTGTTCCCCACATGCGTGGGGATGAACCGGAGTCTAAATAATGGGTCGTCCTAGTGTTATGCTGTTCCCCACATGCGTGGGGATGAACCGATTCGAGGGGCTGTCGGTTGTCACCGACAAAACTGTTCCCCACATGCGTGGGGATGAACCGCGTGTTTCCGTTGCTTTTGAGTTACCCTCGATCTGTTCCCCACATGCGTGGGGATGAACCGGCCATAGCGACCCGCTGCTTGGCCGTCTCAGGCTGTTCCCCACATGCGTGGGGATGAACCGGTTGGTGAGTTCACCAGAACGGCAGACTCATTCTGTTCCCCACATGCGTGGGGATGAACCGACCGATGGTCCCGGCACGGGCACACTGGCCAGCTGTTCCCCACATGCGTGGGGATGAACCGTACGTGCGGCACTGGCCCATGCCTGGGGAGAGCTGTTCCCCACATGCGTGGGGATGAACCGCAGGTACTATATCCCTGCGTTTCTTGGGGGGGCCTGTTCCCCACATGCGTGGGGATGAACCGTAGTCGGTGGCATTGCTAGAGGTGATAGTAAACTGTTCCCCACATGCGTGGGGATGAACCGCCCAAGACAGGCCAGCCTGCCGGCGCGCAGAGCTGTTCCCCACATGCGTGGGGATGAACCTGCGCCCGTCATATGGATCGCCCCTGCAAGCGCCTGTTCCCCACATGCGTGGGGATGAACCGTACACAGATGAGGGGCGGGCAATCTGCCTTAACTGTTCCCCACATGCGTGGGGATGAACCGCCTTCTCGCATTTCTGGCTTGTTCCGTTCTACCTGTTCCCCACATGCGTGGGGATGAACCGGTACGCGGGGCGACGGTGTCGGTGAAATGCGCCTGTTCCCCACATGCGTGGGGATGAACCGCGACTGTCATGGATGCCCCTGCACGCAGGGACCTGTTCCCCACATGCGTGGGGATGAACCGGCTATATCTCCCCACCGCTAGTCGGACGCCAACTGTTCCCCACATGCGTGGGGATGAACCGGCTCGGCAGATGCAGCAGCTGCGGGAGTGGTTCTGTTCCCCACATGCGTGGGGATGAACCGGTTTACGACCCTCGCACCGGCACGACGGAGTACTGTTCCCCACATGCGTGGGGATGAACCGTATATTGAAGCCAATGCACCATAACCGCTGTTCTGTTCCCCACATGCGTGGGGATGAACCGTTCTCGCCGTCTTCGGGTGCTGACTTGGTGCCCTGTTCCCCACATGCGTGGGGATGAACCGTCCTCGACTACTGCCTGAATAGCTGGCAACGCCTGTTCCCCACATGCGTGGGGATGAACCGTGTGCAACTCCGTCTTTCAGGACTGGCTCGAACTGTTCCCCACATGCGTGGGGATGAACCGCAGAGGCTCAGTGTAGTACTGACGGAATAGGGCTGTTCCCCACATGCGTGGGGATGAACCGATGGGTTTCTGCGAACTCCCGCAGCTGCTGCTCTGTTCCCCACATGCGTGGGGATGAACCGTGTCCTGTTGCTCGCACTCATGTTGAGCGCAGCTGTTCCCCACATGCGTGGGGATGAACCGCGTGATTTGCAGCTTTTTTATAAGCGTCTGCGCTGTTCCCCACATGCGTGGGGATGAACCGGAGCCACGATGAACACTAACGACCTGCACAAACTGTTCCCCACATGCGTGGGGATGAACCGATTTCCTCACTTCCGTTTCGTGCCTATAACCTCCTGTTCCCCACATGCGTGGGGATGAACCGAACTGGAGAGCAATCCTTCAGGCCTTAGTTTGCTGTTCCCCACATGCGTGGGGATGAACCAGTACAACGTCGCGGGAGCGTGCGCAGTCGGCCCTGTTCCCCACATGCGTGGGGATGAACCGATAGCAAGTAGTCCAAACGCGAACGCACACACCTGTTCCCCACATGCGTGGGGATGAACCGCGTGATTTTTCGTGTACGGGGGTCGCATCGCGCTGTTCCCCACATGCGTGGGGATGAACCGTATGCACAAACGTGCTCGTGCCGTGTTTCGCTCTGTTCCCCACATGCGTGGGGATGAACCGCAATTTTCGGAACCTACTAACACCATGGCAGACTGTTCCCCACATGCGTGGGGATGAACCGGAGGCGTAT
>Ga0233385_1000979_pt1 | contig 12548 bp, 9 predicted proteins | sample ElkDunMinimDraft_16_FD_191543 | JGI IMG/M metagenome (GOLD analysis project Ga0233385, IMG submission 191543) | Fecal eukaryotic communites from dung pellets of Tule Elk in California, USA - Elk Dung G36 | ecosystem: Host-associated > Mammals > Digestive system > Large intestine > Fecal | place...
CTGCCGATACGTAGAGAGGATAGAGCGGCCTGAGCGCGGTCGTTTCGTACCAGTTGTAGAGATGGCCGCGATGGCGCTCCATCTTCTCCAGCGTCGACATAGTCGCATCGATGCGGGTGGCCGCGTCGACCAGGCTGATCCAGCCGAAATCGCGCGCCGACACGATCGACAGCAGGTAGACGCCGATATTGGTCGGCGAGGTCCTGGGCGCCACGACCGGCTGCGGCGTCTCCTGGAAATTGTCGGGCGGAAGCTGGTTGTGCTCAGCCGTGACGAAGGTCTCGAAGTAGGCCCAGGTGCGGCGCGCGATGGTGCGCAGCACCGCCGTGTCCGATGGCGAGATGTGCAGACGGTCCTCGGTCTCGGCCGAGCGGCTGATCAGCCAGGCGAAAGCCGGGGAGCCGGCCCAGAAGATGAAGAAGAAGAAGCCGACGAAGGCGCCGGTGGAATCGGCAAGGACCGGGATCAGCAGGCCGACGACGGCGATGATCACCGCCCCGTACATCAGCGAATAGTAGGAGCCGAGGCTGTTGTCGACCGTCTTGTGCGCCTGCGAGGCGGTGCGCCATTCGAGCAGGTTCTGCCGGCTGACGAACATGCGGTAGAGCGTGCGCACGATGGCGTCGCCCATCATCCAGGCGGTGTGAGCCATCAGCACCACCCGCAGCGCGACCAGCGCCGTGCCGAAGGCGGTGTCGCGCGCCAGCGCGGTGAAATGGCCGCGCGCCGTCGCCTCGCGGCTCTTCGGCAGGATGGAATCGACGATGTTGAAGGTCGGCGCCATGAACAGCGCCAGGATGAGGAGCGCCTGCCACTGCGCCGCCTGGGTGAAGGGCAGCAGGGTCCAGCCGGCGACCGTCGCCATTACCCAGAAGATCGGCGTCAGCGAACGGCGCAGATTGTCGACCATCTTCCAGCGCGACAGAGCGGGCACGCCCGACTTCGGGTTGAAGATGTAGCCCAGCAGCTGCCAGTCGCCGCGCGCCCAGCGATGCTGGCGCGACGCGTCGACCGAATAGCGCGTCGGGTAGTCCTCGACAACCTCGACGTCGGTCACCAGCGCCGAGCGCGCCAGCGAGCCTTCCAGCAGGTCGTGGCTCAGCACCTCGTTCTCGGCGATGCGGCCGGCAAGCGCCGTCTCCATCGCGTCGATGTGATAGAGCCCCTTGCCGGTGAAGGAACCCTCGCCGAACACGTCCTGATAGAGATCGGATACGGCGAAGACATACGGATCGATGCCGCGGTTCGACGAGAAGACGCGCTGCAGGAAGGAGGCCTCGTCGCCCGTCGTCAGCGACGGCGTGACGCGCGGCTGCAGGATCGAATAGCCGTCGATGACCTTGCTGTCCCGGATCACCGGCCGGTTGAGCGGATGGCAGAGCTTGCCGACCAGCCGGTCGACCGCGTCGCGCATCATGCGCGTGTCGGCGTCGAGCGTCATGACGTACAGGACGCCTTCCGGCAGCGGCGCGTCCGGCGGCATGAAGGTGGTGTCGGGATCGCCGCGCAGCAGCAGGTTGAGCTCGTGCAGCTTGCCGCGCTTGCGCTCCCAGCCCATCCAGCTTTTCTGCGCGGGGTTGTAGAGGCGCCTGCGGTGCAGCAGATAGAAACGCGGCGCCCCGCTCACCGGATAGCGGCGATTGAGCCTGTCGATCTCGGCGCGCGCGAAGGCGAGTATCTCTTCGTCGGCAGTGCTCTGCTCGACATCGCTGTCCGGCCAGTCCGACAGCACGGCAAAATGCACCTCCCCCGTCGCATTGGCGAGATGATGCACTTCCAGCTTGCGGATGGTCTCCTCGACGTCGTCGCGCGAGCCGATCAGCGTCGGAATCACCACCAAGGTGCGGGCCTCGGCCGGCACCCCCTCCCTGAACTCGTAGCCGACGAGCCGCGTCGGCGTCAGGAAAAGCAGCACCACCGTGTTGAAGAAGCCGAGCGCGCCCTCGCTCGCCGGCACGGCGAACAGCACGAGCAGCAGCGCTATCGCCGGGCCGTGCAGGCCGATGGTCTCCAGCGCCGAGCCCGCCATCACCACCAGCAGCAGCGTCAGCAGGAACACCGGCACGACGATGCCGGTCCATCCCGTGGCGCGGAAGGCCCGCAGCAGCCTGGTGCCGAAGCTCGGCTGGTAGCCGATCGCCTCCTCCAGTTCCCGACGGCGCGACCCGACGAGGAAGAAGCCGACATTGTCGTTGACCGGCGAAGCGGCGGCCGCAGCGTCGCCCTCCCCTTCGGCGGATTCCGGCTGCAGCCTTCCGTAGCCGGCAAGTTCCGTCGCCCTCTCGGCCACCTCGAACTCGCTGAGGTTGGAACGCCGCGCCAGGTCCTCGATCGCCTGTCGGTACTGGTCGCGCGAAGGGAAGTCGAGCGCGGCGACGTCGGTGCGCTCCCTCAGCAGCGCATCGATGCGGCTGACGCCCTCGAACCACTCCGTCCACTCGATGTCGTTGATCAGCCTCAGGCCGCGGACGATGTTGCCCGTCGTGACGTTGCCCGACGACAGCGTCTGATGTTCGCGGATGATGATCTCTTCGGCGTCCGTGCCGGACGTTTCCAGCTCCTTCTCGAGCCAATTCAGCGCCATGCCGGAATTCTGCGAGCCGTCGCGCAGGCGGTAGAGGAGTTGCGTGGCGAAGGTCGTGTCGCGCGCATGCGCCGCATAGGGCGCGAGAATCCTGAGGTCGCTTTCGTCGTCGGGCGTTGCCAGCACGCGGTCGGCGATCTCGTTGGCGATATGCCGCATCTGGCGCGCGCGGCTCACCCTGACCGCTATGCGCCTCAGGTTCTCGATCAGCACGAAGCGCAGCAGCGAGGGCAGCGCCCAAAGCTCGCCGATCTTCATCGGCTCGACCGACTGGAACCCCTCGACCACTGACTTGAACGTATGGCTGGACACCTGGCTGTCGGAATGGGCGACATAGACCCAGGCGAGCGCCAGCGCCCGCGGCACGGTCATGCCGTCGCGCAGCGTCATCGTGGGCAGTTCGCGATAGAAGCGGCGCGGCAGATCGCGCTTGATCTGGAAAATGGTCTCTTCGATCAGATAATTGTTGTCGAGCAGCCACTGCGCGGCCGGCGTCACCGGTTCGCCGCGCGTCTGTGCGGCATTGGTCGAGCGATAGACGTCGAGGATTTTCGCGGCATCCTCGCGGATGCGTTTCTGGAAGTCGAAGGCTTCCATTCCGAAAAGCGACGGGATCTCGTTCCTGGCGAGGCTTTCACCCAGCGCCCGCAGCCGGTCCTCATGCAGGAACTGGTCCCGTATCGGCCGTTCGGGGGCAGGCGGAAAATGATGTGCTGGCGCTTGCAACCGCTTCGGATCGGCTTGAATGTTCATGTAAAATCCGTCCCGGCAGTTGACTGAGCTACCGCAAGCCCGTGCAGAAACCTTTTCACGAGCCGTTGGTTGCGCTGCAGCATCTTCCCCCTGCCTTCCCCGCGCATAGCAGCAAAGACCGGCTCGTTGAACCCGTCGGCAAGCTTTTCGATCAAAGCGCGGATCGAAGGTGGTGACAATGTTTTGATTTGGGCTTTTTCGTGGCTGAATGAGCCTCCTGGCGTTCCGTATCGGCCGAGAGGCGACAATCATCGGATACGTTCGGTTGATATGGCGTGATCGGCGACAGATTGGCGGCGGCGGGCGAGCAAGGAGTTTCTGATGAGATTTACCACCATCTGGAAGGCCGGCGTCGTTCCGGCCGCCCTGGCAGTCATGTCTTCCTTTCCCGCGCTGGCGCAGACCGCAGGCTGCGAGATCCGCCAGCTCCAGGATCCCGCGCGCGAGGTCCTGACCTGCCCCAACGGGGTCACGATCACGGCGGAAGCAAACACCGAGTTCGAGCTGCAGGACCGTGACGGCGACGGCGGGCCGGACGCCGCGAGCCTGCAAGGCCGGGCGCTTCTGCTCGAAACGCCCGCCGGGTCCACCGGCAACGGCTTCGAGGTGACCACGCCGCAGGCGATCGCCGCCGTGCGCGGCACGAAATGGGCGGTCGACGTGGCCGACGGCAAGACCTCCGTGTTCGTGGTCGACGGCCGCGTGGCGGTCAGCCGCGTGACCGGCGGGGCGGGCGTTGAGCTCGGGGCGGGCGACGGCGTCGACGTGGAGGCGGGAACGGCGCCGCTGACCGTGCGCCAGTGGGGCGCCGCACGGGTGGCGGCGCTGCTTGCGCGCTTCGGCGAATAGTCGCCGATGAACGGGCGGCGGCTGCAGGCAATCGTAGCGGTCGTGCTGGCTGGGCTCTGGGGCGCCGCCCTCGCCTTCCCGCATCTGCGCGGCGAGGTCTGGTTCCTCGACCGCGTCGAGGCGACGACGGCCGACCTGCGCACTCTGATGCGCGGCGTCCGCACTCCGCCTCCCGCAGTGGTGATCGTCGCCGTGGACGACGCGTTCGTGGCGCAGGAGGGCAAGTATCCCGTCAGCCGCGCGACGCTCGCCCGCATAGTCGACGCAATCGGCGCGCTCTCGCCGAAGGCCGTCGCGCTCGACATTCTGCTTCTCGACGCCGGCGACGAAGGGGACGACGCTGCCCTGGCCGGGGCGCTGGCCCGCAACCGCAGCGTGATCGCCGGCGCCGCCGCTTTCGACCAGGACAGGCAGAGGCTCGGCCCCGATAGCGGTGGCGCGCTGGCGCGCGTCCCGGTCGCCGACCGGCTGGTGCTGCCGCTCGACCGCTTCGCGCAGGCGGCGGCGATCGGTCTGGTCAACGTCGCTACCGATTTCGGCGGCACGCCGCGCCTGGTTCCCATGATCTTCCGTGCCCGCGACCGGATCGAGGCGTCGTTCCCGCTGCAGGCGGCATCGATCGCCGCGAATGCGACCCCGGCCTTCGAGCCTGGCCGCGTCGTGCTTGCAGACCGCGCGATCCCGACCGATATCGGGCAGCGGCTGCCGATCAGCTATTACGGGCCGCGCGGGACGATCGAGACCGTTGGTGCCGGCGAGCTGCTGGCCGGAATTGGCCGGGAGCGGGTGGCGAACCGCATCGTCGTGATCGGAGCGACCGTCATCGGCAGCGGCGACGTGTTTCCGACGCCCTTCGATCCGGTGCTGCCAGGCGTCGAGGTCATCTCCACCGCCATCACCAACCTGGTTGCCGGCGACGGCCTCGTCCGCGACGGCCGCGTCCGGCTTGCCGACGCGGCGCTGGCGGTCGTCCTGCCGATGATCCTCGTCGCGCTGCTCGCCTGGCGCCGCAGCGCCCTCGGATTCGCAGCGATTGCCGCTGTACTGGTGCTGTGGCTGGCGGCCAACCTCATGTTCTTCATGCAGGGCGTCTGGCTGAGCGCGGCCCTGCCCCTGGCGGCCGCGGCACCCCCTGCAATCGCCTTCGGCCTGGTGCAGATCTGGCTCGACCGCCGGCGCGCCCAGCGCTTCGCCGGGCAGAACGAGCTACTGCGGCGCTTCCAGGCCCCGGCCCTGCGCGACTGGCTGGCGCGCGATCCCGGCTTCCTGGCGCAACCGGTCCGCCAGGAGGCGGCGATCGTCTTCATCGACCTGTCGGGCTTCACCGCCTTCAGCGAAGTGGCGAGCGCTGCGGCCATGCGCGAGCTGCTCGACGATTTCTACCGCCTGGTCGAAGAAGTGGTGCAGGCCCACAAGGGCGTGATCACCAACTTCATGGGCGACGGCGCGATGATCGTCTTCGGCCTGCCGCAGCCGACGCCGCAGGACCCGGCCAATGCGCTCGCCTGCGCGACCGCTCTCGCCGCGCGTGCGCGTTCCTGGCTGGCCGCGCAGCCTGCAAGCTTCGCCAGGCGCATCGGCATAAAGCTCGGCGCGCATTGCGGCTCGATCGTTGCCTCGCGGCTCGGCGGCGGCAGCCAGCAGCAGATCACCGCGACCGGCGATACGGTGAATGTCGCGAGCCGGCTGATGGAGGTCGCCGCACAGAACGGCGCCGACGTCGCGCTGAGCGGCGACCTTTATCGCGCCGACGGAGAGGCGCTGGCCGGCTCAGGCCAGTTGCAAGGACCGTTGCAATCGCCGATCCGCGGGCGTTCCGGCACGATGACGGTCTGGCTCTGGCGGGTCACGCCGGAGCTTCCGGCCGGCGCGTGACGCGCCCCTGTACCGCGACTCGCCTCAAGCCGGGCTGAATTCGATCAGGTAGAGTTGGCCGCGCCCTTCGATCCCAAGCGTTGCGTTCGGCTCGGACAGGATCGCCGTATCGAAGCGCTCAAGTTTGTCCTGCCAGCTGCCAACCCCGACAAGCATGCTGCCCGACCGGCAGAAGATCAGCGCTGAGCCCTCGGTATCGATCTCCGCCGGTCCGTCGAGCTCCAGCTTATTGACCTCGTGCCGGTAGAGTCCGCGCCGCGTCATCACATTGAGGTCTGTGATCGGCCCTGCGATGAGACTGGCCGATGTCGGGACGTCTGCCGGAAAGGACAGCGTAGCGGATCGCGAAGTGAGTCCCATAGGGATGCGCCCTTCGACTGTCAGAAATATCCCCTCTCCTTCCAGGACGCACAATGTGCGGTCGACGTCCGGAAACGCCGAGAACGGCCCGCCGGCCTCTACCGTCGCCATCGACACGCGCCAGCAAAAATCGTCCAGACCCGCGCCTTCGGGGAAGACCGCGATCTCGGCCGTCTCGCCGCCGCCGTTCTTCCACCGCATGCGGCGGTAGTCCTCTGCACGCAGGATGCGCATCTGGTAACCTCTCCGTTGACGGCCGCCCGGCACTTCTGTTATGTATATACATATTAGCGATGGGAGGGAAGTAGGCCATGACTCCGGCATCGCCCCGGATCACCGTCTGGCGCAATGCCCGGCTTGCTACGATGTCGGGCGCCGCCGCCGGCCACAGGCTGGTTCCGGCAGGCGCCGTGGCCGCGCGCGACGGGCGCATCGTCTACGCCGGGCACGAGTCCGACATGCCCGCCGATCTCGCGCACGGAGCGGAAATCGTCGACTGCCGGGGACGGCTGGTCACTCCCGGCCTGATCGATTGCCACACCCACCTCGTCTACGCCGGTAACCGCGCCAGCGAGTTCGAGATGCGGCTTGCCGGCGCGACGTACGAGGAAGTCGCGAGGGCGGGCGGAGGCATCGTCTCTTCGGTGAAGGCGCTGCGCGCCGCGAGCGCGGACGAGCTTGTCCGCCAGACGCTGCCGCGCCTCGATGCGTTGCTCGCCGAAGGCGTCACCACCGTCGAGGTCAAGTCGGGCTACGGGCTCGACCTCGAGAACGAGGCGAAGTCACTGCGCGCCGCGCGGCGGCTGGCGATCGAACGGAGCGTCACGGTGCGCACGACCTTCCTCGGCGCCCACGCGCTGCCGCCGGAAGCTGAGGGCGACAAGGACGCATATATCGACATGGTCGCCGGCGACATGCTGCCCGAGATCGCCGGCTTCGGATTGGCCGACGCGGTCGACGCCTTCTGCGAGGGCATCGCCTTCTCGCCCGAGCAGATCACCCGCGTCTTCGACAAGGCGAAGCAACTCGGCCTGCCGGTGAAGCTGCATGCCGACCAGCTCTCCAACCTGCACGGCGCGGCACTCGCCGCGCGCTACGGCGCGCTGTCGGCCGACCATCTGGAATATACCGACGAAGGCGGCGCGGTTGCGATGGCCGAGGCCGACACGGTGGCGGTGATCCTGCCGGGCGCCTTCTACTTCATCCGCGAGACGAAGAAGCCGCCGGTCGAGCTTTTCCGACGGCACGGCGTCAGGATGGCGGTCGCCACCGACAGCAATCCCGGCACCTCTCCGCTCACCTCGCTGCTGCTCACCATGAACATGGCCGCGACCCTGTTCGGCATGACCGTCGATGAATGCCTCGCAGGCGTTACGCGCGAAGCCGCGCGGGCGCTCGGCCTGCAGGACGAGGTCGGAACGCTCGAAGCAGGCAAATGGGCCGACCTCGCCATCTGGGATGTCGAGAGCCCGGCCGAACTCGTCTACCGAATGGGGTTCAATCCCCTGCATCGCCGCGTCTGGAGGGGCCGATGAAGCAGCTGGTTCTGAAGCCCGGACAGGTCGCGCTCGCCGAGCTGCGCGACATCTATGAAGGCGCCCTCCCCGCGCTCGACCAAAGCTGCCGCGAGAAAATCGCGGCGGCGGCCGGCGTGATCCAGAAGATCGTCGACCGGGGCGAGCCGGTCTACGGCATCAACACCGGCTTTGGAAAACTCGCCAGCGTGCGCATCGACGCGAAGGACGTCGAGACGCTGCAGCGGAACCTCATCCTGTCGCATTGCTGCGGCGTCGGCCAACCGCTCGCACCCGAAATCGTCAGGCTGGTCATGGCCTTGAAGCTGATCTCGCTCGGCCGTGGCGCGTCGGGCGTCAGGCCCGCGACGGTCGCCATGATCGAGGCGATGCTGGCCAGCGACGTGCTGCCGGTCATCCCCGAAAAAGGCTCGGTCGGCGCTTCCGGCGACCTCGCGCCGCTGGCGCATATGACGGCCGCCATGCTCGGTTTCGGCGAGGTGTTTTTCCAAGGCGAGCGGATGCCGGCGCAAGCAGGCCTCGCAAAGGCCGCCCTGAAGCCGATCACGCTCGCCGCCAAGGAGGGGCTGGCGCTGATCAACGGCACGCAGGTCTCGACCGCCCTGGCGCTCGCCGGCCTGTTCCGGGCGCACCGCGCGGCGAATGCCGCGCTCATCACCGGCGCGCTGTCCACCGATGCAGCGATGGGGTCATCGGCGCCGTTTCATCAGGAAATCCATGCGCTTCGCGGCCATCGCGGGCAGATCGACACGGCTGCGGCGCTGCGAGCCCTGCTGAGGGGCTCGGAGATCCGCGACAGCCATCTCGAAGGCGACGAGCGCGTGCAGGACCCCTACTGCATCCGCTGCCAGCCGCAGGTCGACGGCGCCTGCCTCGACTTGCTGCGCATGGCCGCGCGGACGCTGGAGACGGAAGCCAACGCCGTCACCGACAACCCGCTGGTCTTCGCCGACGGCCAGGTGGTGTCCGGCGGGAATTTCCACGCGGAGCCGGTGGCCTTCGCCGCCGACCAGATCGCCATTGCCGTCTGCGAGATCGGAGCGATCGCGCAGAGAAGGATCGCGCTTCTGGTCGATCCGGCGCTGTCTTTCGGGCTGCCCGCCTTCCTGGCGAAGAAGCCGGGGCTGAACTCCGGGCTGATGATCGCCGAGGTGACTTCCGCCGCTTTGATGAGCGAAAACAAGCAGATGGCGCATCCGGCCTCGGTCGATTCGACGCCAACGTCGGCGAACCAGGAGGACCATGTCTCGATGGCCTGCCACGGTGCCCGGCGTCTCCTGCAGATGACGGAAAACCTCTGCGGAATCATCGGCATAGAGGCGATCACGGCAGCTCAAGGAGTGGATTTCCGCGCGCCGCTGAAGACCGGCCACGAGCTGCTCAAGGCCTATGCGGCGGTGCGCGCGGTCGTGCCCGAGCTGGAGGTCGACCGCTATATGGCGGGCGACCTAAAGGCGGGGGCGGAGCTGGTGCTTTCCGGCCAGCTCAACGCCAGCGTGAGCGCCGGCCTGCTGCCCGCGCTGGAAGCCTGATCATGCGCGCGGCGCGGCAAAGGTGGATAGATTTCCGCGCAGCCGAAACCGCGCACGGAAATTCCTCGAACCATTCCAGCGGCTTGCGCCTGACGGCACGAAAGCACGCCCTGCAATATGTTCACATCGCCTCTGGAGAGCGCATTTCATGCAGTCTTTCCGGAAAAAACAACCCGAAGAACGCGTTTTCGCGGGAGACGAGACGATGAGCAGTCCTGCAGCCAATCCCAGGCATAACATCCGCGAGATTCGCGCCCCGAGGGGGAGCCAGCTCAACGCGCTTTCCTGGACGACGGAGGCCCCCCTCCGGATGCTGATGAACAACCTCGACCCTGACGTCGCGGAGAACCCGAACGAGCTCGTCGTCTATGGCGGCATCGGACGCGCGGCGCGCACCTGGAACGATTTCGACACGATCGTGGCGACGCTGAAGACCCTCAAGGAGGACGAGACGCTCCTCGTTCAGTCGGGCAAGCCGGTCGGCGTGTTCCGCACGCATGAGAACGCGCCGCGCGTCCTGATCGCCAACTCCAACCTGGTGCCGCATTGGGCGAACTGGGAGAAGTTCAACGAGCTCGATAGGAAGGGCTTGATGATGTACGGCCAGATGACGGCCGGCTCGTGGATCTACATCGGCACGCAAGGCATCGTTCAGGGCACGTATGAAACCTTCGTAGAAGCGGGCCGCCAGCATTATGGCGGCGATCTCAGGGGCAAGTGGATCCTGACCGCGGGGCTCGGCGGCATGGGCGGCGCGCAGCCGCTGGCGGCGGTGATGGCGGGCGCGTCCTGCCTGGCGATCGAGTGCAATCCCGATTCCATCGATTTCCGCCTGCGCACGAAATACCTCGACGAGAAGGCCGAGACGATCGAAGAGGCGCTGGAAAAGATCGGGCGCTGGACGAAGGCCGGCGAAGCGAAGTCGGTCGGCCTGCTCGGTAACGCCGCCGAGATCGTGCCGGAGCTTTTCCGCAGGGGCGTTCGGCCCGACATGCTGACCGACCAGACCTCCGCGCACGATCCGCTGAACGGCTACCTGCCGAGGGGTTGGACTATGGCTGAATGGCGCGAGAAGCGCACGAGCGATCCGAAGGCGGTGGAGAAGGCCGCGCGAGCTTCCATGCGGGAACATGTGGAAGCCATGGTCGCGTTCTGGAACGCCGGCGTGCCGACGCTCGACTATGGCAACAACATCCGCCAGGTGGCGAAGGACGAGGGTTTCGAGAACGCCTTCGCCTTCCCCGGCTTCGTGCCGGCCTATATCCGCCCGCTCTTCTGCCGGGGCATTGGCCCCTTCCGCTGGGCCGCACTCTCCGGCGACCCCGAGGACATCTACAGGACCGACGCGAGGGTGAAGGAACTGACGCCGGGCAACACGCATCTGCACAACTGGCTGGACATGGCGCGCGAGCGCATCGCCTTCCAGGGCCTGCCGGCGCGCATCTGCTGGGTGGGGTTGGGCGACCGCCACCGGCTGGGGCTCGCCTTCAACGAGATGGTGGCGAAGGGCGAGCTGAAGGCGCCGGTTGTGATCGGCCGCGACCATCTCGATTCCGGCTCCGTCGCCTCGCCCAACCGCGAGACCGAGGCGATGAAGGACGGCTCCGACTCCGTGTCGGACTGGCCCCTCCTCAACGCGCTCCTCAACACCGCGTCGGGCGCAACCTGGGTGTCGCTGCACCACGGCGGCGGCGTCGGCATGGGTTTTTCCCAGCACGCCGGCATGGTGATCGTCGCCGACGGCACGGCGGAAGCAGCCAAGCGGCTGGAGCGTGTGTTGTGGAACGATCCCGCGACCGGCGTCATGCGCCATGCCGATGCGGGTTATGAGATCGCGGTGGAATGCGCGAAGGAGAAAGGGCTGAACCTGCCGGGGGTGCTGGGGTAGGCAGCGCGTGACATTCAGCCAGGGATGCGGGCGATGACCTTGATCTCGAAGTCGAACCCGGCGAGCCAGTTGACGCCGATCGCCGTCCAGTTCGGATACGGCTCATTCGGGAAAACCTCGCTTTTGACGGCCATGATCGTGCCGAACTGATTTTCGGGGTCGGTATGGAAGGTCGTCACATCGACGATGTCGTCAAACCCGCATCCACCGGCTTCCAGTGTCGCCTCGAGATTGGCGAACGCCAATCGGACCTGGGCGTCGAAGTCCGGCTCGGGCGAACCGTCGCTACGACTGCCGACCTGACCGGACACGAACAGAAGATTGTCGGACCTGATTGCTGCAGAATAGGTCTGCGACCTGTAGAGGTCATGCCTGCCGGCGGGGAAGACGGCGTCGCGCTGGGCCATGTTGAATTCTCCTGTTGTGGGGTCTCGGAAGCGGTTGATGCGCCGCTGGCTCAAGAGCCGGCTGCACAGCGACTGAGCGCTCTCAGAACATCCCGTTCTGATTTGCCGACGTTTCCGGCAGAATCTGCAGCACGTCCCAGTGCTCCACGATCTTGCCGCAAGCATCGAGGCGGAAGATGTCCATTGCGGCATAGTCGTGGTCGCCAGGCCAATGCTGCAAACAATGCAGGACGACCAAATCACCCTCGGCGACCGCGCGCCTGATTTCGACCCGCTTTCCGGGCCAGTCGCGCGCCATGCGTTCGAAATAGGCGATGAAGCCCTCCTTTCCGCTTGCCACGTGCGGGTTGTGCTGGATGTACTCGTCTCCCACGTAGCGCTCGATCGCCTCGCGCGGCCGGCAGTCGTTGAACATCAGTTCGTAGAAGGCGATGACGTTCGTCTTGTTTTGCGCAGGATCGGTCAAACTGCCCTCTGGTCCCTCACCCGCGCGCCTCGCGCTTGAAGAAGTAGTGCAGCACGAAGTGCCCCGGAGAGACGACCGCGACGAGTTCCCAACCTTCGGCCCCCAGCCTGCCGAGTTCGCCGGAATCCAAGGTCGTTTCGACCGCCAGATATTCCCATTGCATGGTTCATGCTCCGATGGATGCCGGGCCTGTCCCTGGGCGGGCGCGTTGCACGCCCGGTCGCGCAACGCCGCACATGTTCAACCGGTTGCAACAGCCCCCGATGGCAGGACGACCGCTTTCGCGCCTATGGGAACCC
>Ga0233385_1000981_pt1 | contig 12523 bp, 9 predicted proteins | sample ElkDunMinimDraft_16_FD_191543 | JGI IMG/M metagenome (GOLD analysis project Ga0233385, IMG submission 191543) | Fecal eukaryotic communites from dung pellets of Tule Elk in California, USA - Elk Dung G36 | ecosystem: Host-associated > Mammals > Digestive system > Large intestine > Fecal | place...
GTGCGGCGGGGGTGGGGCGTCAGCGGACCCCGGCGAGGAAGTCCCGCACGGCGGTGAGGTACGCGGCGCGGGGCACCTCGCGGGACAGCGCGAGGTCGTGGACGCCGCCGTCGACCACCACCTCGCGCACGTCCGCACCGAGGCGGGGTGCCAGCGCCGCGATCGTCGTGACGTCGAGCACCGTGTCGGCCGTGTCGAGGTCCGCGCCGTCGACGACGTCGGCGCCCGAGCGCGAGGACCGGGCGACGAGCACCGGCACCGGGATCCGCAGCCCGCCCGCGACGCGCGCCTGCCCCGCCCGGACGGCCGCGAGCCAGCCCGCACGCGCGGGCACCCCCTGCGGGCGCTTGAGCGACGTGTCGAAGTCCCACAGCTCAGCCATGCGCCCGGCGTACCGCGACGGCCGGGAGGCCACGACCTGCAGGGGACGCCGCCGTGCGAGGGCCCGCAGCGTGCCGTCCTCCAGCGGGCGCACCCACGAGCGCTCGAACGACAGGAACGGGCTGTTCAGGACCACCGCGTCCGCGCCCCCGCACACTCGGTGCGCGTGCGCCCACAGCGCGGCGACCAGCCCGCCGGTGGAGTGCGCGTGCACGACGACCGGCAGCCCCGGCCACGTCCGGCGCGCGACCGCGACCGCGCGGCTCAGGTCCGACGCCTGCTCGCGCAGGTCACCCTGGTAGTGGGGCACGTCGTCGGGGCGCAGGGACCGGCCGGCGCGGCGCGCGTCGAGCGCGAGGAACGCCCACCCGGCGTCGACGAACGCGTCGGCCAGGTGCGGCGCGAAGAAGTAGTCGTTGTAGCCGTGCAGATGCACGACGACGCCCCGCGGCGTGTCCGGGACGCGGAGCGGTCGCACCACGGTGAGCAGGGGTGCGGCGCCAGCGGCCCCGACGGCTCGCGCGGACGGCCCCCCGGGCGGGGGTACCCACCCCGGCAGCGTGCACGACTCGTACCCGGCCAGCAGCGGGTCGGGCGACCAGCCGCGCCGCGTGCCGGGTGACGTCATGCGACGTCGGCGAGCACGTCCCGCCGGCCCTCGACGCCGCGGCCCCGCGGGTACCGCACCGGCAGGAAGAGCACGAGGCCGACCACCAGTACCGCGACGATGCCCAGGATCCCCCAGTACTGCGCGCCGCCCAGGCCGATCGCGATCGAGAACGCGGCGGGCGCCAGGAACGTCGCCGCGCGCCCGGTCGTGGCGTACAGGCCGAACAGCTCGGTCTCCCGGCCGGGTTCGGCCAGCCGCGCCAGCAGGCCGCGCGACGCGGACTGCGCGGGCCCGACGCACGCCGCGAGCACCAGTCCGCCGACCCAGAAGGCCTTCGTGCCCGCGTCGTGCAGGAGGAAGACGGCCATGCCGGCGATGACGAGCACCACGAGCGACCACGTGACCAGCCGCCGCGGCCCGTACCGGTCGTCGAGCCAGCCCGCACCGATGGTCGCGGCGCCGGCGACGACGTTCGCGGCGATGCCGAACATGATGACGTCGCTCGCGGAGAACCCGAACGACCCGGCCGCGATCACGCCGCCGAACGTGAACACGCCCGTGAGCCCGTCGCGGAACACCGCGGACGCGACGAGGAAGCGCAAGGTCGCGCGGCGCTCGCGCCACAGCTCCGCGATGTGGCGGCCGACCGCGACGTACGCGCCCGCGAGGCCGACGCGGGTGGGCACCGCACCGGCACGGCGACGGTCCGGCACCATGACGAGCACGGGCACGGCGAAGACGAGGAACCACGCGCCGGCCACCAGCATCGACACCCGGACGTCCATGCCGGCCTCGGACGTGACGCCGAACCAGCCCACCTCGGGGTCGATGAACCCGAAGAAGAGGATGAGCAGGAGCACGATCCCGCCGACGTACCCGGCGCCCCACCCGATGCCGCTGATGCGCCCGATGGTCCGCGGCGTGCTGATCTGCAGCATCAGCGCGTTGTACGCGACCGAGCCGATCTCGAACGCGATCGTGCCGATGCCGAGCAGGATCACGCCGAGCCGGACGGCGTCGGCCATGCCGCCCTCCTCGGGACGGACGAACCACAGGGCCAGCACGCACAGCCCGACGATCCCGGACGTCGCCGCCAGGATCGGGCGGCGACGCCCCCCGGCGTCGGCCAGGGCGCCCATCGCCGGCGCCGTCAGCGCGACGAGGATGCCTGCGGCGGCCAGGCCCCAGCCGAGCCACTGGCTGTGCAGGGCGGTGACCGCCACCACGTCCTCGCCGGGCTCGGCGAACACGCTGCTCGTGAGGTACGTCGTGAAGACGAAGGTCGTGACGACCGCGTTGAACGCCGCCGACCCCCAGTCCCACGACGCCCAGGCGGCGATCTGACGGCGGGCGGGTGCGGGCTCGACGACGACGTCGGCGGGAACCTCGGCGGTGGGGTGACCCATGGCGGCAGCGTAGGCCCCCGCACGGGCGGACGCGGTGCGTCCGGGTGAACGCCGCGCCGCCGTGCACTCCACCCACCCGGCGCCCACCCCGCCGGGTCCCGGTGGGGCATCATGGCGGGGCTGTCGGACGAGGGTGGGACGAGTGCCAGGGACGCAGGACGACGACGCCCCGCGGGGCGTCCCGACGCTGCACGACGTCGCCCGCCTCGCCGGGGTCTCGATCAAGACGGTCTCCGAGGTCGTCAACCGGACCGGTCGCGTCGCCGCGGCGACAGCGGCGCGGGTCGAGTCGGCGATCGCCTCGATCGGGTACCAGCCGAACCTCAGCGCGCGCCGGCTGCGCACGGGCAGGACCGGGGTCGTCGGGCTCGCCGTGCCGGAGCTGTCGCTGTCCGGGTACTTCAACGAGCTGAGCGCGGCGGTCGTGCGGATCGCCGCCGAGCGCGGGCTGACGGTGCTCATCGAGCAGACGGGCGGGACCCGCGAGGGTGAGCTGCGTGCGCTGCGGGGGCCGCGCCGCAGCGTGATGGACGGCCTGCTGATCAACGCGGTGGCGCTCGACGAGCAGGACGTGCAGGACCTCGGCCCGCTGGGGCCGACGGTCGTGCTCGGCGAGCGCCGGCTGGGCCCGCAGCTCGACCACGTGACCTTCGGGAACGAGGAGGCGGCGCGGCTCGTGACCGAGCACCTGCTGGGCCTGGGTCGACGGCACATCCTCGTGCTCACCGGTGATCCCGCGGTCAGCGCGTCGGCAGCCCGTCGGCTCGCGGGCCACCACCAGGCCCTCGCCGCGGCGGGGCTGGCGCCCGCGGCAGGACTGGTCCGCGTCGTCGCGGTCTGGGACCACGCGGCCGGGTACCGGCACGTGGTGGAGGCGCACCGCGGCGGACCGTCGTTCGACGCGGTGCTCGCCGTGAACGACTCCCTCGCTCTCGGGGCGCTGCGCGCCCTGCACGACCTGGGCGTGGACGTCCCGGGGACGGTCGCGGTCGCCGGCATCGACGACGTCGTCGACGCCCGGTTCTCCCACCCGCGGCTGACGACCGTCGACCCGCACCGGGACGTCCTGGCGGAGCTGGCGGTACGGACCCTGACGGAGCGCATCGCCGATCGACGGCGACCGGGCGCCGTCCACGAGATCGAGGCGCACCTGCGCGTGCGCGGCTCGACCCTCGCCTCGGCGGAGCCGCCGGGCTGAGCTCCCCACCTGGACGGCGACCCAGGGGGTCGCTACCGTCGCGCTCATGCCGCTGCCCCCGGGCGAGCCAGCCCCGCGCGACCTGCTGCTGACCGGCGCGCGCGTGTGGTCGGCGCCCGGCGCGGTTGTCGGGGACCCGGGCGTCCTGCTGGTGCGTGACGGGGTCGTGCGGCAGGTCGGCGGCGAGGTCCCGGCCGACGCCGACGTCCCGCGGGTCGACGTGGGGGGCCGGGTCGTCACGGCCGGGTTCACCAACTGCCACATCCACCTGATCGAGCGCGTGTGGGCCCGGGCCCGCACGGCACCGGCCGCCGCGTTGCAGGCCGAGATCGACGACATGCTGCTGAGCCGCGGGTTCACCACCGCCCTCGACCTCGGCTCGGACCCCCGGCACACGCTGCCCGTCGTCCAGCGCATCGCGTCCGGCGAGCTGCGCGGACCGGAGATCCTCGTCACCGGGGCCACGCTCATGCCCCGGCGCGGACTGCCCTTCTACGTCCGGGAGACGATGCCGTGGCACGCGCGCCGTTGGATCCCGACGCCCGCGAGCGCCCGCGCAGCGCGCCGCGCCGTCGCCGTGCGGCACCGCCGCGGCGTTGTCCTGACCAAGCTGTTCACCGGCTCGCTGGTCGAGCGTGACCGGGTCCTCGCGATGAGCGAGGACGTCGCTCGCGCCGCCGTCGAGGAGTCCCACCGCCGGGGCCTGCTGGTCCTGGCCCACCCGACCGACCGGGAGGGCACGGCGGTGGCGGTCCGCGCCGGTGTCGACGCGCTCGCGCACGTCCCGTCAGTGGCCGACGGCACCGCGGACCTCCTGCGGGAGGCAGCGGCCCGGGGCACCCGACTGATCCCCACGCTGCACATGTTCGCCGCCACCGTCAGCCAGGACGACGGCTTCATGGAGCCGGTGCGCGACGGGCTGCGGATGTTCCTCGCCGCAGGCGGCCGCGTCCTGTTCGGCACCGACGTGGGCTACCTCGAGGACAGGGACATCCGCCCGGAGCTCGAGGCGATGGCGGCCTGCGGCATGACGACGGCCGACGTGCTGCGCTCGCTCACCACCGAGCCGGCCGCGTTCCTCGACCGCCCGGACGCGGGCGAGGTGCGGCCCGGCGCGCGGGGCGACCTCACCGTCCTGGCGCACACCGGCAGCGACCTGGCGGCGGGGGACCTCGCCGACGTCGAGCTCGTCGTGCGTGCGGGACGGGTCGTCCACCGGGCTCCCGCGTTCAGCGACGAGCCCCCGGTCACCGGCACGAAGGTGCGGTGACGGGGCCCCTGCGCGGAGGGCAAGGGATTCGAACCCTTGAGTACGGGGTCACCGCACCAACGGTTTTCAAGACCGTCGCTTTCGGCCGCTCAGCCAGCCCTCCCGTGCCGACGGACGAGCCGGCGGCGGCGTCGAGTCTCCCACACCGGTGGGGGCTGGTGCTGCGGCGCGGTGGACGCGTCAGCCCACCGCCGGCAGCTCCATCGCCGTGACGTCCAGAGCGCCGCGCGACCGGACCCGCCAGCGCTGGGCGCCGCGACGGTAGACGCGCACGGTCGTGCTCCCCACGCCCGCGTCGAACGCCTCCAGCACCGACCCGTCGACCAGGACCTGTGCGGGCCCCTCACCGGACCACACCGGCACCGGGACGCCGTCGGCGTCGACGAGCGCCACCTCGACGCCCGCGTCCGCGCGCGCCCACCAGGCCGGCTCGTCGGTGATCAGCTCGTCGCCCTCGTCACCCGTCACCACCGGTAGCGCCGCACCGCGCAGCCCGGCGAGCTCCGCCGCGGGGACCGTCGTCGGACGCCCGCCGGGCCCGAGCACGAGCTCCCGGGGGCACGACAGGACGCCCGCCCAGCCGGCGGCCTCGACCTCGGCCGCGGGGCGCCCGAGCGCGTCATCGCCGCGCCCCTCCCAGCACCAGCCCCACACCAGCACCCGTCCGTCGTCCGCCACCAGCACCTGCGGCGCGTACAGGTCGGGCCCGTGGTCGAACGGCGCCGAGTCCTCGACGACGAACCGGGGGCCCTCCCCCGCCAGGTCCAGACGCCCCGTGTACGCCGTGACCCCGAGCCGCTCCGGGGCCACCGTGCGGTCGAACCACGACACCAGCAGCACCCACGCGTCCCCGACCCGGACCAGCTGCGGGCACTCCCACACCTGCCCGGGTGCGTCCACGCCCTCCGGCACGGCGTCGGCGGCGAGCAGCGTCCCCAGCGGCCGCCAGTCGTCGAGGTCCGCCACGTCGTACACGATCACCGCCCCGCCGGCCGGGGTACCCGCACCCTGGATCCCGAGGCGGCGGCCGTCGACCGTCAGGACGAACGGGTCGCGCACCTCGCTGACACCCGCCACCTGCGGGTGCGGGGCCGCGAGCCGGTCGGGCTGCACCCAGGCGCCGTCCGGTCCCCGGCGTGCGACCGCGACGCCCGCGCTGGCGGCCGTGTCCCGCACCGCGCTGTACACCAGTGCGACGTCGCCGCCGTCGTGCACCGCGACGCCGCTCCAGGTGCCGCCGCCGTCGAGCGTGCCGGGCCGGGGCGCGAGGGCGACCGGCTCGTGGTCCCAGCGCAGCAGATCAGGTGAGCTCGCGTGGCCCCAGTGGATGTCGCCCCAGACCGGCGCGTGCGGGTTCCACTGGTACATCACGTGCCAGCGCCCGTCCCACCGTCCGATGCCGTTGGGGTCGTTGAGCCAGCCGTGCGGTGCGCGGACGTGCCACCGGGGCGCGTGCGGGTCGGGCGTCGCCGTCATGGCGTCAGTCTCCCCGGGGCGGCACCGACCCCGCCGGACCGACGCGGCCACGACCGCGACATCCGTGCGGTCAGCGCCACCAGGCCGCGGGCCGCCCCGGGCTGACGACGGCGAGCCCGGCGGCGTCGGCGGCGCGGGCCGTCGGCGCGTCGTACGTCGCGATCGCCGCCACGTCGACGTGGGCGAGTGCCGCACCGACGTGCAGGGCGGCGAACGGCCCCAGACCCGCCGGCAGCAGGACGGCCCGGCGCAGCACCTGGTCCGACAGCCGCATCACGGGCAGCCGCGCCAGGACGTCGAGGACCAGGAGGCTCGCGTCGGTCCCGAGCAGCCCCGCGGTGACGCGAGCCTCGAGCACCGAGACGCGCGAGACGACGACGGCCGGCTCGTGCTCGGCCACCCACGCGGCCCACGCGCGCGCCTCGGGTGCGGCGGGCAGGTAGCGGCTCAGCGCCGAGCCGTCGACGTAGACGTCCGCCGCGGGGTCGCGCGCCAGCAGGACCTCGGGGACGGGGACCCTGCGCGGTGCCGGCACGACACCGTCCTGACGTGGGAGGGCCGGCGCGAGCCGGTCGTGGACGCGTGAGCGGCCGGGCCCCAGAGGGGTCCGGCCGCTCACGCGTGGTGCGGTGCTCACCGCTGGCGCAGGCGCTCCATGGCGAGCTGCACGAGCGCGATGAGGGCCTGCTTGGTGGCCGCCCGCGACCGCGCGTCGGTGTACAGCACCGGCACGTGGGCGGGGATGGCGAGCGCCTCGCGGACGTCGTCGAGCTGGTGCTTGGCGATCCCGTCGAAGCAGTTCACGCCGACGACGAACGGGATGCCGCGCGACTCGAAGTAGTCGACGGCCGGGAAGCACTGGTCCAGGCGGTCGGTGTCGACGAGCACGACGGCGCCGATCGCCCCGCGGACCAGGTCGTCCCACATGAAGAGGAAGCGGTCCTGGCCCGGGGTGCCGAACAGGTAGAGCCACAGCGAGCCCGGCAGCGCGATGCGACCGAAGTCCATCGCGACCGTCGTGGTCGTCTTGCGGTCCGACACGCCGCCGGCGTCGTCGACGCCCACGGAGTGCTCGGTCATGGCGGCTTCGGTGTTGAGCGGCTCGATGTCGGAGATCGAGCCGATGAAGGTCGTCTTGCCGACGGCGAAGCCGCCTGCGACGACGATCTTGACGACGGTGGGTGCGACTGCGCCCGCGGTACCCGCCGGAGCGGCGACGGCGGCGTCAGAGGGCGGAAATGCCATTGAGAACACTCTCCAGCACGCTCAGGGAAAGGGCGGGGCTTTCACCGGTGTTGACCTCGACCGGCTGTGAGGTGTGCACGCGCACAGAGTTCGCGTCGGTGAGGTCGGACACGAGGATCCGGATCACACCGAGCGGAAGGTGGAGGAGCGCCGACAGCTCGGCGACCGAGATGTACCCGGCCGACGCGTGCTGGATGATCGCGCGCTTCTCGGGCGTCAGGCCCGTGCTCGCCACGGCGCCCGGCATGACCTCGACCAGCGCCTCGAGAGGCAGGTCGGAGCGTGCCGAACGCACGCGGCCACCGGTCACGGCATACGGCCGGACCGTTCGGGCCTCGTACTCGACGTGTTCGCTCATCGCAGCGGGCCTCAGGCGACGGGTGCCCGGGTAGCACCGTCGACGGGCAGCTGGCCACGCATCTCGGAGATGAGCTGCGGGGTCAGCGTGGCCTCGGTGCGGGAGACGAGCATCGCCATCTCGTAGCCGATGAGACCGACGTCGCACGTCGCCTCTGCCACCACCGCGAGGACGGAGCCGTTCGAGACGCTCATCAGGAAGAGGAACAGATGGTCCATCTCGATGATCGCCTGACGCACCTCCCCCGCACGGAGCTGACGCGAGGCGCCACGGGTGAGGCTCGACATGCCCGAGACGATGGCTGCGAGCTGGTCGCCGCTGGTGCGGTCGAGCTGCTCCGACATCGCCATGAGCAGGCCGTCGGCCGACACCACGAGTGTGTGGCGAGTGCCGGGCACGGTCCGGACGAAGTTGTCCAGGAGCCAGCCGAAGTTGGCTGCCTCGGTGCTGAGCGCGGTCACACTTCCTCCTTCATGGTGCAGTCTGGGCCGACTGCGGGCGGGGTGTCCACGGTGACACACGGGCCACCGAGGTCTCGGGTTCGTAGGATCACGAGTGGTCACCGTCCTGGGGGCCGTGCGCCGCGCGACGTCCGCGCGACGTACCGGTCTGGAAGCTGGACAAGCGGGAACGCAGCTGATCGGCGTCTCGCTGGACAGGGCGCTCCTCGACGGGAGCCGGTGCGGCGGGAACCGCGCTCGGCACACGCTTGGCGAGTCGCTCCGAACCGCCCGCTCCGACGGCACTGGGCCGGTACGCGGACAGCTGGCTGAGCTCCGAGAGAGCCTGCTCCTGGATGTCCGAGCGGAGAGCGAGCATCGCGGCCACCTCGTCGTCGAGCGTTCCCACGCGAGGCGCGGCGGACGGCGGGACGGAGGGGTGGGGAACCGTCGAGGCGGGTGCGGGCTGGCGGCCCGCCCACTCCGGCGGCGACCAGGAGGGCGCGGGACGCTCCTCGTGGACCATGGGGGTCGCGGCCGACTGCGGCGACGCGGGGGCGGACCACGCGGGCGCCTGCCAGCCGGCGGCGGGCGCTGCCTGCGGAGCGGGCTGTGCGTGCGGCGCGGGCGGTGCCTGCGGAGCGGGAGCCGCCGACTCGATGCCGTCGGGACCCCACGCCGAGGAGCGGACGGGAGTCCGGACCACGGCGGGCGCCGGGGTCTCCTCGACCACGTCGTCGTCCCGCTTGCGGCTGAAGAAGCTGCCCCACCGACGCTTCGGCTTGTCGTCCTGCGGTGCGACGAGATCGCCGAAGGCGGGTCCGGCGGACGCCGGCGGCGTCGGCGCCACGGCCGGCTGCCAGGCCGGAGCCTGCGCGACGGGCGCGGGCTCCACCGGCGTCGGTGCGGCGGTCGCCTGCCAGGCCGGGGCCTGCGCGAACGGCGCGGGCTCCGCGGGCGCGGCGTCCACGGGCGCGAACATCTCCGTCGGCTGGTCCGCCGCGGCGGACCGGGCCCACGCGGGGGTGGACGGTCGCCACTGCTCGGCAGCAGGAGCGGGCTCGGCCACGGGTGCCTGCTGGTCCTGCCACGTCGGCGCCTGCCACGTGCTCTGCGCGGGCGCCTCCTCGAGGGCGGGCGGCTGCGTGGCCGCGACCGGGGCCCAGGGAGCGGCGACCTCCTCCTCGACCTCGGGCTCGGGCTCCGCCTCCACCTCCTGCGGGGCGTACACGTCGGCTGTGGAGTGTGCGTCGGCCGGGGCGGACCACGCGGGCGTGGCCTCCCGGGACGGCTCCGGCACCACCGGGAGCGCCCCGGTGTGCCAGGCGCGCGCCTCGTCGAGCGACCGCTCGAAGGGGACGTACGGGGCGGTGTACTGCAGCGCCGGGCTGTCGGTGCTGCCGGCCCAGCCGGAGTAGCCGCTGTACGAGGTGAACGTCGGCTCGGGCTCGTGAGCCGGCGCCTCCTGCTCCTGGGCGGGCTGCTCGGGGGCGTCCTGCCAGGCTGCGGCCTCCTCGTGGCTCCAGACCTGGGTCTCCTCGCCTGCGGGGAGGTCCGCCGCGACCTCGGGCTGCGCCCACGGCGACTGCGGCTGCTCCCACGACGTGACCGGGACCTGCTGCTCGTCCCACGACGTGACCGGAGCCTGCTGCTCGTCCCACGACGACGCGGCGGGAGCCTGCTGCTCGTCCCACGAGGTGACCGGAGCCTGCTGCTGCTCCCACGACGTGACCGGGGCCTGCTGCTCCTCCCACGACGCGACCGGAGCCTGCGCAGCGGCGTCCTCGACGGCCGGGTCCTGCGTCCACGGTGCCGCGTCGGCCGCAGGTGCCTGCCACGCCTGGTCCGACTGGATCGGTGCCCACGGCTCGCCGTCCGTGCGCGGTGCCGTCCAGGAGTCCGTGTCCGGGGCGCTCCACTGCTCGACGGGGTTCTCGACCGCGTCGTCCGAGAGCGCCGGTGCGGCAGACCCCCGGCTGGGGAGACCGCTGCTCAGGTCCTGCCAGGACGGGACCTGCGGCGAGTCCGCGACGGGGGCCGCGGCCTCGTCGGTGCCGTCCGGCGCGAGCGACGGCACGACGAAGCCGTTGTGGCTCGGCGCCGCCGGCTCGGGCACGTCCTTGCCGCTGCGGAACCCGGAGAACAGGCCCGCGCGGGCCGCAGGGTCGGCGGGAGGCGCGACCGGGGTGACCTCGTCCTGCTGCGGGTCGCTCGCCCAGGCCGACGTCGCGGCGCGGGACCGGGTGGGCAGGCCCGCCAGCAGCGGCCTGGCCGCGACCGCGGGAGCCCACTCGCCCGTGTCGACCGACAGCTCCGGCGACAGCCGGGTGTCCGGTGCGGCCGGCAGGACGATGTTGTCCTCGTCGAACGTCTTGCGCGACCGCGACGGCAGTCCACCGGGGCCCGCGAGCATCGGCACCGGGATCGAGTCGTCCTCGTCGACGGTGCCGGGCTCCGCGACGGGCGCCGCACCGCTGTCGTCACCGCGGCGACGCCGCGGCAGGCCGAGGGACGTCTCGCCGTCGGTGAGCTCGGCGAGGTCGACCGCACGCACCTCGGGGATCTCGATCTCCGGCAGGCGGGAGGACTGGCTCTGAGCCGGCACACCGGGGGGCAGGGCGCCGTAGGCGTTGACCTCGTTGGCCGAGAAGAGCGTGCTCGGGAACTGCACGAACGCCTCGGTGCCCGTGCCACCGACGCGCTTGCGGAGCGTCACCTCGGCGCCGAGGCGCTGGGCGAGGCGGCCGACCACGTAGAGGCCGAGGCGCTGGGCGCCCAGGGCGTCACCGGCCGAGACCGACGCGATCTTGATGTTGGCGGCCTCGATCTCCGCGTCCGTCATGCCCAGGCCCTGGTCGGCGACGCGGACGACCACCGAGGCGCCGGACACGCCGGTGCTCACGATGACCGGCGTCTCCGGCTCGGAGAAGACCGTCGCGTTCTCGAGGATCTCGGCGATCAGGTGGGCGGCGGACAGCGCGTTGAACCCGAGCATGTGCGGGTCCACCTGCAGGTCCAGCTGCACGCGGTCGTACTGCTCGATCTCGGACGAGGCGGTCCGGATGACGTCCGAGAGCGGCATCGCGTCACGCAGGCGTCGGCCGGAGTCGATGCCGGCGAGCACGAGGAGCGACTCGGCGTTGCGGCGCATCCGGGTGGCGAGGTGGTCGAGGCGGAACAGGTTCGCCAGGGTCCCCGGGTCCTCCTCGGCGCGCTCGAGCGAGTCGATGAAGGACAGCTGCCGGTTGAGCAGGACCTGGTCGCGTCGGGCGACGTTGACGAACATCTCCGCGATGGAGCCACGCAGCGCGGCCTGCTCCTGGGCGACCTGCACCGTCGTCGCGTTGACCGCGTTGAACGCCTGGGCCAGGCGCCCGATCTCGTCCTGGGACCGCACCGGGATGGGAGCCAGCGTGATCTCGGGGCCCTCACCGGGCGTCGAGACCTGCTCGACGAGGCGGGGCAGCTGCTCACGGACGTCGGCGGCAGCGCTCGTGAGGCGACGCAGCGGCACGACGATCGAGCGGGAGACCGCGAGGGCGAACGAGAAGGAGGCGAGGAGGGCGAGGAGGGCGAGGGCGACCGTGAGGAGTGCACGGTCACGCGCCTGGCTGACACCGTTCGCGGCGACCTCGTCCGCACCCTTGAGCACGCCGGCGTTGACGGTGCCGAGCCCGGTCATCTGGTTGGTCGTCTGCTCGGTCCACTTGGCCGGGTCGATCGTGGCGATCGCGTCCAGGGAGCCCTGGGTGAACAGACCACGCATCGACAGCAGCGGCGGGGCGGGGTCGCCCGTGCTGACGAGGAGGCCGTCGACGCCCAGCGCCCCGACCGTCAGGCGGGCACGCTCACGAGCGAGCTCCGTCGCGGTCACCCGACCCTGGAAGCTGCGGGCGAGGGCCTCGCTGTCGGCGGTCACGTTCTTCAGCTCGATGCCGGTGATGTACTCGTTGACGAGCGCGTCGCTGAGCAGGGCGAGCTCACGGTTCGCGGTCACGTACTCGGCGAGGTCGCGGTCGCGGAGCGAGTTGGCGACGCCCTCCATGACGCGGATCTGCCCGTTGAGGATGTCCTGGAACCCGTTCCTGATGACGACGCGCTGGCCACCGGTGTCGACACGCTGCCGCAGCTGGGGCAGC
>Ga0233385_1000982_pt1 | contig 12514 bp, 12 predicted proteins | sample ElkDunMinimDraft_16_FD_191543 | JGI IMG/M metagenome (GOLD analysis project Ga0233385, IMG submission 191543) | Fecal eukaryotic communites from dung pellets of Tule Elk in California, USA - Elk Dung G36 | ecosystem: Host-associated > Mammals > Digestive system > Large intestine > Fecal | place...
GCCAGCGCCGGGGCGCACGCTGGTGGCGATCTGTGCGACGGTGGAACAGGCGGAAGCTCTGCGCAAACAGGCGCAAACGCTTGATTTCCTCACCTTCCCCGACGACCCCAGGCAGGCGATCTCCGCCTGTCCCGGCGCACCGGAATGCGCGTCAGGACATATTCCGGCGCGCCGGATCGCCGCCGAAATCGCCAGCACAAACAGCGACTTGCTGGACGGGTCGGTGCACCTGCACGTGTCGGGCTGCGCCAAGGGCTGCGCGCATCCGGCGTCGTCGGACCTGACGATTGTGGCAAGCGAGCGCGGAACAGGGCTCGTGTTCGACGGCACGGCGCGCGACGAGCCGCTGGCCTTTCAGGATAACAGCGGCGCAGGGCGCGGCCTCGCAAACGTCGCCGCTCGCGTTTCGGCAGAACGGCAGGCGGGCGAAACGACGGCACAAACCATTAAAAGGATTGCGCTTTCCGCGCTGGCGGAAGCTTTTGGAAAAGGCAGGCAATGACGGCCTACGACTATATCCACGACGGCAACGCGATCTACGAGCGGTCCTTCGCGATCATCCGCGCGGAGGCGGATCTTTCGCGTTTTTCGGAAGACGAGGCCGATGTCGCGGTGCGTATGATCCATGCCTGCGGCGTCGTCGAGGCAGCGCAACATTTTGTTTTCTCTGAGGATTTCGTCGCGGCTGCGCGCGGAGCCCTGCTCGCCGGGGCGCCGGTTCTCTGCGACGCCGAGATGGTGTCGCGGGGGGTGACGGTAGCTCGGCTGCCGGCCAGGAACGAAGTGGTCTGCACGCTGCGCGATCCGCAAACCCCTGAAATCGCGAAGAAGATCGGCAACACGCGCTCGGCGGCCGCACTCGAGCTCTGGCGCGACAGGCTTGATGGCGCGCTGGTCGCCATCGGAAACGCGCCGACAGCGCTCTTCTATCTGCTTGAAATGATTGAGAAAGGCGCGCCGCGGCCGGCGGCGATCATCGGCATGCCGGTGGGCTTCGTGGGGGCGGCCGAATCGAAGGAAGCGCTGGCCGAAAGCAGGCTCGGCATTCCCTATGCCATCGTGCGCGGACGCATGGGCGGCAGCGCCATGACCGCCGCCGCCGTCAACGCTCTCGCGAGGCCAGGCCTTTGAATATGCAAGCAAAAGCCGGCCGACTGATCGGCGTCGGTACAGGTCCCGGCGATCCGGAACTGCTGACGCTCAAGGCCGTGCGCGCGCTGCAAGAAGCCGACGTCGTCGCCTATTTCGCCAAGCGCGGCAGCAACGGCAATGCGCGCGGCATCGTCGGCCCGTATGTCCGCGAAACGTGGATAGAATTGCCGCTGGTCTATCCGGTGACCACGGAAATCCATAAGGATTCCAAGAACTACCGGGAAACGATCCTCAATTTCTACGAGGAATCGGTGCAAAAGGTCGAGGAACACCTCGAAAAGGGCAGAACGGTCGCGGTTCTGTCGGAAGGCGACCCGCTTTTCTACGGATCCTACATGCACCTGCATGTGAGGCTCGCCGACCGCTGGCCGACCGAGGTGATTCCGGGCGTGACGGCGATGTCGGGATGCTGGTCGCAGACGGGCACGCCGATCGTCCAGGGCGACGACATACTGACCGTGCTGCCGGGCACGCTCGCCGAATTCGAGCTGACGCGAAGACTGGCGGACACCGACGCGGCCGTCATCATGAAAGTGGGCCGCAACCTGCCGAAGATCAGGAAGGCGCTCGCCGCGACGGGCCTGCTCGACCGGGCGATCTATGTCGAGCGGGGCACGATGGCGAACACGCAATCCGTGCGGCTGGCCGAGAGGGGCGACGACGAGGCGCCGTATTTTTCCATCGTGCTGGTCCCCGGCTGGGCCGGCAAGCCATGAGCGCGGCAAAGAGCGGCCATATCGCCGTGATCGGCCTCGGGCCGGGCGGCGCGCACCAGGTGACGCCGGAAGCGAGCGCGGCGGTCGTCGACGCGAAATGGTTCTACGGCTACGGCCCCTATGTCGACCGGCTGGAACTGAGGCCCGACCAGGTGAAAGTCGCCTCCGACAATCGCGAGGAGATTTCGCGGGCGCAGGCGGCACTTGAGAAGGCAGCGACGGGCGAACGGGTCGCGGTGGTGTCGGGCGGCGACCCCGGCGTCTTCGCCATGGCGGCGGCGGTCTGCGAGGCGATCGAGGCCGGTCCGGCGGAATGGCGCGAGGTCGAACTGACCGTGGTGCCGGGCGTGACCGCGATGCTGGCTGTGGCGGCGAGGATCGGCGCGCCGCTCGGGCACGACTTCTGCGCCATCTCGCTGTCGGACAATCTGAAACCCTGGGAGACGATCGAGAAGCGGCTGGACGCTGCGGCCGGCGGCGGCTTCGTGATTGCGCTCTACAATCCGATCAGCAAGGCGCGGCCCTGGCAGCTCGGCAAGGCTTTCGAGCGTCTGGCGAAGATATTGCCGGCATCGACGCCGGTGATTTTCGGGCGCGCGGCGGGGCGGCCCGACGAGAAGATCGTGGTGACGCCGCTCGGGGATGTCGACGCGGCGCAGGCCGACATGGCGACCTGCGTCATCATCGGCTCGGCGGAAACGAGGATCATCGAGCGCGGCGACCGGCCGGCGCTGGTCTACACGCCGCGCTTTTCCAATCCCGCCCAGGGAGCCAGGGCTTGATCGGCGAGGCGCAGAACCTCCTCGACGCCGGCGCCGGACGGCATGTCGGGCAGCGGCGGACGCTGGATGAGGAACGCCTCGATGCCGAGAGCGCGCGCGGCCGCGATCTTGCCATAGGTGGCCTCGCCGCCGCTGTTCTTCGACACGATTGCGTCGATGCCGTGCGTTTCCAGCAGCGCGCGGTCGCCGGCCTCGGAAAAGGGTCCACGCGCCAGGATGTAGGTGGCGCCGGGCACGGCGAGCGGCGGCTCGACCGGATCGACGCTGCGGATGAGGTAGGTGTGCTGCGGCACGGCCTCGAAGGGCGCGAGTTCCTGCCGGCCGAGCGCAAGGAAGATTTTTCGCGGCCTGGGTCCAAGCAGGCCGGCGGCCTCGGCGGCGCTGCCGACCGGCGTCCAGCGGTCGCCGGGCTGCTGAACCCAGGCGGGGCGGCGAAGCGCGATGGCCGGAACGTTCGCGAGACGAGCGGCCTTGGCGGCATTGGCGGAGATCTGCGCCGCATAGGGATGGGTTGCGTCGATGAGCAGGTCGACGCGGTTGCCCCTCAGGTAATGTGCGAGGCCTTCGGCGCCGCCGAAACCGCCCGTGCGAACCGGCACGCCCTGCGCGACCGGATTTTCAGTGCGGCCGGCGAGGGAGAGCGTGACGTCGTGGCGGATCGCAAGCTTGCCGGCGAGTTGGCGCGCTTCGGTGGTGCCGCCGAGGATCAGGATTCGTTTCATGGGGCGCGGTGGGGCATGACCCGGCATGTTTACGGCATGGCCGGTGGCTTCTCCAATAGATTAAGCACCCCCTCTCCTATCGTCATTCCGGGGCCGCGCAGCGGAACCCGGAATCCAGAGCACCTACGTCGAGGAAAAGGCGCTAAGTCGCAAACGTGCAGGAATTTCGAGCAGCGTCGGCACGCTGGATTCCGGGTTCCGCTGCGCGGCCCCGGAATGACGGAGCATGACTTTTCGCCGCTCCGACATAACCCAAATGTAATCGCCCTGCCCTGTCAGGGGGCGAAGATGTCCGCAGAGCCCCCCTCTCCGTCTCGGCCCTTCGGACCGATCCACCTCTCCCCCGCTTTGCGAGGGCGAGGAACCCAAGTCCCGATAGCTAGGCGCTTCCACAAGGGAGTCGCGCGGTGACGGACGGCCTCGAAAAGAAGTGGCTTGCCATCGTCGGCATCGGCGAGGATGGCGCGCCGGGGCTGGGCGACGCGGCCAAGCGGCTGATCGGCGAGGCCGGGATCGTGTTCGGCGGCAGGCGGCATCTGGTGCTGGCGGAGGAGCTGATCAAGGGCGAGGCGCGGGCGTGGCCGACGCCGTTCGATACGGCGATGCGCGAGGTCGTGGCGCTCAGAGGGAAAAAGGTCTGCGTGCTGGCGTCGGGCGACCCGTTCCTGCACGGCGTCGGCGTGACGCTGGCGCGGCATGTGCCTGCCGGCGAGATGATCGTGGTCCCTGCCCCGTCGGCCTTCTCGCTTGCTGCGTCGCGGCTCGGCTGGGCGCTGCAGGATACAGAGACGGTGTCGCTGCATGGCCATGCCATCGATCTCATCCGACCCCTGCTGCAGCCGAAGCGCCGGGTGCTGGCGCTGACTTCCGACGGCGACGGGCCGAAGGCGGTGGCGGCGCTGCTGGCGGGGCTCGGATTCGGTCGGTCGAAGCTGACCGTGCTGGAGGCGCTGGGCGGGCCGGACGAGCGTGTCCGAAGCGCGACCGCTGATAACTTCGATCTCGAAAACATCAATGCGCTCAACGTGGTGGCGCTGGAGCTTGAATCGGATCGCGAGGCGCGCGTGCTGCCGTTGACGGCCGGCCGGGCCGACGATCTGTTCGAGCATGACGGGCAGATCACCAAGCGCGAGGTGCGCGCGGTGACGCTGGCCGCGCTCGCGCCCCGGCGCGGCGAATTGCTGTGGGATATCGGCGCCGGTTCGGGCTCGATCTCCATCGAATGGATGCTCGCCGATCCCGCGATGCGCGCCGTGGCGATCGAGGCGAATGCCGAGCGCGCGGCGCGGATCGGGCGCAACGCGGCGGCGTTCGGCGTGCCGGGGCTGAGGGTTGTCGAGGGGACGGCGCCGGCAGCGCTCGCCGGACTGCCGACGCCCGACGCGATCTTCATCGGCGGCGGCGGCACGAATGGCGGCGTGGTGGATGCGGCGGTCGCCGCCCTCCCCTCCGGCGGCAGGCTGGTGGCGAATGCGGTGACGCTGGAGATGGAAGCGCTGCTGCTGGCCAAACACGCCGAACGCGGCGGCGAGCTGGTGCGCATCGCGATCTCGCGCGAGACCGCGATCGGCTCGATGAGCGGCTGGCGGCCGGCCATGCCGGTGACGCAATGGAATTGGGTGAAGCCGTGATCGTGGCGGGCATCGGCAGCCGGAAGGGCGTGAGCGCCGCCGAGGTCGTCGCCGCGGTGGATGCGGCGCTGCGGGAGCATGGCTTGGTGCGGGCGCAGTTGGCGAAGCTGGCGACGACGGGGTTCAAAAGAGGGGAAGCAGGGATTTTCGAGGCTGGCAGGATGATGGGGCTGGAGGTGGTCGTGGTGGATGTAAAGGAGTTACCCCCACCCCTGACCCCTCCCCACAAGGGGGAGGGGGACCAGGTCGGCGCTTCCGCAATTCCATCGGAGACGGAAGCGCGAGAAGCGCTGGACTCCCCCTCCCCCTTGTGGGGAGGGGTCAGGGGTGGGGGTAGCGGCGCGGACCATGGAGCGGTTGTCGCGCAGTCACCCTCTCGGTCTCGGGCCGCCCTCGACACCTCTCCTCCTGACGGCGGCGAGGAAGGAGGCCCTTCCAGCGATCGTTCGGCGCCGCCCCTCACCTGCCTGCCGGCATCCTCTCCCCGTGAACGGGGAGAGGAAAGGACGGCACCGACCCTCTCGCTTGCACTCGCAGGCGTTCCCTCCGTCTCGGAGGCGGCCGCACTTGCCGCAGTGGGCGAAGGGGCGCGGCTGGCGGGGCCGAGATTGGCTACCGGGCGGGTGACCTGCGCGATTGCATACGGAGGCGGCCGATGACGGTGCATTTCATCGGCGCCGGGCCGGGTGCGGCGGATTTGATCACCGTGCGCGGGCGCGACCTGCTGGCCGCCTGCCCGGTATGCCTCTATGCCGGCTCGATCGTGTCGCCGGAGCTGCTGCAATATTGCCCTGCGGATGCGAGGCTGGTCGACACCGCGCCCCTCTCCCTCGACGAGATCGAGGCGGAATGTGCGGCGGCGCATGCGGCCGGCAAGGACGTGGCGCGGCTGCATTCGGGCGACCTCTCGGTGTGGAGCGCGGTGGCCGAGCAGATCAGGCGGCTGGAGAGGCTCGGCATTCCCTACACGCTGACGCCGGGCGTGCCGTCCTTTGCCGCCGCGGCGGCGGCGCTCGGGCGCGAACTGACGATCCCGGAAGTGGCGCAGTCGCTGGTGCTGACCCGCGTGTCCGGCCGGGCGTCGAAGATGCCCGAGGGCGAGACGCTGAAGGGTTTCGGCGCGACCGGCGCGACGCTGGCGATCCATCTGGCGATCCATGCGATCGGCGAGATCGTGGCCGAGCTGACGCCGCTCTATGGGGCGGATTGTCCGGTGGCGGTGGTGTTCAGGGCGTCATGGCCGGACCAACGGGTGGTGCGGGGCACGCTTGCCGACATCGAGGCGAAGCTCGCCGCCGACCCGATCGAGCGCACCGCGATCATCTTCGTCGGGCGCAGTCTGGGCGCGCAGGATTTCCGCGAGAGCTCGCTGTACGACGCCTATTACCAGCGGCGGTTTCGCGGGCGGGAGGGAGCGTGATGGGCGCGGCTTCGTACGTCCTTCGAGGCCCGCTGCGCGGGCGCCTCGGGATGAGGGAGGTGGGCGGCCTGCCAATGCAAAGCACCCCCTCTCCGTCTCGGTCCCTCGGACCGATCCACCTCCGGCCGGGTCCCCGCTGCTATCGCAGCGTCCCGGCGTTCGCTGGCCTTTCGTCATGCCATCGGCATGCCGAATTCGCTACGCGAACCGGCTGCTCACCCCCCTGCCAGGGGGAGAGGATAGCCAATCGCACAAGCCGCGACTGGTCGACCCCCACTCCGGTTTGCTTCGCAAACCACCTCTCCCCCGATCGACGGGGGAGAGGAAGGGCGCCAAGCTTGCGGCTGCTCAGCATGTCGACTGGGGTTGCAGCCAAGGGGCCGCGACCTGGGCGCGACTTCCTCTCCCCCGTCGATCGGGGGAGAGGCGTCACGCGAAGCGTGACGGAGTGGGGGTCGAAGCTCTTACGGCACCGCCGCGAACTCCTTCCGTCCCATCAGCTCGCCGTCGCGGTTGAAGACCAGCAGCTCGAGTTCGATGCCGGTGCCCTTGAGGACTGCGGCGGCGGTGGTCCAGGCGGCCGAGGCGATCGCGTCGCCGAGCGGGATGCCGGCGGCCGCCGCCAGAGAAAAGGCTTCGGCCACAGTGTTCGCGCCGCGCATGCGGGCAGCGAGGCCGGCGGGCGCGCCGGCCTCTTTGGCGACCGCCGCCAGCGCCTCGAGGTCGGCGCTGCCGCGCGAGGAATGGACGTCAAGCATGCCCTGCGCGAGCTTGGTCATCTTGGCGACGCCGCCGGCGACGGTGACGCGCGACACGGGGTGGTCGCGCAGATATTTCAGCATGCCGCCGACGAAATCGCCCATGTCGATGAGTTGCACCTCGTTGAGCGAATGCAGCTTCTGCGCGGCGATTTCGGAAGCGTTGCCGGTGGCGCCGGAGACGTGGGTGAACCCCATGGCGCGGGCGACGTCGATGCCGCGATGGATGGAGTGGATCCAGGACGAGCAGGAATAGGGGATGACGATGCCCGTCGTGCCGAGGATCGAGATGCCGCCGAGGATGCCGAGGCGCGGGTTGAGCGTGCGCTCGGCCATCTCGGCGCCGCCGGGCACGGCGATCTCGACCTCGATGTCGGCATCCTCGCCGGCCGCCTCACGGACGGACGCGGCGATCATCTTGCGCGGCACGGGATTGATGGCGGGCTCGCCGGGCGGGATGGGCAGGCCGGGACGGGTGACGAGGCCCACCCCCTCCCCGCGCTGGTAGGTGACGCCGGAGCCGGGCTTGCCGCGCCTGACGGTCGCGGTGACCAGCGCGCCGTGGGTGACGTCGGGGTCGTCGCCGGCATCCTTGACGATCGCGGCGGTCGCATGGTCGCCGGCAAGCTCGTGGCGGGCGAGCGCGAAGGCGACGCGGCGGCCCGACGGCAGCGCGATCTCGACCGGATCGGGGAAGGCGCCGGACACCAGCGCCGCCGTGGCGGCCTTGGCGGCGGCGGCCGCGCAGGCGCCGGTGGTCCAGCCGCGCCGAAGTGGACGATTTTCCTCGGTCATCGCGCGATCTATAGGGCCGCGCAAAGCCTGCGTCATCGGAGAAAGCGGCGCGCATGAGTCTCGATCAGGCCATCGCCCGCCTCGGGCATACGCCGCCGGAGCTGTTGCCCGGCCATGTCTGGCTGGCCGGCGCGGGGCCGGGCGACCCCGGCCTGCTGACGCTCGACGTGCTCTCGGCCCTCACACAGGCCGACGCGCTGGTGCACGATGCTTTGGTGTCGGAGAAGGTCGTGGCGGTGGCGAGCCAGGCGGAGAAATTCTTCGTCGGGAAACGCGGCGGCCGCCTGTCGATCCCGCAGGGCGAGATCAACACGCTGCTGGTGCGGCTGGCCAAGGAAGGCCGCAAGGTGGTCAGGCTGAAGGGCGGGCACCCGCTGGTCTTCGCGCGCGGCGGCGAGGAGGCGCTGGCGCTGGCTGCCGAGGGCATTCCATTCCGCGTGCTGCCGGGCGTGACCTCGGCCTTTGGGGGGCTCGCCTCGGCGGGCATCCCGGCGACGATGCGCGGCATCAACGGCGCGGTGATCCTGGCGACGGGTTTTGCCGCGCAGAGCGACGACCGGCCGGACTGGGCAGCCCTCGCCCGCACCGGCCAGCCGATCGTCATCTATATGGGCCTGACGCATATGGCCGAGACGGTGTCGGCGCTGATGGATGGCGGCCTGGCGGCGGATACGCCGGCGGCCTTCGTGGAGAATGCGACGCTGCCCGAGGAGCGCGTGGTGACGGCGACGCTCGGCGCTTTGGTGGAGGCGGCGGAGCGGGAAAAGATCGTCTCCCCTGCCCTGATCGTCGTCGGGCATATCGTGTCGATGCGAGACAGGTTGAGGGGCGCATGACGGCGCGAGGAATCATCGTCGGCGCGCCGCGCTCGGGCTCCGGCAAGACGTCGGTGACGATCGGGCTGCTGCGCGCGCTGAAGCGGCGCGGCGTCAGGGTGCGCGGCGCGAAATCGGGGCCCGACTACATCGATCCCGGCTTCCACGCGGCGGCGACCGGCACGGACGGCGTCAACCTCGACAGCTGGGCGATGCCGCCGGGGCTGCTCTCGGCCCTCGCGGGGGAAGCGGCGGACAATGCCGACGCCGTGGTGATCGAGAGCGCCATGGGCCTGTTCGACGGCATCCCGGCTGAGCCGGGACGGACCGGTTCGGCGGCGGACCTGGCGCGGCTGTTCGGCGTGCCGGTGCTCCTGGTGCTCGACGTGTCGGGCCAGTCGCAGACCTCCGCCGCGATCGCCAAGGGCTTCGCCAGCTACGACCCGGCGGTGAGGATCGCCGGCGTCGTGCTCAACCGGCTGGGCAGCGAGCGGCACCGGAAGCTGGCGGGCGACGCCATCGAGGCGCTGGGCATTCCGGTGGTGGGCGCGGTGATGCGCGACCCGGCGCTCACCCTGCCGGAGCGGCATCTCGGGCTGGTGCAGGCCGGCGAGCACGCCGACATCGAGGCGCATATCGAGCGGCTGGCTGACGTCATGGAGCGCTCGATCGACATTCCCCGCCTGCTGGCGCTGATGACGCCGCTGGCGCCGACCGGCGGCGATTTTTCGGCGGCGCTGCCGCCGCCGGGGCAGCGCATCGCGATGGCGGCGGACGCGGCGTTCAGCTTCCTCTACCCGCATGTCGCCCGGCATTGGCGCGAGGCAGGTGCCGAGATCGTGCCGTTCTCGCCGCTCGCCGACGCGGCGCCGGACGAAAGCGCCGATGTCTGCTGGCTGCCGGGCGGCTATCCGGAGCTGCATGCGGGAAGGCTGGCGGCGGCGCGGAATTTTCGCGCCGGGATGCAGAAATTCGCGGCGGCGAAGCCGGTGCATGGCGAGTGCGGCGGCTTCATGGTGCTGGGCGAAGGGCTGGTCGATGCGGACGGCGAGCGCCACGCAATGCTCGGCCTGCTTTCCCACGCGACGAGCTTCGCCAGGCGCAAGATGAACCTCGGCTACAGGCAGGCCAGGCTGACGGCGGGCTCGGCGCTGGGGCCGGCGGGCGCGGCGGTGCGCGGGCACGAGTTCCACTATGCGCAGGTGATCGAGCCCGGCGTCGACGAGGCGCTTGCCGAGATCGCCGACGGCCAGGGCAATGTGCTGGGCATGTCGGGGGGACGACGGGGCTTGGTCAGCGGGACTTTCTTTCATGCGATTGCGAGGGCCGGGTGATGGCGAGCGCCGGGCTCCACCCCGCCCCCCTCTGGCCTGCCGGCCATCTCCCCCACAGGGGGGGAGATCAGCCTGCCGCTTTGCTTTCGCCAATCAGCGTCGTTGCAGGAATAGCGGCGTCCTCGCCGCGCGTAATCTCCCCCCTTGTGGGGGAGATGGCCGGCAGGCCAGAGGGGGGCGTGACGGAGCGCCGGCACGCCGAAGGGCTTCCGTCATGACGCCGCGCCGGATCGCCGAGGACGTCGCCTTCTGCCTCGTCTTCTTCACGCGGCTGCCGCTGCCGCATTTCGACTTCGGCGGCCGCGCGCTGGCGCAGGCGGTGTGGGCCGCGCCTCTGGTCGGCGTCGCGGTGGCGGTGGCGGCGAGCATCGCGCACCTGGTCGCCAGCGCCGCCGGACTGTCGCCGGAGGTGGCGGCAGCCCTTGCGCTCGCGACCGCGATGCTCGTCACCGGTTGCCTGCACGAGGACGGGCTTTCCGACGTAGCCGACGGTTTTGGCGGCGGCAGGACGCGCGAGCGGAAGCTCGAGATCATGCGCGACAGCCGCATCGGCGCCTATGGGGCGTCGGCGCTGCTGATGTCGGCGCTGCTGCGCTGGAGCGCGCTCGCACAGCTCGGCAATCCGTTCCTGGTGTTTTGCGGACTGGTCGCAGCGCACGCCGCCTCGCGCGCGCTTCTGCCGGCCTTCATGCACCTCGTGCACCCGGCGCGGGCGGACGGGCTGGCGGCCAATGCCGGCTCGGCGTCGGCCGACGCGGCCTATGTGGCGCTGGCGATCGGCGCGGTGGCGCTGCTGGCGCTCGGCTTCTCCGGACTGGTCGCGGCGGCTATCCTGCTTGCATTCGTCTTCTTTGGTTTCCGCGCGCTGTGCATGCGCGAGATCGGCGGCCAGACGGGCGACGCGCTCGGCGGGCTGCAGCAGCTCGGCGAGATCGCCGTGCTGCTCGTCGCGGCAGCCGTCCTCACTTGAATCGGAACCTCAATCCCTTGACTCGATCACGGAGCCGGTCTGTCCATGCCTTTCAAATCATTCGATGAATTACGGGCAGCGTCGACCGCCCTCTGGCCAGGCGACGAGGCGGCGGCGAGGGCAGCGCTCGCCCGCCAGGACACGCTGACCAAGCCGCAGGGCAGCCTCGGCCGTCTCGAGGAGATCGCCGCGTGGCTGGCGCGCTGGCAGGGCCGCGCCATGCCGAAGCTCGACAAGGTGCAGGTCGTGGTGTTCGCCGGGTCCCACGGCGTGACGGCGCAGGGCGTGTCGGCCTTCCCGGCGGAGGTGACGCACCAGATGGTGGCGAACTTCACCGCCGGGGGCGCAGCCATCAACCAGCTTGCCCGAACCGCGGGCGCCGAACTGTCGGTCGTGCCGCTGGAGGTCGAGCGTCCGACCGGCGACTTCACGCAAGAGGCCGCGATGGACGAGGCCGACTTCCTGAAGGCGGTGTCGGCAGGCTATGACGCGGTGGCCGACGACGCCGACCTTGCCTGTTTCGGCGAGATGGGCATCGGCAACACGACGACGGCCGCGGCGATCGCCGCCGCACTTTTCGGCGGCGAGCCGGCAAGCTGGGTCGGACGCGGCACCGGCGTCGACGATGCCGGGCTGAAGCGCAAGGCAGCGGCGATCGAGAAGGGGCTGGCACGACACAGGGCAGCACTCGGCGATCCGCTGAAGGTGGCTGCCGCGCTCGGCGGACGCGAGCTTGCCGCGATCATGGGCGCGACGCTCGCCGCCCGCCACAAACGGGTGCCCGTTCTGCTCGACGGTTTCGTCTGCACGGCCGCGGCGGCGCCGCTGCAGAAGCTCGACCCGACCGGTCTCGTCCATGCGCTGGCCGGCCATGTCTCGGCGGAAGCCGGCCATCGCGCCCTGCTCGCAGCACTCGGGCTCCCGCCGCTCCTCGACCTCGGCATGCGGCTCGGCGAAGGCTCCGGCGCGGCGGTCGCGATCAACGTCCTGCGCGCCGCCCTCGCCTGCCACACGGGCATGGCGAGCTTTGCCGAGGCCGGCGTGTCGAAGGGCTGACCAGCAGCCCGGTCAGGCAGGCGATTTGCTCTCGACAGCAATCGGAGCCGCTCTCTTCGACCTGTAGAACGCCCCTTCGACATAGCGCGTGGCGAACATGGAGAGGGGCATGGCAAGACCGAACGTGCCGAAAGCCAGCAACGCGATGTAGGCGGGCTGCGGCAGGTCCAGCGCATTGAGGCAGTACATCACGCCGTAGAGCGGGATCATGTGAAGCAAATAGAGGGAATACGATATCTTCCCCAGGAACATCATTGGCTTAAGCTTCAGCGCCTTGGAGAGGATGTCCTCCTTCCCTGCCCGGTCCCGCACATAAAGGGCGGAACCGAAGATGAATATCCAGATTCCGATCGCGATGCTGAG
>Ga0233385_1000983_pt1 | contig 12510 bp, 5 predicted proteins | sample ElkDunMinimDraft_16_FD_191543 | JGI IMG/M metagenome (GOLD analysis project Ga0233385, IMG submission 191543) | Fecal eukaryotic communites from dung pellets of Tule Elk in California, USA - Elk Dung G36 | ecosystem: Host-associated > Mammals > Digestive system > Large intestine > Fecal | place...
TGGCCCGGCACAAGGCCAACCACGCCAATGTGGCCTACGCCCCCGACGCCGGGGCCGCCGACCGGGCCCTGCGGGCCAAGGCCGCGATGCTCGACGCCCTCGGCGTACGCGTGCATCTCTGCGGTGAGGTCGCGCTCTGATCCGGCGCGGTGCAGTCGGCGCTGTGGTCCGGCGCGGGTTCAGCCGGCCGGGGTGGGCGCGGCCGGATCGGCGGGGAGCCGCTCGCCGGGGAGCCGCCCGGCCCGGCGGGGCCGGACCGAGCTCTCCCGGACCCGCAGGGTCGTGGCCAGCGTGACGGTGGAGGGCGCCCGCCCGGGGTCGGCGATCCGCTCGGTGAGCAGCGTGGCCGCCGCCCGCCCCAGGTCGTACGTGGGCTGGGCGACGGTGCTCAGTGACGGCCGCACCAGGTGTGCCCAGGGGATGTCGTCGAAGCCGACCACGCCGCATCCGGTGGGGACGGCGACGCCCCGGTCGACCAGGCACTGCATCGCGCCCACCGTCATCAGGTTGTTGGCGACGAAGACCGCGTCCAGTGGCTCGGCCGCGCTCAGCAGCGAGGCCATGGCCTGGTAGCCACCCTCCTCCCGGAAGTCGGCGTGGCGGATGAGGTCCTCCGTCGCACTCCGGCCGCCGGCGCGGAGCGCCTTCTGGTAGCCGCGCAGTCGCTGCACAGCGGTGGAGATCCGGCGCGGACCCGTGATGCAGGCGATCCGTTGATATCCGCCGTCGATCAGGTGGGCGGTGGCCGCCTCGGCGCCGTGGACGTTGTCCACGAGCACGGTGTCCACGGAGACTCCCCGCGGCTGCCGGTCGATGGCCACGACCGGCATGCCGGCCTCGGCGAGCTGGTTGATCAGGGCCGGCCGCCCCGAGGGCGAGATGATCACGCCGGCCATCCGTTCGGCCAGGGCGGCGGTCACGTAGCGGGTCTCCTTCTCGGGGTCCTCGTCGCCGTTGCAGAGGACCACCGAGAAGCCCGCCTCCTGCGCCACGTCCTCGATGCCGCGCACCAGAGCGGTGAAGAACGGGTTGCCGATGTCGGAGATGATCACAGCCCAGAGGCTGGTGCGCTGCCGGCGCAGGCTGCGGGCCACGGCGTTGGGCCGGTAGCCGAGGTCGAGCATCGCCTGGCGGACCCGCGCCGCCAGGTCGGGGTCCACCGAGGCGTGGCCGTTGAGCACCCGCGACACCGTGGACGCCGAGACCTCGGCCGCCCGGGCCACGTCATAGATGGTCGTCATGTGGCCGTCCCCTGTGTAGGTGTGTGGTCCCGTGGTGGGGCCCGGAAATATCGATGTGTTTCGCCACGGTCCGTCGCGAGGTGCCTTCCGAGAGTGTCGCTGAGATCCTAGTGGCAGGGAATCGATTTCCTCCGACCTCGGGATGGGCGTCCCCGGGCCCGTCGGCTGCGCGCCCGGTCCTTGTTCCGGCCGCCCGCGGCCAGGATGATTCCCTCAACAGTCGACTGCCGGCGGGGACGCACCCGGCGGCAGCCTGAGAGTCGAGGGGTGAGATGGAGTTACTGGCCAGTCCCGAGTTGTGGATCGCGTTCGCGACCCTGCTCCTGCTGGAGGTCGTGCTGGGCATCGACAACGTCGTGTTCATCTCGATCCTGGCGGGGCGGCTGCCCGCGCACCAGCAGGCCCGGGCCCGCACGATCGGGCTCTCGCTCGCCCTGATCACGCGGCTGATCCTGCTGGCGTCGCTGTCCTGGGTGATCGGTCTGACCGCGCCGCTGTTCACCGTGCTCGGCCAGGAGATATCCGGGCGGGATCTGATCCTGCTGCTTGGTGGCTTGTTCCTGCTGGGCAAGGCGACCTATGAGATCCATGAGCATCTGGAGGGGGAGGAGCACGCCAAGTCGGGCAAGGCCGTCTCGTTCGGCGCGGTGATCGTCCAGATCCTCGTGCTCGACGTGGTCTTCTCGCTGGACTCGGTGATCACCGCGGTGGGCATGGTCGACGAGCTGTTCGTCATGGTGGCGGCGGTCATCGTCGCGATGGTGATCATGCTGGTCTCGGCCGGCGCGATCAGCGCGTTCGTCAACAAGCACCCGACGGTCAAGATGCTGGCGCTGTCGTTCCTGGTGCTCATCGGCGCCAGCCTGATCGCCGAGGGCCTCGACCAGCACATCCCGAAGGGCTACGTCTACGGACCGATCGCCTTCTCCGTCCTGGTCGAGTTCCTCAACCTGCGGGCGCGCCGCAACCGGGGTGAGGCGAAGCCGGTGGGTCTGCACCCGACGTACGTCAAGAAGGGCGAGGCCGAGCCGGAGCCGGACCCGGCCAAGGTCGCGGGCTGAGCATCGCGCCACCGCCCGCCGGGTTGGGCATCGGCGGGCGGTGGCGCGAGTACCGGGCGATGTGACCGGGTTTGTGGCGGCTGCGAAGCGGTGATTGTCCGAACCGCGGTGGCGTTGTGCCCCCACGAAATCGCGGGATCGCCTGCAAACGGTGAACGTGCTGGTCGGCGGGCCTGTCCGGTACGAGAACGCCCGCTCCACCCCGGCGCTGGTCGTCGGCAGCGCGGTGACGTGCCACCGCCCGCTCTGGCCGCTCATCGCCCTCCCGTTCCCGTCGTGCGCAGTCTCCACCCAGACTGTGCACGACGGGAACCGGGAATCCGCAGCAGGCCGCACCGCGGCGTGACCGCCGCCATGGCAGGGGAGGGCCGCGCCGCGGCTACGCCCCGACCGCCTGCGGCTGGCCCGCGGCGTCGTGGGCGGCCATGCTCTCCTGCCGGTCCGGCTCCTCGCGCAGGATCGCGGCGTGCAGCCAGGCGTCGGGGATGCCGAACCCGTCGACCAGGGTGCGCATCTGCGGGCGCAGCTCCTTGAGCAGGCCGTTCACCACGCCGGTGATCGCCTTCGAGCGGGCGGGGGTGAGCCGGCCGTGCTCCAGCAGCCAGCCCTTGTTCGCCTCGATCACGCTGAGCGCGTAGAGGTCGCAGACCTGGGAGAGCAGCTCCCGGACCGCGGGGTCGGTGACCTCCTCGATGGCGGCGACGAACGCCTCCAGGGTGACCCGGTCGATGTGGGCGGCGGCGACGGTGAGGATGTGGTCCTGGACGTCGTTGAAGATGTCGAAGGGGCGGTCCTTCTTGCTGTTCGCGCCGCCGCGCAGCCTGCGGACCGCGCTGTCGAGAAGGTGTTCCTCGCGGTCCTCGAAGAGCTTGAGCTGCCAGCCCCGGTCGGTGACGGCGACCTCGTCGTCCCGGCCGGGCACGGCGCTGACCAGCCGCTCGATGAGCGACCGCGCGGCGGTGCGCTCGAGAACCATGTCGCGGACCTGGTCGGCGACGAAGGAGGCCCGCCCCCAGCCGTCCAGGGAGCCGAACTCGTCCCGGTAGCCGGTGAGCAGGCCCTTGGCGACCAACTGCAGCAGCACCGTGTTGTCGCCTTCGAAGGTGGTGAAGACGTCGGTGTCGGCCTTGAGGCTGGGCAGCCGGTTCTCGGAGAGGTAGCCGGCGCCCCCGCAGGCCTCCCGGCAGGTCTGGATGGTGCGGGTGGCGTGCCAGGTCTGCGCGGCCTTGAGACCGGCGGCTCGGGACTCCAGCTCCCGCTGCCGGTGCTCGTCGACCGGACCCTCGCCGCCCTGCACCTCGCTGAGCACGTTCACCAGCTCGGCCTGGGCGAAGTGCAGCGCGTACGTGGTGGCCAGCGCCGGCAGCAGCTTGCGCTGGTGGGCCAGGTAGTCGTTGAGCAGCACCTCCCGGTCGGCGTCGGGGGTGTCGAACTGGCGGCGGATGTCGCCGTAGCGCACCGCGATGGCAAGCGCCGACTTGGTCGCCGCCGACGCCGCGCCGCCGACGCTCACCCGGCCCCGGACCAGGGTGCCGAGCATCGTGAAGAAACGCCGGGAGTCGCCCTCGATGGGGCTGGAATAGGTGCCGTCCTCGGCGACCTGGCCGTACCGGTCCAGCAGCATGTCCCGCGGCACGGTGACATGGTCGAAGCTGAGCCGGCCGTTGTCCACGCCGAGCAGCCCGCCCTTGTGGCCGGCGTCGCCGATCGTCACGCCGGGCATCGGCTTGCCGTCGGCGTCGCGGATCGGCACGAGGAACGCGTGTACGCCGTGCGACCGCCCCTCGGTGATCAGCTGCGCGAAGACCACCGCCATCCGCCCGTCCCGGGCGGCGTTGCCGATGTAGTCCTTGCGGGCCGCCTCGTGCGGGGTGTGCAGGTCGAAGGTCTGCGTCCGCGGGTCGTACGTGCAGGTGGTGCGCAGCGCCTGCACGTCGGAGCCGTGCCCGGTCTCGGTCATCGCGAAGCAGCCGAAGAGCTCACCGGCGATGATGTCCCGCAGGTAGGTGTCATGGTGTCGCCTGGTGCCCAGCGCCGCGACGGCACCGCCGAAGAGCCCCCACTGCACGCCCGCCTTGACCATCAGCGAGAGGTCGACCTGCGCCAGCATCTCGGTGGCGACGATCGACGCGCCCACGTCGGCGCGGCCGCCGTACTCGACCGGAAAACCTCCGGCGATCCCCAGCTCGACGGGGAGCTCGTGCAGCAGCCGGGTGATCCGTTCGCGTGCCTGATCGACGGTTTCGCCGTATACCGGGAGGAAGCGCTCATCGAGGTGGTCGCGGTGCGCGTGCCGGACTGTGGCCCACGGTCCGTCGAGCACCTCCTGCAGGCGGGCGAGGTCGATGTGGCGGGACGCGTCGGGCATGGTCACCCCTTGGCTGATCGGACATATGGGTGAAGTCTGTACCTGATCAAGAATACGTCCGCCCCTGCTGATTCGCTCGGAAGGATCGCGGTGAGCCGGGCCACCGAGGGCTGCGGTCCCGGTCCGTGGACCGGCGGCCCCCGCGGTCAGCAGCGCGCGAGGTGGGGATGTGCGGCATGGCGTGCAGCATGAAGATGACCGGCGAGTGCGGTCTGGGTGCGCCCGCCGGTCATCCGACAGCCGCGGCTCGAGCCGTCGAGTAAGGACGGTAGGCGGGGCTGCCCCGGGGGTCGATCACCAGAGAGGGCTGTTTCTGTTTTGAGCGCCACCAGGCCGGCCTTCGCGTCAGCGGAGATCCTGTGTTGACTCGACGGAAGAGGCGGGGGGAAGCATTCCGTCCGGTGGATCATCGAGGGCCGGCGAATGGATCGCCGATGTTCGTCCGGCCAATCTGGTCACTTGGGCGCCGCGCGCTCGCGTCGATGGATGCGGAGCGGACGGGGGGTGCTGACGTGGGCGGGGCCGCGGTCCAGGCGGTCCCGCCGGTCACCATAACTCGGGGTGTCCGGTGAATGTACGTCTTTGAGGGTTGCCGGCCGCGCCCGATTGTGATCGCATTCGCGACCCTGCCGGCCGGGTGATTTGTGCGGGTGGTGGTTGACATGAATATCAAGGTTGCCGCCGCGAACGAGTGGAATCATCGGTAAAGACGGCAGGGTATTCTGCGGCGGTGATCTCCATTCCGCTGACTGTATTCACAGGGGTCTTTTAGTCTGCCTGCGTCGTGCCGCCTTGCGGGTAGGTGCCAGGCAGTGGCGGTGCCGGCCTCGGGCGGCGGCCCGCGTCGGTGCCGGCGGTCCTTCCGGAAGAGGCGGACTCGCCCGGCAAGCCCCCGCCTCGCCGTGCTCCGGACGCACCGTCACGTAGCCGCTCAAGTGGCGTCGAAAGCTCGGGAATCGGTCTAATTCAACACTCGGCCGTCAGCTCTGATTCAGTCCTTGACATGGGTCTTCAATTGATGATTCCCTTTGCCTCGTTTGCGTCTCGGGTTCATGGGCGCCAATGCGGTCACAGCGATGAAGAAGGGCGCGGGAACTGACAACAACCGATGCCGGGCAGCCGTGCCCTGACGTCCTCGGACGAGGCCGGCGACCCGGTGGGTCTCCCCGGCTGTCCTCCCACCGGGGCGGTACGCCCCTCGGTTGCTTCAACCTGGCGAAGGTTGAGGAAGACGTGAACATTCTGGATAACCCCGACGGCAGTTTCTTCGTGGTGGTGAACGACGAGGGACAGCACGCGCTCTGGCCCGAGCTGCTCGAGATCCCGGCCGGGTGGACGGCCACCCACGGACCGGCCGACCGCGTCTCCTGTCTGGACCACGCGACCGCGAACTGGACGGACATGCGGCCCCGCAGCCTCGTGACGTACCTGGAGGATGCCGACCGGGAGACGGTGAGATGACCTCCGGCGCGAATGCGGGCCGCCCGGCGGAGCAGGACCCGCAGAGCGCCACCCGGTCCCGCCTCGACTCAATGTCTCCCGCGAAGCGGGCCCTCTTCGAGAAGCGTCTGGGCGCACTGCGGCACCGGGCCGATGACGCCCTCCGCCCGATCCCCCGCGGCGGCGACCTGCCGGTCTCCTCGGCGCAGCGTCGGCTGTGGTTCATGGAGCAGCTCACCCCCGGCACGGCGACGTTCAACGTGCCCACCGCGCTGCGCCTCAGCGGTCGGATCCGGATCGACGTGCTCACCGACGCGGTACGCGCACTCTTCGCCCGGCACGAGGCGCTCCGAACCGTCTTCGGTGCCAACGAGGGCGCCCCGGTGCAGCGAATCCTGCCCGGGGTGGAGGTCGACCTCACCCCCCGTGACCTGCCCGGCGCGGATGCGGAAGCCCTCGCCGCCGCCCTGCGCCACGAGGCGATGCGTGCCTTCTCGCTCGCCGAGGGCCCGTTGGCGCGCGTGGCGCTGTTCCGCGAGACGCCCACCGAGCACGTGCTGTTGCTGACCCTGCATCACAGCATCTGCGACGGCTGGTCGGTCGGCATCCTCGTGGACGAACTGCTGGAGCTCTACCGGGCCGGCACGGAAGGCCGTGCCCCCGGTCTCGCGCTCCTCACGCTTCAGTACGCGGACTACGCCGCCTGGGAGAGCCGACCGGAACGCGCGGCGGAGCTCGCCTCGAGCATCGACTACTGGAAGCGCTCCCTCGCCGGGGCGGTGCCGGTCATCGACCTGCCGTTGGACCGCCCCCGTCCGGCGGTGCAGAGCTTCCGGGGCGCGCGGCACCGGTTCGCCATGCCCGACGGGGTGTGGCCCGCGGTGGTCAGGATCGCGAGGGAGGAACGCGCCACGCCGTTCATGGTCCTGCTCGCCGCCTTCGGGGCGCTGATGTCGCGGTACGCGGCGCAGGACGAGGTTTCGGTGGTCACCCCGGTAGCCAACCGGCCCCGGGTAGAGCTGGAAGCGATGGTCGGCTTCTTCGTCAACTCGATCGTCCTGCGGATCGACACCTCCGGCACACCCACCTTCCGCGAACTGGTGGGGCGGGTCCGCGACCTCGTCCAGGAGGGCATGGCGCACGGCGAGGCGCCCTTCGACAGCGTGGTGGAGGCGGTGGACCCGGAGCGCAGCCTGGCACACGCCCCTCTCGCGCAGGTCATGTTCTCGCTCGTCGAGGACCAGTCGCTGACAACCGACGTGGGCGACGTGCGCGTCACGGCCCTCGACCACCACCTCCCGATCAGCAAGTACGACCTCACCGTCGAGGTGTGGCCGGACGCCGATGGTGGGCTGTGGGGCGTCGCCGAGTACGCCACCGACATCCTCGACGAGGCCACCGTGGCGCGGACCACCACCCACCTGGGCCTGCTGCTCACCAGCCTGACCGAGGTGCCGGACGCGCCGGTCGGGCTCGTCCGCTTCCTCTCCGACGACGAACTGCGGGCGGCCGTCGTGGCCGGCGACAGCAGCGATCCGCTCCTCGGCGACGTCCGTGCGCATGAGCTCTTCGCGCGCCAGGCCGCCCGTACGCCGGACGCACCTGCACTGGTGGCCGGTGACCGGACAGCGACCTTCGGCGAGCTGGACCGGCGTTCCGACAGCCTCGCCGCACGAATGCGCCGTCACGGGGTGGGCCCGGAGACGCGGGTCGGGCTCTTCCTGGACCGGGGTGTCGATCTCGTCACGGCCGTGCTCGCCACCCTCAAGGCGGGTGCCGCCTACGTACCGCTGGACGTCGCCGAGCCCGCCCAGCGGGTGGGGTTCATGCTCGCCGATGCCGGCGTGCGGCTGGTGGTGACCAGCCAGGCCCGGGCCGCAGAGCTGCCCCCGACCGACGCCTGCGTGCTGCACGCCGACACCGACACCGACGCCGGTGACGCCGGCGACCTGCCGCCCGCGGTGCGCCCGCACCCGGACAGCGCCTGCTACGTGATCTACACCTCGGGTTCGACCGGGCGCCCCAAGGGTGTCGTGGTGACCCACCGGGGCCTGACGAACTACCTGACCTGGAGCCTGCGGGCGTACCGGGTCGCGGACGGCGGAGGCGCGCCGCTGGTGTCGCCGCTGCGTTTCGACCTCTCCGTGACGACGCTCTTCTGCCCGCTCCTGGCCGGTCGGCCGGTCGTGCTGGTCGCGGACGGCGCGGAGCTGGAGACCCTCGCCGGACTGCTCGGCGCGGACCTCGACCTCGGGCTGGTGAAGCTGACCCCGGCCCACCTGGACGCGCTGGACCGGGTGATCCCGGCCCGTACCATCGCCACGGACGGCTATCTGGTCGTCGGCGGGGAGTCGCTGCACGGTGCGACTGTCGCCGCCTGGCGCCGCCGGGCGCCGGGCCTGCGGGTGGTGAACGAGTACGGTCCGACCGAGACCGTGGTCGGTTGCTGTGTGTACGAAGTCACCGACGACAGCGACCTGTCCGGGGTGGTGGCGATCGGACGGCCGATCGCGAACACCCGGCTCTACGTCCTCGACGGCAACCTGAGGCCGGTCCCCCCGGGCACGGTCGGGGAGCTCTACATCGCCGGCGACGGAGTCGCCTGCGGCTACCACGGCCGTCCCGACCTGACGGCCGGGCGGTTCCTGCCCGACCCGTTCGCTCCGACGCCGGGGGAGCGCATGTACCGCACCGGCGACCTGGTGCGGATGCGCGCCGACGGCGAGCTCGACTGTCTCGGCCGCGTCGACAGCCAGGTGAAGGTCCGCGGGTACCGGGTCGAACTGGAGGAGATCGAGGCGGCCCTGACCAGGATCCCGCAGGTTCGCGAGGCGGTGGTGCTGCTGCGGAGCGACCTGCCGGGGGAGGACCGCCTCGTCGCGTACGTGACGGGCGAAGCGGGCGATCCGCGCGACGCGCTGCGGGAGGAGCTGCCCGAGTACATGGTGCCGGACGTCGTCGTCACCCTCGACGCGCTCCCACTGTCCGCCAACGGCAAGGTGGATCGGCGTGCCCTGCCGGCGCCGATCCCGCAGGAGTCCGCGCCCGACGTGGCCGCACCGGCGAGCCCGCTGGAGTCGCTCATCGCGGAGGTCTGGGCCGAGCTTCTTGGCTGGCCGGTGGCGTCCATCGGGCGTGACTCGAACTTCCTCGCCCTGGGAGGTCACTCGCTGCTCGCCGTGCAGGCCATGGCGCGGCTGCGCAAGAAGCTCGACATGGACCTGCCACTGTCGGTCTTCCTGGAGGCGACCTCGCTCGCCGACCTGGCCGCCCGCATCGAGGCGCTCGGCGGGCGGGCACCCCGGCCGGGGCTGGTCGCGGCGCCGCGCACCGGGCCGGTGCCGCTGTCGTACGCGCAGGGGCGTCTGTACTTCCTCAACCGGCTCGCCGAGGAGAGCGCCTTCTACAACGTGCCGATCGCGCTGCGCTTCGACGGCGATCTGCAGGCGGACGCGCTGCGGGCGGCGTTCGCCGCGCTGTGGGCCCGGCATGAAGGGCTGCGCACCTGCTTCCCGCTGGTGGATGGGGAGCCGGTGCAGGAGTTCCTGCCGGTGGACGCGGTGGCCTTCAGCGAGCGGGACATCTGCGGTGACGACGACCCGGAGAAGCGGCTCGGCGAGCTGTTCGACACCGAAGGGCGGACTCCGTTCGACCTGGCAGCCGGGCCGCTGCTGCGCGGCACGCTGGTGCGGCTGCGGGCCGACTCGCACGTGCTGCTGATGACGCTGCACCACAGCGTCTCCGACGGCTGGTCGCTGAACATCATCCTCAACGACCTGGTGGCCCTCTACCGGGCGATCGCGCAGGGAGAGCCGTCGCCGCTGCCCGAGCTGCCCTTCACCTATGTGGACTACACGCTCTGGCAGCGTTCCTGGCTGGCCGGGGCGGAGCTCGAGGCCCAGCTCGACTGGTGGAAGCGGCAACTCGCCGACGTGCCCACGCTCGACCTGCCCACCGACCGGCCCCGGCCGCCGGTGCAGACCTACCGGGGCGCGCGTCACGATGTGCGCTGGTCCGCCACGCTGTCCCGGTTGGTGGCCGAGCTGGCCCGCCGGGAGGGGGTCTCCCTCTTCATGGCGTTGCTTGCCGGCTTCGACGTGCTGATGGCCCGGCTGAGCGGTCAGCGGGACGTCATCGTCGGTACCCCCATCGCCAACCGCACCAGCACCGAGCTGGAAGGCCTGGTCGGGTTCATCGCCAACACCCTGGCGCTGCGGGTCGACCTCTCCGGCGACCCGACCTTCCGTGAGCTGTTGAGCAGGGTCCGCACCAGCGCGCATGGCGCGTACGCCCACCAGGACGTCCCCTTCGAGATGGTGGTCGACGCGGTGGCGCCCACCCGGAGTCTCAGCCATTCACCGCTGTTCCAGGTCCGCTTCGCGCTGCAGAACGCTGTGGAGGGCCTGCCCGATCCGGGCCCCGGCCTCACCCTCACGTCGATCGACAACGAACAGTGCACCGCCCGCTTCGACCTGCTGGTCGACCTGTGGGAGACCGCGGACGGTATCGAGGGGCACGCCGAGTACAGCACCGACCTGTTCGACGCGAGCACCGTCGAGGCGATGATGAGCCGTTTCGAGGCGTTGCTGGAGCGCCTGGTCCACGACCCGGAGCAGCGTGTCTTCGACGTGGATCTGCTGCTGCCGGGCGAGCGGGACCGGCTGGGGGCGCTGGCGTACGGTCCGGCGCTCCCCATCGACGCCGTGCCGCGGACGTTGGCCGAGCGGGTGGCGGAGCAGGCGGCCCGCCGGCCCGGCGCACCGGCGGTCACCGGTGACGGGGTGACGCTGAGCTATGCCGAGGTGCGCCGGCGCACCGGTGATCTGGCCCGGGCGCTGGCCGCACGTGGCGTGGGTCCCGAGACGATGGTCGCGCTGCACTTCGAGCGGGGTGCCGATGTGGTGATCGCGGCGCTCGCCGTGCTCGCGGCCGGCGGCGCGTACGTTCCGCTGGATCCGGCCTACCCGGCAGAGCGGCTGGCCGCGATCGTCGCGGACGCCCGGCCGGCGGTGACCCTCACCTCCGAGGCGATCAGGGGCGGTGTGCCGGGCGGCGCGGGCGAGGTACTGACGCTCGGGGAGCTGCCGGTTCCGGCCGGACCACCGCCGACCCCGGCCCTGCGGCCGGAGCACCCCGCCTACGTGGTCTACACCTCCGGCACCAAGGGGCTGCCAAAGGGCGTGGTGGTAACCCACGGCGCGCTCTCGGCCTACCTGAACGCACTTCCGGCCGCGCTGGGGCTGCCCGACGAGCCGGTGTTCCTGCACACCGCGTCGTTTGCGTTCTCCTCGTCGGTCCGGCAGTACGCCGTGCCGCTCGCCCTCGGCGGCCACGTGGTCGTCGCCGACCGGGGGCACCTCTCCGATCCGGCGGCGCTGCTGGCTCACGCTGCCGCGTACGGCGTGCAGGTCCTGGACCTGGTCCCGTCGTACCTGCGGGTCGTGCAGCCGGCCCTGAGCCGCCACGACGGGTGGCAGCCGCAGGTCGTGCTCACCGCCAGCGAACCGCTGCGCTACGACGTGCCGGAGACGATCCGCAGCGCCGCAGCCGGAGCGGCTCCCCGGTTGGTCAACATGTACGGACAGACCGAGACGACGGGTATCGTCGCCGTCACCGAGGTCCAGGCCGGGCGCGAAGGCCGCCAGGCGGTGGTCCCGCTCGGCCGCCCGATCCCAGGCGCGCGGGTGCACGTGGTGGACAGCATGCTGCGCCCGGTCCCGGCCGGCCAGCCAGGCGAGATCGTCGTGGGCGGTGCGGGCCTGGCCCGCGGCTATCTCGGCGACCCGGCCCTGACCGCCGAACGGTTTGTGCCCGATCCGCTGGGCGCTGCCGGTGGCCGGCTCTACCGCACCGGCGACCGGGGCCGGCTGCTGCCGAGCGGCGCCATCGAGTTCCTCGGTCGCACCGGGGACCAGGTCAAGATCCGGGGTCATCGGGTCGAGCCCGACGAGGTCGCCGCGGTGCTGTCGGGCCTCGACGGAGTCGGCGAGTGCGTGGTGCTCTGCGACGATGACGGCGCGGACGACCGAAGGCTTGTCGCGTACGTGGTCGCCCGGCAGGGCGCTGCGCTCTCCGCCGACGGACTCCGGGGGGCGCTGCGGGAGAAGCTGCCGGATTACATGGTGCCGACCGTGGCGGTGGTCGAGAGCCTGCCCCGGCTGCCCAACGGGAAGGTCGACCGGGCGGTGCTGACAGCGCCGGGTGTGCCCGGTGCGCCCGATATGGCCGATGACGGGCCGCAGAGCCGGGTGGTCGAGGTGCTGACGGAGATCTGGCGGGACGTGTTGCGGTTGCCGTCGGTGGGTGTGCGGGACGATTTCTTTGCTCTGGGCGGGGATTCGCTGCACGTGATCCGGGTGGTTGACCGGGCGCGTAAGGCGGGGGTGGTGATCACTCCGGC
>Ga0233385_1000985_pt1 | contig 12499 bp, 13 predicted proteins | sample ElkDunMinimDraft_16_FD_191543 | JGI IMG/M metagenome (GOLD analysis project Ga0233385, IMG submission 191543) | Fecal eukaryotic communites from dung pellets of Tule Elk in California, USA - Elk Dung G36 | ecosystem: Host-associated > Mammals > Digestive system > Large intestine > Fecal | place...
CGGCGTGCCGTTCTCGGCGAGGAAATGCGAGAACTGCATGGCGAAGCAGCCGGCGTGCGCAGCGGCGATCAGCTCTTCCGGATTGGTGCCGGACTTGCCGCTCTCGTCCTCGAAGCGGGTCTTGAATGAGTAGGCCAGGCCTTTCAGAGCACCGCTCTGCGTTTCGAGGCTGCCCTTGCCCTCCTTCAGATTGCCGCTCCAGACGGCTGTAGCGTGACGGTCCATGATATTCTCCTGATTTTGGATGGCGAGGCACAGATGACTGGCCGGCCGGGGCAAGCCCCGGCTGGCGGCACTATACGCGGGAGGGCGCGCCTCTTCGACTCCAAAGACCAAAAAACCGGATGCAAAAATGTCGGCTTGCGTCGCCGGCGCGCGTCCTTCGCTCGGGCCGCATGAAGCGGCCGCAGGAGTGAGGTCATGGATATTCTGTTCGGCGCAGGCCGGATACTGGCCCTGCGGAAAGCCGAAGCCGAATCAACCGAACATGCGCCGGCAGGTCCTGCGGGCATCTTGCGCCTGCTTCTGGCGCTCACCGTCATTGCCGCCATCGTCGGCTTGCTGGAGCGTGCCGCGACCAGCGAGAACGGCCTCCCGGCCATCGCGTCGACGACCGTTCAACACAGGGTGGGAGCACCGCAATGAACTATGTCTGCCTCGTCTACGGTGAAGAAAGCTACATAGGAGCGCTTGGCAAGGAAGGCCTAGGTGACCTCGACCGCCGTACGACTGCATATGACAAATCGCTGGAGAAAGCCGGCAAGCTTGTCATCGCGCAGGCGCTGCAATCGGTGAGGACGTCGAAATCCGTGCGCAAGCGCAAGGGAAAGGTCGTGACCACCGACGGTCCGTTCGCGGAAACCAAGGAGCAGTTGCTCGGTTTCGTCATGCTCGACGCGGAGAACCTGGAGGAGGCTCTGGCGATCGCAGGCGACAGTCCGATCGCCGAATGGGGCACGATCGAGGTAAGGGCGGTCTACGACGTGCCCGGGCGCTAGCTGGGCCGCCCGGCAGTCGGTCTGGATCGCGGCGGTACTGAGCCGCCGCGGGATCAGGTGCTTATGGTGGCCTTCCAGTGGGCCAGCATGTCGGCGATCAGCTTCGCGCGCCTGGCGTTGTCGGAGCCGTCGAGGGTTTTCAGGTCGTCGGATGCGGCGCGGACGTAGATGCCCGATGTCCGGACATGCACTTTCTGTCGCCCGTCGGACCGCGTCGTCCAATACCCGGTCGCCCGGTCCGCGGTCTCCAGGCGAATCTCCCCGGTACCCTCCAGCTGCGGAGCGTCCGGGTCTAAAGGCCGTTCGCCCTTCCAGTAGTAGAACAGGCCGGAGGGCTCCTTCCTCTCCTTCGACGCCTCGCACCAATATCTCGCCGACAGCTTGCCGTCCTCCTGCCAGGCGCGTCCGCGCACCTCCAACGCGCCGTCGCGATCGCGCGATATGCGCAGCAGGCTGACCGCGGAGGGCTCCTTCTGGCTGCGTTCCGTCAGCGAGAACTGCCACCACAGGCCCTCTATGTCGGCCATGCGTCCTTCGTTCTCGATCGCCTTGCGGAGCTTGCCGACTATGCCGTCCACCTCCTCGGGCGTATCGGCCTCGCCGTACCGTATGGAGGTCAGCCCCAGGAGATCGGTCGGCAGCTTCGAGCCCCTCGAATGCAGGATGAAGGTCCGCCGCATTCCGAGCGTGCCGCCGAAAAGGCCGGCCTCGAAGACGACATTGTCGCGCGGCGATGCCTGGCCGGCTTCCGCCGAAGAGGATGCATCGACGCCGGTCCAGTCGTCCTTGGCGAAAACGAAGGCCGCGAAATCGACTTCATGCGCAAGCTCAACGAGGCGCTCCAGCGTGGTCGTTCCCGGATTGAACGACGTCGTCCAGGGATCGACATGCGCAATGTCCTCCAGGCCGCTTTCCAGCGCCTGCAGCAGCTTCTCCTGCTTTCCCGACGAACCGAGAAATATCCTGGGCTTGTCCATGGCCTTTCCCTCTCGTGCAGGCGCCGGACGCCGGCGGCACGCATGCTACGAGGCCCGGCCATGTCCGTCTATCGGATTTAGATCGCCCGCAAGCCGGGGCCTATATCGCCTCGCCCTTCAGCAGCCGCGGCGTGTCTCCCGTCAGCCCCGACGCCTGGCGGATAAAGAATTTCTTCAGCCGGGGCATGCGGTCGACGAGCCCCAGCCCGACGTCGCGGATTTGCCTCAGCGGTGCGAAGTCGTTGGAGAACAGCCGGTTGAGCACGTCCGTCGTGATGCCCATCTGCACCGTGTCGAAGCGACGCCACAGCTGGTAGCGCTCCAGCACGTCGAGCGTGCCGATGTCCTGGCCGAGCCGGTCGGCCTCGACCACCACCTCGGCCAGCGCGGCGGCGTCCCGGAAGCCCATATTGAGGCCCTGTCCGGCGATCGGATGGATGCCGTGCGCGGCATCGCCCACCAGTGCGAAACGATGCGCCACGAAGGCGCGCGCCAGCGTCAGCCCGAGCGGCCACGCGCGCGGCTTGCCCTCTACCCGGATCTCGCCGAGCTTCAGACCGAAGCGCTGCTCCAGCTCCACCTCGAACACCAGCTCGTCGCCCGACACCAGTCTCTCGGCGTCCGCCGTCCTTTCCGTCCACACGATCGACGAACGGCTGGTGCCGTCCTCTCCCGGCTTCAGCGGCAGGATGGCGAAAGGCCCGGCAGGCAGGAAGTGCTCCTCGGCGCGGCCGTTGTGCGGCCGCTCGTGCCGGACCGTGCAGACGATGCCCGACTGGCCGTATTCCCAGGTCAGCGCCTTGATGCCGGCCATGTCGCGCAGCTTCGACTTCACTCCGTCGGCGGCGGCGAGCAGCCTCGTCTCGACCGAGACGCCGTCGGCGAGGTGCACCTTCATGATCGCCGGCCCCGCCTCGAAGGACGAAACCGCGACGCCTTCGATGATGTCGATGCCGAGTTCGCCGGCACGCCTTCTCAGCGCGCCGTTCAGCACCTTGTTGGCGACCATGTGCGCGAACGGCTCACCCGGCGCGACCTCGCCGTCGAAGGTCAGGAACACCGGCCGCACCGGATCGACCGTGCGCGAATCGGTCACGATCATCTCGGTCATCGCCTGCGCTTCCGGCGCGATCTCCTCCCAGCAGCCCAGCCGGTCGAGCATCCGGCTCGCTGCCGCCGCGATCGCCGAGGCCCGCGTATCCTTCTGCCAGACGCCGGCGGGGGCGGCGTCGACCACCGCCACCGAAAGGCTCGGCCGCGCCTGTTTCAGCGACACCGCCGTGGCGAGCCCCACATAGCCCGCTCCGGCCACCAGCACGTCGAGCGGCCTGTCCTCGTGGCTCTCAGCTTTCGCCATGTCTTCCTCCGCTCGACTTGCCCTGCTTGACTTGCCCTATGGCCCTGATGGAAACCGGCCCGCACATACCCTCTTCCAGGAAGGGCGCGAAATAATGTCGGCTGCCATGCAGGAACTCCTCGCCATTCTCGACCTCGAGAGGCTGGAGCACAATCTGTTTCGAGGTCGCAGCCCCAAGCTCGACTGGCAGCGCGTGTTCGGCGGCCAGACCATCGCCCAGGCGCTGGTCGCCGCCCACCGCACCGTCGAGCCCGGCCGCTTCGTCCACTCGCTGCACGGCTACTTCATGCGGCCCGGCGACACCAGCCTGCCGATCATCTACGAGGTCGACCGCATCCGCGACGGCGGCAGCTTCACGACGCGCCGCGTCGTGGCCATCCAGCACGGCCACGCCATCTTCTCGCTCGAAGCCTCCTTCCAGGTCGAGGAGGGCGGGCTGGAGCATCAGGTGGCGATGCCGCTGGACGTGCCTGCGCCCGAAACCCTGCGCGACCAGCGCCAGCTCATCTCCGAGTTCGGCGACGCCGTGCCCTATGGCATAAGGCGCTACTGGGAGCGCGACCGGCCTGTCGAGATGAAGCCGGCCATGCTGGCGCACTACACCAGCCGCGAGAAGCTCGATCCGCACCAGAACATCTGGATCCGCACCACCGGCCCGGTGCCCGCCGACCGCACCATGCAGGCCGCGGTGCTTGCCTACCTCTCCGACATGACCATCCTCGATACCTCGACCTTTGCGCATGGCCGCGCCGTCTTCGATCCGGACATCCAGGCGGCGAGCCTCGACCACGCCATGTGGTTCCACCGCCCGCATGCCCTCGACGGCTGGCTGCTCTACACGCAGGACAGCCCGTCGACCCAGGGCGGACGCGGCTTCACGCGCGGCGCGATCTATGCCGAGGACGGCACGCTGGTCGCCTCGGTGGCCCAGGAAGGGCTGATCCGGCTTCGCCATCAGCCCATCTGACAGGCATTTTTCAAAACTTGCCCAATTTTTAGGCAGGCGCCACGGCGCGATTGCCCCAGTTCGGCCGTAAGCACGGCCAAGAGTCATTCATTTCCAACAGGTTAACGCCCTCCACCGGCAACTGGCACGGAGCTTGATTTGCGTTTCGCACTGCCCGGGTTCCGCCAGGTCTCCGGAAAGTCACGTGTAACGCGGGGGACCCGCAATCAGCAGAGGGTGAAACCTTATGAAAATCGTGATGGCAATTATCAAGCCGTTCAAGCTCGACGAGGTGCGCGAAGCGCTCACCGCCGTCGGGATTCAGGGCCTGACCGTCACCGAAGTCAAAGGCTACGGGCGTCAGAAGGGGCACACGGAAATCTACCGTGGCGCGGAATATGCCGTCAGCTTCCTGCCGAAGATCAAGATCGAGGTGGCCGTGGCCTCCGACATCGTCGACAAGGCTGTCGAAGCGATCGTCGGCGCCGCCAAGACAGGACAGATCGGCGACGGGAAGGTCTTCGTCTTCCCGCTCGATCACGCCGTGCGCATCCGCACCGGCGAAACCGATACCGACGCGCTCTAAGCGGGCCAAAATCCTAGTTCCATGGAGATTTCAATGAACATTCCATCAAGTCTGAAGACAGCGGCCCGCACCGCTCTGACCGGGGCGGCGATTTTCGGCGCGCTCGGGGCAGTCGCGGCCTTCGCCCAGGACGCCGCAGCCCCCGCAGCCGAGGCGGCGGCTCCCGCTGCCGCGGCACCCGTGCCGAACAAGGGCGACACCGCCTGGATGCTCGTCTCGACGGTGCTGGTCATCGCCATGACCATTCCGGGCCTCGCCCTCTTCTACGGCGGCCTCGTGCGCGCCAAGAACGTGCTCTCGGTTCTCATGCAGGTTCTCGCCGGCTTCTCGATCATCGCCCTGCTCTGGGTCGTCTACGGCTACACGGTTGCCTTCGGCGGCGACGGCTCGGGCGCCTATTTCGGCGGCTTCGACAAGCTGTTCCTCGCAGGCGTCACGCCGGACTCCACCGCCGCGACATTCTCGGAAGGCGTGGTCATTCCGGAACTGACCTTCGTGGTGTTCCAGCTGACCTTCGCGGCCATCACGCCGGCGCTCATCATCGGCGCCATCGCCGAGCGCATCAAGTTCGGCTCGGTGATGCTCTTCATCGTGCTGTGGTTCACCTTCTCCTACTTGCCTCTCGCCCACATGGTGTGGGCCGGCGGCGGCCTTCTCTTCGAGATGGGCGCCCTCGACTTCGCCGGCGGCACGGTCGTCCACATCAACGCCGGTATCGCGGGCCTCGTGGCGGCGATCATCATCGGACCGCGCATCGGCTTCGGCAAGGAGAACATGGCGCCGCACAACCTGACCTTCGCCTTCATCGGCGCCTGCCTTCTGTGGGTCGGCTGGTTCGGTTTCAACGCCGGCTCGAACCTTGAGGCCAACGGCCTCACCGCTCAGGCCGTGCTGAACACCATCACCGCGACTGCCGCCGCAGCACTCGCATGGTCGCTCGGCGAGAAGATCGCCCGCGGTCACGCCAGCTTGCTCGGCGCCATCTCCGGCGCGGTCGCCGGCCTCGTCGCAATCACGCCTGCCGCCGGCCTCGCCGGCACGGTGGGCGCGATCTTCCTCGGTGCCGTGGCAGGCTTCGTCTGCCTGTGGGCCGTCGTGTCGCTGAAGCCGATGCTGAAGTACGACGACTCGCTCGACGTGTTCGGCGTCCATGGCGTGGGCGGCATCGTCGGCGCCATCGGCACGGCAGTCGTCGCGGCCCCTTCGCTCGGCGGCTTCGGTCCCGGCGGCGAGGAATATGCGATCGGCAGCCAGCTCGGCACGCAGATCACCGCCGTGGTCATCGCCGTCATCTGGTCGGCGGTCGTCTCGGCAATCGCACTCTACATCGTCAAGGCGGTCATGGGCCTGCGTCCGACCGAAGCCGAGGAGCGCGAAGGTCTCGACATCACCTCGCACGGCGAACGCGCCTACAACTGATCCCGTCGGGAGAAATATTCCTCCCGCATTTGAACCCGGCTTCGGCCGGGTTCTTTTTTGTCGGTTACGCCACACGCCGCCCGCGGCTGAGACGACGCTCCCCTACTCCCCTACCTCGCGCGGAAAATCTCGCTTTCGACGCACTTCCTGACCGGACAATATTTCTTGTCGACCGTCGGCACGCCAGCGCCCCGCGCCACCTCGCCGTTCATGCAGAATTGCTGGCCGAGCACGTAGCGGTCGTAGATGGGGAGCCCGAGGATTCCGGTCGAACGATAGACCAGGATGACCGAACCTTCGGCCTTGATCAGCGCCTGCACGGTCTCGCAGGTCACATTGGTGATCTCGTAGCGCGACACGGCGAACGCATTCGACGCGACAAGTGAAATCGCTGCGGCGACAAGGTATTTCTTCATTTATGTCCACCCGGCATTTGTCCGGCGCATCTGCCGGTCGGTTGCTCTGTCGATATTAACGGTCTTGCCCTCGCCTGTCGCGGGCCGCCTTGGTAGGAACACACTTGGGGGCTCTATGTCGCCAATCGATCGTCGGTATCGGAAAAATCCCTCGGGATACGAGGTGAGGTTTTCACGACGATGGTCGTATTCGATCCGATCGACGGCTCGCCGGCCATGATGTACCGGCGGCGGGCAGAAGTCTCGGAGACAAGAGGAAGCGGGCCGTGCCCGCTTTTTTTGTAGCTGACCTCTGGCGACCTTCGGCCTTGTTGCGAACGCAATGGCTTGATAAGGGATGGTCGTCGTAACTTTGGGCCGATGTGGCTCGATGCGGTGTCAGAGACTTCGACCCGCCATTTTCTTCCAGATTTGCGATGCGGATGCGACACTGGCGCCAACCTCCAGACCGATCTGGAGGTCAGTAGGCGCAGGCACCGATTCTCGATCGGATAGCCGGTCCACGACCGTGTCGTCGCCGAAGACACGTTCGAGACGGCCGCAGAGCCGCCTGGGATCGACGATCCGGCCCAGCAGCCGTTAGCGCTAGAACAGGAGCGCGGGCTGCCGGACTGACCTTATTCACCAAAAGGCGCGTGAGCGCCCAGCAGTTAGGATCAATATGCAGGTTCTCGTCAGAGACAACAATGTCGACCAGGCTCTTCGCGTGCTCAAGAAGAAGATGCAGCGCGAAGGCATCATCCGCGAGATGAAGGCGCGCCGCGCCTACGAAAAGCCCTCCGAAAAGCGCGTCCGGGAAAAGGCCGAGGCGATCAGGCGTGCGCGCAAGGCCGCCCGCAAACAGGCGCAGCGCGAAGGGCTGCTGCCCGCGCCCAAGCCGCGAGTGCCGGTCGGCGGCGTGCGCAAGCCGGCGCCGGTTCGTTTCTAGCGCGACCCGCGCCCGCTGCATCTTGCATGCCGAATCCGTTCCGGTTTCGGCCAAATGGAGTGGTGAAGATGAAGATGCTGGACTTCTGGCGCCGGAAATCGAAACGGCTGCCCGTCATGGCGGTGCCGGTCGTGCCGTCAGGTCCGGCCGTCGGCCACAAAGGCCGGAATTCGGCGAGCGCGCTGTCGCGGGCCCGCGCCGCCGCGCTGTCGCGAGCGCGCGCCGCGGACACGGACGGTCGCGCCAGGCGCCGCAACCAGCTTGTCGAAGACAACAGACTGCTTTGACCGCGCGCGGTCCGTCGCCGCACCTTGCGGAACGTTATGCTTAATGCCGTCTTAACCTCCCCTCGATAGCCTTCCCGTCATCTGCCGCAATGCGCCTTTCGCGCATGAATTCGTTTGGGATGACGGGGACCGACATGCGTTCTGGGGTAACAGTTCCGCTTGCGCTCGACGACACGGCGCACGGCCTACACGCCTTCCTGCGCCGCCAGGCCGGGCGCGTGGCCGGGCTCGGGCTGTGGGCCTTCGTCGCCTTCGGGCTTGCCAGCCTCGGCACCTGGAACGTCGCCGACCCCTCCTTCAGCCATGCCACCGGCGCGCCGGTCACCAACGCCATGGGCTACCCGGGCGCGGTGTTCGCCGACCTCGCCATGCAGTTCTTCGGCCTCTCCTCCGTCGCCGCCCTCGTGCCGGCGGTGATCTGGGGCTTCCTCTTCGCCACCGCGCGCGGCATCGACAATTTGCCGAAGCGCGCCGCGGCCTGGTTCGGCGCCGCGATCTTCTTCGCCGCCATCGCCGGCTGCGCCACGCCCCCCGCCACCTGGCCGCTGCCCTCGGGGCTCGGCGGGGTCTTCGGGGACATGATGCTGAAGCTGCCTTCCGTCTTCACGGGCGGCGGCTATCCGACCGGCTTCCTGGCGACGTTGCTCGCGATTCTTCTGGTCGCGCCTGCCCTCTACCTCTTCGCCTACGGCTCCGGGCTGTCCGCCCGCAAGAACGGCTTCGCCATCCTGGCTCCTGCCGGGCCGAAGCAGAAGGTCGAGGAAGAAGCGTCCTTCGACGAAGACGACGAGGAGGAGAACAGCGGCGTCCTGGCGCTTGGCGCCATCGCCCACTGGTGGCTGTCGGCGCGCGCCTTCCTGCGCCGCACCGCCGCGAAATTCCGTCCCCGCGACGAGTACGAGATCGACGAGCGTGACCGCGCCAGCGGCTGGCGCCGCGCCGCCGAGCGCGTCGAGCATGCCGAGCGGGCCGAGGCGCGCGTCAGCGCCAATGGCCGCGCCCGCGTCGAGCCGGAATTCTTCGCCGAGATGGTGTCGGGCCGAGCCGCGACCGTCGACCCGGTCGACGTCGACGACGATTTCAACATCGATGACGACGAGGCCGGGATCGACGAGCCGCGCCGTGCGCCTACCGCGGCCCAGGTCCGCGGCTTCCGCTCCGACGCCGCAACCCGCGTCGAGGCGCCGGCGCCGCGCCCCGCGCCCGGCGCCCGTGTCCAGCGCGAGGCGCAGACCTCGCTGATCGGCTCCTCCAGGTTCGAGATGCCGACGCTGCATTTCCTGTCCGAGCCGAAGAACATCGTCCGCGACAATTCCGTCTCCAAGGACGCGCTGGAGCAGAACGCGCGCCTCCTCGAGGGCGTGCTCGAGGATTTCGGCGTCAAGGGCGAGATCATCCATGTCCGCCCCGGCCCGGTCGTCACCCTCTACGAGCTGGAGCCGGCCCCCGGCATCAAGTCGTCGCGCGTCATCGGCCTTGCCGACGACATCGCCCGCTCGATGAGCGCGATCGCGGCCCGTGTCGCCGTCGTGCCCGGTCGCAACGCCATCGGCATCGAGCTGCCCAACGCGCGCCGCGAAACCGTCTATCTGCGCGAGATCTTGGCTAGCAAGGATTTCGAGCAGACAAAGGCGAAGCTCGCGCTGGCGCTCGGCAAGTCGATCAACGGCGAGGCGGTCATCGTCGACATCGCCAAGATGCCGCACGTTCTCGTCGCCGGCACCACCGGCTCGGGCAAGTCGGTCGCCATCAACACCATGATCCTGTCTCTGCTCTACCGCATGACGCCGGCCGAATGCCGCCTGATCATGATCGACCCCAAGATGCTCGAACTCTCCGTCTATGACGGCATCCCGCATCTCCTCACCCCCGTCGTCACCGATCCCAAGAAGGCGGTCGTGGCGCTGAAATGGACGGTGCGCGAGATGGAGGACCGCTATCGCAAGATGTCGAAGGTGGGCGTCCGCAACATCGACGGCTTCAACGCCCGCGTCAGCCAGGCCGAAAAGAAGGGCGAGAAGATCTCGCGCACCGTGCAGACCGGCTTCGACCGCCAGACCGGCGAGGCTATCTACGAGACCGAGAACCTCGATCTCGAAGTCATGCCCTACATCGTCGTCATCATCGACGAAATGGCCGACCTGATGATGGTGGCCGGCAAGGACATCGAGGGCGCCGTGCAGCGCCTCGCGCAGATGGCGCGCGCCGCCGGCATCCACGTCATCATGGCGACGCAGCGCCCCTCGGTCGACGTCATCACCGGCACGATCAAGGCGAACTTCCCGACCCGCATGTCCTTCCAGGTCACCTCGAAGATCGACAGCCGCACCATCCTGGGCGAGCAGGGCGCCGAGCAGCTGCTGGGCATGGGCGACATGCTCTACATGGCCGGCGGCGGCCGCATCCAGCGCGTCCACGGCCCCTTCGTCTCCGACGACGAGGTCGAGAAGGTCGTCGGCCATCTCAAGCTGCAGGGCGTGCCCGAATATCTCGACGCCATCACCGAGGATGACGAGGACGACGACGACGAGCCTTCAGGCAAGGGCGGCGGCAGCGTGTCCGGCGTCTTCGACGAATCCGAGGACCCCTATGACCAGGCGGTTGCCGTGGTCCTGCGCGACGGCAAGGCGTCCACCAGCTACATACAGAGGCGGCTTGGCATCGGGTACAATCGCGCCGCTTCGATCATCGAGAAGATGGAGAAGGAAGGTATCGTCGGCCCTGCGAACCACGCGGGCAAACGCGAGATCCTTGTCCCGACCGAGGAGGACAAGCTTTAGCCGCTTGGATCGCGTCTCGGAACTTCCCGCTGCGTAACGTGTTTAACCTGGTTCCCGATCGTCAAATTTAGGCCCCACTGCCTGCCTATTCGATCGGACGACAGACCCTATCCATGTGACCATTTCGGTACGACCATGACGAAAGCCACCGCCGTGAAAACCCTTTTTCCGACCAATAAATTCAATCCGCGCCGCGTCCTCTTCGGCCTCGCCGCCGCGGCGGCGCTCCTCGCCGTTTCCGGAGCCAACCTCGCAACGCCTGCCAACGCGGCCTCCGACACCGCCCAGAAGATCGCCGACCACTTCTCCAGCGTCACGACCATGAGCGGCGAGTTCGTGCAGTTCGGGCCGCGCGGCGAACAGACGGGCGGCAAGTTCTTCATCCAGCGCCCCGGCAAGATCCGCTTCAACTACGAGCCGCCGTCCGGCTACAAGGTCATTTCCGATGGCAAGTCCGTGGTCATCGACAACAGCAAGCTGAACACGATGGACCTCTACCCGCTGTCGAAGACGCCGCTGAAGCTTCTGCTCGACGAACGCATCGACCTTTCCGGCAAGAAGGTGAAAAGCGTCAAGGAAGAGGACGACCTCACCACCATCCAGCTCGCCGACCGCCAGTTCTTCGGCAATTCGACCATCACCATGATGTTCGACCCGAAATCCTACGATTTGCGCCAGTGGACCATCACCGACCCGCAGGGCAAGGACACCACCGTGATGATCTTCAACGTCAAGCAGGGCGTGAAGATCGACCAGGACCTGTTTGCGATCGACTACGGCCGCAACTACAAGCTCAACAAGCCCGGCGCCAACAACAGGAACCGCTAGGCGTTTCAGCGTTATGCGTGCAAGGCCGCGCCGAAAGCGCGGCCTTGCCGTTTCTGCCCTCTCCTGTCAGTTTCCGGCCCTCCCGATTCCCTGCCGGACCTGCCATGCCCTTTTCGATCGCGACCTGGAACATCAACTCGGTGCGGCTGCGCATGCCGCTCGTCGAGCGCCTCCTGTTGGAGCGCGCGCCCGACGTGCTTTGCCTGCAGGAGACGAAGTGCCCCGACGAGCTCTTCCCTTTCGACCGCTTCCACGCACTCGGCTACCGTCACGTCGAGATCCACGGCCAGAAGGGCTACCACGGCGTCGCAACGATCGCGCGGCGCCCGATCGAGGTCGTCGAGCGCAGAAGGTTCTGCCAGATCCCCGACAGCCGTCACCTCTCGGTCCGCCTCCAGGCGGGCGGACGCTCGATCCTGCTGCACAATTTCTACGTCCCGGCCGGCGGCGACGAGCCCGACCCGGAGGTCAATCCGAAATTCCGCCACAAGCTTGATTTCGTCTCCGAAATGAACGCCGTCCGGGCGGATTTCGACGACGCCTCGGGCGCGATCCTGGTCGGCGATCTGAACATCGCGCCGCTGGAAAACGACGTCTGGTCGCACAAGCAGCTCCTGAAGGTCGTCAGCCACACGCCGGTCGAGACGGAAAGCTTCGAGGCGATGCGCAAGGGCGGCGGCTGGGTCGACCTGATGCGGCTGAACGTCCCTGAAGAACAGAAGCTCTACACATGGTGGAGCTACCGCGCCGCCGACTGGGCCGCGTCGGATCGCGGCCGCCGTCTCGACCACATCTGGTCGTCGGCCAATCTCGCCCCCGGCCTGAAGGACATCGACATATTGCGCGACGCGCGCGGCTGGGAACGCCCCTCCGACCACGTCCCGGTCATCGCCCGCTTCGACTTCGACTGAGGACAAGCCTCACCGTTGCCACGCCCTGCCTTCGCAGTCTGGCCTCTGTCAAAGAACGCTGCTCGC
>Ga0233385_1000994_pt1 | contig 12450 bp, 11 predicted proteins | sample ElkDunMinimDraft_16_FD_191543 | JGI IMG/M metagenome (GOLD analysis project Ga0233385, IMG submission 191543) | Fecal eukaryotic communites from dung pellets of Tule Elk in California, USA - Elk Dung G36 | ecosystem: Host-associated > Mammals > Digestive system > Large intestine > Fecal | place...
GCCGTCCTTCAGCACCGAGGAGAGCAGCCACTACCTGCGCTTCCGTCTCAACAATGCGGGTTTCCGCCAGCAGGACGGCATCCCCGCCCTGCCTTTCGACCGGCGACAGATCCAGCGCATCCACAAGCAGGGCGGTGGCCAGCCCGGGCCCCTCAACGTGGCGGCGAGCCAGATGCTGGAGGCGTCCGATGGCCCTGCGGCGCGTCTGGAGAAACTGTTGCCGGGCAAGCTGCGACGCAGGGTGCGCCGCCTTTCGCGCCCACAGTGGCTGGATAAATTACCGAATAATGTGTCCACCAGGCAGGCCGCGACGGCCGCAGGGGTGGTAGCGGTTCTGTTGCTGATCCTGCTGCTGGTGGGCGGCGGTGAGCCCGAAGTTGCTGAGGTTGCCGATGCCGGTACGCCCCAGCGGTCCGTGTCCCTGCCTGTGCCTCTGAGCCGGGTCTCCGGTGATGCGGCAGCCGTGGAGGCAGCAGATTCCGCCGGGCCCGACGAGCCTGTGCCCGATAACCTGGCGGGGGTGGCGGACGGCCCAGCGCAGCCGGCACCGGTCGCTCCGCTAGCTGCCGAAGCGCCCGCACCGGATCAGCAGATTGCCGCACCAGCGCCGGCAACTAGCACTGTTGTGCCTGTCGCCCGTGCCGAGCCCCCCTCTTCGACCCCGGTTCGGCCGCCTGTCGCAGAGCCGGCACCGACCGCTGCATCGCCTGCGCCGGCCCCCGCGGCCCCCGTTGCTGCGCGTTCTCCAACCTCGCCCCCAGCGTCCTCCGTGACCACACAGGTGGATAGCCTGGCGGTGCAGCAGCGACGCATCCGTGACCTGCCTGCCGGAAATTACACCCTGCAACTACTGGGGGCGTGGTCCCGCAGCAACGTGGAGGCGCTGGTTGCCCGCTACAGCAACAGCGAGCTGTACTGGTACGAGACCAACATGCAGAACAGATCCTGGTATGTGCTCATCCATGGTTCCTACCCCACCCCCAGTGCAGCCCGCGCTGCGGTAGCAGGACTTCCCGCCGCGCTGCGTGAGCAGCAGCCCTGGGTGCGCAACATGGACGATGTGCAGCGCGAGGCGGCGCCCTAGCGCCGGAGGGACTGGGGGCGGTGACGGTTTGGCCTGCCTGTTGGTCCTGTCGGTTTGTCCTGTTCAGGGTGGCTGTGTAGAATGGCCGGCCTTTTCATCCCCCTTTCCAGAGAGGACTTCGCGTGGCAGCGCTCAAGAACGACAGATTTTTACGTGCCCTGACAGGAGAGGCTGTTGATGCCACTCCCGTGTGGATGATGCGCCAGGCGGGCCGCTATCTCCCGGAGTACCGCGCAACCCGCAAGCAGGCCGGTGACTTCATGGCGCTTTGCCAGAATCCGGAGCTCGCCTGCGAAGTGACCCTGCAGCCGCTGCGCCGCTATCCGATGGATGCTGCCATCCTGTTCTCCGACATCCTCACCATTCCTGATGCGATGGGGCTCGGGCTCTATTTCAGCGAAGGCGAAGGCCCGCGGTTCCGCAAGAGCGTGCGCAGCGAAGCGGACGTCGAGGCGCTGCCGGTGCTGGACATCCAGCGTGACCTGTCCTATGTCACCGATGCAGTGTCGCTGATCCGTCGTGAACTTAATGGCTCCGTGCCGCTGATCGGCTTCTCCGGCAGCCCCTGGACGCTGGCGACCTATATGATCGAGGGTAGCGGCAGCAAGGATTTCCGGCAGGCAAAGGCGTTCATGTTCAACCATCCACAAGCCATGCACGTGCTGCTGGACAAGCTGGCTACTGCAGTGACCCAGTACCTCAACGCCCAGATTGCGGCAGGTGCGCAGGCGGTGCAGATTTTCGATACCTGGGGCGGATCACTGTCGACCCACGCTTACCGCGAATTTTCTCTCGCCTATATGCAGCGCATTGTTTCCGGCCTGACACGGGAGGCGGACGGTCGCAAGGTGCCGGTCATCCTGTTCACCAAGAATGGCGGGCTGTGGCTCGAGGATATTGCTGCCAGCGGTTGTGACGCGGTGGGGCTGGACTGGACCATCGACATCGGCACGGCGCGCCAGCGCATCGGCTCGCAGGTCGCGCTGCAGGGCAACATGGATCCGACCATTCTCTACGCCTCGCCCGACAGCATTCGCGCGGAGGTAAAGCGTATCCTGGCCTCATTCGGGCCCGGCAATGGACATGTATTCAACCTCGGTCACGGCATCACGCCGGACGTGGATCCTGAAAACGTTGCGGTCTTCATCGAGTCCGTCCATGAGTTCTCCAGACCCTACCATCAATAGTCCGGACTGCAATCCGGACTGCAATCTGCCACGCCAGCCCTGCTTCATCGGGCTGGGTGCCAACCTGCAATCGGCGTATGGCGACCCGGCAGCATCCGTGCTCGCGGCCGCGCAGGCCCTTGTTCCCTTCAGCGCTGTGCCAGTGCTGCTGTCGTCGCTGTGGCAGACCACGCCAGTGGACTGTCCGCCAGGCTCGCCGCTGTTCATCAACGCCGTCGCGGCGATTGTGCCGTTGACAGTGTTCTCTCAGGACCGGGCAGGGGCCATCAGTTTGCTGCATGAACTGCAGCGAATAGAGGCCGATTTCGGCCGCGCGCGCGGCGATCAAGTCAATGCGCCGCGTCCGCTGGATATCGACATGCTGTGCTGGGGGGACCTGGCACTGCAGACACCGGAGCTGGTTCTGCCGCATCCGCGCATGCTGGAACGGCGCTTTGTGCTGGCTCCGCTGGTAGAGATCGCGCCGGGCCTGACCCCACCCGGTTGCGGGCATCCGGTCATCAGCGTTCTGGCTGAGCTGCCCGCCCAGGGTGAGATCCAGCGCATTAAAATCGATGCCGCGTCTGTTAGTTTGATTCCGGGCGTGTATACTACCGATCTGCTGTCAACTTAACCGAAACTGAATGTACAGCGGCGCGTCCAGGTAAATCGCAGGGGCACCTTGCTTCCGCGATCCACTGTCTCAAGATGCCGCAGATACAACTGACAGACTTATCAAGGGGCCAATGTGTTTCGATCCAGGGTGAGACCGGCATTGCTGGTGCTGTTTGCTTCGGGCGCTCTTTCTGCGTTGCCCGCTGCTGCCCAGGTGAACACGGAATCCCAGTTGCTGACCCACTCCCTGCTCGAGCCGGGTAATACCGGCCTGGTCGTCACACGTGACGATATTGCCACGCCCTTCTCGACGGAAGCACTCAACAATCTCAATATCGGCATCGGTTTCTCCCCCGCAAAGGGGCTGGATCTGCGGGCGGATGCCTGGCGCGTCGACGCGCAGCAGCAGATGCCGGCCGCCGCCGTGATGCCCGAGGTGCTGATACCCGCAACTGGCGCCGGTCTGGCGATCGACGATACCAACTTCTCACTGAGCCTGCTGGAGGCGCCGACGGTCAAAAGCACCATCAGCCCCGGTCAGCAGGGCAACGGCATCGACCTGAGCGCGTCCTATATGTGGGAATCCGAGCGCTTTGGGCAGTTCATCGTCAGCACCAAGGCGACCTATCTGTACAACAGCACGCCTGACACACTGTTGGACACAGTGCGGCCGCAATCGGGCAACACGCTGCTGCCACAGGGCACGGAGCTGCAGAGCAGCCTGATGCTGACCTGGCGTGCCGGCCAGCACTCGGCGACCGCGGTCACCCACCATTTTGATTCCTTCGAGGAGCTGGGTAACCTGAACCTCGAGCAGTTCAACGAGCTGGTGGGTAATCTTACGACGCTCGACCTGCAGTACGGCTACAACCTGAAGACCGGCAAACAGGGAGAAGCGGTGTTCTCTGTCGGGGTCCGCAACCTGTTCGATGCTCGCCCCCAGCCGAATCAACCGCTCCCTGTCAGCGCAAGCGAACAGCGCGGCCGCGTGGCCTACGGCACCATCAAGTACCAGTTCTGAGCCTTCCTGTTACCCGTTGCACGGCACCCGTCAGCTGTGACAGCTGCTGTGGCTGGATCACGTATGGCGGCATCACGTAGACCAGCTTGCCGAAGGGCCTGATCCATACGCCTTCTTCCACCAATGCCGGCTGGATTTCTGCCATCACCACCGGTTGTTTCAGTTCCACCACACCTATTGCTCCCAGCACCCGGACATCGGCTACCTGTGGCATGTCCGAACAGGGTGCCAGCTCATCTGTCAGTTGGGTCTCAATAGCCTGGACCCGCGCCTGCCATGGCTCTGACAGCAGCAAATCGATGCTGGCGCAGGCGATGGCACAGGCCAGTGGGTTGGCCATGAAGGTCGGGCCGTGCATGAACACGCCGCCAGCTCCCGAGATTCCTTCGGCCACGCGACTGCTGGTCAGGGTTGCGGCCAGCGTCAGATAGCCTCCGGTCAACGCCTTGCCAATACACATGATGTCGGGACTGATCCCGGCGTGCTCGCATGCGAACAGCTTGCCGCTGCGGCCGAAGCCGGTAGCGATTTCGTCCGCGATCAGCAGGATATCGTAGCGGTCGCAGAGCGCGCGGGCCGCTCGCAGATAATCGGGGTGATAGAAGAACATGCCACCGGCGCCCTGGACCACCGGCTCCAGGATGAGAGCCGCGATCTCCTGATGATGCGTCGTGATCAGCGCTTCCAGCTCGCGGATGTCAGCGCTGTCCCAGGGTTGGTCGAAGCGGCAGGTGGGGGCGGGTGCGAACAGTTGCTTGTGCAGCGAGCCTTCGAACAGGCTGTGCATGCCGGTGACGGGGTCGCAGACCGACATCGCGGCAAAGGTATCGCCATGATAGCCGCGGCGCAGGGTCAGCAATCGGGACTTACGCGGCTGGCCCACCGCCTGCCAGTACTGGAGGGCCATCTTGATGGCGACCTCTACCGCAACGGAGCCGGAATCGCTGAAGAACACCTTGTCCAGGCCCGCGGGACACAGCGTGAGCAACCTGCGCCCCAGCTCGATGGCCGGCTCATGGGTGAGCCCGCCGAACATGACATGGGACATCTTCTGCAATTGTCGGCTGGCGGCTTCGTTGAGGACCGGATGATTGTAGCCGTGGATGGCCGACCACCAGGAGCTCATGCCATCAATCAGCCGCCGCCCATCCGCCAGTTGCAGCTCCACTCCCTTCGCGCTGGTTACCAGAAAGTTGGGCAGCGGCTGGGTCATGGACGCGTAGGGGTGCAGCAGATGGGTCGAGTCGAAACCCAGCAGCTGCTCGGCAGCACCGGGGGGAAAGAGGGGGGGCATGTGCTTGCTCCTGTGTGGAGTGGAATGTGTGCGGGGGCGCGCGAGCGGCGATGATACCTGCGGGGGGGCGCGGTTTGAAGCCTGGCTCAACTCACCCGCGCGGCGCACAGCACATCGATGTGCGTGACACCGGCATTGCGCAGGGCCGTGGACAGACTGTTGGCGGTGTTCATGGTGGTGACGACATCGTCGACGATCGCCACATGCTGGACATGACGCAGATGCTTCCACTCCACCACGAAGGCATCCTTGAGGTTGTCCTGGCGCGCCGTTGCGCGCAGCGTCCGCTGGGCGGTGGTGGCGCGGACACGGCTGACACAGTTGAGGACGGGTATGCCGCTGCGCGATGACACCGCCTGGGCCAGCAGCGTGCTTTGATTGAAACCGCGCTGGCGCAGCCGTTGCGGGTGCAGTGGCACCGGCACCAGCACCTCCGGCAACTGGTCATGACAGGTCGACAGCATGGTTTCGGCCAGCAGGGCGCCGAGCGCTCGCCCTGCCGCGAATCGGGCGTGGAACTTGAAACCGGCGATGAGCTCCCGGGCAGGGAACTCGTAGCGCAGCAGCGGAATGCAGCTATCGAACACCGGCGGAGTCAGCAGGCAGCGCTCACACCAGGAGGCATCAGCTTCGGGCTGCAGCTCCTCTGCGCAGCGACTGCACGGACGCTGTGGCCAGGGCAGGTCCGACAGACAGTCCAGGCAGATGTCCTCACTCGCGCCGGACAGTGCGCCACACAGCAGGCATTGGCCCAGCGAGAAGCGGGGACACTGCGACGCGATCCAGGTGGCCAGGCGCGTCAGCGGCGCGGCCTGGTTGATCAATTTTTGAGCTGTTGTAGACATCGTGCTGACGGCTGGTTGACAAAGAAAGGGCTCACTCTAGAATAGCCCTGTTTCCGCAACCGCACACCGATGCCATATCGGCCCTACAGGATTATCCGATGCCAGCCAGCCCCGTCGTCCAGTTCGAGAATTCCGAAGTCAGCCAGCCCCCCATGCAGGACTCCTTGCGTCATGACTGGAGCAGGCCGGAGATCAAGACACTGTTCGAGCTGCCCTTCATGGATCTGGTCTTTCAGGCGCAGAGCGTGCACCGCGCCCACTTTGATCCCAACCAGGTGCAGATGAGTACGCTGCTCTCCATCAAGACGGGCGCCTGTCCCGAGGACTGCAAGTATTGTCCCCAGAGCGGCCACTACAACACCGGGCTGGAAAAGGAGCGCTTGCTGGCGCTGGAGAAGATTCTGGAGCAGGCCCGTCAGGCCCGGGACAACGGGGCTTCGCGTTTTTGCATGGGTGCGGCCTGGAAGAATCCATCGGCCAAGGACTTTCCTCATGTACTGGAGATCGTGCGCGAAGTGCGCTCTCTGGGGATGGAAACCTGTATGACTCTCGGCGCCCTGACCCAGGAGCAGGCCGATGAGCTGGCAGACGCCGGGCTCGATTACTACAACCACAACCTGGACACCTCTCCGGAATATTATTCCCGCATCATCACCACCCGCACCTTCCAGGATCGTCTGGATACCCTCGGCCGTGTCCGCAACTCGGGCATGAAAGTGTGCGCCGGCGGCATTGTCGGCATGGGGGAGAGTGCCAACGACCGTGTGGGCCTGCTGCAGCAACTGGCGAACATGCCTGCGCATCCCGAGAGTGTGCCGATCAACATGCTGGTCAAGGTGAAGGGCACGCCGCTGGATAATGTGGAAGACCTGGATCCATTTGAATTCATCCGCACCATCGCCGTGGCCCGCATCCTGATGCCGAAATCCTATGTCCGTCTCTCGGCCGGCCGCCAGGCGATGAATGACCAGACCCAGGCGCTGTGCTTCCTGGCAGGCGCCAATTCAATTTTCTACGGCGAAAAACTGCTGACCACGCCGCTGCCTGAGGAGAGCTCCGATCTGGCGCTGTTCTCACGTCTTGGCATGCGCTCTGAGCAGCGGGACGTCCCGAACCAGCCACAGCACCCGCAGCCGATGTTCTACTCGGCAATGGGTGAGACAGCCGCTCCCCAGGAGTGCCCGCAGGGCAGGCTCAATTGAGTGTGCTGCTGCCGCATCAGCAGGCACGGCTGAGTGAGCGCCGCGCGGCCGGGCTGATGCGCCAGCGCGTCGCCCGCAGCGGTGCCCAGGATGTGGAGATGCTGGTCGGCAGCCAGCACTACATCAACTTCTGCAGCAATGACTATCTGGGCCTGGCAGGCCATCCCCTGGTACGCGAAGCCTTCGCTGCAGCGGCCTTTCGCTATGGCCTGGGCAGTGGTGCGTCGCACATGGTCACTGGCCATTGTGATGCCCATCAGGCGTTGGAAGAGGAGCTGGCCCGGTTCATGGGCCGCGATCGCGCCGTGCTGTTTTCCACCGGCTATATGGCCAATACCGGCATTATCAATGCGCTCGCCGACACCGGCGGACTGGTACTGCAGGACTCCCTCAATCATGCCTCCCTGTTGGACGGCGGCTGGCTCAGCAAAGCCGACTCCCGGCGCTATCCCCATGGCGACGTGAAGGCGCTGGAATCGATGCTGGCGGGCAATACCGCCTCGCACCACATCATCGTCACCGATGGCGTCTTCAGCATGGATGGCGATATTGCGCCCTTGCCCGAGCTGGTGGCCATCGCCCAGCGCCACGGCGCGCTGCTGATGGTGGACGATGCCCACGGCATCGGCTGTATCGGTCCCAACGGCCGGGGCAGTGTGGAGGCCTTTGGCGCGCCTCTGAGCCAGCACGACGTGCCGGTGTTGATCGGTACGCTGGGCAAGGCGTTTGGCAGCGCCGGCGCTTTCGCAGCCGGCAGTGACGAGATGATCGAGTATCTGCTGCAGTTTACCCGACCCTATACCTACAGCACCGCGCTGCCCCCCGCTGTCGCGGAGGCGACCCGCGTCAGCCTGCGTCTGCTGGCTGGGGAGTCCTGGCGCCGTGAGCGGCTGCAGGAGCTGATCACGCGCTTCCGGGCGCGCGCCACCGAGCTGGGGCTGTCACTGAGCGAGTCAGAGACACCCATACAGGTGGTCCTGTTGGGCGACGTCGCACGCACCATGCAGGCCAGCGCCGATCTGGCTGCGGCGGGTCTCTATGTCTCTGGTATCAGGCCCCCCACAGTCCCGGCCGGCACCGCGCGGCTGCGTATCACTCTGTGTGCAACCCACACCGACGAACACCTCGAGCGCCTGCTGAAAGCGCTGGAGAAGCTGGCGGCCCATGCCTAAACCCTTCGCCTGCTTTGTTACCGGCACCGACACCGGCGTTGGCAAGACGCTGGTGACATCGGCGCTGCTGTGCGCCGCGCGCAGCGAGGGGCTCAGCACTATCGGGCTCAAGCCGGTGGCCGCGGGCTGTGAGCAGACGCCCGAGGGACTGCGCAACGAGGATGCGCTGATGCTGCAGCAATTCACCTCGCTGCCGCTTTCCTACGAACAGATCAACCCGGTGGCGCTGGTACAGGCGATCGCGCCACACATCGCTGCCGCCAACGAGCAGCGGCGAGTGGACGCCACGCGCCTGGAGGGCCTGTGCCGCGGTGCGCTGATGCAGCGGGCTGACCTCACCCTCATCGAAGGCGCTGGCGGTTGGCGGGTGCCAATCAGCCCTCGGCAGTATCTCTCCGATCTGGTACGGTTACTCGATATCCCCGTGTTGCTAGTGGTCGGCATCAGGCTGGGCTGCATCAACCACGCCCTGCTGAGCGCCGAGGCCATCCGGGCCGATGGCGCCCGGCTGCTGGGCTGGGTTGCCAACGAAGTCGACCCGCAGATGCCCTGTATCGATGACAATGTCCGGGCTATCGAAGAGCGTATCGGCGCGCCTCTGGTGGGACGCATCGGCTGGCTGGAGGGGGATGAGTCGGTGGCCGCTGCGGCTGCCTGCCTCGACATCAACAGGTTGCTGCCTGGCTGAGCGGCCGGGCCCAGGGAGAAGACCATGGCCTCATACAAGGCGCCCTTGCGAGACATGCAGTTCGTCCTGCATGAGGTAATGGCCGCGGAGCAACTGCTGGCCGGGATGCCCGCGACGGCGGAAGTAAACCGCGAACTCATGGATGCCATCCTCGACAGCGCCGCCACCATGGCGGAGGAAGTGCTCGCCCCGCTTGAGCGGGTGGGAGATGAGGAAGGTTGTCGCTGGGAAGAGGGCAAGGTCACCACGCCCTCAGGTTTTCGCGAGGCCCACGACGTCTTCACTCAAACTGGCTGGGTGGGGCTTTCCGGAGATACTGCTCAGGGTGGTCAGGGCATGCCCAAGATGCTGGGCGTCCTGTTCGAGGAAATGATCATGGGCGCAAACTGTGCGTTTGCGCTGTATCCGATTCTCAGCTCGGGGGCCAGCCTGGCCCTGGCGCGTCATGCCTCTCCCGCATTGAAAGAACAATACCTGCCCCGGCTTTACAGCGGAGAGTGGTCCGCGACGATGTGTCTGACCGAGGCGCATGCCGGAACAGATCTGGGGATCATCCGCACCCGTGCCAGACCCCTGGACGATGGCAGCTACGCCATCACCGGCGGCAAGATTTTCATCACCGGCGGCCAGCACGATCTGACGGCCAACATCATCCATCTGGTGCTGGCCCGCCTGCCCAATGCTCCGGCCGGCCCCAAGGGCATTTCCCTGTTCCTGGTGCCACGCCAGCTTTTGGATGTGAACAATGAGCCGGGCCAGGACAACAACGTCACCTGCGCCAGCATCGAACACAAGATGGGGATCAAGGGGTCGGCAACCTGCGTGATGCATTTCGATGATGCCCGCGGCTATCTGGTCGGCAATCCGAACGAGGGGCTGGCCGGCATGTTCACGATGATGAACTACGAACGCCTGTCGATCGGGCTGCAGGGGCTGGGCCTGAGTGAGAACGCCTATCAGACAGCAACTGCCTACGCCCGCGACCGGCTGCAGGGTCGCGCCGCGACCGGGGTGGTAAACCCCGGTCAGGAGGCTGACCCTATCATCGTGCATCCGGATGTGCGGCGCATGCTGATGACGGTGCGGGCTGATAACGAGGCCGGTCGCGCGCTGGCGGTCTATGTGGCCAGCCAGTTGGATCTGGCACACTTTCATGAGGAGCTCGCTGTGCGGGAACAGGCGGCCAGGCGGGTGGCGTTGTTGACCCCGGTGGCCAAGGCGGCGTTTTCCGATCGAGGTTTCGAGGGCTGCGTGCTGGCGCAGCAGGTGCTCGGTGGGCATGGCTATATCAGCGAGTGGGGCCAGGAGCAGCGCGTCAGGGACGCCCGCATTGCCCAGATCTACGAGGGCACTAACGGGATTCAGGCGCTCGATCTGATGGGGCGCAAGATTGTCCGCGATCAGGAAGGTCTGCTGGCGTCGATGGTGGTGGAAATTCGGGACTTCCTCGCCGGACAGCCGGATGCGCTGAACGAGTTCAATGCCCCCGTGACGGCTGCGCTGGATCTGCTGGAGGAGATCACCGCCTGGGTACAGGAGGCAGCGGCGACGAACCCCGACGAGACAGGCGCGGCGTCGGTGCCCTACCTTCGTCTCTTCACGCTGGTGCTGTATGGCTACATGTGGGGGAGGATGGTGGCAGTGGCGGAAAGCGCCCTGCAGCAGGCGGGCTCCGAGGCGGCATTCTACGATGCCAAGCTCAAGACTGCCCGCTTCTTCATGGCACGGGTGCTGCCACAATGCCGCTCACTGGCGGACGAGATCAGGGGAGGAAGCGCGGTGCTGATGTCCCTGGAGCCCGAGCAGTTCTAGGCAGATTTCGCAGAGACATCACAGAGTTATTCAGAGGCTCCCTAGATCACCCACTCTATGGCATCGGTAATGACCGACTCGTATTCTTCCAGGGGCTCCTGCTTTTCACCGACGATTATCAGGTTGCCGTCACCAAAGGGAATGATCTTGCCCTGGTAACGAGGGTCGTTCACGTTGAACTTCTTGCTCACCGGCGAGCTCTTGACGATGATGACCGACACCGAACCCTGGGTGCCCTTGAGCACGATGTGGGCGCCGCGACCGGAGGGCGGGATGTTGCAGTCATTGGCGAACTTGATGTGCATCGACTTGATCGCCTCTCCGTCACGCAGGGCACCGCCGGCATCGGCGATCACACTCCTGATCTGTTCAAGGTCGATGTCGTCGACGTCCAGGTTGTAGCGTGATTCCTCGCGCACCACGTGCTGCAGCACATTGTCGTGAAACTGCAGGTCGGCAGCACTGAGCTCATCGCTGCGCAGCGCTACGGTCAGCGTGACCGCCACGGCCAGCACCAGGCTGGCTGCCAGCGCGAAATAGCGTCGCAGGGATGTCCCCTGGGCGGGGGCTGGTGCCACGGGAGCGGACTTGTGGTGATGGAGCATCGCTACCTGGGCTGCGGGTGCGCTCGACTGAGCCAGCAGTCTGGCTGCCAGGCCGGCCGGCACAGCCACGGATCGCAGGGCGGCTGCAACCTCACTGTCGCGATCGGCCAGCTCCATTAGCCACTGCGTGCGCTCCGTACTGGCAGCACTGGCGGCAAGAAAGTCGGGATCCTGGTCGTGAGGGTTTGCCAGGGCGCGTTTTCTGAATTCGAGATCATCCATCACAGTCAGACCTTGTCAGCGGGTTTGTCACCATCAATTATCGGATTCATCCTCCGGGATGGCGTCATCGCCAGGAAGGAATATGAGTTTCAGCTTACTGCGGGCCCTGAATAGCCGTGTCATTACCGTGTTGTTGTTCAGGTTCAATATCTCGGCTATTTCCTTGCCGCTGAATCCGCCAATGACCTGCAATAGCAGCGGTTCCCGGTAATCCTTGTCGAGCTTTGCTATGGCCTCGTGCAGCAACCTGCGATCCAGGCGCTGATCAGGTTCGTTGTCATCGGAGTCCGCAATGGACTGATCCTCGATATCGACGAGATCGGGGCGGTAGCGTTCGTACAGTCTGGCGTTTTCCCTTCTGAGGATGGTAAACAGCCAGGCTTTGGCAGCCTTGTCGTTCTGCAGGCTGTCCAAAGACCGCCATGCACGCAAAAAAGTTTCCTGAACCAGGTCCTCTGCCAGCGCACTGTTCTTGCACAGCCAGTACGCATAGCGATAGACGTCCTGATACAGCTCGTTGACCAGAGCTTCGTAGCGCTCCTGCTTATGTCTATCGTCCAAGACCGGGTTGTCGCTCATTTCTTTCGTGATACCAATGGAGCTCAGCTGTTGTTTTTTTCTGACAAATCAAGGAAATCTGCAGGCTTTTCCGGGTATGCCAGCCGAGAGCCGAGTTTGCCCCAAACAAGACAAAGGCGGCAAGTCATTTACAAGATGGCTATAA
>Ga0233385_1000997_pt1 | contig 12419 bp, 7 predicted proteins | sample ElkDunMinimDraft_16_FD_191543 | JGI IMG/M metagenome (GOLD analysis project Ga0233385, IMG submission 191543) | Fecal eukaryotic communites from dung pellets of Tule Elk in California, USA - Elk Dung G36 | ecosystem: Host-associated > Mammals > Digestive system > Large intestine > Fecal | place...
CACGGTCGGCGGGGTCAGGTCCGAGCTCAGGTCCTTCGGCTGGCCGGTAACGCTGATGTTTTCCCAGTCCGCGGCGAAGGTCGGCGCCGAAGATGCTTCCCGGACGATGAAGCCCGAGAGCTTCGCCTGGTTCGTTACCGTCTCGAACTGGATGTCCAGCGTCGAGTTGCCGTCGTTTGCATTCTCCGTGATGTCATAGGAGAGGATGAGCTCATTGGCCGCGCCCACGAGTTCGTAGATATCGAGCTTGCCGTCGGCAAGGCCGGGAATGTCGACATACTGCCCTTCGATCTTGACCTTGAATTCGCGCTTTCCGATGCCTCCCGCAGCGCCGCCGGGCGCGCCGAAGTATATCTCCGAGAAGTAGAGGTCGAGATCGTAGGTACCGCCATTGCTTACCGGCACGGCATAGCCCCAGGTGCCGACCTGGGAGCGCTCCGACAGATGAAGGGTGTCGAGATCAGTGCCCTGGATATCGAATGTCGTGGTTGGCGCGAATGACTTGTAGGCGCCGGTGACCCAGGGGTTGGCGGCTCCGCCCGCCTTGTCGGAGAGGAAGGTGACGGTCTGCCCGTTGACGACGGCGGTGTAGTCGTTGCCGCCTGCGTTTACTGCAGCCACGACATTGCCTTCGACCGCCCCTCCCGCCGTATTGGACGCGAGGATGCCCACGGCAAAGCCGCTCGGCGCGGTGCCGCCGGACTTCATGTCGAGGGCGTTCTGGCCGTGCAGCGCCTCCAGCGCCTGGCCAGCGAGTTGCACGGGCGCGATCGGACCGGCGAAGTTGTCCTGCGTGAAGGTCTGTCCGCCGCTGGTGTACTCCCATTTCGGGGTAGCGATGCCGGTTACGGAATCGACGGCGAGCGACACCTTGATGTAATCGGTGCTGGTTGCCGACCCCAAAGCGTCGATCTGATAGAAGGCAGTCCCAGTTGCGTTCGGCTGGAAGGGCTGCTCGAACTCCCAGGCCACTTCGATGCCGGTCGTGCCGTTCGCCTGCCGGACGGCGGCGATATAGACGAAGTTGTCCATGTCGCCCGAGCCGACGAACAGGCCCTGGAGCAGCTTCGCATTGCCGGGGACGCCGGATATCTCGTCGAAATAGCTGTCCATCTGCGTCGTGACGGTGAAGACGCCCGTGTCGCCGCCTGGAACGATGCCGAACTGGTAACCGCCGCGCAGGGTGTTCGCGAAGGGGTCGCCAGCTTCGACCTTCTTGATCTGGAAGGCGCCTGGAGCGCCGCCGGCGATAAGGTTCTGCGGATCGTAGAATGCTTCCGGCAAGCCCGTGCCGTCGGTCATGATGCCGGTGAAGCCGATATCGAAGCCGTTGTAGAGGCCGGTCGCGCCATCGAAGAGGTCCGAGCCCTGGTTCGGGAACGGAGCGCCCGAGATGAATTCCCAGGTCAGCGTCTCATTGGCGTTGATGACGTTGTCGAGACCGTTGTCGGGATCGGCGGCGAAAGGATCGAAAGTATCTTCCACGTCATCGACGTCCCGGTCAGTCGGATCGGGAATGATTCCTGTGCCGCTGTCGGGGTCCAGAATGAATATCTTGTCCGACCCGTGCGTGGCCACCCAGATGGTTCCGCCAAAGATCTCCCCGTCCTTCTGCGACGTGACGTCGAGCGGGTTGCCGCCGATCCCACGGGTTTGCGTGCCGATGACCTTGCCCTGGGCGTCGAGGATGAGCGCGGTCAGATTTCCGTTGAAGGAGACTGTAAGCAGGGCCTTGTTGAGGTCGCTGCCGTTGAAGAGGTACTCCGTGAGGCCGTTGGTCGAACTGCCGATGCTGTGCAGGGAGCCGTCGAACGGGAGATTTCCGTCGTTTGGTTTCGGCGAAAGGTAGATCGCCTGCCGTGGATCGATGAACTCGTTGCCCTGGCCGTCTGTGCCGACGATGGCGTTCCAGTTCGCGATCATCGGCCCGAGATCGACGGGCCCGGTTGTCGAGACGACAAGCTCCCCATTGACGATAGTCAGGGGTTGCCCGGTTTCACTATAGAGGTAGAGCCCCGCCTGGGTGCCGTAGGCGCGGGTAAGGTTCGGATGGCCGCCATAGTAGCCCAGCCCCTGCGACAGGTAGACGGCCGAATTGTACGGCGTGCCGTCAATGTAGCCAGTTCCCGGCCCGTCATTGATCGTGGGGTCGATCAGGTGCAACTGGTCCGGCTTGCTGGTGCCCGCATTGTTCGCGGCCGTGCCGTCGTACATCGTCTTGCCCGGGCCGTTGTCCGGAACGCCGTCGCCGTTTGCGTCGACGATGACCTGGCCGTTCGCATTGACGGGAATCCCGCCCCAGCCGCTGTTCGGGCCATTGTCGTAGGTGTATAGCTTGCCGTCTTGGGTCACGACGACATCGTAGATATTGCGATAGCCGGACGAATAGACCTTCACGACCCCTGTCGGGTCGTAGATCGCCTGGTTCAGGCCGTCGTTGCCGCCGAACGGATCGCCTCCCGCCGTCCCGCTTTCGGCCAGGTCGGCTCCGTTCGTGCCGTTGGGCCGCGTCGGATCGTCGAGCGTCGGCAGGTCGAAGATGTATTTCTGCGCGGCAAACCCGGACGGCGCGTAGGTCTTTACGCCTTGAGCCTCCAGCGCGCCGATCTTCGCAAGGTCGACGGCGATGATGGATGCGGAATAATAATACTCGTTGGTCTGCGAGAAGTTGTGGCTCTGCGCGCCCTGGTTCGTATTGCCGCCGACCGTGACGAGGAGCGTCGGCACACCGTTTACCTGCGTGATCTGCATGCCGTTGACCGAGTGGTTTTCCTCAGAACGCGGCAGGCCGCGCACGATGTCCACCTTCTCCCATCCGGTGGGGGTCAGCGTCAGGCGCGAGATAGTCCCGGAATTGGTGTCGAGACCGGAATCGTCGCCGCTCGCTCCCCCGGCGATGCGGACGTCCGAGGACGACACGTACAGGACGACCTGGCCGGCTTCGTTCGTCGTAGTGACCACACCGGTAACCTGGCGGCCATGCACGGCGGCGGCCAGCGAACCGTCGTCATTGTGGTTCGGCATGTCCTGGACGAGCGTGATCGACTCTTCGGAGACGACGGTGTAGCCGCCTTCGGGCTTCTTCTGGATCTCGAGCGCCTTGATCAGTCCGTTCTGCTGGGTGACGTACAGGCGTCCATCGGGCCCAAACTCGATCGACGTGGGGTTGGTGATCGAGATGTTCTCGAGCGCGTACTGTGTGAAGTCATTGAGTGCCATTGTCGATCCCTCCCGAATGAGGACAATTGCCTGCTGTTTTTACTTCCCATGCGCACTGGGGCTCGATCGTCAGATCGCCGCGTCAGGTCTCACGGAAACTCCTCGTGATCGACTCCAGGAACGGACGGACGAGGTAGTCCAGCGCAGTCCGTTCTCCCGTAAGGATGAAGACTTCGGCCGGCATGCCGGGAACGAGTTCCAGACGGCCGCCTAAGACAGAAAGATCGTCCTGGTCGATTTCGACCTTCGCCAGGAAATACTGGTGGCCTGTGCGTTCGTCGGTCAGGGCATCGGCGGAAATGGAGCGCAGGGTTCCCTGAATCTGGGGAAGGTTGCGTTGCGCGAAAGCGGACAGGACGACCTTTGCCTCCATCCCCGGGTGCACGACATCAATATCGATCGGTTGAACGCGCGCATCGATGACCAGTTTGCCGTCGAGCGGCACGAGGTCGAGGAGCGGCGCGCCCGGCATGACGACGCCGGTTTCGGTCGTGACCCGGACGTTCATCACGGTTCCATGGATGGCCGCCGTGACGACTGTGCGATCGAGGATATCCTCCTGGGCCGGCAGTTTCGTCCGCAAGGTCGCGAGTTCGCCTCGCACGGTGGTAAGCTCGATGTCCGCCTTCTCGCGCTCCTGCTGGATCGCCGTGGCTAGTTCCATTTCGGTTGCGCCGATCTCCTGGTAGTTGGAAGCGATCTGCGCCAGATTGCGGGAGCGCTCCCCCCGCAATTCCGCGTTCGTGCGCTGCAGTTCGTGCAGGCGCGACGCACGCTCGAATCCCTTGTCCACGAGCGCTCTCGCACTTGCGATCTCACGTCCGAGGAGTTCGCCCTCCTCGTTCTGGGCGGTAACGACCTCGTGCAGGCCCGTATTCTGCTCGCGCAGTTGCATGACCCTGCGCTCGAGCAGGCGCTTGCGGAGCGATCGCGTCTCGTTGCGGCTCTCCAGGAGTATCTGCTGGCTTTCGACGGCATCCTTGAGCACCGTGCTGTCCCCGAGCTCGGGAACGACTGGGACAGGAACGGTGGTAGCTCCGGACTGTTCGGCCATGAGCCGCGCTTCGGCAGCGACCAAATAGACCAGCCGCTCGCGCAGTTCCGCAAGCTGGGCCTGCGCGTGAACGTCCTCCAACGTCACCAGCGGCTGACCCAACTCGACGACCTGGCCCTCACGGACATGTATCTGCCGGACTATGCCGCCCTCCAGGTGCTGGACGGTCTTTCGGCTGCCGTTCGGGTTGACTACCCCCGGCGCGATGGCGGCGCTGGAAAGCGGGACTGCCGCGGCAAGCCCGCCGCCAATGCCAAAGACGAGCAAGATCGTCAGCCAGCCAAGCCAACGCGGGCGCCGGACATATCGTGACAGGAGAACGCCGGCCGCAGGGGCCGCAACGGGGAACGACTCCTTGCGCACGCCGTCAGCCATGAGCATTCACCCCTGCATCACCGGTGGCCGCCGCTTCCTGATCACGCGTTGCCGTGGCCGAGGCGCGGACGAGCGTCAGCGGGCTCGCGCGCCCGCGGTAGACTGAAAGCTTCTTCAGTACCTCATCCCTCGGCCCGGAGGTCTCTATCGTGCCGTCGCGAATGACTACGAGCGTGTCGGCCGTGCGCAGGGCGCTCGGCTGATGTGTCACGATGAGCACCGTCTTCTGCCGCTTCTTCAACTCGCTCAGCGTGCTGAAGAGCGCTTCCTCGCCCGCGCTGTCCAGGTTGGAGTTCGGTTCGTCGAGCACGAGCAGGACGGGGTCGCCATAGAGCGCGCGGGCGAGGCCGATGCGCTGCCGCTGCCCGCCCGACAGTTTCGATCCGTGAACGCCGACATCCGTCTCGTAGCCGTTCGGCATGCGCAGGATCATCTCATGCACGTCCGCCAGCATTGCGGCCCGAGCGACCGCGTCGGCATCGATCTGCCCCATGCGGGCGATGTTCGCCGCCACGGTGCCGGGAAAGAGATGCACCTCCTGGGGCATGTAGCCGATGTGGGGTCCGAGTGCGTCAGGGTGCCACGAGCAGACGTCCGCGCCGTCGATTCGGACGTGGCCGTAGGTCGGTTTCCAGGCCCCTACTATGAGCCGGCAGAGCGTCGACTTGCCCGACCCCGAAGGGCCGATAACGCCGCATGTGGTGCCGGGCACGACGGCCAGGTCGATCTGGTGCAGGATAGGCTCTCGCGCCCCCGGCGGCGCGTATCGGAGCTGGGAGATGTTCAGCCGGCCGCTCGGCGCGGGAAGCGACATCCTCTCGGAGTCCCCCGGCACCGCCTTGAAGAGCGCGGAGAGCCTACCCATGGCCCTGCGGGCGCTGACCCAACTGCGCCAGGCGCCCAGTGCACGCTCGACCGGGGACAGTGCGCGTCCGAGGATGATCGACGCTGCGATCATCCCGCCGGAAGTCAGGTCACCTGCCAGGACCAGGTAAGCCCCGACGCCGAGGATCAGGATCTGCAGCGCCATGCGCACCGCGCGCGTCGTGTTGGAAATCCTTTCGGTGATGTCGCGCGCCTCGTTGGCGACGGACTGGATGCGCCTCTGACGCTCGCCCCAGCGCGCCAGCATCGCTCCGCTCATCCCCAGCGAACGTACGACCTCAGCCTGATCGACGATCTTTTCCGCTTCGGCGTGGAGCGCCCTCGCCTCTCCGGACGACCTTGCCGTGCGCGTCCTCGTGGCAAGGTCGTTCAGCAATGCAAAACCGAAAAGGAGAACCGCGCCGCCGAGCGCCAGGGCGCCAAGGATCGGATTCATCAGCCAGATGATGCCGATGAAGAGGGGCATCCAGGGCGCGTCGACAAATGCCAGTATGGCCTCTCCCGAGAGAAACGCCTTGAGGTCGCCAATGTCGGCCAGGCTCGCCTCGGCGGGCGAACTTGCCAGGCGCGCATCGATGTTGCGCGCGATAACGGGCTCGGACAGCTGAGCCTCGAGCCATGTGCCGGCTCCTGAGGCAATGCACCTGCGGGCGTGCTCCAGCATGCCGAAAGCGGCCATGCCGACGAGTGCTGCGAGGGTTAGCCAGAGCAACGTGTCCAGCGAGCCGGTGGCCAGGATGCGGTCGAACACCTGCATCATGTAGACGCTGCTGACCAGCATGAGCAGGTTTGCCGCTGCGCTGAAAACGAAAACAGTGAAGGCCTGCGACCGGACCTGGCGCATGCAGTCTGTATACAGCGAGCCCTTCATTGTGTTCCCGCGACCGGCCCGGCCGCTCCAGCCCTGAGGAACCGACGGTCATTCCGTGTTGCCCCGAATGCTGCCCGGGATTGCGTCAGCGCGTGCGCCTCTTGCGCGGCGACAAGCAATATCAGGGTAAAGAGCACCGACGGTTTGCCGGCAAAGACAACGCTCATCACGCTGCAGAACAGGCCGTAGAGCGCGATGAACAGGGTGTAGGACAGCCTCCGCCACAGCAAGGAAGTGTAGATCCCCCTGACGATCAGCGCTGCAACGAGGACGACCGTCAGCGCCAGCCCGACATAGCCGGTCTCGAAATAGGCCTGGAGAAACGAATTGTGAGCGCTCGGGGGGCGATAGTTGACCCAGAGAAAGTCAAATTGCGGCGTGCCAAAGGAAGCCGTTCCGTAACCGATCCAGGGATTGAGGGCGGCATGCTCCAGGGTCCCTTCCCAGATTTTGATCCGGCCGGAAAAGGTGAGGTCGCTCTCCGTGGTGAAGATCATCGCCAAAACTTGATCCGCATAGAGCCAGTAGATGGCAACTCCGGCGACGACCACCGCCAGGCTGGCGTATCTGACCAGGCGACGGGGAGCGAACGATCCGCAGCAGGCTAGCGTGAGGACAAGGGCGCCGGTGGGCGAACGGGCAAACGATTCGTAAAGCGCGACCAGTACGGCAAGAACCCCTGCGCCGAACACCAGCGGCGGACATCGCCCCCTCAGCCTATTCAATTCCCCGTTGGCCAAGGCGACGAACACGATGACGACGGCGGCTCCGGTCAGCATCCCCAACTTGAGCTGGTGCTCCAGGATGCCGCGGAGTTCGGGGTACCCGGTCGACGAATTCGGCTGGAAGGCCCAGCTCAGTCCCAGCTGCCCCGTGATGATACAAAGCGCAGAGACCGCCGCGGCGCACCAGAAAATCAGCCTTAGCGTCACGCCGAGCCGTCCCGACTTGACGCACAGGACCGTGAACCAGAGCGTAGCCGCGAAGAAAGTATGGACGAGCGCATCTTCGCGGGATCCCGAGTGGACAATCGAGTAGGCGCCCCAGAGGAGGCCCAACGCTATAAGCAGGTCATACTCGCTGGGCGCGCTCACCTCGGATGCAGTCCTCGGTGGGAAGAGGCACCGCAACGCGATGACCGAGATGCAGGCAAGCATGAAGATCACGTTGCCCAGCTTGAAGCCGAGCCCGGGCTGCTGGATATCCAGGGCGATTGATCCGAAGATCACGATCGCTGAGCCCCACGTCGTCACCAGGCTCCCGGAACCTTGCCAGCATTCGCGGACGCCGTCGGGGTGCTCAAGGAGTTGGTGTCGGGCTGTCAAAGTCAAATCCTCAACTTGGTGCGCCGCAACCTCAGGCCGTCACCCCACAGTTCAGAATGCAACCACAGAACTTGCCGAGTACGCTATCGAGCGAGGCAAGGTCGCCTTTCAGCGTGCTGGCGTTCGTGTCGTAGGCGACGGCCAACAGCAAGACGTCGATGAACTGGGTGGCTGCCCTCACGTCCGCCGACGGCGCGATCGGCGGCAGGTCGACGATAACGGTCTCGTAGGAAACCAAAGCCTCGTCGATGACGTGCTTCATCGCGCTGGTCCAGATCAGCCCGACGTTGCCCCGCCTCCCGCTTGCCGCCAAGGGCAGGAAATCGACCTTTAGTTTGTGGTCTGGAAGCGCAGCGTCCCCGAGCAGGGCGCGCCCGTCGAGAACGTCGATCAGGCCCGTGGCAGCGTTCGGGGCCAGGCTTTTCGTGAGGCTCGGCATGTACGGATTTGCATCGATGAGCAAGATGCGGCCGCTCGTGGACTGGGCGCAGACGCAGGCGAGATTTGCGGCAATGGTCGTTGTGCCTGCGCGCCCGCTCCCGGAAGTCACGCCAATCGTCCGGACCGTCGCCGTCGGGTAGAAGGATTCCGCCCCTAGCCTGGCATGATGCAGCACATGCGCAAAATCGGAACCGGGAAAGAACGCAGAGTGATATAGAAGGCTCCTGGCGTCCTTCCCGGCTCGGTCGGGCACGCGAGGCAGCGAACCGAAGCAATTTGCCTCCAGCACCGAAGCCGCTGTCTCCGGCGTGCGTATGCGCATGTCGGTCGCCTGGGCCGCAAATGCGAGGGCGAGACCGAAGCCGGTCCCAAGCAGACCGAATCCCGCAACGATTGCGGCGTCGCTCAGCCCCGATTTGTCGGTAGGAACAGACGCAAGCGTGAGGACCTTGGTCGATGGCCCTGCCGTTTGAAGTCGCGCTCGCAGCCAAGCGCTCGCCGTCCGGGCCGCTTCGCTGTTGTCGGAAATCTGCCGCTCGAGATAAACACGCGCGACTTCATTTGCGATATCGGCGGACTTTGCCGGCTCAAGCGAATTGAACCCCACCTCGATGATGTGGCTCGCGCCAAGGCGACGGACTACCAGGGCGCGCGAAAAACTCGACAGCGCCGCACGGCGCTGGTCAAGTACCTCGTCCGCCGGCGTCAGGCCAAGCCAGGCCGCCACCTGCTTGAGGATTCCCGGCTCTTGCGGGACGAACTCCGGATCCGATGCAAGGCCAAGCCGGTCTATCACCTTGAGGGCCACGGCCTCGGACCTGAGGATTTCTATCTGATTTTCCATGATAGAGTCGGTCACCGACGAGTCCGAGAAGACGGCATCCTTCTGGCCAAGATGGAACGTCCGGTTGTCGACAATCATCTGGACCCGGCTCCAATACTGGTCCGGGATGGCCGCCGCGACGTAAACACCTATCACCGTGGCTAGTAGCGCGCAGAGCACGACAATCTTCCAGCGCTTGGCGAGAACCTTGAGCTCGTTCTGGAGCGGCAAGAAGCCGAATCTTGGCTGTGCGTCCGAAGAGGAAGCTATCGCGGTCGTGGAATTGTGGCTTCTTCTCAACATCGCGAACCGCCCATTCTTTGTAAAAACCCGCCGCCGCTCTGACACGGAAGGAGGCATTTGCAACGTTTTCGCTAATGTAGCCCCGGTTGGCCTTCTATAAGGTAATAAAGCTCACACTTCGTCATCCGGATAAATATGTAATTAGGACTAAAATAGACTAGTATACATTACAGATTGACCGCTATATTTTTTGCCCATAGCCTATAAAAGTTGTGGTATTTGCCTCTAGTTCGTCTATAGGTTGTATTGCATTCGCCTACCAAGTATCGAGCACGGCTTAATCCAGAACGGCTCAAGGCTTAATCAAGCAAGGCTGTCATGGGGTGTGATTAGATGTCGGCTGGGAGGCAGCAATGCACGGGAAAGTCGCTAGCGATATCCGCAGTCGTTGTGTCGTGCTCATACCAGTGGGCCCAAGGACTGCCATCCGGCACCTGAACGACACCTTGCTCAGCGCCCTTCGCTACATACGCAGCGAACTCAGGATTGTGCTGCTCGACGATACTTCCGCCGGACTGAGCTTGAGCGATCTTCCGAAATCCGACGCAATCGAGATCGTGCGCATCGAGGGCAGCGACAGCTATTCCGTATTCGGCCGGCTCTACATGCACTCCTCGAAGGCCATAGAGCATGTGCTCGACAGCTGGGACTTCGACCTCATGCTGCGGCTGGACGACGACGCCCTGCTTATCGGCAGCGGCTCGGAAGAAGAGGCGATGGACGTTTTCAGGAGTAATCCGGACGTTGGCTGCCTCGGAAGCTACCGCTTCACATGCATGGGCGCGGCCCGCGACTTCAGACCGGTGGCCAGGCGTCTTCACTTCGAGACATCGGTGTTTGGTCGGATGCTCGACCCTGTGCGCTGGCGCGGGCTCATGGAAATCTATGACCTCGCAGCCAGCCAAGGCTACGAGGCTGGAGAACATTGCCTTGGTGCTGCAAGTTTCTTTCGGCGAGAAGTTCTCGTCGCCATGCGTGACAAGGGCCTGCTCTCGCGGCATGAGCTGTTGACCTCCGGGCTCTGCGACGACCAACTGCTTGGCATGCTCGTGAAGGCGGCGGGGTATCAAAACATGGATTTCGCCGGGCCGGGGCAGCCGCTTGGATTGGCGTGGAAAGGCCTTCCGGCGAGCCCCCAGATCCTGCACGCAATAGGCAAGAAGATCGTGCACTCGGTAAAATCCTGGCAGGGCTCGGACCAAGACCAGACCCGGCGCGAATTCGCAATGCTGTGCGAACAAAAAGGTCCGCCGATGTCGCGCATGTCCGAACTGACGACCGGTTCGCACCGGAGCGCTCGTCCAGCCCCCTCCGGCCTCAGGGATCACGGGTGATGATTGATCGTCGGGCACTGTTGATGGCGGGCCTCTGCGTTGGATGGCAGCCGGTGGTTGCCTGGGCGGAAGATGCGGGCGGCGGCTCGCGTGCGGACGCCGATGGAGACGGCTGCTACGAGATAAAGGACGAGATCGAGGCCGAGGTGCGCAACCGCAAGTTCGATCCCTCCATTGAAGCGTTGAGCTGGGCGCCCCGACTTCAGGGGAACTGAGCGGACGTTCGATGGCGTTCTGTAAAGTTCGCTCAACATCCCGGAGGCGGCCATAAAACCTGAACCCTCTCATCCGGAACGCGTCCAGATCCTCGGCTGGCCGATCGACCTGTTCGACCGGGAAACTATACTGGATTTCTTGGACCGGCGTATCCGTTCAGGGAGAAAGACGGTTCTGGCCAATATAAATCTGCATGCGCTCTTCTGCCTTGAGAAGTCCGACGCCATGCGCCGCTTGCTCAGGCGGCCATCGACCGCCGTGCACATCGACGGAATGCCGATCGTATGGGCGCTGAAGCTTCAGGGCAAACGCGCCTCCGGGAAAAACCGCCTGACACATGTAGACTGGGGGCCTGATGCGCTGGCGCTTGCAGCCAAGAAGAATTGGAAAGTAGCGTTCATCGGATCCACGCCCCACACCTGCGCCATGGGAATGCGCTATTTTCAGCGGGAACTTCCCGACCTCGAGGCCAAGGCATGGGACGGATACTTCGACCTGGACGACACGACCCCGGACTCCAAGCTGCACCGTCTCAAAAAGGAGGTGAATGCGTTCGCCCCCGACCTGCTTTTTGTTGGCATGGGTATGCCCAGGCAAGAGCAATTCCTGGACCTTCACGGTCCCGACCTCCGGTACAAGGTGGCGATTTGTGCCGGCGCGTTCCTTGAATATTTTGCCGGTGAACAGAGCCGCCCTCCGCGTTGGCTCGGCCCTCTCGGGCTTGAATGGATGTATCGGTTGCTCCGCAATCCTCGACGATATGGCGGACGCTACCTGATGGAGCCCCTGGCTCTGTGCTTGCTAATTGTTGGACACCGTGCCTGGCGGCGTCCTCCCATCCAGAGCGAGATGAAAGACTAGATCGATTGATGACTTTCCGTCGATGTAGTGCTAAATTAGGCTTAGCTTGGGTGGCACGGGGGTACGACTGACTTAATTCGCTGATCAAGATTGCATGTGAAGTAGCTTGTCAACGCTATCAAAGCTTGGCTTGGGAGCTTGTTATGTCACTCCTGATTGCGGCGCATGATCCGGTGACGACCTACTGGATGGAGTTGGCGATGAACAAGCTGCTCCAAGAACCTCGGCCTGACGTCGTTGCCTGCGATCCTGAGACACTCCCGATCGGCGAGCCCGACCCTATCCGTCCCGTGCAACTGATCATCGTCGATCTCCGATCGATCGATGACCCCTCCCGTGTCATCGCCCACTTCGTTCAGTGTTTTCCCAAAGCAAAGATGTTGGGCGTGATCCGACCCAATAGCGATGAATCGCAATCGATGGCACTGGCGCTCAAATCGGAATACGGCGCCCCTCACGGCATCGTACCGTCGTCCGTGTCTCCAGAACTCCTGGTGGCCGCCGTACGCATATTGGCTGAGGGTGGCAACATCACCTTGGGGGGAGCTGAGCGAGCGTCCGGCATGGGTGCCGCAATCCAGGACAGCAGGTCTTCGACGCCGTCGACTTATTCGCGCAATAGCGCCAGCGCGCGCTATCAACTCACGGTGCGGGAGGAAGAGGTACTCACATTTCTCCAGACAGGAATGCCGAACAAGGCGATTGCCGCTCG
>Ga0233385_1000998_pt1 | contig 12418 bp, 12 predicted proteins | sample ElkDunMinimDraft_16_FD_191543 | JGI IMG/M metagenome (GOLD analysis project Ga0233385, IMG submission 191543) | Fecal eukaryotic communites from dung pellets of Tule Elk in California, USA - Elk Dung G36 | ecosystem: Host-associated > Mammals > Digestive system > Large intestine > Fecal | place...
CCGCTACCAAAGGCTTTCAAGGCAATTTCCAATATAACCGGTACCGAAGCGGTAGCGCTCACTGTCCTGCGGCGACGTCTTGCGCCGACGCCGGCAGGTGCGCGGTCGTGCCCCCCGGGTTCCTGGTCGCAGTCCGTTGAAAAGTTGATGGGATGGGCATGAGGCTTGATCGAGGGGGCAGCAGCACTCAGCTGCAGGGCGCGAGCATCGTCCGGTTCATTGCCGCGTCGATGGTCGTTGCCTTTCATGTGGCGCTTATGCCGATGCTTCAGATGCCGCCTGAGCTGTCGTTCATTACCAGCTACGGCGGCTTCGGCGTACCGCTTTTCTATATGCTCAGCGCTTTCGCTCTCTGCTATGGCTATTTCGGTCGGCTCGAGACCGGCGATCAGATGCGGCGCTTCTACGTGCGAAGATTCTGGCGGATCGCCCCGCTGTTCTACGCAATGATGGTTTATTACTTTGCGTTCCTGTGGATTGTAACAGGCAGACCGGTCAGCCTCACGGCGGTCGCCGCTTCAGCCACGTTCACATTCAACCTCATGCCACAACACGTAACCGGATTTGTTTTCGCCTCGTGGTCAATAGGTGTGGAGATGCTGTTCTACGCCGTTTTCCCGGTACTTGTTCTTCTCGTCACCAATATCTGGCGGGCCGCAGCGGCTTTTGCATTGGCCGTGCTGATCAACCCGGTTTGGCACGACGCTTTCGTCGGAGCGACCGGCGCGCTACAGCAGTTCGGGACTTTTTCACTGGTCGCGCACCTGCATTATTTCGCTGCCGGCATACTGGCCTATTTCGTATGGCGTGAGATTCGGTGGAACGCCGTTCTGCATCGGTCGTTTGCCGGCATGGCCATGCTCGGACTGTTGGCGTTGGTTTTCGTGTCTCCGCAGTTGCATGGGCTGATCGGGCGTCCCCTGACCACTGCGGTATGGGCTGTAGCTTTTGTTGTTCTGATCCTGGGCCTCAGCTTTGAACAGGCTAGCCCACGCCTGCAGTTCGCCGTTCGCTTGGGAGAGGCCAGTTTCAGCCTCTACCTCCTCCATCCAGCGATTATCGCCTTGATGATGAAGGGCGGCGTGTACGAAGCGATCTATAGTGCCGTGCCTGGCGCTTTTGCCGGTTATCTTGCCAGCCTTGCCGTGACCGTCGCCATGCTGTTTCCATTGTCGATCTTCACATACCACCAGATCGAAAGAAGATTTTACGTTGGCGCCAGAAAGCTTCCCGCCTCTACCCGTCAGGCAGTTTTGCTGTCGGATTGACTGCCGCGCACCGCTCTCTTGCCGGGTCGCTCGGCTTCGCATTCGCGCCATCTCACTCCTCCCAGCCATCGACCAATGCCGTCGCGATGGTACCTCGGGGCGCGATGCCGTTGATCCTGCCGGCTGACTGGAGAGCGATGGTTCCTGCCCTGCCGGTTCGACCGATGACACCGCTGGGGGCTCGTCTCAAGCCATACCGCAGGCGGAACATAATGCGCGCGATGGCGTTATCGACGCACCGCTGGGCGTGGGTTGCCCCTATTTCTGTCGAGACGACGCCGGATTGCCCCGGCAGGTGCAGCTTGCGCTCGATCCAGGTCGGGAGGTTTTGATGGATCGACGATTATTCCTTACCGGCATGCTGGGCCTGGCCGGTACGACTGCGCTCGCAAGCGTGTTCAGGCCCGCTGACGCTGCGGCGGGGGTTCCCAGCGGCAGAGGGATTCTCGATCAACTGGACGCGCCGGACGACATCGATGAACCCGGCGTCGTCGAGGAAAACGATCCCGAAGCGGAGCCTGTCCGCCACCGCCCAGGCCATAGAAGGCGGCGCCGCCGACGCAGGCGGCGGGAGTGGAGACGGTACTGCCGCCGTTACCGGCGCAATGGCCGTTGGCGCAGACGCTGCCGTCGCAGGCGCGTCTGGGTCTGGTACTAAGGTTAAGCCGAAATACTTCCAGCCTTGGCCGTCATGCGGCCAAGGCCTGTTCCGATAGCAGCGGTAGTCTATGCGGTTGGCCGCTTCGAAGGTCGATAATGCACCGTGCGGCCATCCCGTCAGGCTGTCGGCGATCCGCGATCGTCGAGATCGCGGACAGGGCGGGCAAAGCCCCTGCCAGGCTTCTACGGCCGGCTCATCAGCGTGTTCTGCAGGAAGCGCAGATAGAGGAAGGCGAGAACCAGGAAGAACGCGAAGTCGAACAGCGCGAGCCAGAGGAAGCCGCCGCCGCACACGGTCCAGATGATCGCCATCCACAGCCGGCCGAGGATGCCGATGACGTTGGGCGCGCGGCGGAAACCCGGATTGATGTAGCCGGGCACGTAGAGCGCAGTGACGAGGATCAGCGTCGCGCCCCACCCCCTCACCCAGCCGACAGGAAAAGGCTCGGGCAGGCCGACCAGGTCGGAGAACCAGTAGGGCAGGAATATGCAGGCCAGTCCGATCAGGAGGTGCAGGATCAGGTTCAGCCCGAGCACGCGGCGGTAAAGCGCCTTGCTGCTCGCTGCCTGCGCCTCGCACCAGCCGATCGTCAATGAGTCCGTCATGTCTCAGTTCCCCTCAGAACGTCAGCAGATAGGCAACGAGATCCGCCTTCTCGGCGTCGGCGAGGTCGACGCCGTAGGTATGGCCGCCCGAGCCGTTGCCCGGCAGGCTCGTGTCGTAACAATAGCCGCGGGCAGGCGGCGCAGCGGGGTCGCATCCGGGCGCGGCGAAGCCTCCCGCCGGATCGACCACGTCTAGCCCGCGCAAAAAAGCCTTCGGACGCTCCTCCGGCGCCTGCAAAAGGGCCGCCAGCGTCGGCACCGATCCGTTGTGCAGATAGGGCCCGCGCAGCCACAGCCCGTCGAGCGGCAGGTTGGCGTAGCCGTCCGTCTTCTTGAAATTCCTGAACTGGTAGGGCGTGCCGGCGAACAGTTTTTCGAGCTGCTGCGCCCGGAAGGCCTCCGTGTAGGAATCGAGTCGTGCCCTGTCGGTTCCGAGGTTCGCGATCGGCTCGACCAGACCGATGCTCTGCCCCTCGAAAACATAGGCGCCGTCCCCCTGATATCCGTGGCAGGAGGCGCAACCCGTCATGTAGGTCGCCTTGCCGCGCGCCACCGCGGCCGGGTCGGGCCTGTGCGGGCTGGCCGGCGGCTTCAGGTCGCCCAGCCAGTCGGCGACGCGCTCGATAGCCTCGTGGTCGACGGTTTCCACCGTCACGCCGGCGCCGATCGCCGCCGACAGGTTGCGCTCCGAGAGGCTGGCGTTGTTGCCGTCCCAGTGGAGGTTCATGCCTTCCCGCGGATGCTGGTCGAAGACCGCCGGCAGGTCGGCGACGCCGATGCGCTCCTCCTCGGTCAGCGCCGAAGCCTCGACGCCGAACTGCAGCAGCTTGTAGGGGTTGAACGTATCCACCCTGCCCGGCCCCCAGGGTGGCTGCATGTCCATCAGCGGCAGCAGGCTCGCGCGCGTCTGCAGCAGCCCCTCGCGGAAGATTGGCAGCACGCCGATGCGCCAGATCAGCCTGTCCAGCCCGTCGAGTTCGATGCCTTGCTCTTCCATGATCGGGAACAGGCGGTCCGGCGCCAGCCGCGGATCGGTCGATAGCCGGAAGACCATGCGCACGAAGCGGCCGAAATCGAGATTGTTGGATGGCATCGCCGCGACGATCTCGGGCGCATCGCCGGCGTTGGCGCGCCAGGTGCCGGTATGGCAGGTGGCGCAATTCAGCCAGACCACGTCGACGCCGCGCACCTTCCTTTGGGAGATGCCGATCGGCAGGTCGCGCCGCCTGCCGTCTGCGTCCGTCTCGTACAGGAAGCCGAAGGCGGAAAAATCGCCGCGGCCCTCGAACTCGTCTGGATAGAGCGCCGGCAGCACCTTCCAGATCCCGTAAGGAATGCCGCTGCTCGGCTCCGCGCCGATCGAGCCGTATTTGAAATGCTCGACGATGTCGGGGTAGTGCGGGCTGCTGTTGTCGGATATGCGCCGCAGCACCCAGATGCCGACGACCAGCGCCGCCAGGAAGCCGACCAGCACGATCGCGGCCAGCAGCACGAGCAAATTGACCTTCCAGTTGCGCCGCAAGCGCCAGGCCTCGACCGCCGTGACCGGCTCGCTCGCCACCTACACCTCCGCCGGCGTCGGGACGACAAGCTGCGGCTTGGCCCGGTAGATCGTCATCAACTGCTCGATCATCGCGTCGCGCGAGGGGAAACGCGCCTGCTCGTAGCAGCCCATCGGATTTTCCGGCGCGTTGACCAGGCACTTGTTGCAATAGGTGCAGGGTATCGCCGGCTGCTCCCGGCCGGCGCGCCATTGCTCGACGAGATCGGGATTGGCGATCAGCGAGCGCGCGATCGCCACCGCGTCGAAGGCGCCGGACTCCAGGCCTTTGCGCACCACGGACGCCGTCTGGTAGCCGCCGGTGTTGATGACGGGGATCTTGACCGTCGCCTTGATCGCCCGCGCCTCCTCGATGCTGATCGCCTCGAAGGGCAGCCCCTTCTTCATGCGGAACCAGATCCAGCGGAAGATCGGCCTCAGCAGCGGATAGCGGAACAGGAGGAAATTGCGGAAGCCGTAGACGCCGGAACTGATCAGCACATCGTAGGTCGCGGCGAGCACCTCGATCGGCAGGTCGCCCGGCGGGTTGAGCGGATGCGGAAACAGCGAGCCGGTGGAGACATGCAGCGCGTCGACGCCGGCCTGCTCGCACCATTTCGCCACCTGCACGGAATCAGCCAGCGTGTTGCCCTTGCCCTCCCACGGGATGACGTTGTTGCGCTCGATGGCGCTGAGCTTCACCTGCAGGTGGAAATCTCGGCCGACCGACTCGCGGATCGCGGCGATCACCTCGAGCAGGAAGCGCGCGCGGTTGGCGAGCGAGCCGCCATATTCGTCGGTGCGGTCGTTGATCCCCGAGCTCAGGAATTGCGTGAACAGATAGCCGTTCGCCGCATGCAGCTCGACCCCGTCGAGCCCCGCCTCGCGCGCCCGCCACGCTCCGCGCGCGAAGGCCTGGACCGTGCGCTGGATATCGGCCTTGGTCATCGCCTGGCAGAGGAAACCGTGCAGCGGTTCCTTGCGGTTGGTGGAAGACAGCGTCGGCCGGTGCTGGTTGTGGATTCCGGGCAGGTCCATCTGCCGCCCCGAATGGCTGAGCTGCATGATGTATTTGGCGCCGAAACTGTGCACGGCCTCGCCGAGCTTCGCCCATAGCGGAATGAAGTCGTCGCGGTGCACCGTCGCGTAGCCGGCGATGATCCGGCCCTCCATCAGCACCGGCACGTAGGAGGAGATGATCGCGCCGACGCCGCCCTTGGCGAACTTGCACTCCCAGTTGATGCGCGTTTGCGTCAGCGAGCCGTCCTCATTGTCGAAGCGACCCGACACATTGGAGCGGAAGACGCGGTTCTTGATCGTCAGGTTGCGGAAGCGCAGTTCCTCGAAGATCGGGTCCGTCATGGCGCAGCCCCCTGGCAGGCGCGTTGCCACACCGCCTTGAGCAGCGCCGTCGTCCATTCGGCGGCCGGGCAATGGCTCCAGCTCGCCGCCATGAAGGTGATGTCGGCATCGGGGTCGCGTTCGCGCGCCTTGTCCAGCTCGAAGAGGGTGAGCGCGCCGGCCGGCAGGTTGCCCCACACGGTGGTGGCCGGCGCCGGCCATCGCCGCGGCACGCTCTCCGGTGCCCGCAGCGACCGCGTGACGGCGGCATCGGCGGTGATCCTGTCGCGCGTGCCCGGTTCCAGCCACAACTGCCGCATCGCCCGCACGCTGCGCACCAGGCTGTGCACGGCAATCGCGGTGGCATGAACGCCCGCCGGATCGTCGTCCGCCGCCCCGGACAGCAAGCGCTGCGCCCTGCCCACCGCATCGGTGACAGCCCACCAAAGGGAGCGCAGGGGGTTCATGTTGCGCGGCGCGGCGTCCATCACGCATGCCGCACGCCAGGTGCTGGCTGTGGCCATGTAGCCGTCGTCGAAGAGACATCCCACCGCGGTCTGGACCAGCGGGCCCACGGATCTCTCGTGTCGCTCGCCGCGCACATAGGCGGCAAGCTCCTCGATATGGTCGGGCGCGACCGCGCCTTCCGCGACCAGCTTGCGCAGGCGGCATTGCAGCGCCGCCTGCCGTGCGGCGCGGTCGGGTTGGTCGCGCGGCGAAACGGACGGCAGCGGTTCTGTCGGCGTCCTCAGGCTGCGGCGGATGCGCCCGGCGATCCAGCGGTTGATCAGCGGCCCGCCGCCGGTGAAGTCGCGGTCGAGCCTGGCGTCGGTGGAGGCTGCGGCAATCGAGGCCGGATCGTCGATCCTTACGAGATCGATCAGGCCGGGAATGCGCAGCCGGCGGGTCATCTCGCCTGCCCCTTGCGCCAAGGGAAGAAGACGTTGCGCACATCGGCGAAATGCACCGCCAAGTCGGGGAAGTGGCGCTCCAGCACGCTTCTGAAATTATTGTCCCTGATCCAGTCGAAGCCGGCCCGCGTATATACCTCCGGCCGGAAATCCTCGCAGAAGAAGCGGTCGCTCTTCAGCCGGCGCGAGGCGAGCAGGATGAAGATGCGGAACGCCGTGTCGGAGAAGCCGAAGCCCGGCGGCGTGCCGTTGCGGGCGGCCTTGCTTTCCGCCAGCGTTCCGACCAGGAGGTCGACCTTCTCCACCTCGCCATAGACCTCGCGCAGGTCCTGCTGCCACTCGGGATCGTCGGTCAGCTCCTCGAAGCTCTTCGGCACGAACATGCCGAGATGCCGCCGGAATGCGCAGTAGCGCGGCACCCCGCGCTCGCGGTCACGCAGAATGTCGATCGAGGCGAGGTCGATGAACACCGACGCGTCCTCGGCGTGCTCGGGCTGCTTCAGCGGCGCCTCCGGCATCTTGCGCAGCCCGTTGGGGAAATTGTGCAGCACCAGCGCGCCCGGATTGCTGGTGGCGAAGGAATAGAGCGCGTCCTCGAACGGCAGCCGCGCATAGATGTCGGTCCTGACCTTGCCGCGCGTCACGCCGAAGAAGTCGGTCCGGATGACCTCCTCGTCGGTCTCGTGCTTGCGCAGCGAGAACTCGTCGGGGATCAGGCTGTGCATGCGATAGACAGCGGTGAACTCCTCGGTGATCGCATAGGGCGCCGCGTGATGGTCGACCGGCGAGCCCGGAATGCCCGACAGCACCTCGTTTTCCCCGACCCGGCCATAGGCGCGGCCGAAATGCTCGCCGAGCAGGCCCCACCAGTTGCCGCGCATGGCGAGCCGCCCCTCGGGCGAGTTCATCAGCGCTGGCGTCCACTCCGTCGTATGGATCTTGGCGATCAGCGCCGCATTGACCAGGCGCGCCTTCTGGAAGAGCCATTCGCCGTCCGCCTCGGGATGGTCGATGCGCAGCCGGTCGACGATCGAATTGTGCTCGCGCGCAAAGATCGTGTGCATCAGCGACAGGCCGAGCCACCAGTTGCCGTTCACGCCGGCAAGCTCCTGGCCCGGCGTCTTGTGCCCGGCATGGAGGGGCAGCAGCCCGTCGGGCAGCACCGCCACCTTGCCGTCGGCAAGCAGCGTTCCCGTCTCGGGATCGCTGCGCACCTGCCGCTGGCGCGCGGCGAACGAGCCGTAGATCTGCGACCCGTCCCACCAGTGGGTCTCCTTGTTCACGTAGGCGTCCGGACGGCCCTCGTCGCCCGGACGCCGCCGATCCGGCGTAGTCTTCAGGATCGACATCCGCTTTTCGGGCCAGTCGTCGCCCTCCGGCACCGGGAACTCGTGCTTCACCGCGGGGTCGTTGTCGCCATGGCTCAGCCAGTCATGCACCATGAACTGCAGCCAGGCAGGCGCCAGCAGATTGAGATGCGGCACCGGCACGAAGTCCTTGCGCCGTAGAAGCTTCGTGCTCACCAGCCGCGGGTTCGGATCGAAGAGCCCGGGTTCCTCCTCGCCGAAACTGTCGGGAATAGGCACGTTGCGGCCGAAACGCGTGCCGGCCATCCCCATCCACGGCTTGCCGAGATCGTTGTAGCTGCCGTCTATGGTCCGCTGGTTGCGGACGTCGAGCGGCGTTTCCGGCGCAACCGGCTCAGGCTCGGTTTCCGAGTCGAACAGGTTGCGCGTGCGCATGTTGACGCGCAAGCCGACCAGCGTCGGCATCGCGATCAGGAAAGGCCAGCGATACCAAGGGCGCGCCCTGCTCGTCAGGTCCGCAAAACGTCCGAGCAGGCGATCCAGAGTTGAGATTGACATCTGTTCCCTCGCAACAGATTTCGATCTTCATGATACCAGTTTTATTCCACTGGTACAGGCTGAAAAGACTTGCTTCTATTTGTAACTGTCGGATGTCGCCGCAGGCGCACAGAGCAAGCTCACTGCAACCGATGTGTTACGATTGTAAGATGCTCACAATCTTAAGCAGAATAACATAACATGTTATTCGCCTGGCAAGCCACAATGCCGGCCCTTCCCGAGCGCGCTCGAGAGCCGACGCCTGCTGCGGCAGGCCTTGGCCAGATGCGAACCGCCAGCCTTACGCCTTCAGCCGCCTCCGCTGCTCAGATACCCGAACCGTAAAGCTCTTCGGCGTTTTGGCCCGCCCATGGCGCGGGCAGGCCGGCCTCCACATCCTGATTGGCGGTCGGCAGCGGCATCCAGCATTTCAGCTCGGGATCGGCATAACCCACGATCTGTCCGGGATGAGAATCGGCCGCGCGCCAGCCCTCGATGCCGAACTGGTCGGCCCGCGCCCAATAGGCGACGTCGACCTCGGCGGGTCCCTGCTCGGAAGGACGCACCGTCACCAGGATCCTGCTGCCGTCCTTCGGTGCGCTCGACATGTGTCGCCAGCCAGCCTCGTTCACTGCATCTCTCCTTGCATGCGGCCTCACCTGGACCTGTCCGCCTGGCTCGATATTTGCGGCTCCAGCCGCCGAACGCAACCTCGCCGTCCAATCTGGCCCCTCTGAGCCGGCCGCTTTCCCCGCAAAGCGGTAATGCGCTATCGGCAGTCTCAAAACGGGTCGGCGGAGCACCGAGAGGATTACTTACTCATTAACTGTAAGTACCGGTGAAACTTAAGCAAAATCGAATAAATCCAAATATCGAGCAAATGCAACCAACGCACCTCTTCCCCGTTGGCTCTTCGGCACCCATCTCGGGCATGCCGTTAAAGCAACGAGGATAGCATCATGACCAAGAATATCTGGAAGGTGTCCAGCGCCTTGGCGGCCGGTATCGTTATTGCGGCACTTTCTACTCCCGCACATGCACAAGTCAGCGTCGGGGCGTCGCTGGGTGGCGGCGGCATCGGCGCGGGTGCCTCGATCGGCGGTTCTGGTGGCGCAAACGTCGGCGCCAGCATCGGGCGCGGCGGCTCCGGCGGCCTTGATGCCGATGTGGGCGCCTCCCTCGGCGGCCGCAGCGGCGTCAATGCCGACGTCGATGCTTCGGTCGGCGGCAGCAGGGGCGTCGACGCCGACGCTGACGTCTCGATCGGCGGGCGCGACGGCGCCAATGCTCGCGTCAACGCGGCGATCGGCGGCACGAACGGCATCGATGCGGACGCCACGGCTTCGATCGGTGGAACAGGCGGCGTGAACGCTGACGTGGGTGTCGGGCTGGGCCCGGCGGCTGCCGCCGATGTCGGCATTGGCATCGGCGCTGCGGCGGCGCCCGGGGATGCCGGTGCTCCGGCTGCCGGCACTGCCGGTGGCCTTGCTGGCGTGGTCGGCAGCATGTCGCCCGGCCAACTCGCCCGCACGAAAAAGCAGTGCCGTCAGGTGATGTCCGACCGCTCCGGCTTCGACAGCAACCTCGTTGCCCTCTGCTCGCTCGTGCAGAGCGCCAGCCGCTGATCCGGCTCTCCTATGCCGAACCGCGGCCCGCCCCGCCCGGCCGGGCCCCGGTTGCCGCACGCCGTGCCTTTCGGCCCACACCAGCACGTCGCATTTTTCGGAACTCTCCCCATATGTAACGTGTTCATACCTGATGCTCGTCCGGCGAGGTGAAGCATGAGGACCATCAGCGCTTTATTCGACACTTATGACGAAGTGACCGCCGCGGTGGACGGACTGTCCGATCTCGGCGTTCCCGGCGACGACATCACCGTGGTGACCCGCCGCCAGGATGCGATGACCAAGGTCGCCGAAGGCGCCGGGCTCGGAGCCGCCATCGGCGGCGTTGGAGGCATTCTCGCCGGCTTCGGCATGTTCGTCATACCGGGCCTGGGCTCGGTGTTCGGCATCGGCTGGCTCATTCCCCTTCTCATCGGAGCCGCTGCGGGCGGCGTCGCCGGCGGCGTCATCGGCTCGCTCACCGGTGCCGGCATCGAAGAAACCGACGCCCACGTCTATGCCGAAGGGGTCAGCCGCGGCGGCACGTTGCTTGTCGCCCGCGTGCATGACGACGACGCCAGCGAAGCGAGGGCGGTATTGCTCAGATGCGGCGCCATCGACACCAATTCCAGGCGCAGCGAATACGCCGCCGACGGCTGGGAAGGCTTCGTCGCCAAGGACATATGGGACGACGACATCGGCAGCGAGGACGCGCGGCCGTCCGCCGACAAGACGGATCAGGACGAGGCGCCCCGCCGCCTCGCGTGAGAGGGACGGCAGTTCGGCCTCAGCCCTTGAGCCAGCGGTCGTAGTCGGACACCAGGAGATGCAGCGGCGGCTCGTCTTCCTCGATGTTCGAGAAACGGCCGATCGGCTTCTCGAATATGTTGTCGGTCAAATCGTCGTTGACCGTCGAAACCTCCCCGATCAGCACGTCGCCGCCCTCGCCCCAGAAAGCGTGCCAGACGCCCGGCAGCAGCGTCACGCTCTCGCCGGGTTCGAGCTTCAGCAACCCGCCCGCCGGCAGCTTGCGAACCACCCCGTCGGTCGGCACCGAAACCTCGGCGTTGCGGTCGATGCCGCCTTCGGCATCCGGCATGAACAGTTCCAGCACCAGCTTGCCGCCGCCGCGATTGATGATGTCCTCCGCCTTCACCACGTGCCGGTGCATCGGCGAATACTGGTCCTTGCGCGAGATCATGATCTTCTCGGCGTAGAGCATGCCCGTGCCGCGCGTCAGATCCTCGGCCCGGCCGTTGCGCACGGTGAAGAGGAACAGTCCCATCTCGTCGAACTTCTCTTGGCCGTAGTCGGTGATGTCCCAGCCGAGCCGCGCATCGACGATGCCGGCCGGCCGCTTCGCCTTGAGCTCGTCCGGCGACCAGTAGGCGAAGGGAGGCATGATGTAGCCGAACGAGCGGATGAAGGCGTCGCCCTCGCGGATGATCTCGTTGATTCGCGACCGTTTCATGCTGTTCTCCTTGGCGAAGATGAGGCTAACCAGCGGCGAGGCCCGGCGCAATGCCGCGCTTCAGATTGAACCTCGCAACACCCACTCCGGTCGCGGCATTTGTCAACCTTTGGGGGTTTGATGTCTGATTCGTTCGCGGATAGATTGTAGGCGAATCAGCTGATCCTCGGGGGGCCGGCCCAAAATCACTGCTTTAGGCCGGAGCGCGCCCGCGTTCAGGATATGGCGATTCTGGCAACCCTCCGGCGTCGATCGGGTGTGCTTGCGCGTCTGTGTAGAGTCTTCATTTCCGGTACAAAGTTGAACTCAGGACCCTGGCGCCGCCAGGTCCCGATACGATGTCGGTCGCATGGCAACGAGCCTCGCAGCGCTTTCGGAACTCGGCCTCGGTGTGCGCCTGGCGTCCCGCGGCGAACTCACGAGCTTCCTGATGGATCTGACCGCCGAGATCGGCGCCGACGCCTATATGCTCGTTTCGGTCGTGCACGAGGAGGATCGGAACACCGCGCGCATCCTCGCCTCCAACTGGATCCACGACGCGATCGAACTGGTCGGCCGTCGCCTGATCGCCAACCTCGCGCAGGCGCCGGCGACGGCTCCCGGCACGCGCCCGCGCAGCCTGCTCATGTCCGAGGCGCCCGGTCTGCCCGGCGTGCTGGATGGCGAGGAGGCGGCGCTTCTCGATGTTCTCGGCCACCGCGAAATCTATCCGCTGCGCGTGCAGGCCGGCCGCAACCGCTACTTCGTCCTGTTTTCGTCGGAACGGCTGGACAGGATCGACCAGGGCGCGCTCGCCGGCGCGCAGATGCGCTGCTGCTACGCGCTCTCCCAGATACCGGAGATGCTGCGGGCGGCGGTCGCACAGGACCCGCTCTCGGACCGCGAGCGCGAATGCCTGCTCTGGGCCTCGGAAGGCAAGACGACCGACGAGGTGGCCGTGATCCTCGGCGTCTCCGCCAACACCGTGAACAGCTACGTCACCCACGCGATCCAGAAACTGTCGGCGAGCAATCGCGCCATGGCGATCGCCACGGCGATAAGAAGCGGCATCATTTGAACACCGCGGCCGCAAACGAAGAAAACGGGGTCGTGCAGTCGCCCGTCGGCGAGCGCCGGACCCTTTTCGGCGATTTTGGCCTTCGCCCCGAGACGCAGCGCACTGTCACCATTCCG
>Ga0233385_1001001_pt1 | contig 12408 bp, 7 predicted proteins | sample ElkDunMinimDraft_16_FD_191543 | JGI IMG/M metagenome (GOLD analysis project Ga0233385, IMG submission 191543) | Fecal eukaryotic communites from dung pellets of Tule Elk in California, USA - Elk Dung G36 | ecosystem: Host-associated > Mammals > Digestive system > Large intestine > Fecal | place...
TCTCCTCGCCGAGGTCGCGCAGGTCGACCCCGTCCAGCAGCACCCGCCCCGCGACGGGGTCGTAGAACCTGGAGGCCAGCTTCGCCAGCGTGGTCTTGCCCGCCCCGGTGGTGCCGACGAGCGCCACGGTCTGCCCGGCGGGGACGATCAGATCCAGCCGGGGCAGCACGGGAGTGCCGTCCAGGTAGGAGAACTCCACGCCCTGGAACTCGATCCTCCCGCGTGGCCGCTCCAGCGCCACCGGGTCAGCGGGCTCGGCCACCGCGGGGCGCTCCTGCAGCACGCCGGAGAGCTTCTCCAGCCCCGCGCCGGCTGACTGGAACGTGTTGTAGAACTGGCTGATCTCCTGCATCGGCTCGTAGAACTGCCGCAGGTAGAGCAGGAAGGCGGCCAGCACGCCCACCGTGACCTCGTCCTGGATCGCGAGCGTGCCTCCGTAGAGCAGGACGGCCGCGATCGTCACGTTCCCGATGAGCTTGACGCCCGGAGAGAAGATCGCGACCAGGTGCATGCTCCGCCGGTTGGCGTCGCGGTAGTCGGCGTTCAGCTGGGAGAAGATCGCCTGGTTGCGCGACTCCCCGCGGAACGCCTGGACCGCGCGCATGCCGGCCATCGACTCCACGAAGTGGACGATCACCAGCGCCACCGTCTCCCGGGTCCTGCGGTAGACGATGCTCGACTGCCGCCGGAACCAGCCGGTGAACAGCATCAGGACCGGCAGCGGCAGCAGCGCGACCACGCCGAGGTGGACGTCCAGGACGAGCAGCAGGACCGCCGTGCCGACCAGCGTCAGCACGGCGGTGACGAGGTCGTCGAAACCCGACTGCAGCATCTCGGAGATGGCGTCGATGTCGGAGGTGAGCCGGGAGACGACCCGGCCCGAGGTGTAGTCCTCGTGAAACGAGAGCGACAGCCTCTGGAAGTGGACGAACACCCGCCGCCGCAGCTCCAGCAGGATGCTCTGGCCGATACGCCCGGCCATCCTGAGGAATATCCGCCGGGTCACCAGCTGGACGGCCGCCGCCGCCAGGATCGCCGCGACGACCGTCACCAGTGTCCGCGGCCCCGCGCCCGCCACCATCGGCGGGATGCCCGCGTCGATGCCCACCTTGACCAGGTAGGGGATGGAGAGCGAGGCGGCGTTGCAGGTCACGATGACGACGACGAGCAGGACGATCTTCCCGCGGTACGGGCGCAGCAGGTCGCCGAGCAGCCGCCTGGACCTGTCGCGCAGCAGGAACGACACCTGCGCCGACAGCTCCTCCTGGTTCTCCGCCGCGACGCCCCGCCACTCCCGGGACCCGCTCTCGGCGCCCGGAGGTTTCGCCGAGGGGTGGGTGGAAGGTTCGGTCACGCTCACAGCCGCGCCCCCTCGGCCTCCGGGGCGGCCGACAGCAGCGCGCGGTACGCGGGCACGCTCGCCATGAGCTCGTGGTGCTCGCCGACGTGCGCGATCGTGCCGTCAAGCAGCAGGGCCACCCTGTCGGCGAGGAGGACGGTGGAGGCCCGGTGGGCGACGACGATTCCGGTCGCCTCGCGCAGCACGTGCCGGAGCGCCTCCTCCACCAGGGCCTCGGTCTCGACGTCGAGGGCCGACAGCGTGTCGTCCAGGACGAGGATCCTGGGCCGGCTGAGGACCGCGCGTGCCAGCGCGAGCCGCTGGCGCTGGCCGCCGGACAGGGACATGCCCTGCTCGCCGATCCTGGTCTCCAGCCCCCACGGCAACGTGTGGACGAACCCGGCCTGGGCGATCCGCAGCGCCTGCTCGATCTCCTCCTCGCTCGCGTCGTGCCGTCCCAGCGTGAGGTTCTCCCTGACGCTCATCGAGAACAGCGTCGGCTCCTCGAAGGCGGTGGCGACCATCGAGCGCAGCGTGGGCAGCGGCAGATCGCGGACGTCGACCCCGTCGATCGTGACCCGGCCCGTGTCGACGTCGTGCAGCCGAGGCACCAGGGAGGTCAGCGTGGTCTTGCCCGACCCCGTCGCGCCCACGACCGCGACCGTCTCTCCCGGCCGCACCTCCAGCCAGACGTCGCGGAGCACCGGCTTCCCGCCGCCGGGGAAGGTGAACCCCGCCCCCTCGAAGCGCAGGTGCCCTCGGGGCCGTTCGATCACACCGGTGCCTCCGACGATCTCCGGTTCGGTGTCGAGCACCTCCATCACCCGGTCCGCCGCGGTCATCGCCTCCTGGCCCATCGTCAGGATGAAACCGAGCGCGGAGACGGGCCAGACCAGCTGCAGCATCAGGGTGGCGAAGGCCACCAGCGTGCCCAGCGTCAGCGTGCCGGAGCCGACCGCGAGGGCGCCGAGCAGCAGCACGAGCGCGAGGGTGATGTTGGGGATCACCTCAAGGAAGGTGAAGAACCTGGCCGACAGGCGGACCTTCTCCATGGAGGTCCCGTAGACCTTCCGCGCCGCCTTCTCGAAGATCCCGGAGACGTACGGGCCTCGGCCGAACGCCTTGATCGTGCGGATGCCGGCCGCCGCCTCCTCGACGACCGTGGCGAGGTCGCCCTGCTCGTCCTGGACCCGGCGGGAGACGGTGATGTACTCGCGCTCGAAGCGCAGGGTGGTGACCATGATCGGCATCGCCGAGGCGACGACCAGCAGCCCGAGCGGCCAGTACATGTGCAGCAGCAGTCCGGTCACCGTCGCGATCTGGACGGTGGTGAGGACGAGGAAGAGCAGGCCGAAGCCGAGGAAACGCCGGATCGTCGACAGGTCGGTCGTCGCCCGGGACAGCAGCTGGCCCGACTGCCAGGAGGAGTGGAACCCCATCGGCAGCCGTTGGAGGTGGCCGTAGATGTCGTCGCGGAGGCTGGTCTCCAGGCCGAGGACGGCGGCGGCCAGCAGCCACCGCCTCAGGAAGACGAGCAGCGCCTCGATCACGCCCAGCGCGAGGGCGAGCAGCGCGAGGGGCGGCACGGCTCCCGCCTCGCCCCGGGCGACGGGACCGTCGATGATCTCTCTGCCGATCAGCGGAATGGTGATGCCGATCGCGACCGCGGTGAAGGACAGCACCCAGATGGCGAGGAGGCGGGCGACGTACGGGCGGAGGTAGGACTTCAACCGCCACAGGGAGGCCGCCCCGGCGCGGCGCGAGGGGAGGGGCCGCGACGTCGGGGAGGCCGGATCGGTGGCCGAGGCATGTGTGTTGTCGGTATTGTCTGCGTTGTTGGTACTGGCTGAGGTGTTTCCGGTATCAGGGGGCATCGGCAGACGGCACACTCCTCACGGTGTTCTGACGGGGTGAGAGCCGTCCGGGGCAGGGCAGGCCGGAACGTCATCCCTCCCAACCGGTCTCTCCCGTACCACCGCTCCCGGTGGCGCCCCGTCGGATCACCGCCCCCCGCGTGACGCGGGCGACCATCCAGTCTCCGCACCCGGCCGCGACGTCGGCAACTGATGCGACGGTCGGCATGGTGTAACCACCAGGCCAGAATGCCCCTTGGCCGCGAACCCCCTCCTCGGGGGGAACGGGCCGGTGCGACGGCCTTTCCGGCCCGCGGGGTAACGTCACCGCGGTAAGACAGGGGGCTACAATCCCCGATGGTGTCGAGCGTGAGAAGGTGACCCCCGATGGACCCGAAGCCGAAGGTCGTGGTGCGGCGGACGCTGCCCACCGACCCCGCCGTACGGGGTTCGGCGTCCCTGTTTCTCGCCGAGGCGGAAAAGCAGGGCGTCACGCCCGGCCGCAGAATGCTCTACGTGGGGCCGGAACCGGCCGGTGAGCACGTGGCCGCGTGCCTGCGTGTCGAACCCGGCGCCGAGGTGATCGCCCGCAGGAAGATGATGACGGCCGACGGGATCCCGGTGCGCGTCGCCACCAGCTACTTCCGGGCGGACCTGTTCGGGGGCACCCGCCTCGCCGAGCCAGGGTTCGTGAGGCCTTCGCTGCAGGCGGCACTGATCGCCCTCGGCCACACCTTCGGCCACGCGGAGGAGAGCCTGACGGCCCGCCCGCCGACCTCCTTCGAGCATGAGACCCTGGAGCTCGAACCGGGGGAGTGGGTCGTTCAGATCCTTCGCACCGGCTACTCCGACGAGGGCACCCCCGTCCACGTCCTGGAGACCGTCTGTGCCGCGAGCAGGCACATCTTCCCGATCGTCCAGGTCTCCGGGCACGACGAGTTCTGACCGCCGCCCCCGCCGGGCCGAGGCCGGGGGTGAGAGCCGCCCGGCGGCGCGGTTTCGGCGGGCGCCCGGTCAGGAGCCGCCGGTGAGGTCGTACGCCTGCGCGATGAGCTCGTAGGAGCGGATCCGGGCGGCGGAGTCGTGGACCATCGTGGTGATCATCAGCTCGTCGGCCTCGGTGCGCTTGCGGAGATCCTCCAGCCCCTGCCGCGCTCCGGCGGCGTCCCCCAGCACCAGCTTGGACAGGTAGTCGTCGAGGAAGTCCCGCTCCATCGGGCTGTAGGGGTGGTTCTCGGCCTCCTCGGGCGTGGGGATCGGCTGCGGGGCCCCGCGCCGCAGCCGCAGCATGGACAGCCCGCCGGAGCGGGCCAGGCGCAGTGCCTGCTCGGGGGTGTCGGCGGCGATCGCGGAGACGCCGATCATCGCGTACGGCCGGTCGAGGACGGCGGAGGGTTCGAACGACGACCGGTACAGGTCCAGGGCGGGGATGGTGTTGTTTCCGCTGAAGTGGTGCGCGAACGCGAACGGCAGGCCGAGCCTCCCGGCGAGCCGCGCGCTGAAGCCGCTGGAACCGAGCAGCCAGATCGGCGGGCGGCCCGACTCCGGGGAGCGGGGCACCGCGACGACCCGCTCCAGGGGGTGGCCCGGCGGGAACGCGCCGTCCAGGAAGGCGGTCAGCTCGGCCAGCTGCTCGGGGAAGTCGTCGGCGTCCAGGCCGTGCCGCCCGCGCAGGGCCCTCGCCGTGGCGGGGTCGGTGCCGGGGGCCCGGCCGAGCCCGAGGTCGATGCGGCCCGGGTGCAGCGCGTGCAGGGTGCCGAACTGCTCGGCGACGACGAGTGGGGCGTGGTTGGGCAGCATGACACCGCCGGATCCCAGCCGGATGCTCCTGGTCGCGGCGGCGAGGTGGGCGATCAACACGGCGGGCGAGGAACTGGCCACGGACGGCATGCCGTGGTGCTCAGCCACCCAGATCCGGTGGTAGCCCCACTCCTCCGCACGCCTGGCCAGCTCGGTGCTCGCCTTCAGGGTCTCGGTGGGTGTCACGCCGGCACCGACGGTCGCCAGCTCCAGGATCGACAGGGGCACCTCGGAAGAGCCGCGGGTCGTCCCGCGGATGTCGTCATCAGCCATGTAGGCGGCAACCGGGCGAGGCGGAGGTTTATTTCTGCCGGCCGTCCGGCACTACCGCCGGGTCCTGCCGGTCGGCCCGTCCTGGCGGCGCCGTCGGGGGAGACGTCGTCCTCGTCACCCTTCTCGATGTCGGGGAAGACCAAGTTGTTGGTCTTCGGCATCGGAGGCCGGGTGCCGTCCGCGCGGCGGTGCACGCCGATGGGACGGATGATCCAGTTGATCACCTGTCCCCGCTCGCAGAGGGCCTCCAGGTGGTCGGTGCCCCGCCCGACCCCGCCGACGCCGCTGTCCATCACGCGCGGGCAGCCCTCCAGGGACCTCGTCGCGGCCGCCCTCTCCCTGTCGACGAGGGGCACCACGTCCAGCTGGACGGAGTCGAGCCGGCCGCGATCGGTGAGGTCGGTGGCCGCGTACGCCTGGGTCATGATGGAGGTTTCGGCGCGCTCGCGCCGCGTCCTTCCGACCGAGCCAGGAGCGACTGATGCCGATCGTCCTTCCCGAGGACCCCTTCCACCGCCGCCTGCATCACATCGCGCCCGGCGGACTCACCTCCGAGACCGCCCAGACCGGCGGCATGCGCCGTCGCGCGGCCATCAGCGGAGCCACCGTCGGCTCCAGCCGCCTGTGGATGGGCCAGACCCACGTGGCGCCCGCCACCGCCTCGGCGAACCATCACCACGGTGAGTCCGAGACCGCCATCTACGTCGTCAGCGGCAACCCCTCGTTCGTCTTCGCCGACATCGAGGGGGAGGAGCCCGTCGAGGTGCGCATCGACACCGAACCGGGCGACTACATCTTCGTGCCCCCCTTCGTGCCCCACAGGGAGGAGAATCCCGACCCCGACCTGGAGGCGATCGTGGTCATCGCCCGCAGCACCCAGGACGCCATCGTGGTCAACCTGGACGATCTCACCTGGACGGGACCGGTCCTGACCTCACGGTGACGACGGCCCGCCGCGGGCCGTCGTCACCGTGAGGTCATCGAGAGGTCATCGCGTGCCCGTCGTCCGCCCGGTACGCCGGGCGGATCCCAGGGCGATCATCCCGGCTGCCGCTCCCCGCCCACCGGCGGGCCCTCCGCGCCGGTGGTGAGGAGAGCGCCGGCGCGTCCGAGGTGCCGCCGGGTGGTGCCCGGCCCGTCGTTCACCCGCCGCTCTCCCCGGCCGCCAGGCCGCCGGCCGCCTCCCCCGTCAGCCGGTCGTCCGCCGTGGTCCCGGCGTACACCAGGGCGGGAGGTACGTTGCGCCAGATCGGCCCCAGGGTGGCGACGTTCGCGAACGTGCTGTTCATGAGGCCGCGGAAGTGCCGGGAACGCTGGAACGGCATCACGGTGAGCGTCGTGATCGTGCTGAAGGCGCCTCCGGGGGCGAGACAGGCCGCGATCTCCTCCAAAACGCGCTTCTGCTGCGCCTCCTCGAACAGGGTCCAGGGGAGTGAGGAGACGATCGCGTCGGCGTGGGACAGACCGGCCTCCCGCAGCAGTTTGCCGAGGTCACCCGCGTCTCCGGAGATCACTTCCAGCCACGGCCGGCTGCGCCGCAGGTGGCTCACCATGTCCTCGTTGAGCTCTATGGCGAGCTGCCGTCCTCCTACGGGGAGGCGGTCGCGAATCGCGTCGCTGATCACTCCGCCGCCGGCGCCGAGTTCGACGACCGTGGCTCCGGGGGTTGTGGGAACGATCGAGGCCGCCAGACGTGCGACGGCCTTCGAACTGGGAGCTATCGCCCCAAGCTGGTGAGGGTTACGCATGATCGCACCGAGGAAGGTGAACGTGTCACTACCGGCAGGACGATTTTGAGAGAGCATCGACAGCTTATTCCCCCTGTTGAGGGGGTTATGCCAGATAACCGGCTCCGATGATCGGGCTTCCGCCGCCGTACAGGTGTCCGGTACCGGTCCGCCGGACGGGAACGGGTATCCCGGCGGTGGTGTGGGCCCGTCGCCGGTGACGGTCGCGACCCACCTCTGCCCAGGGAGGGCGGGGCGAGGTACCGTCGTCTTATCGGATCCCGGTCATGAGGGGAGCCGCCATGCCAGACGATTCCGATCACGTACTCGACTCCATCGACGGCGCCGTCGACGAATGGCTCGCCATGAGCGACGACTCGATGCGCTGGACACCGCCGGAGAAGGCGCGGCCGAAGCCCCAGCTCGGACTGCCGGTGCCGCCGCTGCCGCAGGTGCTGGAAGACCTCCTCCAGGAGGTCGGCACCCGCCTCGGCCCACCCGCCCAGGCGGTGGTCGACGCGTTCCGGCCCCTGGGAGAGGGGGTGATCGACGCGGTCTCCACGTTCCTCGACAGCCCGCCCGTGCGGCAGCTCCTCGATCCGCCCGGTCCGTCGGGTGACCGTCCTGAGGCACTCGGAGCGCACGCGTTTCCCGACACGTTCGGGACGCCGCCACAGGACGCCTCCAGGCCGCCGCGTATGATCGAGTCACGGCTGGAAGAGGGCGAGCCGCCCGCGAGTCCGTCCGGTCATGAGGGTCCGCCCGGTCCGCCGGATCGGTCCGGGGCGCCTGCCGTGGGGGAGCGGCCGGATGCCGGGTTGCCGGGGCAGGGAGACTCCCCGGCGGGGCCGCCGCCGTAACCTCCGGGCGTTTCCCGGTCGTCTCCGGCCGCCAGCCCGGCGTGAATCCCGCTCTCGTTCCCGCTCCCGCTCCCGCGGAGAGCTTTTGGACAGGACCCTTTGGGCGGGGCCCGTTGAACGAGACACACCCGGAGGGGGTCTCACCGTGGCCGGTCTCCGACGGTGCTTCATCTGAAGCACCTGTGAGATCTTTCGGCGGAAATAGGTGAGTCCTCTCGCCGGAGGGGAAGCGGGTCTGTCCCGGTCACGGGGATGAGTTCGCGTTTTCACTTTCTCCCAAAGGGTGCAGTGAAGTGCGAAACGCCCTTTTTCGGGCAAAGAATAAAAAAATGCGTTAACCGGCGGAACTCAGGGGTGATGAGGCAATGGCGGGTCTGGCGGGGCCGATCGCGGTCGGTGTCGAAGAGGAGTTCCACGTCGTCGATGTCGACACCCGGCACCTCGTCCCCCGGGCGGGTGTCCTGCTGGAACAGCTGCCGGCGGAACGCTTCACCCATGAGCTGCAGCGTTCCGTGGTCGAGGCCAACAGCAGACCCTTCATGCACCTGGAGGACCTCGGGCACGACCTGACCGCGCTGCGCCGCACGGTGATCCAGGCGGCGGACGGCCTCGGCCTGGGAATCGTGGCGGCGGGCAGCGTGCCGCTGGTGGATCTGGAGGCGTTGAAGATCTCCCCTGATCCCCGCTACGAGCAGATGCTCGCCGACTACCAGCTGCTCACCCGCGAGCAGCTGATCTGCGGGACGCAGTTCCACGCCGACGTCGAGGACCGCGACCTGGCCGTGGCCGTCGCCCACCGCCTCGCCCCCTGGCTGCCCCCGCTGCTCGCCCTCAGCTCCAGCTCGCCGTACTGGCTGGGCTCCGACACCGGGTACGCCAGCTATCGCCCGCTGCTGTGGCAGCGCTGGCCCACCGCCGGTCCCGTGCCCAGGTTCGCCTCGGCCGCCGAGTACGACCAGGTGGTGCGAGACCTCGTCGCCTCCGGGGTGATCACCGACCCCGGAATGATCTACTTCGACATCCGGCCCTCGGCGCACCTGCCCACCATCGAGCTGCGGGTCTGCGACGCCTGCCCCCGCGTGGGCGACATCGTGCTGATCGCCGGACTGTTCAGGGCGCTGGTGGCCAAGGAACTGGACGCGGTACAGAACGGCCCCGAGCGCACGGTCCGCCTGGAGATGGTCCGCGCCGCCTCGTGGCGGGCCTCGCGCTCCGGGCTGGAAGGCGACCTCGTCGACCCGGTCGAAGGCACCCCGCGACCGGCCGCCGAGGTGATCTGGCGGATGGTGAACAGCCTGCGCCCGCAACTGGAGCAGTGCGGCGACTGGGAGCTCGTCACCTCCCTGACGAGGGAGTCGCTCGCCAGGGGGAGCTCGGCGGCCCGCCAGCGGCAGGCGTACGCCCACGGCGGCCGGTTGTCCGACGTGGTCGACCTCGTCATCGCCGAGACGCGCTCGCAGGAGTGGGAGACCGCCTTCGGCGGGCCGACGCCGAGGATGCACACCAACCTCCTCGACGGCTACGAGGCCCCGGGCGATGAGGCGATCATCGAGGGCACGGTACGCGAGTCATACCAGCCGGTGCTGCGGGTTCTGGACCGCCTGGGCGTCGAGGGACTGCGCGAGCGGGAGGAGAGCCGCGACGCCTACCAGCGCGGCAACGGCATGACCTTCCAGGTCGAGGGGGGCGGCGAGAGCCGGATCTACCCGTTCGACCTGGTTCCCCGGCTCGTCCCGCCCGGCGAGTGGACGGGGATCCAGCGGGCACTGCCACAGCGGGTACGCGCGCTGGAGGCGTTCCTGCACGACATCTACGAGGGACGCGAGATCATCAGGGACGGCACGATCCCCGCCTGGGTGGTCGACGAGTCCCCCGGCTACCGCAAGCCGGGCCGCAGGGTGCCGCAGGGCACCGTACGCTGCGCCGTGGCCGGGCTGGACCTGGTCCGCGACAACGTCGGCCGCTGGGCGGTGCTTGAGGACAACCTGCGGGTGCCCTCCGGGCTCGGATACGCCGTGACCAACAGGCGGCTGATCAACGAGCTGATGCCGGAACTCGCCCCCGGCGAGGAGGTCGCCGACCCGGCGGCGGGCCTGCGGATACTGCGGGAGGCACTGCTCGCGGCGGGCTCCGGCGACCCGTCGGCCCTCGCCATGGTCTCGGCGGGACCCGAGGACTCCGCCTACTACGAGCACCGGATGCTCGCCGAGGAGCTGGGGGTGGTCCTCGCCGTACCGGCCGACCTGTCCTTCAGGAACGGCTATCTGGAGATCGGCGGGCGCAGGATCGAGGTGCTCTACCGCAGGATCGAGGAGAGCAGGCTGCTCGGCGGCCACCTCGGGCTGGAGATCATGGACGCGGTGGAGCGTTCCGCGCTCGTCCTGGCCAACGCGCCCGGCAACGGCGTGGCCGACGACAAGTGCCTGTACCGGTACGTGCCGCGCCTCATCGAGTACTACCTGGGCGAGCGACCCCTCATCGACAACGTCCCCACCTACCTGTGCCGCGACGCCGCCGATCGCGAGCAGGTGCTCGACCGGCTGGCCGAGCTGGTCGTCAAGCCGGTGGACGGGTTCGGCGGCCAAGGCGTGGTCGTCGGCCCCGACGCCTCCGCCGACGAGCTCGAAAAGGTGAGGAAGACGCTCCTCACCGCCCCCGAGGGCTGGGTCGCCCAGGAGACGGTCCGGCTGTCGACGCACCCCACCTTCGACGGACACCGGCTGCGTCCGCGCGTCGTCGACCTGCGGGCCTTCGTCTGCTTCGGCGAGACCGCGAAGGTGCCGCCGACGGCGCTGACCCGCGTCGCCCCGCCCGGAAGCATGATCGTCAACTCCTCCCAGGGGGGTGGTACCAAGGACACCTGGCTTCCGAGAGGGGACGTCGAGGCGGGGCTTGAGCGATGAGCTCGGGCGCGCCCCCGAGGCGTGAGATGTGCGATCTGAGCGGTGGGTTCCGGCGTGAGCCGGCCACCGGGGGGTTTTGATGTGTGGTTTCAGCGGTGAGCTCCGGTTCGACGGCCGCCCGGCGGACGTCGCCTCCGTGGCCCGGATGAACGATGTGATGCACGACAGGGGCCCCGACGGGGCCGGCCTGTGGTCGCTGGGGCCGGTCGCCCTCGGCCACCGGCGCCTGAGGATCATCGATCTGTCGGACCGGGGTGCCCAGCCGATGGTGGACAGCGACCTCGGCCTGACAGGAGTCTTCAACGGATGCCTGTACAACTACCGTGAGTTACGGCGTGAGCTGGAGGACCTGGGCTACCGCTTCTTCTCCACCTCCGACACCGAGGTGCTGGTGAAGTCCTTCCACCGCTGGGGGAGCGGCTGCGTCGACCGTTTCCGTGGCATGTTCGCCTTCGCGATCGCCGAGCGCGACACCGGCAGGCTCACCCTCGGCAGGGACCGGCTGGGGATCAAACCGCTGTATGTCACCCAGGACGCGAAAAGACTGCGTTTCGCCTCGTCACTGCCCGCGCTGCTCGCCGGGGGCGGGGTGGACACCGGCATCGACCGGATCGCCCTGCATCACTACATGACGTTCCACTCGGTGGTGCCCGCCGAACGCACCATCCTCACCGGGGTGCGCAAGCTCCCCGCGGCCACCGTACGCACCGTCGAGCCCGACGGCACCGTCGCCGACCACCTCTACTGGCAGCCGCTCCACACCCGCTCGGCCCTGCCCGAGTACGCCGGGCTCACCACGGATGAGTGGCGCGAGGCCGTGCTCGACCAGCTGCGGACCGCCGTACGCCGGCGCATGGTCGCCGACGTACCCGTGGGCGTGCTGCTGTCCGGGGGCCTGGACTCCAGCCTGATCGTCGCGCTGCTGGCCGAGGAGGGGCAGACGGGCCTTGCGACCTTCAGCATCGGGTTCCCGTCGGCGGGAGGGGAGCGGGGGAACGAGTTCGCCTACTCCGACCTGGTCGCCAGGGAGTTCGGCACCGATCACCGGCGCATCCTCATCGACGACGATCGCATGCTGCCCGCCCTGGAGCACGCGGTGCTCGCCATGAGCGAACCGATGGTCAGCCACGACTGCGTCGCCTTCCACCTGCTGTCGCAGGAGGTCTCCAAACACGTCAAGGTCGTCCAGTCCGGCCAGGGCGCCGACGAGGTGTTCGCCGGCTACAGCTGGTACCCGCCGCTCGCCGGCGTCTCGCGCGAGGACGCCGCCGCCGTCTACGAGAGGGAGTTCTTCGACCGCTCGCACGAGGCGCTGGCCGAGATCCTCTCCCCCGACTACCTGCCGGCCGAGGACGTCAGCGGCGACTTCGTCCGGCGCCACCTCGCCGGGCCGGGCGCGGACACCGCGCTCGACGCGGCGCTGCGCCTGGACACGAACGTCATGCTCGTCGACGACCCGGTCAAGCGCGTGGACAACATGACCATGGCCTTCGGGCTTGAGGCCAGGACCCCCTTCCTCGACCACGAACTCGTCGAGCTGGCGGCGGCCTGCCCGCCCGAGCTCAAGCTCGCCTCCGGCGGCAAGGGCATCCTGAAGGACGCCGCACGCAAGCTGCTGCCCGCCGAGATCATCGACCGGCCCAAGGGATACTT
>Ga0233385_1001004_pt1 | contig 12394 bp, 9 predicted proteins | sample ElkDunMinimDraft_16_FD_191543 | JGI IMG/M metagenome (GOLD analysis project Ga0233385, IMG submission 191543) | Fecal eukaryotic communites from dung pellets of Tule Elk in California, USA - Elk Dung G36 | ecosystem: Host-associated > Mammals > Digestive system > Large intestine > Fecal | place...
CTTCGCCGTGACGGGGGCACCGTCGAGCGTGACCACGTGCTCGGCCTCGACCCGGGCCGCGTGCTCCGGCCCGTGCACCGCGGGCTCGTGGTCCGCCGTGACCTGGACGCCGCCGCCCAGGGTGAGCGCGACGCCGGGGTGCCGCAGCTCGACCTCGACGGGCTCCGCCGTGCGGTTGACGAGGAACACGCCCAGGTCGCCGGACCCGGCGTCGCCGGCCCAGGTGACGGCGGCCGTCACGGACGGGACGTCGCCGTGGCGCTCGGTCGAGATGGTCGGCGCCGAGACCCGCACGTCGAGGACCTCGCCCTGCGCGAGTCGCGACGTGGCCGCGAACGGGTGGAACGTCGGCTGCTTCCAGGCCTCGCCGCCCGGCTCGGTCATGATCGGGGCGATGACGTTGACGAGCTGCGCGAGGCACGCGACGGGCACGCGGTCGGCGTGGTTGAGCAGCGTGACCAGCAGGTCGCCGACCACGACGGCGTCGAGGCCCGAGTAGACGTCCTCGATGATGCGCGCGGGCTGGTGCTGCAGCGGCAGGTTCTTCTCGCCCGGGAACCGCGACTCGAGGTACCAGACGTTCCACTCGTCGAACGAGATGGTGATGCGCTTGTCCGAGCGCTTGCGCGCGCCGACGGCGTCGGCCGACGCGACGACGCGGCGGATGAAGCGGTCCATGCCGGTCGCGGAGCCGAGGAACGAGGCGCGGTCGCCGTCCAGCTCCTCGTAGTACGCGTGCATGGAGATGTGGTCGACCAGGTCGTACGTGTACGACAGGACCGTCTGCTCCCACTCGCCGAACGTCTCCATCTGCATGGACGACGACCCGCACACCACGAGCTCGATCGACGGGTCGACGAGCTTCATCGCCTTGCCGGCCTCGGCGGCGAGCTTGCCGTACTCGTGGGCGTCCTTGTGGCCGATCTGCCACGGGCCGTCCATCTCGTTGCCGAGGCACCACAGCCTCACGCCGTAGGGCTCCTCGCGGCCGTTGGCGATGCGCAGGTCGGCCCAGCGCGAGCCGGCGACGCCGTTGCAGTACTCGACCAGGGCGGCCGCTGCCGCCACGCCGCGCGTGCCGAGGTTGACCGCCATCATCGGCTCGATGCCCTCGCGCTCGGCCCACTGCAGGAACTCGTCGGTGCCGACGAGGTTGGGCTCGACGGTCCGCCACGCCAGGTCGATGAAGGGCTTGCGGTCCTCGACCGGGCCGACGCCGTCCTCCCAGACGTAGTTGGAGACGAAGTTGCCGCCGGGGTAGCGCACCATGGTGACGCCGAGCTCGCGGGTGAGGTCCGCGACGTCGCGGCGGAAGCCGTGCTCGTCGGCCGTGGCGTGCCCCGGCTCGTAGATGCCGGTGTAGACGGCGCGTCCCATGTGCTCGACGAACGAGCCGAACAGGCGACGGTCGATGGCGCCGGTGCGGAAGTCGGGGTGCAGCAGGACGGTGGCGTGCGGGGTCATCGCGGAGCTCCGATTCGAATTCACAACGTTGTAAACGTGCCCAGCATAGCGTCGCCCCGGGGTGCTCCACGCAACGCCTGGGCTACTGTGACCCACGCGACGGAACGCGCTTTCCCACGGGTGCGGCGCGCACCCCGGAACGCACGCCCACGCCCCATCGTCGACGCCGCCGGAGGACCCCCGTGACCGAGCCGACCGACCCCCGCACGCTCGACCAGAACCCCACCGCCCCGCGCCCGCCGTCCGCCCGCCGCACCCAGGGCGACCCGTCCGTCGTGCCGACCTTCGCGCCCCCGCCGCCCGGACGCCGCCGCCGCCGTCACGCCGTGGTCGGCACCGGCCACCGCGCCGGCATGTACGTCGGTGCGCTCACCGGTGACCACGCGGACGTCGCCGAGCTCGTCGCGTGGTGCGACACCAACCCCGCCCGCATGGCGTACCACGACGCGCAGGCGGGTGCGGCGCTGGGCCTCGGCGGCCCGGCCGGCCTGCCGCAGCACGGCCCCGACGACCTCGAGCGCATGATCGTCGAGGACCGGGTCGACGTCGTCGTCGTCACGACGCCCGACGCCACGCACGCCGACCTCGTCGCGCGGGCGCTCGACGCGGGTGCGGACGTCGTGGTCGAGAAGCCCCTGACGACCACGGTGGAGGGCTGCCGCACCATCACGCGCGCCGTCGCCCGCACGGGCCGCGACGTCGTCATGACCTTCAACTACCGCTACGCGCCGCGGAACTCCGCGCTGCGCGAGGTGATCGCGTCGGGGGAGATCGGGCGCGTGACGTCCGTGCACTTCGAGTGGGCGCTGGACACCGTGCACGGTGCCGACTACTTCCGCCGCTGGCACCGGGACAAGCGGATGTCCGGCGGGCTGCTCGTGCACAAGTCGAGCCACCACGTCGACCTCGTCAACTGGTGGCTGCAGGACGTCCCGGCCCGCGTGTTCGCGTCGGGCGGGCTGCGGTTCTACGGGGACGCCAACGCGGCCGAGCGGGGCATGGGGCCGCGCCCGGAGCGCGGCACCGGTGCACAGGGCGACCCCTGGTCGCTCGACCTGACCCGCGACCCGCGGCTGCGCGCGCTGTACCTGGACGCCGAGCAGCACGACGGGTACCGCCGCGACCAGGACGTCTTCGCCCCCGGGATCACCATCGAGGACAACATGGCCGTGCTCGTCGACTACGCCGGCGGCGCGACACTGACCTACTCGCTCACCGCGCACAGCCCCTGGGAGGGCTACCGGGTCACCGTGAACGGCACCCGGGGGCGGGCCGAGCTGGAGGTGGTCGAGCGGGGCGCGGTGGTGCTCGACGACGACGGGCACGCCGTCCTCGACCCCTCGGCCACGCCCGAGGCCGTGGCGGCGGCCGACGGGCGGCCGGCGGGGGAGCGGCTGCTGGTCCAGCAGCACTGGGGTGCGGCGCGCGAGTGGCCGATCCCGGCGGGCGTCGGCGGGCACGGTGGCGGCGACGCGATCCTGCTGATGGACGTCTTCCGGCGGGACCTGCGCGAGGGGCCCGACCCGCTCGGGCGCGCCGCGGGCTACCGCGACGGGCTGCGGGCGGTGGCGGTCGGCATCGCCGCCAACCGGTCCATGGCCACCGGGCTGCCGGTGCGCATCGAGGACCTGGGGCTGGCCGACGACGTCGCCCTGACGCCGACCCGGCGGGGTGACGTGCGCTCCGCGGGTAGGTCGGTGGCCGCCCGGGGAGGCATGCTGGACACGTGACCAGTCTTCCCGGTGGGGTGTCCGTCAGCCGGCTGCGCGTCTACGACTGGCCGGCGCCGGACGGCGTCGGCCGCGCCGGGAGCGGTACACCGCACCTGCACGTGGCCTCCGCGGAGGCGTACGTGGTGCTGTCCGGCACCGGCGCGCTGCACACGCTCGGCCCGGAGGGGTTCGTCGAGCACCCGCTGCGGCCGGGCGTGGTCGTCACCGTCCAGCCCGGCGTCGTGCACCGGGCCGTCAACGACGGCGACCTCGAGGTGCTGGTCGTCATGTCGAACGCCGGGCTGCCCGAGGCGGGCGACGCCGTCATGACGTTCCCGCCGCCGGCCCTCGCCGACGCGGCGACGTACCGGGACGCCGCCGCGCTGCCGGTCGGCGGTGCGCACGCCCAGGTCACCGACGAGCACGTGGCCCACGCGGTCCGGGCCCGGCGCGACCTCGCGCTGCAGGGGTACGGACAGCTGCTCCAGGCGGCGGCGCGGCACGGTGCCGCCGCCGCGCTGCGGCCCTTCCACGAGGCGGCGGTGCGCCTGGTGCGTCCCTCGGTGCCCCGCTGGCAGGACCTGTGGGGCCGCACGGCGTTCGCCGAGACCGACGCGACCGCCGCGGTCCTCGAGGGCCTCATGCGCGGGTCCGCGCCGCACCTGGCCCACGGCCGCGCCGAGCGGGTCGAGTCCGACCCCGCCCCGCGCCGGTACGGCATGTGCGGCCGCCTGGAGACCTGGGACCTGGGCTGACGGGCTGGACTCCGGTCGAGGCCCCGGTCGGGGCCCCGGGTCAGCGGGGTGCCGCCGCCGCGAGGACCCGGTGCCGGTCCGCGGTCACCGCCACGAGCAGGTCCCGCTCGGACTCGGCGTGGGTCCGCAGGTCCGCCCGGCCGGTCGCCGCCTGCTGACGACGGAAGGCCAGCGTGGTCGCGTCGCGCTGGAACCGGCGCATCGCCTCGCCGGCAGCCGGGCCGCCCGCCCGCGTCGCCCAGCCCACGGCCGTGCGCCGCCGCTGCAGGGACGCCAGCATCTCGACCTCGTGCGGGGCGAACCACCCGGCGGCGGCGTACTCGGCGAGCCGGTGCCGGATCACCACGGACTCCTGGCGCCGCAGCCAGAACGTCAGGCCCACGACCCCGGCGAACAGCGGCACCTGGACCACGGCGAAGACGAGGAGGTACGCGCTGCCGGCGACCAGCCCTGTCGCGTTCCACAGCGCGTGCCCGACGGTCGCGCCCAGCAGCCCCAGGGGGAACAGCCACCACGCGGCGTGCCGGCTGCGGGAGCGGGCGGCCAGGCCGAGGGCGGCGCCCGTGCAGGCCGTGAACAGCAGGTGCGCGAACGGCGTGGCCAGGCCGCGCAGCACGAACGTCTCGGCCAGGGCGTCCCCCGCGCGGCCGAAGTACAGGATGTTCTCGATGAACGCGAAGCCCGCCGCGACGACGCCCGCGTAGACGAGGCCGTCGACCACGCCGTCGAAGTAGCGGCGCCGGGCCAGGAACAGCACCAGCACCCCGGCGCCCTTGGCGAGCTCCTCGACGACGGGCGCCGAGACGACCGAGGACGCCACGAGCCCGGCGTCGAGGCTGCCGGTCGCCTGCGCGACGGTGTACAGCGTGAGGTCGTTGACGACGATCGACACGAGCACCGCGACGCCGGCGCCCCACAGCAGGCCGAACAGCAGCGCACCGCGCGGCTCCGGCTCCCAGCGGTCGAGCCAGCGGATGCCGAGCAGCACCACCGTCAGCGGCACCACCGCGAGCACCGTGCCGACCACCCCGGCCCCGACGCCCACCTGGACGAGGACCAGCGCGAGCGCACCGACCGCCGCCACGGCGATCAACGCGACCGCCAGCATCGCGAGCACGTCCCGTGCCGTCGTCGTCCGCCGCGGCGGGACCCACCCTGCCGGGACGGCGCCGGGCGGGACCTCGGGCCGGATCGTCTCGGTGCTGCTCACGCGCACACCCTAGGGGCCCGCAGGGACGCCTGTCCCCGGTGACGTCCGACCGGCGACCGTAGGGTGGCGGAGGTCCCGGCGCCCCCGGCCGGGCCGCCGAGGGAGAGGCAGGCATGGACGAGCACGAGGTGCGCCGCAGGATGCGCTCGCAGGAGCTGTACGACGACGAGGGCCCGGGGCTGGAGGCGCTCGTCGCCGAGCGGCAGCGCGCCAAGGAGCTGACGTGGCGCTTCAACATGACGAACCCGACCGACGTCGCCGCGCGCCAGGCGATCCTGCGCGAGCTGTTCGGCCCGATGGGCGAGCGCGTGTGGATCGAGGCGCCGCTGCAGGTGTCCTACGGGTACAACGTGTCCTTCGGTGACGACGTGTTCGTCAACGTCGGCTTCACGCTCGTCGACGACATCGAGGTGACGATCGGCTCGCGCGTGATGATCGCGCCCAACGTCACGATCAGCGTCACCGGGCACCCCGTGCACCCCGAGCTGCGCTCCGGCATGGCGCAGTTCTCCGCGCCCGTGACCATCGAGGACGACGTCTGGCTGGGCGCCCACGTCGTGATCCTGCCGGGTGTGACCGTCGGTGCCGGGTCGATCGTCGGCGCGGGCAGCGTCGTGACGAAGGACGTGCCGCCCGGGGTCGTCGTCGGCGGGGTCCCGGCGCGCGTGCTGCGCCCCATCACCGACGCGGACCGGGAGTTCGTGTACCGCCGGCCGGGCACCCTGACCTGACGCCCGCACGCGGCTCGTCCGCGGCTGCGCCCCCGCCCGCGGCCGACGTCCGTCAGGCGCGGGCGCCGCGGGTCCGCGCACGCGCCCGGCCGGGGCGGCGCCCCGGCGGGCGCGCGTGCGACCCGTCCGCCGCACCCGCGCGCCCGCCCGGGTGCGCGGCGGGGCGGTGGTCCAGCTCCGCGTTCACGACACCGCCGGTGAGGACGACGATCGCGGAGATCCACAGCCACAGGACGGCCGCCAGGATCGTGCCGAGCACCTGCGCGGCCACCTGGACGGTGCCCTCGCCGTCGACCTGCGGCGCCGTGGGTCCCACCGTGCGCAGCGACCAGGCGAACACCGCCGCGACGACCAGCACGCCGAGCGACCCGACGACCGCGCCGGGCACCGCCCGGCGCCACGTCGTCCCCGGCTCGTGCTGCGGGCCGTAGCGGTACAGCAGGGTGAGGTACGCCCCCGCGACACCCACGGCCACGGGCCAGCGGACCGGTGCCCACACGGTGCCGAACCTGTCGCCCAGGCCCAGCCGGTCGGCGATCTGCTCGCCACCGCCCAGCAGCGGGCCCACGACCACCAGCACGAGCACCACCAGGAGCGTCACCACGGCGCCGAGCGCCAGCGCGACCCCCAGCACGCCCTGCGCCACGATCCCGCGGCGCTCCGGCACGGTGTACGCGTCGTCGAGCGCCCGGATCGCGGCCCGGAACATCCGGCTCGCCAGGAGGAGCGTGAGCAGCAGGGAGCCCACGGCGACCCCCGTCCGCTCCTCGCGCAGCAGCCCCTGCACCAGCGGGACCAGGGCGTCCTGCGCGACGTCGTCCGCCAGGACGCCCGACACGGCGTCGACCACGCCGTCCTCGACCCGGGTGACCTGCTCGGGGCTGGTGAACCGCTCGAGGTAGCCCAGGCTCGCGCCCAGCGCCGAGGTCAGCGGCACCACCGACAGCAGGGCGTAGTACGTCATCTCGGCCGCGAGGCCCGTGACCCGGACGTCGACCACGCGGCGCACGCACCGCACGACGAACGGCAGGAGGTCGAGGCCGCGCACGCGCACCGGGTGCCGTCGCGCCCACGCGTCCGCACGGTCCAGCACCGTCGGCCGGTCGTGCTGCGGCACCCGGGCGCGCACGCGCGGGACGACGCGCGCCGCCGCGAGCACGGTGGCCGGGGCCACGACCGCGGTGCCCAGCAGGACCAGCCACGACGGGGCGCGCCCCGGGACCGCGGCCGCGGCGGCGCCCCACGCGGCGAGCGCGCCGGCCAGCGCCGTCAGCGTCGTCGTGGCGACCGCCAGGCGCGCGCTCGCCGGGTCCCGGCGCCGGCACCCGACCGCGCCGAGCACCGCCAGCACGGCGACGGCGACGAGCAGCACGGGCACTCCGGGGATCGAGGGGGTCGCGGGCATCGTAGGTGGCCCCCGGCCGGAGGGCCGCGGCGCACCGCCGTGCGGCGCACCGCCGTGCGGGGCGACGTAGCGTGACGGCATGCGTGACGCCCCCGGCACGACCCCGCAGGTGACCGCCGTGCAGGGCCGCCCGCCCGGCACCCTCGCCCTCGTCGCGCGCGGCCTCGTGGGGCTCGCGCTGCTCGTCGCCCCGGCCTGGGTCGTCGCGACGGCCGGCGACGTCGTCGCGCACCAGCACCGGGCTCTGACCGTGCTGCTCGTGGTGGCTGCCCTGGCGGGTGCGGCCGTGCTCGCGCGCGTCGTCGTCCTCGCGCGGCGCCGGTCCGCGCGCGCCGCGGCCCGCGCTGCGGGGACCACCGGAGGAGCCGTCGGGCGGCGTGCGACCGCGGTCCGTGTGCCGGCCGCGACGGGCGTCACGGTCGGGTACGCGCTGCTCGCCGTCCTCGCGGGCGCCGTCGTGTGGCTGCGGCCGTTCGCGGCGACGGACGACGCGCTCGCCGCGCTGCGCTCCGACGCCCGCGTCGAGGTGCAGGAGCAGCCCGGCTGGTACGCGTTCGTCCCGCAGGGACCGGCGTCGCCCACCGTCGGGCTCGTCTACTCCCCGGGCGCCCGGGTCGACGTGCGCGCGACCGCCGCGGTGCTGCGCCCGCTGGCCGAGGCGGGCTACCTGGTGGTCGCGCTCAAGGAGCCGCTGGGCGTGGCGCTCACGTCCCCCGCGCAGTCGGGGCACGCCATCGAGGCCTACCCGGAGATCGAGGCCTGGGCCGTCGGCGGGCACTCGCTCGGCGGCGTCGTGGCCTCGACGTACGCCGCCGCGAACGACGAGCTGGTGGCGGGGCTGCTGCTGCACGCGTCGTACCCGATGGGCGACATCAGCGACGCCGACCTGCGCGTGGCCTCGGTGTCCGGCTCGCGCGACGGCCTGACGACCCCGGCGGACGTCGAGGCGTCGCTGGCGGACCTGCCCCGCGGGACGACGTCCACGGTGGTCGACGGTGCCGTGCACGCGTTCTTCGCGGACTACGGCCCGCAGCCCGGCGACGGTGAGCCGACCGTGACGCGCGCCCGGGCGCAGGAGGAGATCAGGACCGCGGACCTGGCGCTGCTCGGGAGCCTCGGGGGCTGAGGTCGGCCACGGCGGGCCGGGGCTCACGCGTCCGCGTACGACTCCACCACCGCCAGGTCCAGCGCGAACTCGACGGGTGCCGAGCCGAACAGCAGCCGCCCCGCCTCGTCGGCCGCGTCCCGCACGGCCTGCGCGACCTCCTCGGCGTCCGCCGCGGGGGAGTGGACCACCACCTCGTCGTGCAGGAAGAACACGAGGTGCGCGCGCCCGTCACCGATCTCCCGCAGCCGGCGGCGCAGCGCCGCGAGCCAGCACAGCGCCCACTCCGCGGCCGTGCCCTGGACGACGAAGTTGCGCGTGAACCGGCCGCGGTCGCGCGCCCGCCGTCGGGCGTCGCGCACGTCGTCGGGGTCCGCGCCCTCGGCGCCCGCCGCACCCAGGTGGTCGAGGAACGCGGCGCTCGCGGGCGGTGACGTGCGACCCAGCCACGTCGAGACCGGCTCACCGCGCTCACCGGCACGCGCGGCGGCCTCGACCAGCGCGACCGCCCGCGGGTACGCCCGGGTCAGCCGGGGCATGAGCATGCCGGCCGTGCCCGTGGTGGCGCCGTAGATCGCACCGAGCAGGGCGTACTTGGCGTCCGTGCGGGTGGGCACCGTGCCCGCGTCGGCGATGCGCTGGTAGAGGTCCGACCCGCGAGCGGCCTCGGCCATGGCACGGTCGCCGGACAGGGCCGCCAGCACGCGCGGCTCGAGCTGCGCGGCGTCGGCGACGACCAGGCGCCAGCCGTCGTCGGCGCGGGCGGCGGCCCGCAGCGACGCGGGCAGCTGCAGCGCCCCGCCGCCGTCGGTGGCCCAGCGGCCGGTGACGACACCCCCGACGACGTACGTGGGCCGGAACCGTCCGTCGTGCACCCACGCGTCCAGCCACGCCCAGCCGTTCGCGCTGAGCAGGCGCGACAGGCGCTTGTACTCCAGCAGCGGCTCGACGACGGGGTGGTCGAGCTCGCGGATCTCCCACTTGCTGGTGGAGCCCACCGAGAACCCCTGCCGGCGCAGCGCCGCGAGCAGGTGGGGCTGCGAGTCGGGGTTGAGACGGGGGTCGTCCAGCAGCTCACGGATCCGCCCGACCAGCTCCTCCAGCCGGCGGGGGCGCCCGCCGCCCGCGGGCCGGGGGCCGACCAGTGCCGTCAGCAGCTCGTCGTGCCGCACGGGGTCCCACGGCAGGCCGTCGTGCTGCATCTCCGCGGCCAGCAGCGCGCCCGTGGACTCCGCGGCCAGCAGCAGCCGCAACCGGCCGGGCCGGGTGGACCCGGCGACCGCGGCGAGCTGGTCGCGCAGCTCCGCGAGCAGGTCGGGGCCGTCGTCGGGGTCGTCGGCCGGTGCGGCGTCGGGGTCGTGGACCGGCGCCGCGTCGGTGGGCCGCTGCCCGGGCGGCGTGCCGGCGCCGGGCCCCGCCGCGGGCCCCGCCGCCGGTGGCGCGTCGTCGGTGAGCTCGCGCAGCGCGTCGAGCAGGTCCGGCTCGCGGGGTGCCTCCTCGTGCGGCGCCGGTGCGTCGAACGGGCCCGGGGGTGCGTTCTGCAGCCGTGACCCGGCCGCCGTCGCGGCGTGCCGCAGGATCGCGTGGCACAGCCGCAGGTCGTGGCACCGGTCCACGCGCACGCCGGCGGCGATCAGCGCGGGGTACCAGCGGCGCGTGTCGTCCCACACCCAGCGCGGGCCGTGCTCGGCCTCGACCCGGGCGACCGCCGCCGGCAGCGCGTCGGTGTCGACCACGCGCGACCCGGTGGGCGCCGCGTCGGCGTCCAGCGAGGTCAGGGTGACGGTACGACCGCGCGGGTCACCGGTGAGCAGGACGTACGCGGGCACGCCCCATCCTCGCGCGCCCCACCGACAGCGGCGTCACTCCTCGCGGCTGGAGAGCACGCAGAACTCGTTGCCGTCGGGGTCGGCCAGCACCGTCCACGACACGTCCGGCCCCTGACCGACGTCCGCGAGCGTGGCCCCCAGGTCGAGCAGCCGGGCGATCTCGGCCTCGCGGTCGTCCGAGGTGTGCGGTGCCAGGTCCAGGTGCAGCCGGCTCTTCGCCGTCCTGTCGTGGTCGACCTGGACGAAGCACAGGCCGGGCGGCACCTGGTGGAAGGGGAGGGCCGACCCGAGGTCGGGGGCCCACGGCGGCAGCACGCCGGCCTCGTCGTCCGCGTAGCGCGCGTAGTCCCAGCCGAGCGCGTCGGCCCACCACCGGGCCAGCGCGTGCGGGTCACGGGACTCGATCACGGTCGTGTACCAGCGCAGCGGCATCGGTGCTCCTCGGACGTGCTCCTCGGGCGTGCTCCGGTCGGGTGCCGACGACGCTACCGGCGGCCACCCACACCCGTCGCGTCAGCGGGCGAGGGCCGTCCGGACCGCCTCGCCGGGCACCGCGAGCAGCGCACTGCCCTCCGCACCGTCGAGCGTCACCACCAGGTCGGCGGTCTCGGGGTCGACGACCACCTCGATGGCGTCGTCGCCCCGCACCACGCCGGGCGTCGCCAGGGCCGCGGCGACGACCTCGCACGGCCACGTCCAGCGGGTGACCCCGCCCAGCTGCAGGAAGTGCACGACCAGGTCGGACCCCTCGCGGTGGACGGTCGTGGCCACCGTCGCGGACGTGTGCACCAGCACGCAGTCCGCCGAGGTCAGCACCGGTACGGCACCCGTCTCGCCCATGTCGCCACCCTCGCTGCTCGTCCTCGACGCCCGGGCGCTGCACCCGGCCGACCGCGGGCCGAGCCGCGCCGGTTCGGACGGTAGCCGGGCCCGCCGACACAGGGGGGTGGATCGCGGGGTGAGATCCGGGGCGATCGGGTGATGCGGTCCCGGTGCCGACCCGCGCGGCCCGGCCGGGTGCCGCGCTGCCCGTCGGCGGCGTGCGCGCCGTCGCGTCACGGGCGGTTACCGCACCCGGCCCGACCTGCGTTAGCGTCATGCGGCCGGTCGCAACGATCCGAACGTCACAGAGGACCCTTCGTGGACACGCTCCCGTACCAGGACCCGTCGCTGCCCGTCCCGGCGCGCGTCGCCGACCTGCTGAGCCGCATGACGCTGCCCGAGAAGGCGGGGCAGATGCTGCAGCTCGACGCCCAGCCGGGCGTGGAGGACCTGGTCCTCGAGAAGCACGTCGGGTCGATCCTGCACGCCTCGCCGCAGCGCGTGCTCGAGGCCCTGGACGCGGTCGAGCGCACCCGGTTGCGCATCCCGCTCCTCGTCGCCGACGACGCGATCCACGGCTACTCCTTCTGGCGCGGTGCGACGATCTTCCCCACCCAGCTCGGCGTGGCGGCGTCCTGGGACCCGGCGGCGGCCGAGGCCATGGCGCGCGTGACCGCGGTCGAGGTGTCGGCCACGGGTCTGCACTGGACCTTCTCGCCGGTCGTCTGCATCACGCGTGACCTGCGCTGGGGGCGGGTGAACGAGACGTTCGGCGAGGACCCGTTCCTGCTCGGTGAGCTCGCCGCCGCGATGGTGCGCGGCTACCAGGGCGACGGCCTCACGGACCCGACCGCCGTGCTCGCGTGCGCCAAGCACTTCGCCGGGTACTCCGAGACGCAGGGCGGACGCGACGCCTCCGAGGCCGACATCTCGCGCCGCAAGCTCCGCTCGTGGTTCCTGCCGCCGTTCGAGCGCGTCGCCCGCGAGGGCGCCCGCACGTTCATGATCGGCTACCAGTCCACCGACGGGGTCCCGATCGTCGTCAACAAGTGGCTGCTGCAGGACGTGCTGCGCGGCGAGTGGGGCTGGACCGGCACCCTCATCACGGACTGGGACAACGTCGGACGCATGGTCTGGGAGCAGAAGATCGCCCCGGACCACGAGCACGCCGCGGCGAGCGCCGTGAACGCCGGTAACGACATGGTCATGACGACGCCCGGGTTCTTCGAGGGCGTGCAGAAGGCGGTGGCCAACGGGCTGGTCGACGAGGCGCAGCTCGACGCCGCCGTCGCGCGCATCCTCACCGTGAAGTTCGAGCTGGGGCTCTTCGAGGACCCGCGCCGCCCGGACCCGGTCCGGCA
>Ga0233385_1001005_pt1 | contig 12374 bp, 16 predicted proteins | sample ElkDunMinimDraft_16_FD_191543 | JGI IMG/M metagenome (GOLD analysis project Ga0233385, IMG submission 191543) | Fecal eukaryotic communites from dung pellets of Tule Elk in California, USA - Elk Dung G36 | ecosystem: Host-associated > Mammals > Digestive system > Large intestine > Fecal | place...
GTGTTGGCCAGGGTGGTGCCCGCGACCAGAGCTGGGGAGTCGGTGAGGGAGAGCGCCACCAGCGGCAGGGTCAGTTTGACCACGCCGTCGGCCAGGTTGGTGGCCGCGGTGCCGGCCCACAGAGCGCCGAAGTTACGCCCCCGGACAGTCGACGCAACTGCCTGCGGATTGTCGGTACGCATCGATGAAGACTGTCATGCCCCTCCGACAAGCCGGTCCGCTCGTCGTGAGTTATGTGACCGGGTCGCCGGGCGGGCCTCCCTCTGGCGCTGCCGCCTCCGCTGGCCGGCGGCGCTTCTTGCGGCCGAGGACGAACCCGTACACGAGCGTCAGGACGAAGGTCAGGCACCCACCGAACATCTCGGCCAGCACGAATATGAAACCGCGCAGGTCAAGGCCACGACCGCCGGCGAAAGCGGGATCGTACGGCGGCGGAATGAGCCGGTGGAAGAACATGCCCCCGAAGCAGAAGATCAGCGCGGACGCGAGGACGCCGCCGACCACAAAGAGTTGCAGGGACCGGCCCCTGACGCCCCGCCTGCCGATCATCGTGGCGACCAGGATTACGCCGACCGGTCCGCACAGGACGAGAACGACAGAACCGATGAGCGACGCCGTTTCGTAGGTCACCGGCGGATGCTACGTGGCCGTGGTTCCTGAGATGTCCGCCCGGCAGATGCCGTCGGTCAGCTCGCTGCCAGCTTCAGATCCGGGTCGGTGCTCCGACACCGCTAGCCGATCTTGCCGAGTTCGGTGAGGTCGGCGGCGGAGAGGGTGAGGGCTGCGCCGGCGACGTTCTCCCGCAGGTGGGCGACGGACGACGTGCCGGGGATCAGCAGGATGTTCGGCGAGCGCTGCAGCAGCCAGGCCAGGGCGACCGACATCGGGGTCGTCTCCAGCCGGGCGGCCACCGCCGAGAGCGCCGCCGACTGCAGCGGGCTGAAACCGCCGAGCGGAAAGAACGGCACGTACGCGATGCCCTCTTCGGCGAGCGCGTCGATCAGCTCGTCGTCGTGGCGGTGCGCGAGGTTGTACATGTTCTGCACGCAGACGATCGGCGCGATCGACTTCGCCTCGGCGACCTGCTCGGCGGTGGCGTTGCTGACCCCGAGGTGCCGGATCAGGCCCTGCTGCTGGAGTTCGACGAGCGGGCCGAACGCCTCCGCGACGGAGCCGGGCTGCGGTCCTTCGGCGTTGCCGAGCCGCAGGTTGACCAGGTCGAGCACCTCCAGGCCGAGCGTGTCGAGGTTGTCGTGGACGGCCCGGCGCAGGCCGGCCGGGTCGCGGGCCGGCGGCCAGCCACCCTGCGCGTCGCGGACCGCGCCGACCTTCGTGGCGATGTGCAGCGACCCGGCGTACGGGTGCAGGGCTTCGCGGATCAGCTGGTTGGTGAATCGCGGGCCGTACGCCTCGGCGGTGTCGATGTGGGTGATCCCCAGCTCGACGGCTTCGCGCAGTACGGCGAGCGCGCCGTCGTGGTCGGCGGGCGGCCCCATCACCCCGGGGCCGGCGAGCTGCATCGCGCCGTAGCCGAACCGGGTGACGGCCAGGTCCCCGAGCGTCCAGGTGCCGCCGGGAAGGGAAGTGGAGAGCATGCGAGGTGCCTCTTTCTGTCGATCGGTTTCCTGCTCCACTATGGGGAGGCAACTCTCTGGCAGAAAGTAGGCACTTCCAGGTGCGTTGGGCACCCGAGGGTGAGAGGAACCGGCGATGGCGACGACGACAGCGGCGCAGCAGCGGGCACAGGCGAAAGCCGAGTACGACGTCTTTCTCGCGGCCTGCCCCAGCCGGCAACTGCTCGACCGCATCTCCGACAAGTGGGTCGCGCTGATCCTCGCCGCGCTCGGCAGCGGCCCCGACTGCGCCGGCGGCCCGCAGCCCATGCGCTACTCGGAGCTGGCCCGGCTGCTCGCCGGGGTGAGTCAGAAGATGCTGACCCAGACGCTGCGTGCGCTGGAACGCGACGGACTCCTCAGCCGTACCGTCACACCGACCGTGCCCGTCACTGTCACCTACGAGCTGACCGAACTCGGTCTCTCCCTGCACCGGACGATGCGTGGCCTCAAGGTCTGGGCCGAAACCCACATGGACGAGGTCCTCGCCAGTCGCGCCAGGCACGACAGCGGCACCGCCTGACGAACCAGTCCGGCGACTCGTTGCAGCTCAGGCGCGCCTGCCCAGCAGGCTTTGCTCGGGTCGCGTTCGCGGCAATGTCACATGTTAATCAATGTCCCTGTTCTTTTAGAATTAGCCGTTGGGCTTGGTCGGCGTAAAGACGCACATCGAAACGCGCCTTTGCCGCAACGTCATCCAATGACGTCGCGGACACCGTGCTGACCACGTTTCCGTACCTGGCCGTGATATACCAGGTGCTGGCAGTTGCAATCTGCGGGGAACCTGCGACACCTACCTGCACTCTCCAGGCGAGCGAGTCCGAGGAGAGGCCTGCCACTTTCCACGACGAGGCGCTGAACAGCCAACCGCCGGGCGGTTTTGGGCCTTCCTGCCACGATCGGCAACTGCCCACTATCCTGCGCATTTCTGTCATCGCTGCTTGTGCCTCGATGGGGCTTGGATGCACTCGCACGACCTGTTCCGAGTTGGTGACGTTGATGGAACGAGGGTCGAACCAAGCGGCGACCGCTTCATTTGGGGAAGTCTCAACTCTGAAAAGGCTTTTGGTGAAAGTTGTGCATTCCGGGCGCGCAGTAAAGACCGGTTCCGCTGGGGTGCTCGGATCGTCTTTATCCCAGTTGCGTGATCCGCCCGTATCTCGTTGGACCAGCAGCCTGCGGGCATCGAGAGAGGGTGGCGCCGGTTGTGCGGACGAATCCGGCGCCTGGGCTGTGCCCTCTGGGGGTGTCGGTGAACCAGGCACTGCCGGAATGCCCGATGCCTCCGTTGCCGATCGCTTGGCATCGCCGTTGGCCGTTGAACCGGCACCGCAGCCTGCAGCCACCAGGCAGGCGATGACAGTGCCTGCCAGAATGCTAGTCGTGTTTCGCTGGAGCATGCGGTTATCTTGCCTTGGATGCAACCTGGGAGCATCCGTCAGTCAGACATCGGTGAACGCCATCATGGTCTGGTTTGTTGGCCCTTTGTCTGCGCTTGCATTTCCTAAGTGGGCCAGCTGGGCGAGCACCCGGGCCAGCGCCGAAACGGGATGTCGAGCCGCTGGCCGGTGTCGTACCCCCACCTGCACCTGCTGTTGAGGCGGTGAGAATCGCGATGATTTGTCCACTCGGCTGAACTCGTGTGAAAGGCTTCCTGCTCCGGCAGGCCCTTAAGGCGGGCGCATGTTGTCAAGAGTTGCGCCAATCAGCTCAGGTTGTCGCCAATGAAGTCAAAGCTCCAGTACGCCCACCGTCTGGTCGTCGCTGCGCTCGCCCGTGGGCTGGAAACCCAGCTTGAGGTAGAACTCCTCCGGGCCGCCCGGACGGGGCTCCCAGGTGACGTACGCCCGCTTGCCGCCCCGGGCGCGGATCTCGTCGCAGAGCGCCTGGACGGCGAACCGCCCGTACCCCTTGCCCTGGGCGTCGGCGGCGATGTTCAGCCGCCAGATCCCCGAGCGGATGTCGTCGGTGTCGTCGTCGGGGCCCCAGGGGATGTCGAGGAAACCCATCAGGAAGCCGACCGGCTTGTCCCCGTCGAGGATCAGTCGCGGCCAGGCGTACTGGGAGTGCACGTACGCCTCGGCCAGCGACTTGACCACCGGCTCGACCAGGTCCTCCTGATCGGAGCGTACGGAGATCGCGATGGCCGCTTCAAGGTTCCCGGGGGTGATCCGCTCCAGCCGCATGCGGCGGACCCTAACGGGCGCGGACCATCAAGGCCATCGAATTCCCATGGCCTGCGGCGGCACCGGAGGATCAGGGCCGGAGGGTGGTTTCGGCGTCACAGCGGCCCGAAGACGTCCCGTGGGTCGGCGCGCAGATCCAGTGATTCGAGGACTGTCAGCAGCGCACGTTCCTCGTACCGGAAATGGCTCTCCATGATCGCGGAGATGCCGTCCAGGTGCCGTTCGAGAGCGGCCGGGGAGGCGGCCTGCGCGACCGCCTTCTCCAGACCCCCGAGCAGGTACGCGATCATCGAGTGGTCCTGCTCCAGCCGGCGCAGCGTCTCGCGGAGCTCGGGGTGGGCGGCGGCGATGGCGGGAAAGAGTTCCCGGTCCTCGCCCTCGTGGTGCGCGGTCAGCGCGGCGCAGAAGCCGTGACAGAAGAGCAGCAGGTCACGGGTGGCCGATTGGGCATCCTGCTGGCCGGCCAGCGCGTCCCGGGTCGCCTCAAGGGCGGCGCGTAGTCGCTGGTGGACGGTGCGCAGTTCGTGACTCCAGGCCGTCAGCCTGGCCTTTTCGCCCTCAGACACGAGAGGGCGAAGGGAACGACGTCATCATCGTCGTGCTCCTTCGAAATCCGGCGCCTCCATGCCTGACACGGACTGCCACCGGCACGCGACGCTCGGGCCACCGTACCCCGGGTTGCGGTGGCAGTGCACCATCTGCTGATGACCATCAGTCCCGATCGTGCTCCCGCCACCCCCGCCCCGCGCCGCAAGGAGTACGTCGCCTCGGTGTTGGTCGCCGTGGTGGGCCTGCTGGTCTCCGCGGTGCTGCTGGGCCTGGTCAAATCCGGAGCCGAACTGGGACAACCGCTCACTGCCGGTGAACCGGTCACCGTCCACATCGGCTCATCGGAGGAGACAGTGGTCTGGGCCCGGTACCACGGCGGTCCGCTCCCCGAGATCGAGTGCAGCCTCTCGCCTGAGCCGCAGAGCAGTCGGCAACTCCGTCCCGCGATGGAGGGCCTCGGCGTCGCCATCGACGTCGACGGCGAGCGCTGGGTGGCCCAGAGGCTGATCTCCGCTGAGCCCGCCGGCAGTTACGACGTCACCTGCCTGACCTCCGGGCGGCATCCCGCGACGCTCTCGATCGGGGAACTGCCCCGGTTCCACAGCGACCGCGACAGATTCCTGCTGCAGGTGGGGGCGCTCGGCACCGCCGGGATCACCGTGGTCGCCGTCGGGCTGCTCCTGCTTATCCCCGCACTCCGGCGCCGGTCACGGCGGGCCCACCTCGAGCGGGAGCCGGCCGGGTCGCAGCAGTAGAACGCGCGGCCGAATCACCTGCTCCCTCGGCCTCGGGCGGCTCGCTGGCCGTCTGCATCGATGGTATGAATGCACGGTGTCGTCGCCGAACGTAGACCCGATGGGTAACCTCCGTGCTCTGGTCGAGGGGGCGCTGCCGGCCCGGATGCCCGGAGCCCGCATCGCCGCCGACTCGGATGAGCTCATCCTCCCGATGCCCGGCGGCCGGGCCCGGGTCGCGCTCGCCCCGCTGCTGCAGCGCTGCCTCGACGAGCCGCGGCAGATCTGGCCCGACCTGGTGGTCGAGTGGCTGGCCGCGGTGCGCAGCCAGCTGCCCGACGAGGTCTCCGCGGAGCTCGGCCCGGCCGACCTGGAGCAGCTGCGGCTGCGCCTGACCCCGGCCACCGCGACGACCAGCCCTGACTTCATGACCATCCCGTACGGCGAGCACTTCACCGCCGTGCTGGTGCTCAACCGGCCCGACCGGCTGGACGTGGTCACCGTCGCGCAGGTCGCCCAGCTGGGTCAGGACCTCGAAGACCTGGTCCGGATCGCCGCCCGGCAGACGGTCCAGCACGAACTGCTCGCCCTCGACGTACGCGATCACGACCTGCCCTCCGGTGGTGCGGTGCGGCTGCTCGCCTCGGACGGCAATCCATTCGTCACGACCGCGCTCATGTCGCTCAAGCGGTTCCTGCCCGAGGGCAGCGACAACGGCGCGCTCGTCGCCGCACCGCAGTACAGCGCGGTGATGGTGTACCCGGTGCGGGCCCAGGTGCCGGAGCAGGCCGTGGCGTTGCACAACCTGACCCGGTCGATGTTCGCGGCCGCTTCCGACCCGTGCACCGAGGACATCTTCTGGTGGTACGACGGGGAGTTCCAGCCGGTGCGGATCCTGACCGACCCGGCCGACGGGACCGTGCAGGTGCGGGTGTCCGAGTCGATGGCCCCGGTCGTCGCCCGCCTCGGCGGCCCGCACTGACCTATGTGGTGAGAAGCTTGTCCAGCTTCTCCGCGCGCAGCGCCTGCTCTCGCTGCTCGGTGAGGAACCCCAGCGCCTCGGCGCGTCCGCCCTGGTGCCATCGCGCCAGCAGCCGCTCGTAGAAGGCGGCGTCCTCCCGCAGTTGCCGGGCGCCCTTGGCCGAGGAGCGGCCCGCCAGGTCGTGGTATTTCGCGACGAGTTCGGTGGCGGGCTCGACCGGTGAGCCGCTGTCGTTGACGACCCGCCACCCGGGCACCTGGTACCAGTGCTTGCGGCGGTCGGCCGGGTCCCGCGCGAAGTCCCGTTCGGCGGCCTCGGCGAGGCGGTCGGCCGGCCAGCCGTCGATCTCTTCGAGGCCGGGGCCGAGGACGAACTGCCGGGTCTCGGCGGGCGCGGTCTCGGCGAGGAGATCGATCATCGGCGGCCCGGCGGTGACCTCGTCCATCCGGATGCCGTAGGTCATGGTCCAACCGGAGAAAGGCAGCACCAGGGGCTGCACACCGGCGTGCAGCCAGCCGGCCGGCCGGCTGGGCGAACCGGTGTAGCCGACCCAGGCGGGCGCCCAGCCCAGCGGCTCCCGCATCAGGACGGTGCCGACACCGGCGCCGCGGATCGACCATTCGCCGGGCAGTTCCGGCCGCAGGTCGGCAAGGATCTGCCGCCACCGGCGTGCTTTCTGGGCAGCGGACATGCGTACCTCCCGGTCGGGTCGGAGCCGGTCAGTCCGTGCTGAGCGGCCGCTGCGTCGGGCGCAACTCCTCAGGACGGTTCGGCAGGTTGAGCGCCTCGGTCACCCGGGTCGCCCACCCCGGCGCGATGCCGGTCTTCAGGCCGGTCTTGAGATCGTAGGCGTGCGCGACCTCCCATTCGGCCTTGTCGTCGGCCGAGGGCTGGTACTGCCGCTCGAGGATGACGTCCGGGCGGAACTCCTGGTCCTTTACCCGTGATGTCTCCACGCCGTCGGCGTCGAAACCGACCTCGGAGCGGAGCCGGAACCCGGTCTCGGGCGGCAGCATCGTGGCGGCCTCATTGGTGACGGAGTTGTCGAGGTGGCGGTGGGCCTCGGTTCCCATCGCTGTCCGCTCGACGACGAGGTCGGCCACCTCCTCGCGCATGCCGCCCTCGATCATCTTTTCGCGCTGGCGCTGGTAGCCCTCCTGCGCGAGGATCGAATCCCGGTTCGTGTCGACGTGGTCCCAGGCCTCGTCCGAGAGCTCCTGGAGTCGTTGCCGGACCCGGACCCGGGCGGCTTCGATCTGCTCCAACGTCTGCGGGTCGTCCTTCTTCAACGTCGCATCGTTCTGCGGCAGCGGCGGCGGGGAATCCGTCTCCGGAGTCTGCGGGGACTCACCGTCTCTGGGGTTCGTGCCGGCGGGCTCGCCGTTTCGCGGCGTCGCACCGGCGGGGCCGCTGTTACGCGACGCCGAGTTGCCCGGACGCCCCGCCGTGGCCGCCTGGGTGATCATCTGGTGGCTCTCGGAGATGCTGGCCGAACTGCCGCCCTGACCGGTGCGCTGACGGGGTACGCCGCCGTCGCTGCCGTCACCGCCCTGGCCGCCGTCACCGCCGCGAGGTCCCCGGGGTCTCGTCACGTAGTCCCCTGCCTCAGCCGTTCACGAGCTTGGAGAGGTTGGTGAGGCTGGTGACGAGCCCCATCGTGTAGCTCATGATCCGTCCCGCCCACTTGAGGACCGCGGCGGCGATCTGCGCGGCGATGACCGGGATGGTCACCACGAAGATCGCCTCGGCCGCCCAGACGATGACGCGGGCGACCAGATCGGCGATCAGGTCACGGACGATGTCGCGGGTGAAGGCGACGAGGTTGCCGGCCGCTTCGGTGGCGGCCGCCATCGCCGCCGACGCCCCGCCGAGACCGGCGATCGCTGCCGTGTTGTTCTGCATCAGCGACTGGTACGCCGCAGCGGCCTGTCCCTGCCAGTCGGGCAGATCGCCGGCGAGATGGCTCTGCAGGTTGATCGCCATCTGCTCCAGATGACCGGCCATGTTGCTCCAGGTCGTCGCGTGCGAGGCGACGACGTCCGGCATGCCGGTCAGCCAGTCGAGGGCTTCCCGCAGCGGCTCGAAATGCTCCATCGCCCAGCCGAGGCCGTTGGCGAGCAGGGCACTGAACGGGTCCAGGACCGTCGCGGCGACGTCCAGCCCGAAAGCCGCCCCGGCGAGGAGGTCGTCCACCCAGCCTTCGCTGTGGATCGCGGCGACCAGGCCTTCGACGCCGTCGCCCAGCGACGAGCCCGTCCACGCCTGGCGGGTCGACTGCACACCGGCGATCAGCGAGGCGTCGGTCATGGGGTCAGCCGATTACTGATCTGGCCCATCGCGCTGGCGGTGTCACCGTCCACGCCGTCATAGCTGTCGGCGGTCTCGCGCAGCCGCTCCGCCACCAGCCGCAGGTTCTCGTCGAGATAGGCGACGAGTTCGTCGTGGCGCTGGTGACGGGTCTCCAGGATCCCGGAGATCCAGCCGCAGAGCTGGCCGTACGCCTGGTCGTTCTGGCTGATGTGGGTGCTCGCGTTGCGCACGGCGTCGAAGCCGGAGCGCAGCGCCTCGATCTGTGCGGCGTGGGCGCGGATCTGCTCGGTGTCGGCCGCCCAGCCGTTGCCGCCGCTCACGGGCCCTGCCAGCCGTGGCTGCGGGTCGGCGGCGGGGCGTCCGGCCCGGGATCGGGATCGGGCCGCAGCTGCCGGCCCACCCGCTCGGCGATCTCCCGGGACGCCGTCGACTCCGTGCCCAGGGTCTCCGTGATGATCTGCTGCGACAGTTCGGCCAGTTGGGCCTTGGCCAGCCGGATCGTGTCCATGATCGTCTGGGCGGTCAGTTCGGGCTGGACCCGTTGCACCTGCCGCCCCAGGCGAAGGTCGAGCAGCGCGCCGGTGGAGTCGACGGTGACCTCGGCGAGTCCGTTGTCGGAGACCAGGGTGACCCGCAACTGCTGGAGGCGGTCGCTCATCACCTTGGTGTCGGCCGCGAGCTTGTCGATGCGGCCATGCCAGGCCCGCATGCGGTCCATGGCGCCATCCGGGTCAAGCACTCCGCCTGGCCCCGGTATCCCGCTCTCCATGTTCCTCCCCGCGAACCGGCCGAGTCATCGACGGCAATCATCAACTGCGCGGACCTGGTGGATTGTAGACGGTTGATGGAGGGCCGCGACGCCCCGCTGTTCTGCGGCGGGGCCGCTCGGTGACGTCAGGTGTCGGTGGCGAGCCGGGCGTGCAGGTGCTCGTCGTAGCGGCGGCCGTCGCCGTAGCGGTGCGACTCGCGCAGGGTGCCTTCCAGGGGGTAACCGGCCCGGAGGGCCACCCGGCAGGAGGCGGGGTTGGCGACCGCGTGGCAGAGCTCGATGCGGTGCAGCCCCCGGCTGCCGAAGCCCCAGGCCGTCAGGGTGCTGACCGCCATCGAGGCGATGCCCCGGCCGCGCGCCGCCGCGGCGGTCCAGTAGCCGATCGTCGCGTTGCCCTGGAAGATCTGGTTCAGCGAGACCGCGCCGAGCAGCGTCCCGTCGCCGGCGTCGGTGACGGCCAGCGACATCCGGGTGCCGCTGCTCCAGTCGGCGCGGTAGCGGATCCAGGTGACCGCCTGCGCGTGGTCGCCGACTCCCTGCGAGTTCCACTGCTCGATCGCCGGGTCGGCCAGCGCCGCCAGCACCTCGGGCGCGTCCGCGATCCGCCAGGGACGCAGCAGCAGACCGGGCGCGGTCAGTTCGAGATCGTCCACGGCGGGCAGTGTGCCACGCCGACCGGCGGAAACGGGCGCGGGTGGGTGGACCTGCGACAGGTCCACCCACCCACGTCCTCGTCGGTCAGGCCGGGTTCGCCGGCCGCCACATCCGGTAGAAGGGAACGTGGCTGACGTGGATGACGAACGGATCCATGTCGGCGTAGCCGTGGCGGCGGTAGAGGCTCACGTTCTGCGCGTTGGTCGCCTCCAGGTAGGCGGCCACCCCCTCGGCGTCGAGCCGCCGGTGGGTGTGGTTCATCAGCGCGGTGCCGATGCCCTTGCCCCAGTGCTCCGGGAGCACGGCGAGGAACGCCAGGTGCCAGTGCGCCTCGGTGGGGTGGTTGGCGTCGAATACCTCGTCGAGCTGCTGGAACTGGGGCAGGAACTCGCCCGCGGCCGCGGCGAGGAGCTTCTCGTACTCGGGCAGGTCACCCTCGCCGGTGCGGTCGAACCAGACGGCGGCGGCCGTACCGTCGCCGGTCACGTGCACCTGGCCCGCGCCCTCGGCGGCGTAGCGCGCGAGCAGCCCGAAGTAGTCGCCCATCACCCGCAGACGCTGCTGCTCGTCGGGGACCAGGTAGTGGTTGGCGCCCAGGTGGTCGAAGGAGCGGGAGATCAGCTCCCCGATCCGGGTTAGGTCGGCGTCGGAGCCGACCTGGCGGATGTCGGTGCTCATCGGGTTACCTCCAGGGGCTCGCGGCCCGCCTCGTCGGTGGTGGTGTGCGCGGTGCCGGCGGCGACGGCGCTGGCCGGGCCGAGCCCGATCCCGCCGTAGACCTCCGGGCGGGTACGGCGCAGCGTCACACCCCAGCCGAGACCGAGGCAGAAGACCAGCAGGTAGACAGTCGGCACCAGCCAGGCCGGCCCGCTCCACCCGTCCACTCCGTAGAGCACGGGCAGGTTGCTGGTGGTCAGGTAGACCAGCAGCAGCAGGATCGGCATCGCGATGCCGGGGGCGATGCGGCGCCGCCAGAGGGTCTCGCCGTGCGGGTGACGGGTGAAGTAGACGATCACCGAGATGCTGGTGATCGCCACCAGCAGCAGCACACCGAAGCCGCCGCTGGTGCCGCCCCAGAAGAAGAGCTGGACCAGCGGGTCCCACCCGGCGGCCGCGTACACGGTGATCACCAGCAGTCCGAGGGCGGACTGGGCGAGGGAGGCGTTGCGGGGCGCGCCGGCGGCGGTGCGGCCGAAGACGCGCGGCAGGACCCCTTCCCGGCCGAGGGAGAACATGTAGCGCGACACCAGGTTGTGGAAGGCGATCATCGCGGCGAGCAGGCTGGTGAGGAAGAGGGCGTACCCGAGGTCGGTCGACCAGGTCCCGAGCTGCCCGGCGGCCAGGTTGAAGAAGAGGTCCGGGCCTTCTTCACCGGCCCGGACGAAGACGTCGCTGCCGGCGGCGGAGTAGATCACGGTCGCCGCGAAGACGTAGATCGTGCCGACCACGGAGATCGTCGCGTAGGTGGCGACGGAGACGTTGCGGCGGGCGTCGCGGGCCTCTTCGGCGTACGCGGCGGCCTGCTCGAGTCCGGCGAAGGCGGTGAAGCCGATCGCGATCAGCGCGCCGGCGCCCGGTCCCCAGAGGTTGTCAACCGCGAGCGGGCTGAGGGAGAACGCGAAGCCGGGGGTGGTGGCGATGGCGATCGCATAGACCAGCACGGCCACGGTCTCGCCGATGACCAGCACCGCGAGGACCTTCTCGCTGATGCCGATGTCGAAGATGCCCAGTACGCCCACGATCAGCCAGCAGAGCAGGCCGAGCAGCCACCACTGGACCTCGATGCCGAACCAGTGCGAGAACATCGGCGCGCCGATGGCGCCCACACCGCCGTAGGAGGCGACCTGGAAGCAGTTGTAGGTGACCAGCGCTACCAGTGCGACGCCGACCGCGACCGGCCGGCCGAGGCTCTGCGCGGCGTAGGCGTAGAAGGCGCCCGCGTTGGTGATCCGGCGCGCCATCGCCAGGTAGCCGACGGCGAAGATCAGCAGCACCACGCCGACGGTGAGCAGGCCGATGGAGATACCGGGCTGGGCGGTGACCGCCAGCGCGGTCATGACCACGCCGGCGACGACCGTCAGCGGGGCGACCGAGGAGGCGATGGAGAGGCTGATGCCGAGGGCGCCGATGCGGTCCTTGGCCAGGGCGTTCGAGAGCCGGCTCGGGGGCGCGACTGTTTCGGGGGGCATGGTGTGCTCCTGCTAGGGGTGTCGGGGGTTGGCGTGCCGGGCGGCGGCCCGGTTGTCACATTCGGTTCGTCATCACGGCGCTGCCCATCAGGGCCTCGGCGTGGTTGAGCAGTTCGCGCAGGACGTCGTTGAGCTGTGTCAGCTCCTCGTCGAGCCGCCGGCGCTCGGGGGCCTCCAGAGCGAGCACGGTCTCCAGCCCGGTCAGCCGGAACAGCGCGCCGAGCAGGCGGCCCTGGGTGTCGAGGCGTTCGCCGCGTCGCAGGGCGTGTCCGAGGCGTACGCCGGGCATCGCGGCGGTCTGCGGGTCGGCCGGCACGTGGGTGACGATCCGGCGCAGCCCCTGCCGGCGCTTCTGCGGCACCGCAAGCGGCGGGCTCTGGCGGGACAG
>Ga0233385_1001008_pt1 | contig 12354 bp, 10 predicted proteins | sample ElkDunMinimDraft_16_FD_191543 | JGI IMG/M metagenome (GOLD analysis project Ga0233385, IMG submission 191543) | Fecal eukaryotic communites from dung pellets of Tule Elk in California, USA - Elk Dung G36 | ecosystem: Host-associated > Mammals > Digestive system > Large intestine > Fecal | place...
TCAATGACGATCAGACCATCATTCGCGACTTGGCTCGGCAGTTCGCCCGAGAGCGGCTCAAGCCCTTCGCCGCGGACTGGGACCGCGAACATCGCTACCCGGCAGAAGCGATTGCGGAGATGGCCGATCTTGGCTTCTTCGGCATGCTCGTTCCGGAGCAGTGGGGCGGCAGCGATACCGGCTACGTCGCTTACGCCCTGGCGCTCGAGGAAATCGCGGCTGGCGATGGCGCCTGCTCGACCATCATGAGCGTGCATAACTCCGTCGGCTGCGTGCCGATCCTGCAGTTTGGCGATGATGAGCAGAAGCAGCGCTACCTGGCGCCATTGGCCAGCGGCGCTGAGATTGGCGCCTTCGCGCTCACCGAGCCGCAGGCGGGTTCGGACGCCAGCAGCCTGCGCACGCGCGCACGGCGTGACGGCGACGGTTATGTGATCAACGGCGCCAAGCAGTTCATCACCTCGGGGCAGCATGCCAGCACGGCAATCGTCTTCGCGGTGACCGATCCGAACGCCGACAAGCGCGGTATCAGCGCCTTCATCGTCCCCACCGATACGCCGGGTTATCAGGTGGTGCGCGTCGAAGACAAGCTCGGCCAACGCGCATCTGATACTTGCCAGCTGGCGTTTGAAAACATGCGTGTGCACCAATCCCAGCGGCTGGGGGAAGAGGGCGAGGGTTACCGCATCGCCTTGGCGAACCTGGAAGGCGGGCGCATCGGCATCGCCGCGCAGGCGGTCGGCATGGCACGCGCCGCGTTCGAGGCGGCCCGCGACTACGCGCGTGAGCGCGAGACCTTTGGCAAGCCGATCATCGAGCATCAGGCAGTCGCCTTTCGCCTGGCCGACATGGCCACCCAGATCGCCGTGGCCCGGCAGATGGTGTTGCACGCGGCGGCATTACGCGAGGCGGGCCAACCGGCGCTGGCGGAAGCTTCCATGGCCAAGCTGTTTGCTTCAGAGATGGCCGAGAAGGTCTGCTCGGCGGCAATCCAGACGCTCGGTGGCTACGGTTACCTGCGCGATTTTCCGCTGGAGCGTATCTACCGCGACGTACGCGTGTGCCAGATCTACGAGGGCACCAGCGATATTCAGCGCTTGGTAATCGCGCGCAATCTGGGGGAATGATTGGCGCTGATGCAGCTTGCTACAGGCCATAATTGTTCAGCTCCCGAGCAATCAGCAGCCGCTGGATCTCGCTCGTTCCTTCATATATCTGGGTGATCCGTGCGTCGCGGTAATAGCGCTCCACGCAATAGTCTTCCAAGTAGCCATAGCCCCCGTGGATCTGAACCGCCTTGGAACAGACGAATTCGGCCATTTCCGAGGCGAACAGCTTGGCCTGGGATGCCTCGGACAGACACGGCAACTCGGCACTGCGCAGACGTGCGGCATGCAGGATCAGCAGGCGCGCCGCGTTGAGCCGGGTGTGCATGTCGGCCAGCATATTGGCCACGCTCTGGTGCTCGATGATCGGCTTGTCGAACTGAATCCGCTCGCGTGCGTAACCCAAGGCCGCTTCGAAGGCTGCACGGGCGATGCCCAGCGCCTGTGCGGCGATGCCGATGCGGCCACCTTCCAGATTCGACAGCGCAATGGCCAGCCCCTTGCCGCGGGGGCCAAGCAGGTTGGCTTCGGGAATGCGGCAGTCGCGCAAGGTGACGCCGCAGGTATCCGAAGCGCGCAGCCCCATCTTGTGTTCCACGCGATCGACGACGAAGCCGGGGTTGTCGGTGGGTACCAGAAATGCCGACAGGCCTTTCTTGCCCAGCTCCGGGTCGGTGACGGCGAAGACAATGGCGAGCCCGGCGCGCTTGCCGTTGCTGACGAACTGTTTGGCGCCGTTGAGCACCCATTCGCCGTTTTCCAGCACCGCGCGGGTGCGCAGGTTGTGCGCCTCCGAGCCGGCCTGGGGTTCGGTGAGTGCGAAGCAGCCGATGACGCGCCCGGTTGCCAGCTCCGGCAGCCATGCATTCTGCTGTTCGGGCGTGCCGTATTTCAGAATTGGCCCGCATCCGACCGAGCTGTGGATGCTCATCAGCGCGCCGATCGCGCCGTCGCCCGCGGAGATTTCCTCGACCGCCATGGCGTAGGCCACGTAGTCGGTGTAGGTTCCGCCCCATTGTTCCGGCACGATCATCCCGAGCAGGCCAAGCTCGCCCAATTGCGCGACGGTTTTCTCGTCGATCCAGCCGGCCTGTTCCCAGGCCTTGGCGTTCGGGGCGATCTCGCTTCGTGCGAAGTCGCGCGCCATGTCGCGAACCATCCGCTGCTCTTCACTCAGTTCGATGTCATGCATGGCGGCAACCTCTGCTAGAGCTCAAATGGCGGCGAAAAACCCGGCGATGCGTTGCGGCGTCACTTCGCTCAAAGTTGGCGGGTTCCAGCGCGGGTTCTTGTCCTTGTCGACAATCAGCGCACGCACGCCCTCGACGATGTCGCCCTGGTCAAACCACTGGCGATCCAAGTGCAGTTCCATGGCAAAACACTCGGCCAGCGGCAGCTCACGACCGCGACGAAGCATTTCCAGGGTGACGCAGACAGCCAGCGGCGAACGGCTGTCGATGACCTTCAGCGTCTCGGCCGCCCAATCGCGGTACTCGGGACGGGTTTCGCCAGCCAGGGACTCACGGATGGTGGCGACTGAGTCGTGGCTGAAGTGCTCGTCGATAGCCGGCAACAGCGTTTTGAAAGGCGCATCCGGCAGCGCCTGGGTACTCATCGAGGCGACCAGTTCCGACAGGGTTTCGCCGACTGAGCCCTGCCAATCCTGCTGGTCGAGCTGCTGCTGCAACTCGGCGAAACGTTCGTAGGGCACGCAATAGTCGGCAAGCCCGGCAAAGAGCGCGTCGGCCGAACCCACGTGGTTGCCGGTCACGCCCATATAGATGCCCAGGTTGCCCGGCAGACGCGGCAGGAAGTAACTGCCACCCACGTCAGGGAAATAGCCGATGCCGACCTCCGGCATGCCCATGCGCGTGCGCTCGGAAATCACCCGCAGCGCCGCGCCCTGAACCAGGCCCATGCCGCCGCCGAGCACGAAGCCGTTCATCAACGCCAGCAGCGGTTTGCTGTAGGCGTGAATGTACTGGTCGAGCGCGTATTCCTCCTCGAAGAACTCAAGGTGCAGGCTGTCCCCGTTCTGGTAGCTGTCGTAAAGCGAGCGGATGTCGCCGCCAGCGCAAAAGGCCTTCTCGCCAGCGCCCTGTAGCACCACGGCCACGACATCTTGGTCATCAGCCCAGTCCTGCAGCTGCCGATGGAGAATCCGCACCATCGGCAGCGTCACGGCATTAAGCCCGGCAGGACGGTTCAGGGTGAGATAGCCAACACGGTTACGAACTTCGATCAATACCGGTGCTTCGGTTTGGGACATGCTCAATTTTCCTGGCGGTAAAGGTTGATGATTGCGGAGAAATCCAGCTTGCCGTTGCCCTGCATGCTGAAGGCCTGGTAGAGCTGCTGCGCAAGCGCACCGAGGATAACCGGCTGGTGGACTTCCTTGGCGGCTTCGCTGGCAAGCCCCAGGTCCTTGAGCATCAGGTCGGTGCCGAAACCGCCGCTGTAGCCGCGCGATGCCGGGCTGTTTTCCACCACCTCGGGGAAGGGGTTATAGACTTCCGAGCTCCAGCAGCGACCGCTGGATGAATTGATGACACCGGCCAGCACCTTGGGGTCCATCCCCAGCGCAACGCCCAGGGACATGGCTTCGGCTACGCCGATCATCGAGATGCCCAGCAGCATGTTGTTGGCGACCTTGGCCACCTGGCCGTTGCCGCTGCCGCCGCAGTGAACGATGTTCTTGCCCATGGTTGCGAGAATCGGCTGGGCCTGCAGGAAGTCCGCCTCGCTGCCTCCGACCATGAAGGTCAGCGTCCCGGCAGCAGCACCCACGGTGCCGCCAGACACTGGCGCGTCGATCATCGGGTTGCCGTTATTCGCTGCGGCTGCGGCCACTTCCCGCGCGGTCATCGGGTCGATGGTGGATGAGTCGATCAGCAATACGCCACTGCGCACATGGGCGAGCAGCCCGTCGGGTCCCAGATAGACCTCACGCACATGGGCGGCGGCCGGCAACATGGTGATGATCAGATCAACCTCGGCCTTGGCGATGGCGGCGGGAGAGGTGGCCTCCTGCCCGCCGGCCGCCGACATAGTGGCAAGCGCCGTGGCCGAAAGATCAAAGCCATAGAGTTGATGGCCGGCTTTAAGCAGGTTGTGGGCCATGGGCCCGCCCATGTTGCCGAGTCCGATAAAACCTATGTGCATGGCCGTTTCCTTCTTGTTTTCGTTTGGCAATGGCTAACGCCGCGGCACGGCGTTCAGCAGTTACTTGAGATTGATGGTGGTGTTGACCGGGCCGCCGACGTCGTCTTCGTCGAACCAGCGCTGGATGACGGTCTTGGTCTGGGTATAGAACTGCACCACCTGCTTGCCGTAGGGGCCCAGGTCGCCGAGCTTCGAGCCGCGTGAGCCGGTGAAGGAGAACATCGGCACCGGGACCGGAATCGGTACGTTGATGCCCACCTGGCCCACGTCGATTTCTTCCTGGAAGTGCCGGGCCGCCGCGCCGGAGCGGGTGAAGAGGGCGGTGCCGTTGCCGTTGGGGTTGGCGTTGATCAGGGCAATGGCCTCGTCGAGGCTGTCGGCCTGCATGACGCACAGCACCGGGCCGAAGATTTCCTCGCGGTAAATGCTCATCTTGGCGGTGACGCCGGAGAAGATGGTCGGCGCGATGAAGTTGCCGTTGTCGTAGCCAGCAACCTGCGGCTGGCGGCCATCCAGCGCCAGTTCGGCACCTTCGGCAACACCACGCTCGATCAGCGAATGAATGCGTTCCAGCGCCGCACAGGACACCACCGGGCCGACGTCGGTGGCGTCTTCGACGCCGGCGTTGACCTTGAGGGTTTTCGCCTTGGCCACCAGGTCCGGCAGCCAGGCCTGCGCTTCACCGACCAGAATCAGCACCGACAGCGCCATGCAGCGCTGGCCCGCCGCACCGAAGGCCGCGCCCACCAGGTTGTTCAGCGTCTGCTCCTTGACTGCGTCGGGCAGGACGATGCCGTGATTCTTCGCTCCCATCATGCATTGCACGCGCTTGCCGGCCTGGCTGGCGCGGTTGTAGACGTGCGTGCCGACCTTGGTCGAGCCGACGAAGGAGACGGCCTTTATGTCCGGATGGTCGCAGATCATGTTCACTGCATCGGCGCCGCCATGCACGACGTTGAGCACGCCCGGCGGTATGCCGGCCTCCAGCGCCAGTTCGGCCAGACGCATGGTCACCATCGGGTCCTGCTCGGACGGCTTGAGCACGAAGGTATTGCCGGTGGCGATGGCCATCGGGAACATCCACAGCGGAATCATCGCCGGGAAGTTGAAGGGGGTGATGCCGGCGCACACGCCCAGCGGCTGCAGCAGGGTATAGGTGTCTACTCCGCTGGCGACGTTGTTGGCCAGCTCACCGAGCTGCAGGTTGCCAATGCCGGCGGCATGTTCGACCACCTCCAGCCCGCGGAACACATCGCCTTCGGCATCGGGCAGGGTCTTGCCCTGTTCGGCGGTGAGAATCGCCGCCAGCTCCTGCATGTGCTCGCGGATCAGTTGCTGGTACTTGAGGAAGATCCGCGAGCGCACGCCGATGGGTGTCTTGCGCCAGGTCTTGAAGGCTTCCTTGGCACTGGCGACCGCCGCATTCATTTCCGCTTCGGTGGCGAAGGGCACGCGGGCCAGCACCTCCTGCGTCGCGGGGTTGGTAATGTTGCGCCACTCGCTGGTGGTCGATTCGATAAATTCACCGCCAATCAGGAGTTTGACCGTCGGAAGGGTATCGGGCTGGGGCATGAGGAGATCCTGATGATTGTTCTTATGACAGGTAATCAACTCCCTTGAGCCTAGAAGGCAACATTGTCCAGAGCAATGCCGCTTGTTGTTTCAACGGGACGCCTCGAAGCGGCTCATGCTTGCCGGAAGGCTGTGAGCAGCTGGTCGGTGAAGGCTTGCTGCTGCGCTTTCAGGCTGAACAGCCTGGGCGAGAACAACCAGCTATGGGTGATACCCATCAGGCTGGAGTAGACGAAGAGGGCGCGGGCGTAGGGATCGCCCGTTGCGGAGTCGGCAAGCGGGCCGGCGGCCTCCATCAACTGCTGCAGCAGCTGCACGATGTCGCGGGTCAGCTTGCGTTCACGCTTGAGCGTATCGGCGATCTGCTCGGTGAACTCGGTCTTGTTGAGCAGAATCTCGAAGGACTGGCGGTACCAGCGATCCTCCAGCAACAGGCGAAACCATTCGCCGATGAAATGCTCGAACGCGACCAGTGGCTGCTCGGCCAGGGCGCGGGATTGCTCCACCAGCTGTTCGAGGGGTTTCTGGGAGAACTCTATAACTGCTTGATAAAGCTCATCTTTATTTTTGAAATGCCAGTAGATGGGACCACGACTGAAGCCCGCTTCATCGGCAATCATCGCCAGCGTGGTGTGGGAGTAGCCGTTCTTGCTGAACAACGCCAGTGCGGCGGCGATAATCTTCAGGCGGGTCTGTTCGGCGTCTTCTTTGGTGCGGCGCATCGGTAATCCTTGCAGTTACGAGGGTTCCCACTCCATGCGTGGGAACCCCGCGTCATGCCCCTGGCCTGCGACTCAAAGCTTCCCGTCAGCCGCCAGCTGCATGTAGGTGGTATCGAAGCGCAGTTTGACGTTCGCTTCCGAGCCCAGCAACTTGTCGCCTGGCATGGCGATGCCGATGAAATCCACCGAGTCGGCGCCATCGCCCAGCAGGCCGTGATCGAAGGAGAACCGGCGGACGCTGTCCATCGCCTGGTAGGCCTCGTCGCTGGCGATGAAGGCCAGTGAGTCGGCCGGCGTCCAGAACATCTTCATGCCCTTGAGCTGGCTCTCGTATCCGGCCTGGTCGGTGCCGGACGCCTGGCCCAGCGCGGCGCGCGCCTTGGCGCCTTCTTCGGTGTCGCTTTCAAGAATCGCCATCACTTCATACCAGGCACCTACGACGGCTTTGCCAAAGTCGGGGTTGTCCGCCAGTGTCTGGGTATTGACGACGGTCAAGTCCTTGATATGGCCGGGGATTTGGCTCGAATCGAAGGCCTTGTGCGCATCGGGCATGGCGCTGACTTCATCCAGCAGCGGGTTCCAGGTCACGACATTGCGCACGTCTTGGGTGCTGAAGGCCGCGACCAGATCGGCGTCTGAGGTGTTCACCACCTGCACGTCCCGCTCACTCATGCCAACGCTGTCCAGCGCCTGGGCCAGCAGGTAATGGGACACCGACAACTCGACCAGGTGGATGGGCTGGCCCTTGAGACTCTTGAGGTCGTGGGTGCCCTTCATCACCATGCCGTCATTGCCGTTGGAGTAATCCCCGACGATCAGCGCGGTGGTGTCGACACCGCCTGCGGCCGGAATGGACAAGGCGTCCATGCTGGTGGCCACCACGCCATCGAACTGGCCGGCGGTGTACTGGTTGATGGATTCGACGTAGTCGTTGACCTGGGTGATGTTCACCTCGATGCCGTACTTGTCGGCCCACTTCTTCATGATTCCCGACTCGTCGGCGTATTGCCACGGCATCCAGCCGGCGTAGATGGTCCAGGCGATGTCGAACGACTTTTTCTCTTCGGCCTGCGCGAAGGGCGAAAGGCTGGCGACGACCACGGCACCCGCGCAAAGTGCGCGCTTGAAGATGTTGGCTTGCATGGTGAATCTCCTTTTCATCATCAGAAGAACTTCAGGTAGCGCTGGATTTCCCAGTCGGAAACATGGGTGTGGTAGGCGTTCCACTCGTCGCGTTTGAAGTCGACGAAGGCCTGGTACATGGCGTCGCCGAAGACCTGGCGTGACAGCGGATCGGCCTCGAAGGCGTCGATCGCTTCGGACAGGGTGCGGGGCAGGGTTTCGATGCCCATGGCAGCAACGTCCTTTTCGCTGTAGTCGTACATGTTTTCGCGATGCGGTTGGCCCGGATCGAGCTTGTCGCGAATGCCCTCAAGCCCGGCGGCGAGGATCATCGCGGCGCCCAGATAGGGATTGCAGCCGATGTCTGCCGCGCGACATTCCACCCGCGCGCCCTGGGAAGGGATGCGCAGCATGTTGGTGCGGTTGTTGTTGCCGTAGCAGACGAATACCGGCGCCCAGGTGGAGCCGGACATGGCGCCTTTTCGAATCAGGCGCTTGTAGCTGTTGACGGTGGGCGCAATCACCGCGCAGATGGCCTTGGCATGCTTCAGCACGCCAGCGATGAAGTGATAGGCGAGGGGCGTGACGCCGCAGCCGTGAGGGTCTTCGCCGTCGACCTCGAACAGATTCTTGCCCGTCGCCAGGTCCGCCAGGGACATGTTGTAGTGCGCGCCGCTGCCGGTGCGTTGCGCCGATGGCTTGGGCATAAAGGTGGCGAATGCGCCGTGCTTGCGGGCGATCTCGTTGGCCATCATGCGGAAGAACACGAAGCGGTCGGCCATGGTCAGCGCGTCGGCGTACTTGAAGTCGGTTTCGAACTGGCCGTTGGCGTCCTCGTGGTCGAAGGAGTAGACGCCCCAGCCCATCTCGTTCATCGCTTCGACCAGCTCGTCGATCACCGGCAGGTTGTCCATCAGCAAACGCGGGTCGTAGCAGGGCTTGGCCGCGGTGTCGCGGTCGCTGAGCGGGGCGAAGCCGCCGTCTGGGGTGTCCTTGTAGAGGAAGAATTCGGTTTCGATGCCAAGGTTGAAGCTGTAACCCATTTGGGCAGCGGCTTCGGTCTGACGCTTGAGGATGCCGCGCGAGCAGGCGTCGAAGGGCTTGCCGTCCAGATAGAGGTCGCTGGCGAACCAGGCCAGGCTGCGATTCCAGCTGCACTGGGTGGCGCTGGCCGGGTCGGGCATGGCGGCCACTTCGTTGTCGCTGATCTGTTGTGGCACGCCATCCAGTGCCGCGCCTGTGTACAGCTCCGAGCCCCGAAGCATTTGCCCCAGATGCGCCAAGGGCACGAACTTGCCCTTGATCACGCCATGCAGGTCCACGTAGCTGGCCATGGCATATTTCACGCCCTTGTCCTGAAGGCGTTGTTTGAGTTCATCGATCTGGGGGAGCGGGAAGGTCGTCATCGTAGGAAATCCCTTGCTGAATTCGGGCCAGCGTCATGCGCAGTGGCACGAATCCTTCATCCAATATACATGCCAGCGTGTATAGGCCTGATGCAGGAGCCCCTGCCGAGGCGCATGCAAAAGGCGCAAGGGAGTACAGCAAATGACTGAAATAACGAAGGAAAAAGAATTCGCTGAGCTGGGCGACCTGCTACTTGATAGCGGTCAGGTACTGCGCGATGCGCGCCTTTGTTATCAGCTGGTAGGTACACCAAACGCCGAACGGGACAATCTGGTGCTCGTTCCGAGCTATTACGGCGGCTCACACTGGGGCAACTTGCCCTTGCTTGGTGCGGGCAGTCCCTTGGCCGACGGCGAACATTGCGTGGTGCTGACCAATCTGTTCGGTGCCGGCTGGTCAAGCTCGCCCAGCAACGCCTCGCCTGGGCAGCGCGCCGCCGACTTTCCACGGATCAGCCTGGCCGACAATGTGCGTGCCCAGGCCAGGCTGCTCGACCAGCTGTTCGGTGAGCAATGGCAACTGCGGCTGGTGACGGGCTGGTCCATGGGCGGCATGCAGGCGCTGCACTGGGCCTTGCTGTTCCCGGAGAAGGTGCAGCGCATCCTGCCGTTCTGCTGTACCGCAAAGTGTTGGCCACACAACCTGGTGTTTCTCGAAGGCGTGAAAGCGGCGCTATGCGCTGATTCGGCCTGGCAGCAAGGGCGCTACGGCGCTCCGCCCGAGCGGGGCTTGCGTGCGTTCGGGCGTGCCTACGCCGGCTGGGCTTATTCCCAGGCCTTCTTTCGCCGCGAACAGTGGCGCGCACTGGGCTTTTCCAGCCTCGAGGGGTTACTTGTCTATTGGGAGGAGGACCATCTTCAGCAGGACGCCAACGACCTGCTATGCGTGCTCGATACCTGGCAGTCGGCCGATCCAGCGAAGCTCCCTGGCTTCGACAGCCTGGAAGCGGCACTGTCGAGCCTGGTCGCCCGCGCGATCATCATGCCCAGCAGCAGCGATCTCTATTTCACCGTCGATGATGCCCGTCACGAGGCGGCGCTGATGGCCAATGCCGAACTACGGGTGCTGGCGTCGGATTGGGGCCATTGTGCCGGAGGGCCAGGACGCAGTGAGTCGGCCATGGCGCAGGTATTCGAGGCCATGGCCGATCTGTTGGGCGATGCCGTATAGCGGAGACAACCGGTCACGGCCGTGCTTCAGCGCGGCAATGACTATTGTCAGAAAGGGTCCCGCCAGAAGGCTTGGGGGGAGCAGTCAACCGGCTATCGCAGTGAGCTTGGCAAGTTGGTCCAGATCCGTCTGCATGCCCGAGGTTTCGCGAATTCGCCCAAGAATCTCGCGTTTCAGTGCGGTGAATTCCGGCGCGAGCTTCATGTCCTGGTCACGCTGTGCTGGCAGTGGCACCTCATAGATCGAATCGATACGCCCAGGCCGCGGCGCCATCAGCACCACGCGATTGCCGAGGTAGATAGCTTCTTCGACGTCATGGGTGACGAATAGAATCGTGGTCTTCTCCAGCTTGTGCACGTGGCGGATCAAGTCGTGCATCACTTCACGGGTCTGGGCGTCCAATGCGCCGAAGGGCTCATCCATCAGCAAGGTCGCGGGCTTGGGCATCAGCGCGCGAGCGATCGCCACGCGTTGCTGCATGCCACCGGAGAGTTGGCTCGGGTAGGCGTCGGCAAACTGGCCGAGGCCCATCAATGACAACAGCGCATCGGCGCGACCGCTGGCGGTTTCCACATCGCCATCGCCGCGCACGGTGTCAGAAATAACTTTAAGTTGACGGCAGAACTTTATGTTTTTCATCACATTCAGCCACGGATAAAGGCTGTAGTGCTGGAATACCATGGCGCGGTCCACGCCCGGCCCGTCGATGGTTTTGCCGTCCAGCAGGATCTCGCCGCGGCTCAGGGTTTCCAGCCCGGCAATGATGCGCAGCAGCGTCGACTTGCCGCAGCCCGAGGCGCCGACAAAGGTGATGAATTCGTTGGGGCGGACATCCAGGCTGACGGAGCGTAGCGCCTCGACTTCTCGCCTGTCGCTGACGAAGGTCTTGCCGACTTGCTGAATGCGGATCTTGGCGTCGGTCATGCTTGTTGTCTCCACGGAAACGCGCGGCGTGAAAGCCAGCGGAAGGCCTGGTCGGTGAGAAGCCCGATCAGGCCGATCAGCAGGATGCCGGCGAAGATCTTGTCGGTGTGCATGTAGCGTTGCGCCTTGAGAATGGCGTAGCCAAGGCCGGAATTGGCGGCGACCAGTTCAGCCACCACCAGATAGGTCCAGGCCCAACCGCAGGTGATACGCAGGGTGTCGAGGATCGCCGGGCGCGCCGAAGGCAGGATCACCAGCTTGACGATTTCGCTGCGGCTGGCACCCATCGTCTGCGCCGCCTCGATCTGCGTCATGGGCACGCGGCGCACGTCTTCTGCCACCATCAGCACCATCTGAAAGAAGGTGCCGATGAAAATGATCAGCACCTTGGAGCCTTCATCAATGCCGACCCAAAGCATCACCAGCGGAATGAAGGCCACCGCGGGCATGTAGCGAATGAAGTCGGTCAGTGGTTCGAGAAACGCCTGTACCGGACGATAGGTGCCGATGTAGAGCCCGAGCGGCAACGCCAGTAGGGCAGAGGCGCCAAAGCCGGTCATCACGCGCCATACGCTGATGCCGATGTCGGTCAGCAACCCTTCGCTGGTCCACCAGCGCCCAAGCCGTTCCAGCACGGCACCCGGACCGGGCATGAACAACGGATCGGCGAGCCCCAGCGCGGTATACGCCCACCAGAGAATAAAGGGCGAAACCAGGCCGGCTCCGGCCAGCATCCATACCGTGGTCCTTGGTAACTCGCCACGGATGGTCCACCAGCGCGCTCGGCGCTGGTACACCGCAGGCGCTTCAGACTCGATCGAAGTGGCTGCTGTTGCGGTTGAAGCAATGGACAGTTGCGCCGTCATGCGAATACCTCCTGCGCCATAGCGGCTATAGGGTTTTCCACGCTGACCCAGCCGCGGGAGGGTGGAACGCCGCCGATGCTTGGCAGCCCTTCGGAAATGACGATTGGCTGGCGGAAGTTCCAGTACTTGGGCAACAGGCTGTCGCCGGCCCGCCCAGGCAGCGTCGAATGGCTGATCATCCAGGGCGTGGCACCGTTGCGTTGCCGGCCGAAGGAGATTTCACAGGCGAGCAGGTTCGCGCGCTGCGTTGGTGGCGCGCACTTGAGCTGATCACGCAGGTGACCGCCCTCACTATTGAGCGGC
>Ga0233385_1001009_pt1 | contig 12340 bp, 8 predicted proteins | sample ElkDunMinimDraft_16_FD_191543 | JGI IMG/M metagenome (GOLD analysis project Ga0233385, IMG submission 191543) | Fecal eukaryotic communites from dung pellets of Tule Elk in California, USA - Elk Dung G36 | ecosystem: Host-associated > Mammals > Digestive system > Large intestine > Fecal | place...
GCGCGAGACCTTCAGTTGCTCCAGGCCCTTGGCGTCGATGTAGAAGAGCTCGGTGATGAGCGGGAACTGCTGCAGCATGCGGCTGAAATCGGCGCGCTGCTGCTCGATGCCGGCGTTCTTCCAGGCTGGCCGCACGGTCCAGGCAAGCTGGCCCTGAAGTTCGGACAGCACGCTTTCGATGCGGCTGGCAAGCAGCTCCGCCCTCTGCTGCTGCGTGGCGAGGGCGTTGCGTTCGGCCCCGTCGTACGCCCGCCACAGGCCAGCCGCGCCGCCGAGCGCCAGCAGCAGGAGCGCCAGCAGCACCGTCACGGTCGCAAATCTCACCGACAGCGGAATCCTCAGCCGGCGCCCGGGCTTTTCAGCCTGGGCCGTCGACCCGCTCGCGGCCATCACCACGGCTCAGCCCTGCCGCGAATGCGGACCGATCCCTGACATTGCACCCCCCCGGAATTGCACGATCTTGACCCTGGCCGCCATCTGCATACGTCGTTGTCGGCTGAGAGACCGGCAACCTAAGCATCTTTGGAAACCTTGTCTATGAAAGCCGGCCGGAACCCCCAGTTTTCCTCAGCAAAACAGACGATTTTTCCGGGCTTTTACTTGTGCGGCAGTGCAGCTGGAGTTTACCCGGCCGCAATAGTGCAGGCCGGGTGTGCGCGACTGCGTTCAGCCGCCGTGCGCGGAGTGGTCCGCCTCGCCGCCGGCCTTCTCGACGGCGAACTCGACCTTCACCGTCCCGGCCTTCTCGAAGGTCAGCGTTCCCGGGAACTTCACCCCTTCGACGGCCGGCGCCTTCAGTTGCTTGAACATCAGGTGATAGGAGCCGGGCTCCAGCTTCACCTCGCCACCGGCCGGGATCTCCAGCCCGCCGGCCAGCGGCCGCATGGTCATCACGCCGTCCTTGACCGACATCTCGTGGATTTCGCCGGTGCCGGCGATGTCGGCGCTCACCCCGACCAGCCGGTCCGGCGTCGATCCGTTGTTCTTGATGGTCAGGTAGCCGGCCGCGACCTTGGCGCCGGGCAGGGTGGCGCGCGACCAGGGATGGCCGATCTCGAGTTCGCCGATCTTGAAGCCGTGCGCCATGGCTGTCGGCGCGAGCGACAAAGCGAGGGCGAGGGCAGACGCGCGCAGGGCGGCCTTGTGGAAGGAAATGGACATCAAATTGCTCCGAAATGCGTTCGCGCCGCATGCCGCGGTCGGCGAACATTGCCGATGACAAGCGCTCCAGCGAGGAGCGATGGATCAGGCAGCAGGCGGAGCGCGTGGATTGGCGGGCGTGCGCCGGTCGTGACGGGCGGCGATCCGCGCCGGCGGACAGGTGACGGCCTCCGCCGCGAGGGGAAGGGCCTGCCATTGGAAAGCGGCCGGCAGGCCGGCGGCGCCCTGGAACGCCGCACCGCAGGAGGCCATGCAGCAATCGGGCATGTGGCTGCCGCCATGGCCCTGGCCGGGCGGACTATGGCCGGTGCTGCCCTCGGCGCAGATGAAATTGCCGAAGATGTCGCGCTGGACCGGCTCGGCGGCGACTGCAAGCGCCGACTGCAGGACAAGCACCAGCGCCGCGACGAAAGCCGCGAGGCGCGTCATGCCGATCCTGCCTTCTGCCCGCATGGACTGTCCCGAATTTCGCAAAACCTAACACGCGACTCTTGCTCGGCAAACAGCAGGCTTCTGCGGCAAGATGCCGGCTCTTGGACGCCATCTCTTGGACACCACCTTTGCACCGGCTCTGTCTGCTTCGATTCCGAGGCCTGGATTCCCGACACTCTCCGCTCGCTTCGCTCGCTCACGAGGTCGGGAATGACGAACGATTCTTATGCCGTCTGCTAACGACTCTTATGCCTAAGGCCAATCTCCAGTTTTGCGATTGGCGTCGGGGCAGAAAGCGACCAATCGCCAGCGTTGGCGATTGGCGAAAGCATCGAGGAAACGGCCGACCGCCAGCGTTGGCGGCTGGCGAAGGCATAGAGGAAACGGATAATCGCCAGCGTTGGCGATCGGCGGAGGCATAGAAGAAATCCGTCATTCCCGACCTCGTGAGCGAGCGAAGCGAGCGGAGAGTGTCGGGAATCCAGGCCTCGGAATCGAATGACGCCAGAGACATTGGTGATAAGCTGCGACTGACCAGGCGATAACAGACCCAGCACCGCGGAGTCGCACCAAACTCCATGCGTCCGGTCACAGGGCGGGCAGTTTTCAGATGTCCTCGATGACCAAACAACCCTACCCACCTCACCCCACCGGGATAACGTCCACCGCCTGCTCGCCGGTGTGGCTGCCGGTGGTCCTCAGCACGCCGACGATGGGGGCGACGTCGGAGTAGTCGCGACCGTAGCCGACGGTGATGTGGTCGTTGGAGGCGCGCATGTCGTTGGTGGGGTCGAATTCCTGCCAGCCGGCCTCGCGTCCGCACCATACCCGGACCCAGGCATGCATGGCGTCGGCGCCCTCCAGACGCTCCTTGCCGGGCGGCGGGATGGTGCGCAGGAAGCCGCTGACATAGCCCGCCGGGATGCCGAGCCCGCGCAGGCCGGCGATCATCACATGCGAAAAATCCTGGCAGACCCCGCGCTTGAGCTTGAAGGCGTCGGCGGCCTTGGTCGCCACCGTGGTCGCTTCGCCGTCATAGGTGAAGTCGTTGTAGACGCGGTGGCAAAAATCATCGGCGATGCCGGTCACCGAGGAGGTCTTCGACAGGCTCTCGCGCGCATAGGCGGTGATCGCTGGATCGAGGCCGACGTAATCGCTGGCGGCGAGGAAATGATGCGGCGCCTCCGGCGCCAGCGAACGCACCGAGGCGATCTCCCCGCCGAGATTGGCAAGCGTCGGCGACACGTCGAGGCCGGGCTCCGGCCGCGCCACCGAGACGCGCGCGCTCATGCGGATGTCGAGCGCGTCATAGGCGCCTCGGAACGCCACCGAGGTCATCGCATTGCCGAAGAAGTCGAGGAAGTCGGTGCGCTCGGATGGTTTCGGGGAAAAGGAAAGCGACGAGGCGACGACGCGCTGCACGCCGGCGACCGTCTGCGGCGCGACATGCACATGGTGCCGGCTGCCGCCCGCGGCGGCCTCGTAGTCGTAGTGGAGGTGGAGCTTGATGTCGTAAAGCATTGTTATGAATGCCTGCTTGGGCAGGTCGGCGCTCTACGGTGAAGGATCACTGGTGTATCCACGAAATCGTCACCCAAAATACGCTTTTGCCAGCCTGCTGTAGAGCCCGGCCATGTCGTCGGCCAGCGTTTCGAGCGCGGCGGGCGATAGGTCGTGCGGCTCCTTGGTGGCGAGCCCGGTGTGTATCCGCAGCATGTCCTTGGCCGCCGGCGACAGGTGCCCGCGGTCGCCGGACTCCGGCAGGTGCGCGATCTCGTGCTTCAGGCGATCGAGCTGGAACAGCACCGAGCGCGGGTTGAGCGGATCGAGCGCCAGGAGGTCGATCAGGCTGAGCCGGCCGGCGTGCGCATATTGCCGCCGGTGGGTCATCACGCTGTCGCCGATCTCCAGCATCATGTCGAGCGCGCCGTCCGGCGCGTCCTGGCGCGTCAGCCAGGCGAGCGAGCGGGCGATCTGGATCGCGCGTTCCAAGCGCCTGCCGATCTCGAGGAAGCGCCAGCCGGTGAATCGGTACATGTTCTCGCCGAGCAGGCCGGAGAAGCCGGCGAGCTTGCGCAGGATGACCGTCATCGCGCGCGTCGCGTCGTCGCCCGGCGCCACGTCGCTGGCGAAGCGGTGCACGGTCTTCTGCAGGTCGCGCAGCGCCATCCAGCCATCGGGCGAGAAGCGGTCGCGGATCTGGCCGGCGCTGTAGACGGCGTGGTCGATCGAACCGATCAGCGCGGCCGGAACGGCGTCGTCGGCATCGATGCCCAGCGGCTCAAGGTACTTCCTGACATCGACGAGCAGCGGCATGTCCGGGTCGGAGGCCTCGGCCAGCCTGACGTCGTAGGCGCGCAGGATGCGCGCCGTGTCCTCGGAGCGCTCGATGTAGCGCCCCAGCCAGACGAGGTTCTCCGCCGCGCGCGAGGGCAGCGTGCCGGGCAGGCTGCGCTTGAAGCCGTCCTGCTCGTCGGGCAGCAGCGTCTCCTGCTTTACCGGCCGCGCACTGACGACCCAGACGTCGGCCGCCTGGCCGCCGCGCTGCATGGCGATCGCGGTGGTGTCGAGGGAGGAGCCGATGCGCGCGAAGCCGCCCGGCATCACGGTCCAGCCTTCCGGCGTGCGGGCGAGATAGACACGCAGGCTGGCCGGCCTTGGCTCCAGCCCGCCGCCGACGAAGACCGGCGCGGTCGACAGCGTCGCCGCCTCCTGGCCGACGAAGCCGGCGCCGTCCGCCTCGATCGCTGCGACGATTTTCGCGCGCGCCTCATCCTGCAGGCTCTTGCCGAGCGCGGTCTGCTCGTCGTCCTCGAAGGGCAGGCGGGTGGACAGGGCCGGCCCGATCATCATGCGGTCGAGGTTTTCCAGCACATGCCGACGGTCGGACGCGCGTCCGCACCACCAAGTCGCGATCGAGGGCAGGGCGAGCGGCTTGCCGGCCAGCGCCCTGGCGATGCCGGGCAGGAAGGCCATCAGCGCCCGCGTCTCCAATATGCCGGAACCCAGCGCATTCACCGCCGTCACCGAGCCGGCGCGGATCGCTTCGGCGAGGCCCGGCGTGCCGATGCGCGAATCCGGCCTCAGTTCGAGCGGATCGGCGAAGGCGGCGTCCAGCCTGCGCCACAACACGCTGACGGGCCTCAGCCCCGACACGGTGCGCACCATCAGCCGGCCGTTGGTCACCGTCAGGTCCTCGCCCTCCAGCAGCATGATGCCGAGATAGCGGGCGATGTAGGCGTGCTCGTAATAGGTCTCGTTGAGTGGGCCGGGGGTGAGGATGGCGGCACGTCCCGCCGGCTCGCCGGCCATGCCGGTCAACGCGTCCCGGAAGCGACGGAAGAAGCCTGCCAGCCGCTCCACATGCATCTCGCCGTAGATGTCCGACAGCGCGCGCGTCGTCGCGACGCGGTTCTCCAGCGCGAAGCCGGCGCCCGAGGCCGCCTGCATGCGGTCGCCCAGCACCCACCAGCGGCCATCGGGTCCCCGCCCGAGGTCGAAGGCGCAGAAATGCAGGAAGTGCCCGCCAGCCGGCTTGACGCCGACGAAGGGCCGCAGGAACTCCGGGCTCGACGCGATAAGGCCGGGCGGCAGTAGCCCCTCGGCCACCAGCCTGTTCTCGCCATAGATGTCGGCGCAGATCGCCTCGAAGAGGTCGGCGCGCTCGGTCAGCCCGGCGCTGATATCGGCCCATTCCATCTCGTCGACCAGCAGCGGCACATGCGCCAGCGGCCATTCGCGCTCGTTCGCCCCGTCGCGGTCATAGACGCGGTAATAGACGCCGGCGTCGCGCAGATACTGGTCGGCGCGGGCGAAGCGCTCCTTGAGTTCATCCGCGCCGAGCCCTTCCAGCGCTGCGATGAAATCCTTCCACACCGGCCGAGGATTGCCCGCCGCATCCACCATCTCGTCGATGACGCCCTCGATGGGGCGGTAGGAAGAGAGGAGGTGGCTGGTCGAGGATTTTCGGCGGGCGGCTTTCATGGCGCGAAACGTCCGAGCGAGCATGCCGCGATGCCTTCACGCGAAGCTGGCGTGATACCCCCACCCCTAACCCCTCCCCACAAGGGGGAGGGGGATACGGTCAGCGCCTTGCGAGGCGAAATCGCCGCCGATTTTGGTGGGACACAGCCGCAGCCTGGTCCCCCTCCCCCTTGTGGGGAGGGGTTAGGGGTGGGGGTAAGTCTCGCGCGAACCTGTTGCAATGAATCCCAATCTCTCCCCCAGGGGGGGAGATGCCCGGCAGGGCAGAGGGGGATGCTTCGAGCGCCAACCATCACACCCCCGCCGGCCGTCGCAAATCAAGCGTCATCGGAAAATCCCCAAACCCTTGCTCGGCCCGCAACTCATACCCGCCCGGCGTGTAGCCTTCCGCCTGGAACCGCGCCAACCTTCGCGCCTCGGCCTCGTTGGCGTTGACGGGGAAGGTCTCGTAGCTGCGCCCGCCCGGATGCGCCACGTGGTAGACGCAGCCGCCGACCGCGCGGCCCGACCAGCGGTCGTATATGTCGAAGACAAGCGGCGTGTTGACCGGCAGCGCCGGATGCAGGCCGGACGCCGGCTGCCAGGCTTTGTAGCGCACGCCGGCCACCGCGATCTCGCGATTGTCCGTCGGTTTCAGCGGCACCGGCCGGCCGTTGCAGGCGATCGCGTGGCGTTCCGGGTTCAGCCCCTCGGTCTTCACCTGCAGCCGCTCGACGGAGGAATCCACGAAACGCACCGTGCCGCCGATCGCGCCCTGCTCGCCCATCACGTGCCACGGCTCCAGCGCCTGCCTGAGCTCCAGCTTGATGCCTTGCGTCGCCACCTCGCCGCAGAAGGGGAAGCGGAATTCGAGCTGCGCGTCGAACCATTCCGGCCGGAACGGGAAGCCGTTGCCGCTCAAATCCTCCAGCACGTCCATGAAGTCCGCCCAGACATAATGCGGCAGCATGAAGCGGTCGTGCAGCGCCGTGCCCCAGCGCACGAAACGGCCGTCCAGCGGGCTCTTCCACAGACGCGCGATGATGGCGCGCACCAGCAATTGCTGCGCCAGGCTCATGCGGGCATTCGGCGGCATCTCGAAGCCGCGGAACTCGACCAGCCCCAGCCGCCCCGTCGGACCGTCGGGCGAGAACAGCTTGTCGATGCATATCTCGGAGCGGTGCGTGTTGCCGGTGACGTCGGTCAAGAGGTTGCGGAACAGCCGGTCGACCAGCCAGGGGAGCGGCGGCTGGCCCTGGTCCGGCAGCGGCACCTGGGAAAGCGCGATCTCCAGCTCGTAGAGGGAGTCGTGCCTCGCCTCGTCGATGCGCGGCGCCTGGCTGGTCGGACCGATGAACAGGCCGGAGAACATGTAGGACAGCGAGGGATGGCGCTGCCAGTAGAGCACCAGGCTCTTCAACAGGTCGGGACGGCGCAGGAAGGGGCTGTCGTTGGGCGTTGCGCCGCCGACCACGACATGGTTGCCGCCGCCGGTGCCGGTGTGGCGACCGTCGATCATGAACTTGTCGGCGCCGAGGCGGCTTTGGCGCGCTTCCTCGTAGATCGCCTCGGTCGTCGCCACGCAGTCCCGCCAACTCGACGCCGGATGGATGTTCACCTCGATGACGCCGGGATCGGGCGCCACCCGGATGACGTTGAGGCGCGGGTCCTGCGGCGGCGCGTAGCCCTCGATATGGACCGGCAGGCCGGTCTTCCTCGCGGCGTTCTCGGCTGCCGCGACCAGCTCCAGATAGTCCTCCAGCGCCTCGACCGGCGGCATGAAGACGCAGAGCCGGCCGTCGCGCGGCTCGACCGAGAGCGCCGTGCGCACCGCGCCGCCGATCTCGCCAAGCTCCTGCTCGACGCGCTCCTGGCCGCCCGTCGCGGCGGTGAAGGACGCCGTCGCCTGCCGGTGCGCCATTTCGTCGGCGCCTTCGGTCGAGTGCGGCAGGATCGCATCGCGCGGCGGCAGCGCACCGCGCGGCACCGAGGGATCGACGGGCACGATATAGGGGAACCGCGCCGGCGGCACGTAGGGCAGGGTGCCGAGCGGCAGGCGGTAGCCGACCGGCGAGTCGCCCGGCACCAGGAACAGCCGGCCGCGCCTGGTCTTCCACTTCTCCGAGCGCCAGCGCGGGCCTGAAACCGCCGCTTGGCTCTGCCAGCGCTGCACCGGCAGCACGTAGCCCGAAGGCTTCGTCAACCCGCGCTCGAAGACGCGCGCCATGCGGCTGCGCTCCTCCGGGTCGTCGAGCTTCGAATTCGACGGATCGACATTGTCCGGCAGCCGGCCTTCCTTGAGCAGCCATTCGCCCGGGTCCTCATAGGCCTCGGCCACCATCTCCGTCTCGATCCCGAGTTCGTCGGCGACGGTGATGAGCAGCCGGCCGGCGTCCTCCGCCGTCACCTTGCGGTCCGAGTTCTCCCGCGCGATCAGCCCGGGGTCGGACCACACCGGCTCGCCGTCGGTGCGCCAGTAGAGCGAGAAGGTCCAGCGCGGCAGGCTCTCGCCTGGATACCACTTGCCCTGGCCGTAGTGGAGAAAGCCGTTCGGCGCGAAGCGCTCGCGCAGCCGGCGGATCAGCGCGTCGGCCTTCTCGCGCTTGGTCGGGCCGACGGCCGCCGTGTTCCACTCCTCGCTCTCGAAATCGTCGATCGACACGAAAGTCGGCTCGCCGCCCATGGTGAGGCGCACGTCCTCTGCCTTCAGCACCGTGTCGACCTCTTCGCCCAGCCGGTCCAGCGCCTGCCAGCTTTCGTCCGAGAACGGCTTCGTGATGCGCGGATGCTCGGCGACGCGATCCACCCGCATGTCGAAGGCGAAGTCGATTTTTGTGTCCGGCGAGCCGGAGAAGCCGCCGGAAATCGGCGCGGCGTTGCGGTAGTGCGGAGTGGCCGCCAGCGGCACATGGCTTTCGCCCGTCAGCAGCCCCGACGTCGGGTCCAGCCCGATCCAGCCGGCGCCGGGAATATAGACCTCGCACCAGGCGTGCAGATCGGTGAAATCGACCGAAGTGCCTGGCGGCCCGTCGAGCGCCACGAGGTCGGGCTTCAACTGGATCAGGTAGCCCGAGACGAAGCGCGCGGCGAAACCGAGATGCCTCAGCGTCTGGACCAGCAGCCAGCTCGAATCCCGGCACGAGCCCCTGGCGAGCGAAAGCGTCTCGTCCGGCGTCTGCACGCCGGTCTCCATGCGCACGATGTAGCCGATCTCGCGCTGGATGCGGGCGTTGAGGTCGACCAGGAAGTTGACCGTGTTCTTCGGCGTCCGGTCGATCGACGCCAGGAAGGCGTTGAGCCCGGGCTCCGCCGGCTCCGGCTCGCGGTAGATATTCAGGTCGTCGCGCAGCTCCTCCGGATAGTCGAACGGCCAGTTCTCCGCACTCTCCTCGACGAAGAAGTCGAAGGGATTGTAGACCGTCATGTCGGCGATGAGGTCGACCTCGACCTTCAACTCCGTCACCGGCTCGGGAAAGACGAAGCGCGCCAGGAAATTGCCGTAGGGGTCCTGCTGCAGGTTGACGAAGTGGTTCGCCGGCTCGACCCTCAGCGAGTGGCTGAGCACCTTGGTGCGCGAATGCGGCGCCGGCTGCAGGCGGATCACCTGCGGGCCGAGCATCACCGGCCGGTCATATCTGTAATGCGTCAGGTGATGGACGGCGGCGAGGATGGCCATCACGGCTCCCGGATCGTTGGCTGCCCGCAGTTTTCACGAGTTTTAGGCAATCGCCAAGCTCATATTGCAGCGCGGGATGAATTGACAACTGCAGGCGCCTTGGCGTGGCGAGCGAGTTGTCGACGCTGGCGCTGCCCCTCGTCGCCCTGCCGGGCACTTCTCCCCGTGAGAACGGGGAGAGGGTAGGGGTGAGGGGCATTCGGAGGGAAGTTACCCCGCCTGCGGGGCGAACCGCGCCACCAGCGAATGCGTCTCGCCGGCATAGGTCAGCCGGACATCCGTCACCGGCTGGTCGCCGCTCCAGGTGCGGCGCTGCACGACGAGGCAGGGGCTGTGGCGCGCAACGCCGAGCATCTTGGCCGTGTGCTCGTCGGCCGCCACGGCGCGGATCGTGTGCTCGGCGGCGTTCCACGGCACGCGCGACAGCAGCCAGGGGCCGGGCGCCATCGCCTCGAAACTCTCGCCCGTCGCCTCCGGCACGGCCGTCAGGCTGATCGCGCGCTCCTCCAGGCAGAAGGGCGCGGCCCCGGCAAAGTGCCGGCAGACGATCTCCACCAGCGCCGTTCCCGCCGTGAAGCCGGCATCGGGTTCCCCGGCCTGGCGTTCCCGGCGCGACACCAGCTCATAGCGATAGGTGAGGTCCAGCGCCTCGACCTCGGTGCGGATGTCGTGGATCTCCAGCACAGCCGCCTGGCTCCGCGGCCTTTTCACGAAGCTGCCGGAGCGCCGTCGCCGCTCGATCAGGCCGGTGCGCGCAAGCTCCGACATCGCCTTGTTCACGGTCATGCGCGAGCACCGGTACTGCTCGGAGAGCTCGTGCTCGAAGGGGATGCGGTGGCCGGGCGGCAATTCGCCCGACAGGATGCGGCCGCGAATGTCCGAAAGGATGCGCTGGTATAGCGCGCCTGAGCCGTCCGACCCTGTCGTTCTCGCGTCCATGAGCCCTCTGCCTCAGCCGGCCATCAACTCCATCATGACGTTCCGGAACCGCTTGGCAATGGTGTCCCGACGTACATGTCGGCCGCTTTCGACGCGCTTCTCGCCGCGCACCCAGACACCCTCGACCTTCGCGCCGTTGGCGAAGATCCACGCGTCGAGAATGGCGTCGTCCGTCTTGCCGGCCAGCGACGGATGCGACGGGTCGAGCGACACGAAATCGGCAGCCGCGCCTGCCGTCAGTCCGCCTTCGCCCGCACCGAGCGCCGCCCCGCCGCCCGTCACGGCCGCGTCGAACAGCGCGCGCCCGTTCGATTGCCCGGGGCTGGCGAGCACGTTGCGCGCCCGGCGGGCGAGGCGCTGCGAATATTCGAGCTGGCGCAGCTCGTCCGCCAGTCCGATCAGCACGTTGGAATCCGAACCTATGCCGTAGCGTCCGCCTTTGCGGGTGAACCGCCGCCCGGGAAACGTGCCGTCGCCGAGATTGGCCTCGGTGATCGGGCAGAGCCCGGCAATCGCTCCCGACTTCGCCATGGCCGTGGTCTCGGCCTCGGTCATGTGCGTGGCATGGACCAGGCACCAGTGCGCATCTATCCCGGCGTGGGCGAGCAGCCATTCGACCGGCCGCGCACCCGACCACTTCACGCAGTCCTCGACCTCGCGCATCTGCTCGGCCGCGTGGATGTGGATCGGGCCTTCAGGCGCCATCGCCGTCACCGCCGCCAGTTCCTTCGGAGTCACCGCCCGCAGGCTGTGCGGCGCCACACCCACCACAGCCTCAGGGAGCGCTTCAACCGCCTTCCGGCTCGATTCAAGCAGTTTGGCGAAAGCGTTGACATCGTTGATGAAACGGCGCTGCCCTGCGGTCGGCTTCTGGCCGCCGAAACCGGAATGCGCATAAAACACAGGCAGCAGCGTCAGCCCAATCCCGGTCTCCGTCGCCGCGGCCGCGATCCGCGCCGCCATCTCGGCGATATCCGCATAGGGCCGCCCGTCTATGTCGTGGTGCAGATAGTGGAACTCGCCGACGCGGGTGAAACCGGCTTCCAGCATCTCGGCATAGAGCTGTGCCGCGACCGCCTCGACATGATCGGGCGTCATCGACAGCGCGAAGCGGTACATCACCTCGCGCCACGACCAGAAGCTGTCGGCGCCCGGTCCCCGCAACTCGGCCAGCCCCGCCATGCCGCGCTGGAAGGCGTGGCTGTGCAGGTTCGGCATGCCGGGCAGCAGGATCGCCGCGCGCTCGTCGCCGGCCTTCGCTTTCGCGCCGGCCTCGATCCTGGCGATCCGTCCGGCCGCCGTCTCGATGCGAACGCCGCTCGCCCAGCCAGCGGGCAGAAGCGCCGTGTCGGCAAACAAAACGGTCATGTTTTTCTCCACAGCCGGGCCTCCTGCAACCCTGCGGATGGCAGCAGACATCGCTTGCACGGCTTTCTGCCGGCAGCCGAACCGCTATAACACGCCGTCGCAACCAGTCGCAGGCCGAAGATGCGCCCTCTTTCGTCGCTCGGGTCTCCCCACCGTCGGTCTGGCTGATGGCTCCCGTTACCGTCGATCCGAAGAAGGTGCATGAGTTCAAGACGGCTGACGCCTTCTACACATGGCTCGGCAAGCATCACGACCGCGCCGACGAGGTCTGGATCAAGATCCACAAGGTCGGCTCCGGGCTGAAATCCATCACGCCGAAGGAGGCGATAGACGTCGCGCTCTGCTGGGGCTGGATCGACGCCATCCGCAAGGGCCTCGACGAGAAGAGCTACCTGCAGCGCTACACGCTGCGCGGCGCGAAAAGCATCTGGAGCCAGATCAATGTCGACAACGTCGCCCGCCTTGTCGAGGAAGGCCGCATGACCGGGCACGGGCTGGCGCATGTCGAGGCGGCGAAGGCCGACGGCCGCTGGCGCCGCGCCTACGGGAATTCGAAGAGCATGAAGATCCCGGATGATCTCCGGGCCGCGATCGACGCTGAACCGAAGGCAAAGGCCATGCTCGCCAGGCTCAGCGCACAGAACCGCTTCGCGCTCGCCTTCCGCGTCCACAACATGAAGACCGAGGCCGGCCGCAAGAGACGGATCGCGGCCTTCGTCGACATGCTGAAGCGCGGCGAGACGATCTATCCGCAGAAGAAATAGATGGCTACCGCCTGCCCGGCGGCTGCGCGTAGTCGGG
>Ga0233385_1001014_pt1 | contig 12280 bp, 9 predicted proteins | sample ElkDunMinimDraft_16_FD_191543 | JGI IMG/M metagenome (GOLD analysis project Ga0233385, IMG submission 191543) | Fecal eukaryotic communites from dung pellets of Tule Elk in California, USA - Elk Dung G36 | ecosystem: Host-associated > Mammals > Digestive system > Large intestine > Fecal | place...
GAACGGCATGCGCCCGATCCGCACCATCGCCACGCTGGCGGTCACCGCCATGCTGGCGACCGCAGCATGCTCCGGCGGGGACGACTCGCCCGACGACGCCCGGCCGAGGGGGGCGTCGCCGGACCTCCGGCTGGCCAGCAGCCTGACGCCGGTCGACTCGTGCGACGACCTCACCTCCTGGGTCGCCGACGAGCTGGCGCCACGCGTGGGCCCCTACGGTGCGGTGGGCGACCGCGGCGACGATGTGTTCATCGACGAGGACATGGTGTTGGAGGACGCCGCGGGCGCCGCGGAGATGGCCCCCTCCGCGCCGTCGGCCGATCTCGACGCCGGCGGAACCGCCGGCGACGGCGAGCGCCAGACGTCGGGCAACACCGACTTCTCCGACACGAACGTGCAGGTCGAGGGCGTCGACGAACCCGACGTCGTCAAGACCGACGGCGAGCGCGTCCTCGCCGTGTCCGAGGGCCGCCTCCATCTGGCGTCGGCTGCGGATGCCCGCCTCCTCGCCTCCGTCGACCTGCCCGAGGGCATGTACGACGCCGAGATGCTCCTGGACGGCGACCGGGTGCTCCTGTTCGGCACCGGCGGTGGCTACGGCATCGAACCCGTCTTCGGCGACGTCCCGGTGAGCGACGGCCCGACCGACGTCGTCGAGCCCCGCCCGGCAGGCCCGGGCATCCCGGGTACCCGCGTCGTCGAGGTCGACATCGACGGCGACACGCTCGCGGTCGGCGACAGCTTCGTCCTCGACGGCACCTACGTGTCGGCCCGCATGACCGGTGACGTCGCCCGCCTGGTGCTGCACGCCGACGTGATGGAGCGCCTGCCCTTCGTCGCCCCGGCCAACGCGAGCGAGGCCGCGGCGCAGGCCGCCACCGAGCACAACCGCGAGCTGGTCGAAGGACTGGCGCCCGAGGATCTGCTCCCGGCGTGGCACGAGCTCGGCGCCGACGGCGAGGCCGCCGACGACGGCCCGCTGATGGACTGCGAGGACGCACACGTCCCCAACACCTTCTCGGGGTTCGGCATGGTGACCGTGGTCAGCGTCGACCTGTCCGAGGGACTGGCCGGCGGCGTGACCGGCGCCGACGGCACCGGCGTGATGGCCGGCGGCCAGACCGTCTACGCCTCGCCCGACCACCTCTACGTCGCCGCCCCCGCCTGGGTCGACTGGGGCACCGTGCCCTCCGCGGAGCTCGACGTCGCGGCCGAGGAGCACGGCACCGACATCCACCGCTTCGACATCACCGATCCCGCTGCCGCGACCTACGACATGTCCGGCCACGTCGACGGCACCCTGCTCAACCAGTTCGCCATGGACGAGCACGACGGCCACCTGCGGGTGGCCACCACGACCGGCGAACCGTGGATGTCCGACGCGGGCGAATCCGAGAGCCACGTGGTCGTGCTGGCGCCCGGCGACGGCGCGATGGAGCGCGTCGGCAGCGTCTCCGGCCTGGGCCGCGGCGAGACGATCCACTCGGTGCGGTTCATGGGCGACGTCGGCTACGTGGTGACCTTCGAGCAGACCGATCCCCTCTACACCGTCGACCTGTCCGACCCGGCGGCACCACGGGTGACGGGCGAGCTGTCGATCCTCGGCTACTCGGCCTACCTGCACCCGGTCGGCGACGGCCGCCTTCTGGGGGTGGGCCAGGACGCAACGGCGGACGGCGGCCTGCTCGGCACGCAGATCGCGCTGTTCGACGTGAGCGATCCCGCCGCCCCCACCCGCATCGCCCAGACCACGCTCGCCGATGCCAGCTCGTCGGCCGAGTGGGACCACCGGGCCTTCCTGTGGTGGGCGGAGGACGGGTTGGCCGCCGTGCCGCTCAGCTCGTACGAGAGCACCCCGTTCGAGGGTCTCGTCGGCTTCACGGTGGACCCGGAGTCGGGCACCATCGCCGAGCGCGGTCGGCTCACACACCCTGCGGTGTCCGACGACGTGTTCGGCGAGCCGGTCCCGCTGCCCGAGCCGATCCCGGTGGAGCCGGGGCCGGGCGGCGGGTCGATCGCCCCCGGCGAGGTGCCGCCCGACGGTCGTGGCCACCTCCCGCCGATCACGCGGTCCCTCGTCATCGGCGACCAGCTGTGGACCGTGTCGTCGATCGGCCTCGCGGCCAGCGACCTGGCGACCTTCACCGACACGACGTTCGTGCCGTTCGGCTGATCCGGTAGGTCCTGCGGGCCCCGGAAAGGGTCGGCGCTGCTGCGGCGGCAGCGCCGACCCACCGGTGGCGGGCTGCCTCCCAGGTCGTGGCGTGCGTCACGAGGTTGCTGTACGCGAAGCTGCCTCCCGGGCCACTCGAGGCCCGCGCTTGGGGGAGATGATGCGCATGGTGCGTCACCGGATGATCTGGACGCTGGTTGCCCTGTCGGTCGTCGCGACCGCGTGCTCGTCGGGCGACGACGGCGAGGCGTCGGCCGACGACGAGAGCACGCAGACCGCGGAGGTTGCCGACGCGGTCGATCGTCCCGACGGCCCCGCGGCGGAGATCAGCGGCCCGCTCACCGGCGGGAACGGCCTGATGCTCGCCGCCCCCAGCGCCGGGCCCGACCTCGGCGAGGCCGGCTTCGTCGAGGAGGAGTTCGCCGCCGCGGGCACCGCGACGTCGTACCGCTCCGAGGGCGAGCTCCCCGCCGACGGCACCTTCGAGCTCGTCGAGGACGTCAGCGCCGACTACCGCACCCGCATCGTCGTGCGGCGCCCGGCGGAGGCCGCCGACTTCAACGGCACCGTGGTCGTCGAGTGGCTCAACGTCAGCGGCGGCATCGACGCCAACCCCGACTACGTGTACATGCTGGACGAGCTGATGCGCGGCGGGTACGCCTGGGTCGGCGTGTCGACCCAGCGCATCGGCATCGAAGGCGGCCCGGTCGCCGTCACGGTCGAGGGCATCGACGAAGCCACCAGCGTCGCCGGCAAGGGCCTCAAGACGCTCGACCCCGAGCGCTACGGCGACCTGAGCCATCCCGGCGACGCCTTCTCCTACGACATCTACACCCAGGTCGGGCGCGCGCTGCGCACCCCCGGCGAGCTCGACGCGCTCGGCGGGCTCGAACCCGAGCGGCTCCTGGCGGTCGGCGAATCGCAGTCTGGATTCGCGCTCACCACCTACATCGACGGCGTGCAGCCACTCGGCCTCGTCTACGACGGCTTCCTCGTCCACAGCCGGGGCGGGGCGGCGGCGCCGCTCGGCGAACCTGGCGCGGGCATCGACATCGCCGGCACGATCGGCGGTGCGCCCACCCAGATCCGCACCGACGGCCACGCCCCGGTCATCACGCTGGAGACGGAGTCCGACGTGGTCGGGGTCCTCAACTACCTCCCGGCCCGCCAGCCCGACGACGAGCGGTTCCGGCTCTGGGAGGTCGCCGGCACGGCCCACGCCGACCAGTACCTGCTGGGCGAGCGGAGCGCAGCGCTCGACTGCGGCACCGAGATCAACGCAGGGCCCCACCACTTCCTGGTCAAGTCGGCGCTGCGCCACCTCGACACCTGGGTGCGAGACGGCGAGGCCCCGCCCGAGGCGCCCCGACTCGACGTCGACGAATCCGGTGCGGCACCCGTCTACGACCGCGACGAGAACGGCATCGTGACGGGCGGCATCCGCACCCCACAGGTCGACGTGCCCGTCGCCACGCTGTCGGGCGAGGCCGTCGAGGGCGCCTCGATCGCCTGCCTCCTGTTCGGGTCGACGACGCCGCTGCCCGCCGAGCGGCTGACCGAGCTGTACCCGTCAGCCGACGAGTACCTCGACGCCTACACCGAGGCGGCCGACGCGGCCGTCGAGGCCGGCTTCGTGCTCGAGGAGGACCGCGAGGCGCTGCTCGACGACGCCGACCCGTCGGTGATCACGGGCTGACCGGCGCGGTCCGGCGTCCGTCACGTCCGGAACCACGATCAGGGAGAGGTGCGCTCGATCGGCGGGTAGTCCCACTCCCCCGCCAACAGCTCGGGCCCGGGCAGGTAGAGGCGCAGCATCAGCACGAAACCGCCCTCGGGCACCGGTAGCCAGTTGACCGGCGCGCCGCCGGGCGCGTCGGGCTCGGTGGCGGACAGGACGATCTCCAGCGAGCCGTCCGGCTCGAGGGCCAGATCGGGCGTGCGGTCGCCGATGCTGTACCGCCCGCTCGGGTGGGGGACGAAGAACATGTCGGGGCCGTAGACCGAGAGCGACCAGAACGCCTCGACGGGCGGCAGCTCGCCGGGCTCGAAGCGGATCCGGTAGGTCGAGCTCCCGTTGAGCGGGTTGCCGTCGGCGTCGACGCGGGCGACGGGGTAGAGCGCCTCCTCGGGCACGTTGGCGCCCCACCCGATGCGGGCCACCAGGGCCCGTAGGTCGAGGTCATCGCCGTAGCGACCCACCTCCCGGTTGCCGCTCCAGCCCCCCACCAGGTCGGACCGGTCGGCCACCCCGGCCCGGATGCGGGCGTCGCCCTGCGCCGCCGCCTCGTCGAGGGTGGCGCGGACCGCGGGCGGCCCCGGCGGCGCGCTCGACGAGGTCGACCCGTCGGATCCCGGGCCCAGGCCACGGGCGTCGAGCGCGGCGAACAGGGCGTCCTGCGCCGGAGTCGGCGGCGGGTTGATCGACAGCGCGTCGCCCAGCTCGTCGTAGAACGACGCGTCGGTCGGGATGGCCTGTGGCGTGCCCGCCGGCTCACCGAGCGGAGGTGGGGGCGCCGCTGCGTCGTCGCCGGTCAGCGCGCTCAAGGGGCGGAGGGACACCTCGCGGCTGATCGCTGCGACCTCGGCGGCGTCGGCCTCGTCGTCGACGAGGAACCGCCCGAGCAGGAACACGAGCGGCGTGTCCGACCGCAGCACCTCGACGCCGGGGGGCGCCTCGCCGTCCCAGCCGCGCGGGGCGACGAGCCAGGTACCCGCCTCGCCCCCGGTGGCGCGGGTGCCGACGTAGGCGAACGACTCGGTCCAGGTGTCGAGGAACTGGTAGGTGAAGTACCGGTCGTCGATCTCGGGCACGGTCAGGGCCACGGGCTCGGACCGCAGGTCGAGCACGGCGATCGAGTAGAGGGTGTCGCGGTTCGGCGCGACGACGGTGCGGCTGTCCGGCCCGGCCAGCGCGGGCTGCCAGAACAGGCGGTTCACCCCGAGGAGCCCACCCAGCCGCTGCAGCGTGCGCATCGACACCACCAGCGGGTAGCCCGCCACGTAGGCCTCGGCGGCCAGGTCGACGTCGGTCATCTCGTCCAGGTCCTCTCTGCTCGTCGCGGTCGCCGCGGTGTCGGTGGGGTCGGGGCTGCCGCCGGCGTCGCCGGAGCCCGTGCCGTCCGCGCACGCGGGTGCCACGGCGAGGCAGCCGACCACCAGGGCGGCGACGACCGCCCGCAGCGTCGGCTGCCGTCCCGGTCGTCGGAGGGTTGGTCGAGGTGGCGGTGCAGTGCGCGTCGAGCGCCACGGCGGAGCGGTCACGACGACCGCACCGCCGCGCCCGCCGGTCCGGCGGAGCCGAGGGCGGGGGCGACCCCGGTGTCGTGCACCGGGTCGAGGTCCGGCGGGAACCACGTCGCCGCGACGACGGAGGCGGCGCCCTCGTAGGCGCGCAGCACCAGGACGCACGGCCCCGCGGGCGCCGGCAGCCAGTTGGCCGTGCCCGCCGGGCTGTCGTGGCCGATCGTCACCGCGAGCGACCCGTCCGGCTCACGGCACAGGCCGGGCGTGCGGTCGCCGATGCTGTGGCGGCCGATCTCGTTGTCGACCAGGAACATGTCGGGCCCGTACAGGGTGAGCGACCAGAAGCCGGCGACGGGCGGCTCCCCGGCTGCGAGGCGCAGCACGGCGGGCCGGCGGCCGTCGATCACGCGGCTGTAGGACCGGTTCTCCGCCGGCAGGTGTCCGGCCAGGCTGTACTTGGCGAACGCGGCCCGATAGGCGACGTCGTCACCGAAGGCGGCCCCGCGCGCTCGGGTACCCCAGCCGTTGCCGGTGCGGTCGATCCCGCCGCCCGCGGCGATGAGGCGTGCCTCCCCTGCCGCCACCCCGGCCGCCAGCACGTCTGGCGGGGGCGGGTCGGCCAGCAGGCCGGTCAGGCCCGGCGGCGCGGACGGGTGCCAGGGCGCCGGGGGGTCGGGGGCCAGGGCGGCGCGGAGGTCGTCGAACCAGCGGACGGCGGCGGTCGACGCGTCCGACCGCTCCGCGGCGTCCCCCGGGGCCGGCGAGCCCCCAGCTGCTGCCGGACCCGAACCCGCGGGGGACTGCGAGCGATCACCGAGCGCCGGCGGGCCCGCCGGCGTCTGGTGGGTGCGGATGCCGGCCAGGGCGCGGCAGGCTGGGCCGAGGTCCTCGGGACCGTCGACCACGACCCTGGCCAGCATCCACACCGTCGGCGTGGCGACGGGGACCACGCCGAGGCTCTCGTCGGGCCGGTGCGGGGCGTCGGCGTCGAGGGTCACCTGCACCCGTGCACCCGCGGTGCCGTGCAGACGCCGGCACACGTAGCTGACGTTGGTGTACGCGTCGAGCAGCATCACCGACCAGTAGCGGTCCGGCCGATCCATGGCGGCGATGTCGAGGGTCACCGGTCCGGCGGACAGGTCGAACCACCCCGAGGCGTAGAGCGTGTCGTTGTTGGGTGCCACCACCGAGCGGTCGGCGGCGGTCGACAGCCTGGTGCGGGCCACGAGCCGGCCGGCGGCACGGGCGCCGGCCGCAGCCCGCGCCCTCTGCACGGCCACGAGCGGGTAGCCCCACACGTACGCCGTGGCGACGGCGTCGAGCGTCGTGCGACGACGTGCTGCCTGCGGTTCGGTGGCCAACGCGATCTCCGGACGACGAGACGGGAACTGTCTCGACGGTTGTACGGGACCCCCTAGTTAATGTCAACCATTACTCGACGACGCGGGCCCGCTTTACCGACTTCTCGGACGTCCGCAGGGTGGCCAGCGTCTCGGCCGACGGTTCGGCCGCCAGCCCGGCGACCAGGATGTCGATCAGGTTCTCGAGGAACAGGTCGCCGCCCGCGGGCGTCCCCGGGTCATCGGGCCGCTCGTCCAGCAGCTGCGCGCGCAACCCGAACAGGCTGATGAGCTGCGCCCGGAACGCCGCCAGGCGCTCCCGTCGGACGGCCGCCGGCAGGCCGCCGAGCGCCTCGGTCAGCCACCGCACGAGGGTCCGGCCCGACGGGGCGTCGGCCACCCGGAACGGCCGCTCGTACGCGAGGGACGGGTGGCTCAGCTGGGCCACCAACCGCAGGTGGGCCCGCCCGAGCTCGGAGGACAGATCCTCGGCCATCGGCGAGGCCAGCGCGTGCACGAGCACGCGCAGGTCGGCCGTCGTCCCGTCGGCCTCGATCGCCGCCACCAACGGTGCGCGGCGGTCCTCGACGGCCTCGACGTGGAGCCGCAGGATCTCGGCCACCAAGCCGTCACGGCCCCCGAAGTGGTAGTGCAGCGCCGACTCGTTCCTCGCGCCGACCGCCTCGTGGAGCTGCCGGGCGGTCACGCCGGTGACGCCGCGGCGGGCGAACAGCACGGCGCCGTGCCGGAGAAGCGCCTCGCGCGTGGAGGATGCGGCCACGTCGAGACCCTAGGGGACCGTGCGGACGTCCTCGCCGACCGGCCGGCCGCCGACCTCAGCCCTGCGCCGCGCCGAAGAACACCCGCTCGGCGTTGCCACCGAGGTACAGGGCGCGTGCCTCGTCGTCGAGGCCGAGGTCGTCCAGCTTGGCGAGGGCGCGCTCGGGGCTGAGCATCGGCCAGTTGGTGCCGAACATGACCCGGGTGCGACCGCGGCCGCCCATGAACTCGACGAGCGCGGCGGGGAGGCGGTGCACCGCGTAGGCCGACGTGTCGACGTGGAAGTTCGGGTACTTGGTCGCCAGCGACAGCACCTCGTCGATCCACGGGTAGCCGACGTGGCCGCCGACCACCACCAGCTCCGGGAAGTCGAGGAGCACCTCGTCCAGGTACGGGATCGGTCGACCCGGCTCGGACGGGCAGAGCGGGCCGGTGTGCCCGATCTGGGTGCAGAACGGCAGGCCGGCGTCCACGCAGGCGACGTAGACGGGGGCGTAGCGGCGGTCGTTCGGCGGCAGGTTCCACAGCCACGGCACGACCCGCACCCCGACGAACCCCTCGTCGGCCCGCCGGCGGATCTCCCGGACCGCCTCCATCGGTCGGGCCAGGTCGACCGTCGCCAGGCCGGCGAAGCGGTCGGGGTGCCGGGCGACGAGGGCGGCGACGTCGTCGTTGCTGATCAGCTCGCCGGTCGGTCCGTGCCAGGCGGAGAGCAGCGCCCGATCGACGCCCGCCGCGTCCATCGCCGCCAGCAGCATGTCGACCGGCGGTGCCACCCGGTCGATGCCCGTCCACCGCAGCAGGGTGTCGAGCCAGGGCTGCTGCATGAACCGCTCGTTGGGGTGCTGGGCCCAGGCGTCGATCGTCAGCATCGGATGCCTCGCAGATACTTCATATGCGAAGTATCTTGCCGGTCGGTCGCCGGGTCAAGGCCCACGGCTCGGATGTACCGGGTCGGTCGCTGGATCGGTTCGACCGATGCCCGGGACCGGTCGGCGCGCCGAATCGGTGGTCGTGCCCGGCTTGACCGGGTCGATGCATCGGACAGGTCGATGCATCCGAGCGGGGCCCCGCCGGCCGCCGTGCGATCATCCCGCCATGCCCGCCCCCGATGCGCCGTACTACTTCCTGCTCGTGCAGGCCACGAACGCGGTCCGGCGCGCCAGCGACCGGGCCGCGTCGGCCGCCGGGGGGATCACGACAGCGCAGGCGGGCGCCCTGTTCGCCATCGCCGAGGCCGGCACCCCGTCCCAGCGCCAGGTCGGCGCCACGCTCGGCCTCGGCGAGGCAGCGGTCACCGGCCTCGTCAACCGCCTCGAGCGGATGGGCCTGGTGCGCCGGGACGCCGATCCCGACGACCGCCGCGCGCGCCGGCTGGCGCTCACGAACGACGGACGCCGCGCCCTCGACGCCATCGAGCCGGCCCGGCTCGCCCTCAACCGCCGGGTCGCCGAGCTGCTGGGCGACGATGCCGAACGCGTGGCCGCCGCCCTCCAGCGGCTCGCCCGCATCGACGTCGACACGGCCTGACCACCGACCCGGCACGGACCCGACCGCACGGGACGTTCCCCGCGAGGCCGGGTCCAGCCACGGCGGTCAGGGGTCGACGAGGGCCTCGGTGACGACGCGGGCGGTGTCGGCCTGGTCGTAGTCGGCGGCGACCTGGCTGGGGCCGAGGCGGACGACCACGGTCTCCGAGCCCGGATCCACCTGGACGATCTGCCCGCCGAGGCCGCGGGCCCAGTACATGTCCTCCGGCGCACCCGGTGCCATCCGGGTGTGCGGTGCGGTCCGGCTCTCCTCCAGGGTCATCGGCGCCAGCGGGCCGGCCACCGGGCCGGGGCGGTTGAGCCACCACAGGTACCCGTAGGCGGCGTTGATCTCCTGCGAGGCACCCCCGGTCGCGGCCTCGACCCAGTCGGCCGACACCACCCGGTCACCGCTCCAGCGACCCTCCTGCAGGAACAGGTGACCGAAGCGGGCCAGGTCCTGGCACGTCGACTGCAGCCCGAAGAAGGTGTTCGTGTTCCCGGCGGGATCGTGGGTCATCTCCGAGTGCGCCATGCCGATCGGGCCGAGGAGCCGCTCGTCGGCCATGGCGGCGGGGTCCTGCCCGGTCGCCTCCTCCAGCACCGCGTCGAGGGCCTGGATGGCGGCGTTGTTGTACGCCCATACCGTGCCGGGCTCGGCATCCTGACCCAGGCCCACCGCGTAGCCGGTGCGGTCGGGCGCGGCGACGAGGTCGCGATAGTCGCTGGCCAGGCTCCAGTGGCGGCCGGAGTCGTTGCTCACCAGGTCCTCGACCGTGACCGCCGCGGACGGCGTGCCCGCCCACGTCGGGATGTGCGCGGACGCCGGGTCGGTCACCGCCAGGTCGCCGTCGTCCTGGGCGAGGCCCACGAGGGTGCTGGTGACGGACTTCGTCACAGAGAACACCTGCTGGGGCACGTCGAGCCCGCCGCCGTTCCAGTACCACTCGGCGACCAGCCGCCCCCGGCGGGTCACCACCAGGCAGGTCGAGTCGGCAGCCTCGGCGTCGGCGGCGATCGCGTCGAGGACGCCCGCATCGAAGCCCGCGGCCTCGGGGGCGATCGTCTCCCAGGCGTCGCCGGGATAGACGACGCCCCCGCCCGGCGGAGGGGGAGGCGCCGGGGGCTGCGTGCACGCGGCAGCCGCCGCGGTTGCCATGCCCAGCAGTAGTGCGACGCGCCTGGTCGCGTGGGTGAGTCCGATCATCTGCCCCTCCGGCTCGACCTGCGGGGACGCTCCGCGCCCCCAGGTCTAATGTGCCACATTAACCGGCCGGTGTCACCAGTCTGGCGGCCCGGGCCTGCAGGTGGCGCCGCTCGGGCAGGCTCGTGGTCGCCCGGGCCGCCGCCCGGTACCCCGCCCGGGCCGCCACAGGGTCGCCGGCCATCTCCAGCAGGTGCGCCCGCACAGCGATCAATCGGTGGTGGCCGGCGATGCGCTCGTCGCCGTCGAGCGTGGCCAGCAGATCGAGCCCCGCCTGCGGGCCGTCGACCATCGCCACGGCCACCGCCCGGTTCAGCGTGACCATCGGGTTGGGTGCCACGCGTTCGAGCAGGCCGTACAGCTCCACGATCTGCGGCCAGTCGGTCTGCGCCGCCGCCGGAGCCTCGTCGTGGACGGCCGCGATCGCCGCCTGCAGCTGGTAGGGGCCCAGCCGGTCGGTGGATGCGAGGGTGCGGGTGACGAGCGCGACCCCCTCGTCGATCAGGTCGCGGTCCCACCGGCTGCGGTCCTGCTCGTCGAGACGCACCAGGGCTCCGGTGGCATCGGTGCGTGCCGGCCGGCGGGCCTCGGTCAGCAGCATGAGCGCCAGGAGACCCGCCACCTCGCCGTCGTCCGGCAGCCGGGTGTGCAGCCCGCGGGCGAGCCGGATGGCCTCGCCGGTCAGGTCGCCCCGGGCGAGGTCCGGGCCCGACGACGTGACGTAACCCTCGTTGAACATCAGGTAGAGGACGTGCAGCACGACCGCCAGCCGCGGCGCCCACTCCCCCTCCGGCGGGGCGTCGAACGTGGCACCCGCCGCCCGGATGCGCTGCTTGGCCCGGCTGATCCGCTGGGCCATCGTCGCCTCGGGGACGAGGAACGCCCGGGCGATCTCCGCCGTCGTCAGCCCACCGACGGCCCGCAGCGTGAGGGCGAGCTGGGAGGGAGGCGACAGCGCCGGATGGCAGCACAGGAACAGCAGGTGCAGCGTGTCGTCGCGATCGCCGGGTGCGTCCGATCCGCTGTCCGCGGGCGGAGCGACCGCGGCATCGGACGGCACCGCCGCGGCGGTTGCGCCCTCGCGCCGCCGGCGGGACTCGTCGCTGCGCAGGTGGTCGGTCAGCCGGCGCGACGCCACCGTGATCAGCCAGCCGCGCGGGTTGTCCGGGCGGCCTTGTTCGGGCCACTGGACAGCAGCGGCGACCAGCGCTTCCTGGACCGCGTCCTCGCAGGCGTCGAAGTGCCCGTAGCGCCGCACCAGCGCACCGAGGACCTGAGGTGCCAGCTCGCGCAGCAGGTCCTCGGTGCGGGCGGCGGACATCACCCCTCGGGCGCGGCCTCGGACATGAGCGGCCGCACCTCGACCGAGCCGTAGCGGGCGAACGGCACGCGGGCGGCGATCTCCAGCGCCCGTTCCAGGCTGTCGCAGTCGATGATGTCGAAGCTGCCCAGGTACTCCTTGGCCTCGATGTAGGGGCCGTCGGTCACCGCCGGCACGCCGTCCTGCGACCGCACGGTCTTGGCCTGCGCCTGGTCGGCGACGCCGTAGGCGCCGACGAACTCGCCGGTCTCGCGCAGCTCCACCTGGAGGGCGTCGGTCTGCTGGATGAGCTGGGCCAGGTCGTCCTCCGCGAACGACTCCCACAGCTCCTCGTTGCCGTAGATCAGCAGCATGTACTTCACGTGGTCACTCCCATGGTCGTGGACACCCGTTCGGGTGCCGCTCACCGGGGACGTCGGCGCCGAGCGACCGGACTCGACATCGCGACCGGGAAACCCGTCAGCGACGCCGGGCGGTCACTGGGGCACCATCTGCTGCACCGCCCAGCGGTTGCCGTCGGGGTCGCTGAAGTAGACGAACCGGCCCCACGGGAAGTCGTGCACCTCGCTCACCTCGACCCCGCGGCCGAGCAGCTCCGCTCGGGCCGCGTCGGCGTCGTCGACCACGATCTGCAGGCCCTCGACCGAGCCGGGGGATGCCTCGGTGAGGCCCTTGCCGAGGGCGATCGAG
>Ga0233385_1001015_pt1 | contig 12263 bp, 13 predicted proteins | sample ElkDunMinimDraft_16_FD_191543 | JGI IMG/M metagenome (GOLD analysis project Ga0233385, IMG submission 191543) | Fecal eukaryotic communites from dung pellets of Tule Elk in California, USA - Elk Dung G36 | ecosystem: Host-associated > Mammals > Digestive system > Large intestine > Fecal | place...
ATTCCTCGATCAGTTCCCGCCAGTGGTCCGTATCGACGAAGAGGTCGGAAACGCCGTCGACGATGTCCCAGGAATCGAACTCGGCCGCCCAGCGCCGCGCGTCCGCCTTGGTGAAGCGTTTCGGGTCAGCCGTCACCGAGGCGATGAACTGCGCCTCGGTGATGCCGGACTTCCAGAGCTCGAAGGCGCGTTCGTGGTTGCGCTTGATCTTCTTGGCGATATCGCGCTGGACGCCGTGGGAGATGCCGAGCGCGCGGTCGATCCTGATACCGTAGCGCTTCATGCCCTGCCGGCTCTCCTCCGAGCCGAGCGTTCTGAGGTGGGCGACGATCTCGGCTGCGCTGGAGCAGGGTGACAGTTCGGCCATCAGACGCCTTGCGGAGCATCAGGATGTTGCGACGAAGGTTCCCGCATTCCGGTCCGATGCTCTCAGCGCTCCAGGCGCGCCAGCAGCGATGAGGTGTCCCAGCGCTTGCCACCCATCTGCTGCACTTCCTTGTAAAACTGGTCGACCAGCGCGGTGACCGGTAGTTTCGCGCCGTTGCGGTTGGCCTCCTCGAGGCAGATGCCGAGGTCCTTGCGCATCCAGTCGACGGCGAAACCAAAATCGTATTTGCCCGACATCATGGTCTTGTGGCGGTTCTCCATCTGCCAGGAACCCGCCGCACCCTTGGAGATGACCTCGACCACCCGTTCGAGGTCGAGCCCGGCCTTCTTGCCGAAATGCAGCCCCTCGGCCAGCCCCTGCACAAGGCCGGCGATGGCGATCTGGTTGATCATCTTGGTGAGCTGGCCGGCGCCTGACGGTCCCATCAGGCCGACCATCTTCGCATAGGCCTCGATAACGGGCTTCGCCTTGTCGAACGTTTCCTGATCGCCGCCGACCATGACGGTAAGCGCCCCGTTTTCTGCACCGGCCTGACCGCCCGAAACAGGGGCGTCGAGCGCAGCGAAACCGCGCGCCTCCGCCTTCTCGGCAAGCTCGCGCGCCACTTCGGCGGAGGCGGTCGTGTTGTCGATATAGACCGATCCCTTCTTCATCGACTGGAAGCAGCCCATTGGGCCGATGGTTACCGAGCGCAGGTCGTCGTCGTTGCCGACGCAGGTGAAGACGAAGTCCTTGCCTTCGGCAGCCTCGGCTGGGGTCGTTGCGAAATTGCTGCTGTGCTCGGCCGCCCATTTCTCGGCCTTGGCGGTGGTCCGGTTGTAGACGGTCACGTCGTGGCCGCCCTTGTTCTTCAGGTGTCCGGCCATGGGGTAGCCCATCACGCCCAGCCCGATGAATGCAACCGATGCCATTTTCATGAATCCTTTCAGTCGGTGGTCCGGCTTTCTTAGCGCAAAGCTTCAGAACATTGGAGTCAGCGCTTCAGGTGGCGGGTGATGCGCCGCTCGATCCATTCGATGCCGTTGCGCAGGGCTTCCACCAGTGCAAGATAGATCACCGCGGCCCAGATGTAGGACTGGAAGTCGAAGCTGCGCGAAAAGGCGAGCCGCGTCTCCCCCATCAGGTCAGGGACGGTGATCAGCGCCACCACGGCGGAGCCCTTGATCATCAGGATGACTTCGTTGCCATAGGGCCTGAGCGCCACGATCAGCGCCTGCGGCAGGATCACCGTCCTCAGCGTCTGCAGCTTGTGAAGGCCGAGCGAGGCCGCCCCTTCCCACTGGCCGCGCGGCACGCTCTGTATCGCGCCGCGCAGGATCTCGGCCTGGTAGGCAGCGGTATTCAGCGTGAAGGCGAAGATTGCGCAGTACCAGGCTTCGCGGAAGAACCACCACAGGCCGATCGCCTCCAGTTCTGGACGGAACGAGCCGACGCCGTAATAGATCAGGAATGTCTGTGCGATCAGCGGGGTGCCGCGAAAGAAGTAGACGTAGCCGTAGCCGAGCGCCGACAGGAGCCGGTTCTTCGACAGCCTGGCATAGGCGATCGGCAAGGAAAGAATGGCGCCGAGGATCGTCGAAATGACGACCAGCCCGAGCGTCACCTGCAGTCCGGAGATGTAGGTCGGTATGTATTTCTGGAACCACTCCGCGTTCCAGACGGCCACCAGATAGGCCAGCATGCCGATGCCGGCCAGTATCCACAGGCCGACCAGCGCGTAGCCGACGATGCGCGTGCGCGGCCAGCCGTGCGGCGGCGCGGGCGGCGCGAGCTCGGCGGCAGCGTGGGAGGCGGCGTTCATCGCGCCGGCTCCTGCTGGCCGACCGACCGCTCTATCTTGTTGATCCCGAAGGAGGAAATGATCGTCAGCACGAGGTAGATCAGAATGGCCAGGCTGTAGAAGACGAACGGCTCGCGCTCGACGCGGGCGGCAACGCCGGTCCAGCGCAGGATGTCGTTGAGGCCGATCGCCGAAACGAGGGCAGTGTCCTTCAGCAGGATCAGCCACAGATTGGCGAGGCCGGGCAGGGCTATCCTGATGAGTTGCGGCAACACGACCAGCCGCATTGTCTGCCAGCTGGTCAGGCCGATGGCGTAGCCGCCCTCATACTGGCCGCGCGGGATGGCGCGGAAAGCCGACAGGAACACCTCGCTGACATAGGCCGAGAAGACCACGCCGAGCGCCACCATGCCGGAAATGAAGCTGTTCACGTCGACCGTGGCGCCCGGCTGGATCGTCCGGATGAGCGCCTGGATGCCAATCTGCGCGCCGTAATAGACCAGGAACAGCGTAACCAGTTCCGGCAGTCCGCGGAAAATCGTCGTATAGATGTTTCCGGCGAGGCGCAGCGACGGTTCGCTGGACTGCTTGGCGACCGCGACGAAAAACCCGACGAACAATCCGAGCGGCAGCGTCGCGGCGGCGAGCGAAACGGTGATGAAGACACCGTAGGCGATTTCGTCGAGCCAACCTTCGGAGCCCCAACTGAGCAGAGTCCAGATGCTCTTCATCAGGCTGGGCGGCTCCCTTGTCGGCTTTTATGCAAAAGGATGGAGGCGACCGCTGGTGCAGCCGCCTCCGGAATCGATCAGCCTTCGGCGCCGTAGACGTCGAAGCTGAAGTACTTATCGTTGATTTCCTTGTACTTTCCGTTGGCCCGGATGGCCTTGATGGCCTCGTTGAACCGGTTGACCAGATCGGTCTCGCCCTTGCGAATGGCGATGCCGGCGCCCGGTCCGAAGATCTCGACCGGCTGCGGAGAGGGCTGGCCGATGATCTTGCAGCAGGCGCCGTCAGGCGTCTTCAGCCAGGCTTCCAGCACGCTGATGTCGTCCTGCACGGCGTCGACGCGTCCGTTGGCGAGGTCGAGCAGGAACTCCTGGCTCGACGGATAGCCCTTGATGGTCGAGTCCGTGTAGGTCTGCGAAGCGTAGTTGTAATGCGTGGTCGACGTCGCGACGCCGACCGTCTTGCCGGCGAGACCTTCCTTGGTCAGGGCGGTGATGGTCGTGTCCTTCGGTCCGGCGATCGCCGAAGGCGTGTTGTAGTACTTGTCGGTGAAGTCGACCTTCTCGGCACGTTCCGGCGTGATCGACATCGAGGCGATGATCGCGTCGAACTTGCCGGCCTGCAGCGCCGGGATGATGCCGTCCCAGTCCTGCGTGACGAACTCGCACGTCACCTTCATCTCGGCGCAGAGCGCGTTGGCGATATCGATGTCGAAGCCTTCGAGCTTGCCGTCGGGGGTGAGGTTGTTGAAGGGCGGGTAGGCGCCCTCGGTGCCGATCTTAAGCGCCGTCTGCGAGGTTCCTGGAGCGGCCGGTGCGGCGCCCTGATCCGCGGGGGCTGCCGGAGCGGGAGCCGGTTCTGCCGGGGCAGGGGCGGGCTCTGCCGGCGCAGGGGCAGGTTCTGCAGGCGCTGGAGCAGGCTCGGCCGGAGCCGGCGCCGGTTCGGCAGGCGCGGGCGCCGTTTCGGTGGGTGCTGCGGGAGCAGGCGCCGGTTCGGCAGGCTTTTCCTCCTGCGAGCAAGCGGCGAGCATCAGCGCGAGTGCCGCAGCCGAAGCGGCCAGCGTCAGGCGTTTCATCGTAAGCATCTATATTCCCCTTAATCTCTGGGTCGTCTCTGGCCAGATGCCATCGACGTCGGCTGCGGCCCTTGCCGCGCCAGTGATGGATAATCGGCCTCGTTTTGAGGAAAAAAGCAATCCCAACGATGTAAGCCGAACAAAGATATTGCGGGCCGGGTCGGCCGGGGACAAAATCTGCCCCTGCGTCGCCTTTTCGGTTGCCCCTGCGGGAGGCTATTTCGTGGTCAGGCCGGCGGCGGTTTCGATGAAATCCGCGATTGACCCGACATCGTCCAGATCGAATACGGGGAGTGCGGTGTCCCGCACCGCATGATCGGCAGCGATCGCCAGGATGGTCGGATCGCCGGCGCTGAGCGGCGTGGCGTCCTTCGCCCCGGTCCGTCGCGTCTCGATCTTGCTGTGGGCCTCGCGCTTGTAGCCTTCGACCAGCACCAGATCGCAGGGCGCCAACCGCTTCAGGACCTCCGCCAGCGGAGGCTCGTCCTCGCCGCGCAGCTCATGCATCAGCGCCCAGCGGCGGCCCGACACGATGGCGACCTCGCTGGCGCCGGCCTGCCGGTGGCGGAAACTGTCGGTGCCTTCCTTGTCGATGTCGAAATCGTGGTGGGCGTGCTTGACGGTCGAGATCTTCCAGCCGCGCCGCGACAGCTCCGACACCAGTCTTTCCGTGAGTGTCGTCTTGCCGGAATTTTTCCAGCCGGTGATGCCGAATACACGCTGCGTCATGGCCTTTTCGCCTCGCACGGCGGCCTCGGCCTGCGCAAGCTCTTGCGGCGTGTTGACGTTGAAGAACGGGTCGAGCGTTCCGCTACCCGCCATGGGAAAGTCCACGCTTACCGCCTGGTGCCGTTCCACGAAGGCCGCGACGCTGAGTCTGTCGCTCCTGGCAAGGAAGTCGCGCAAATCCGCCTCCAGCGACACGGGCCACAAGGCGAACACCGGATGATTGCGGCCGGCGGATGCCGCGACGGCGACATGGTCGGGGCGCCCGGCGATCGAGTCCACCAGCCGCACCGCCAGGTCGAGCGGGAAGAACGGCGTGTCGCCGGCTACCGTCAGGACGTGCCGGCTGCCCTGCGCCGCCGCCCACGTCATGCCGGACAATATTCCTGCCAGCGGTCCGGCCTGTCCCCTGGGCCCTTCATCCGCAAGCACCGGCAGGCCGTATCCGGCGAACCGCGCCGGGTCGCCATTGGCGCTGATCGCGACTGCCCCAACCTGCGGCTCGAGCCGTTCGACGATGTGCGCCAGCATTGGCCGTCCACCGAGCGGCCGCAGCGGCTTGTCGCCGCCGCCGAGCCTCGTTGCCCGGCCGCCGGCAAGCACCACCCCCGCCATGTCGCCAACAACGGTCATTACAGCCCTTCCGGCGCCATGCCCGGACCGACGCTTTCGGCGGCGGCCTTCGAGCGTCCGACCACCCGCTCACGATAGAGCATATAGAGGCCGGAGCCGACGATGATCGCCGATCCCACAATCATCGCAATATCCGGAATGTCTCCGAACACCAGGAGGCCGAGCAGGATCGAGAAGAGCAGGCCGGTGTAGCGGAAAGGCGCGACGAAGGAGATCTCGCCGGAGCGCATGGCGAGAATGATGAACTGGTAGCCGACAAGCAGCAGCCCCGCCGCGCAGGCGAGCAGCACGAGGTGGAAGGCGCCCGGCGGCGTCCAGCCGCCCATCGGCTGGATGATGAACGCGCCGCTGACGCAGACCGCCGCAGCCGTCACGGTCGAGATCAGCAGCGTCGGGATATGTTCCGGGATGCGCCTGGTGGCGAGGTCGCGCACCGTGCAGAAGCCGACGCAGGCGAGCGCCACCAGCGAATAGGTGCTGAAACCTTCGAGCCCCGGCCTGACGATGACCGCAACGCCGGCAAACCCGACGGCAATCGCCAGCCATCGCCGCCCGCCGACCGTCTCGCCGTAAATCAGGGCGGCGCCCATGGTGACGGCCAGCGGCAGCGCCTGGAGTACGGCCGAGACGTTGGCGATCGGCAATTGCGCCAGCGCGATCAGGAAGGTCACCGCCGCCAGCACTTCACTCACCACACGGACGAGAACCATCGGATGCAGGGCGAGGCGCAGTTTGGCGAAGGCGCCCCGGTGCCAGGCAAGCGCGGCGATGAACAGCGTGGCGAAGGCGCCGCGCAGGAATTGCACCTGCCCCATGTTCATGACCTCGGACATGTATTTCGCAATGCCGTCATTGATCGTGAAACCGGCCATCGACACGGTCATGAACAGCGCGGCGCGCATGTTGGGCGAGAGGGGCAAGGGCATTCCGTCGTTGCGGGACGCCCCGGATGTACCAGCAGCCGCCCGCCGCGCAAACGGAAAGCGATAGGCCACAGCCGGCTACGCTGGTTTGCGGCCAACGGGGATGCCGGTTGCGCGCAGCATCGGCAAGATCACGGTCAAGTTCACGCATGCAACAGGCATGCAATATGCCACATTGCACCGCGTTCAGGAGGAGGAAGGAGTGGTTCTGCCGGTAAATCATCATCTCAGCGCGAGGTATACATTATGCCACGGATTTCCTTTTACCCGGTGACGTGCTAGCGTTCCGTTCCAGGAGGGACGGAAGCAAGCCCTCCGGGAGGGAGAAAACAATGGGAAATCCAAGCATTGGTACTACCCTGGTCGCCTTGTCGCTCGCGGCTGCAACCGGCGCAGCCTTCGCACAGGACGCGCCGCCCAATCCGCCGAGCGAAGCGGTGGTCATCTACGCCAAGGACTTCGTGGCCAAGAACCTGATCGGCAATGCCGAGCTGAACGCGGCGATCGCGGCGTCGACCGCAAAGCACAAGACGCTCGGCTATGACGAAACGATCATCCTCGACAGCCAGTGGCGCGTCGCCAAGTCGGGTGTCGAGAAAGAGGCGGGGGCGGCCGACAAATTGAAGGACCTGGCCGGCGACAAGTCGATCGACGACCACGTCAAGGCGGGGGAAGAGCTCATCAAAACCGCCCGCGAGAACGATGTCTCGAAGTGGCTCCTTACCATTCAGGAAAAGGCCGAGCCTACCGGCGCCATTACCGAAGTTTTCGTGATGGACGGCTGGGGCTGGAACGTCGCGCAGACCGGCGGCACGTCGGACTACTACCAGGGTGACGAAGGCAAGTGGCAGAAGACCTTCGCATTGAACGACATCGAGATCCTCGACATCGTCGAGGAGGACGGGATCCGCTACGCCCAGATCTCGCTGCCGATCAAGGACGGCGACAAGAACATCGGCGCCGTCACGGTAGGCGTGGACGTCGACAAGGTGAAATGATCCCGAACAACGCCTAACGACCGGAGAAGGATGGCTGAGGCCGTCCTTCTTCCTTTCACGTGGGACCAGCGGGAAGCGCCGCGATCCGCCGGCAAGGCGGGTCGCTTCTCGGCGTCAGCCGCCGGTTACGCTCATGTGGCGCGAGACGGCCGGCCGGCTGGTGCGCCGGTCGATGACGAAGTCATGTCCCTTCGGCTTGCGGCCGATCGCCTCGTCGATGGCGTCGGAGACGAGTTCGTTGCCCTCGGAGGCGCGCAGCGGCACGCGCAGGTCGGCGGCGTCCTCCTGTCCCAGGCACATGTAGAGCGTGCCGGTGCAGGTCAGTCGCACGCGGTTGCAGCTTTCGCAGAAATTGTGAGTCATCGGCGTGATGAAGCCCAGCCGCCCGCCCGTTTCCTTCACCTCGACATAACGGGCCGGGCCGCCTGTCTTGTAGGGGATGTCGGCCAGGGTGAACTGCTGTTCCAGCTGCGCCCTCAATAGCGACAGCGGCATGTACTGGTCGGTGCGGTCGGCGTCGATCTCGCCCATAGGCATGGTCTCGATGACCGTCAGGTCCATGCCGCGGCCGTGCGCCCAGCGCATCAGCGCGGGGATCTCATGGTCGTTGAAGCCCTTCAGCGCGACCGCGTTGATCTTGATCTTCAGCCCGGCGGCCTGCGCGGCATCGATGCCGTCCATCACCTTGGCGAGGTTGCCCCAGCGGGTGATCGCATGGAATTTTTCCGCGTCGAGCGTGTCCAGCGACACGTTGATGCGCTTCACGCCGGCATCGGCCAGTTCGCCCGCGAAACGGGCGAGCTGCGAGCCGTTGGTGGTCAGCGTCAGCTCCTCCAGCGCGCCGCTCCTGAGGTGCCGCGACAGCTCGCGCACCAGGTGCATGATGTTCTTGCGCACCAGCGGCTCGCCGCCGGTGAGCCTCAGCTTCCTCACGCCCTTCTCGATGAAGACCGTGCAGAGCCGGTCGAGCTCTTCGAGTGACAGGAGGTCCTTCTTCGGCAGGAAGGCCATGTCCTCGGCCATGCAATAGGTGCAGCGGAAGTCGCAGCGGTCGGTGACCGACACGCGCAGATAGCTGATCGCGCGACCGAAGGGGTCAATCATGTCCATCGCCGCATTCCAGTTGCCTGTACTGCCGCCCAGTCTCACCGGGGCTGAGCGTTATATACAGCCATGTGATACGATCTGGCTATCTGTTCAAGGCTCCGACGCCTTGTTTAGCCGATTTCCTAGCTTTCGCCTGTCTGGGAAGCGGCGTAGAGAGCCGTTCTTGCAAAACGAGGTGGTCGGATGAACGCGCCGAAGGAACTCAGGGTCTCCAAGGACCGCCGCACGCTCACGGTCACCTATCACGACCATGAGCCGTTCGAGCTGTCGGCCGAGCTTCTGCGCGTGACCTCGCCCTCGGCCGAGGTGCAGGGCCATTCGCCGGAACAGCGTGTGACTGTGCCGGGCAAGCGCAACGTGGCCATCACGAAGATCGAGCCGGTCGGCAATTACGCCGTGCGCATCACCTTCGACGATTTTCACGACACCGGCATCTTCACCTGGAACTACCTCCACCGGCTCGGTCACGACAAGGACGAGGTGTGGGCCGCCTATCTCGCTGCGCTCGAGGAAAAAGGCCTGTCGCGGGGCTAAGGCCGGTCCGGCGGAGGTCGCCGCGCCGATATACGCTCACCTTGATGTGATGCGAAGGCTGTAACAAGCTTGCCCGGCCCGCCGTATATCGGCGTGTAACCGGGATAGCCCGCATGACCCCTTGGACCGATCGATCGGGAAACTTCTCGCCGTTGAAGGCCGCGGTGCTCGCCGGCGCCTGCCTGCCGGCGCTGTGGCTCGCCTGGGCGGCTTTCTCCGGAGCGCTTGCGTCGGCCGCGCCGGTCGGCCCGCTCGGCGCGCGCCCGATCACCGAGGCGATCCACCAGACCGGCGACTGGGCGATACGCTTCCTTTGGCTGTCGCTGGCGGTCACGCCGCTGCGGCGCATCGCCAACTGGCCGAAGCTCATCAATGTCAGGCGCATGCTCGGCGTGACGGCGCTCTGCTATGCGCTGGCGCATTTCACGCTCTACACGGTCGATCTCAAGCTCGACCTGTTGCGCGTCGCCTCGGAAATCGCGCTGCGCTTCTATCTCACCATCGGCTTCGTCGCGCTTGTCGGCCTGATCGCGCTGGGCTCGACCTCGACCGACGCGGCGATCAAACGGCTCGGACGCAACTGGAGCCGCCTGCACAGGATCGTCTACGTCATCGCATTGCTTGCCGCCTTCCACTTCTTCATCCAGTCGAAGGCGGACGTCTACGAGCCGACGCTGATGGCCGGCTTCTTCCTGCTTCTGATGTTGTATCGCCTTGCCCATTGGCGCGGCTTTTCGCTGACCTCGCCGCCGGTGCTGGCGTCAATCGCGGTGCTTGCGGCGCTCGGCACGGCGGCGATCGAATACGCCTGGTACGGCATCGCGACCGGCGTGCCGCCCGGTCGCGTGCTCGCTGCCAACCTTCACTTCTCCTTCTCGATCAGGCCGGCATGGTGGGTGCTGGCGACCGGGCTCGGCGTGACCCTGCTTGCCGCGGTCAGGCCGTGGTTCGGCAAGGCCGAGCCCGCGCGCGGCCGCCGTGCCGCGAAGGCGGCTGCCTGACCCGCGTCCAGCGCACGCCGGCGATATCGAAGCCGCCGTCGACGACGATGCTCCGGCCGGTCACGTAGCGCGCCTCTTTGCCGGCGAGCCAGATGGCGCGTCGGCGATCTCCTCCGCCTCCGCCAGCCTCTCAAAGACGGCCGCCTGGTGCGCGTGCTCCATGCCTGTCAGGAGAACTTCTGGACTTCCTGACGCGCGCCCTTCGAACTCTCTAAAATGAGCTCGAGCTTGCCGATCACCACAGACAGGGCGACGCACATAGTTCCAAGTCCAAATAGTATCGCACCCAAGATTTCATGAATCGCCGATACGGCGGCTCCGTACACCAGGATGCCAACTATGATCTGGCCTGTCCCCAGCAAGGCGATAATCACTCTCATTGCTCCCTCCGCTCCCTAATTGCGGTGCTGAAGATCGCCCATGCGTGGCTTGGCGGCAAGGGCGCCTGCGGACGCTGTTGACTTGCTATTACAGCCTGTTCCGCTAGCTTCGGGCCAGGGCGAGGGGGATTCATGCTGACTAGGTTTTCGGCAGTGGCGATCGGGTTGATCATCGTTGGATCGGCCCATGCCGACGAAGTCGTGAAAAGCATCGACGGGCGGGAAATCTTGCTCCGGTCTGATGGGACGTACGAAATCCTGCTCCAGGTGAAAGAAAATTCCTCAGGCAAGTATAAGAAGATTTCTATTGTCGACCTGAAGCTGGACATCCAGGATCTCGGCGGACACCTTGTTGAGGTAACCGGTCAACTCGGTTCGTTCGGTGATTTCTTAATGCTGGGGGATCCGAGCACGGGCATGGATACGAGTCCTGTCCTCGCCGAGGCTAAAAAGCTCTCTCGCGAAGAGCGCCGCTATATTATCGAGAAATGCAATTTGGGTTGCCGGATAACGGTGAGAGGCGAAGTTTCGACGGTCATGTTCCAGCCTGGGCTGGAGCTTCACGAATTGATTCGCTAATCCGGCTTCAGCACGTCCACCACCCGCCGCATCTGGTCGCCCAGCGCATCGCATTCGTCCGGCGACGACTGGCTCATCGCCTTTTCGATCAGCGCGGTGTGCACCTTCAGCGCCTTCATCAAGAGCTTTTCGCCCTCGGCGGTCAGGGTAAGCCTGAGCACGCGCTTGTCCTTGGCGTCGCCAGCGCGCTTCAACAGCTGCCGCTTCTCCATCTGCGGCAGCAGCATGGTGATGTTGGAGCGCCCGACCAGAAGTTTGCGCGCGAGATCGTGCTGCGACATGCCGGGATGCCGGTAGAGGTTCATCAGCACGTCGAGCTGCGCCGGCTTCAGGTCTAGCGGCTGCAAGGCGGTAGCGACTGCCCGCTCGACCGCATGGCAGGCGCGCGCCACCGCCACCCAGTTGCGGAAGCGCGGATTGTCCCAGGGAAGGGCTTCGGGCAGCTCTTGTTTATTGTTCATCCTTGAACTATCATGTTCATCCTTGAACTAAAATTCGAACGGATAGCTATCATGACAGCAATCGGCGTCAAGGTCATCCGCGGCCTGTTCGGCGCCGCCGAGCGCTTCGCGCCGGGGATCGGGGGCAGGGCGGCGTTCGAACTGTTCTGCAGAACGCCGAATCCAAAGCGCCTTTCTGATGGAGAGAGGCGGGCGGTCGAACGCGCCGCCGGCTTCATGGAGGAAGCCCGGCATCACCGCCTGACGCTTGGCCGGCGCTGCGTGGTGGTGCACGAGTTCCGCCCACGCGGCGGCCGGGAGAACGCCGGCAACGTGCTCGTGCTGCATGGCTGGCGCTCGCGCACCGAATACATGAAGTCCATCATCGAAGCCTATCGCGGCGCCGGCTTTCGCGTCTTGTCGCTGGACCTGCCGGGGCACGGCGGCTCTGCGGGCCGCCGGCTCAACCTGGCAAGCGCGGTCAGCGCCGCGCATGCGGCAGGCGAGTGGTTCGGCCCGTTCGTCGCCGTGGTCGGCCATTCCTTCGGCGGCTCCGTCGCGGTCAACGCCGTGGCCGGCTCCATCGCCGGCATTCCGCCGCTTGCCGCCTCGAAGCTGGTGCTCATCGCTGCGCCGAGCTCCCTGCCGGTTCTTTTCGACGATTTCGGCCGCTTGCTGCGGCTGGGGCCTCGCGTCCGCTCGGCCCTCGCGGATGAGGTGCGTCGGGTGGCCGGCCGGCCGCTCGCCGAGTTCACAGGCTCTCGCCAACTCGCCGAATCGCCGCTGCCGACGCTCGTCGTTCACGCGCCCGACGATCGCGAGGTTCCGGCCGGCCATGCCGAACGCTTCGCCGAGGCCGGCGACCATGTGCGGCTGTGCTGGGCGCCCGGCCTCGGCCATCGTCGCATCCTATCCGATCCGGGGGTCGTCGAGGCCGCGTTGGGATTCGTCGTCCGCCCAGGCGTGGCTG
>Ga0233385_1001017_pt1 | contig 12254 bp, 6 predicted proteins | sample ElkDunMinimDraft_16_FD_191543 | JGI IMG/M metagenome (GOLD analysis project Ga0233385, IMG submission 191543) | Fecal eukaryotic communites from dung pellets of Tule Elk in California, USA - Elk Dung G36 | ecosystem: Host-associated > Mammals > Digestive system > Large intestine > Fecal | place...
CCATGACAGGCGAGCGCCACCTCGAGCCCACCGCCCAGCGCCGCGCCCTGGATCGCCGCAACGACCGGTTTTGCACAGCTCTCGATGATATCGAGCAGATCGGGCAGGAGCGGCGGCACCGGCGGCTTGCCGAATTCACTGATATCGGCACCGGCGATGAAGGCGCGCCCCGCAGCGGCGATGACGATGGCTGCGACGGTCGGATCGGAGCCCGCTTCGGTGATCGTCCGCGCGAGCTCGGCGCGCAGGGCCTGGCCAAGCGCATTGACCGGAGGATTGTCGATCGTCGCGATCGCGACCTCGCCATGACGGGCGAGCCGGACGGTCTCCATCAGCGCATATCCCTGCTTTGCCGGTGCCGTCGGCCCGGTCGATGACGGGCACAGGAGGAAGGCCGCACGCAGGCCTTTGTCAAGCCGCACTCACCGCCGGATCGCGCCGCCGGCGCGGCTTCGACCGCCCTCGTTGCCGCCGCTTGACCCCCGCCGAAGCAGCATGCCAAGCCTGCGGCAACGACAGGGCCGGAAACTCGACCGGCGCCGCAGGGACGGGGAACTGCCGATGACCGCCAGCATTCTGACCGAAGCCGTTGCGCCGGGCGTCACCCAGATCACGATGAACCGCCCGGAGCGCAAGAATGCGCTCGACCAGGCGAGCTATCGCGGCCTGATCGAGGCCTTCACAGCCGCCGAGGCCGATGTGCAGACTCGCGCCATCATCATCACCGGGACTGGCGGCTGCTTCACCAGCGGCAACGACATCCGCGACTTCGCCGCCTCGGCGCTGGAGGGCACCCGCGTCGCCATGGACTTCCTGACGACGATCTCCACCGTAACGAAGCCCATCGTCGCCGCGGTCGAGGGTTTTGCCGTCGGCATCGGTACGACGATGCTGCTGCATTGCGACCTTGCCTATGCCGGCGCGGGCGCGGTCTTCCGCATGCCCTTCGCCGCGTTGGGCCTCTGCCCGGAAGGCGCGTCGAGCTACCTGCTGCCGCTCGCCGCTGGCTCCAAGCGCGCCGCGGAACTGCTGATGCTGGCGGAGGCCTTCGGGCCCGAGATGGCGCAGGAAGCCGGGCTGCTCAATGCCGTGGTCGCGGAAGGTGCCGCCCTTGCGGCCGCGCACGACAGGGCTAAGGCGCTGGCCGCCCTGCCTCCGCAATCGATCGCGCTGACCAAGCAGTTGTTGAAGCGCGGTCAGACCGCCGCCATCGCGGATGCGATCGCGACCGAGGCGCGGCATTTCGACGAGCGCCTGCGCTCCGAGGAGGCGCAGGCGGCCTTCGCGGCGTTCCTCAAGCGCTGAGCCGCGCCGGAACGCCGCGATACGCCCGCGTCAGGCGGCGGCCACCCGGCGGGCCCGCAGCTTCTGCATGCTCCAGGAGAACACCGGCCAGAGCAGGGCGGCGAAGGTCATCGCGGCGAGCACGCTCGCGACCGGACGGCTGAAGAAGGGCAGCATCGATCCGTCCGACTTGATCAGCGAGGTCACGAAGCTCTGCTCCACCATCGTCCCCATCACGATGCCGAGCACCATCGCGGCAACCGGATAGCCATTCTTCTCCATCACGAAGCCGATCAGTCCGAAGGCCGCGACGCAATAGACGGCGAACAGGTTGTTGCCGGCCGTCGCGAAGGCGCCGACAGCGCAGAAGATCATGATCACCGGCATCACCGCCGAACGCGGCGCGCCCACGACGCGGCTCGCCAGCCGGATCATGATGATTCCCAGCGGGATCATGATGATGTTGCCGAGGATGAAGATGATGTAGAGCGCATACATGCTCGACGCCTGCTCGGTGAACAGCGTCGGGCCGGGATTAAGCCCCTTCATGTAGAGCACGCCGATCGCGATGGCGGTGATCGTGTCGCCGGGGATGCCGAACAGCAGCGCCGGCACCCAGCCCGAGGCGAGCGAGGCATTGTTGGAAGCCCCGGCCTCGATCAGCCCTTCCGGATGGCCGGTACCGAACTTCTCGGGCGTCTTCGAGAAGCGCTTGGCCATCGCATAGCTCACCCAGGCCGCCATGTCGGCGCCGGCCCCCGGCAGAACGCCGATGATGATGCCGATGATGTTTCCGCGCGCCTGCTGCTTGGGATATTTCTTGGTCAGCTCCCACTGCCCCTTGAGAATGCCACCCAGCCGGCGGTGCTCGAGCTTCGGTGGCTCGCGCTCGGTGAGGGAGCGCATGACCTCGGCCAGCGCGAAGACGCCGACCAGCGCCGGGATGACCTCGATGCCGCCGAGCAGATCCGTCGAGCCGAGGGTGAAGCGCGCCACGCCGCCGGGATTGTCGATGCCGACGCAGGCGATCAGCAGGCCAAGCAGCATCGCGGCGATCGCCTTGATCGGCGACGAGCGGGCCACCAGCGTGGCGCACATCAGGCCGAGCATGGCGAGCCAGAAGTTCTCGTAGGTCGAGAAGGACAGGGCCATCTCGGCGAGCAGCGGCGCGATCAGCATCAGCGAGAGCGTGCCGGCGATGCCGCCAAGCGCGGAGAACCACAGGCAGATGCCGAGCGCGGTCTCCGCCTGTCCCTTGCGGGTCATCGCATAGGCTTCGTCCGTATAGGCGGCCGAAGCCGGCGTACCGGGGATGCGCAGCAGGCAGCCCGGGATGTCGCCGGAAAAGATCGCCATGGCGGAGGCCGTGATGATCGTCGCCACCGCCGCGATCGGCGAAAGGTAGAAGGTCACCGGAACGAGCAGCGCCGTCGCCATGGTGGCCGAAAGGCCCGGCAGCGAGCCGACGGTCAGTCCGTAGACGGCCGAGGCGAAGATCGCGATCATGACGTCCGGCTGGAAGACCAGCCCGAAGGCCTGGATGACAGTGTTCATGATCGCAGCCTCACCATGGGAAGGGCAAAAGACCGCCCGGCAGAGGCACGCGCAGCAGTTTCAGGAAGATCAGGTTGATGAAGAAGGGCGCGATGATCGCGAGCGGGATCGCAAGCTTGGCCCTGGCTCCGAAGGCGAAGCTCGCGGCCGCGATCATGATCGCCGTCGTCGGCAGGAAGCCGAGCCGTTCGGAGGCCAGCGCATAGAAGACCAGAAGCGCCGGAGGGAGCAGCGCCAGCCAGTTCTTCCAGGCCGGCAACGGCTCGAGCAGCTCGGGCGCGGTATGGCTCGCAACGTCGGCCTCGGCCACCTCCTCGAAATGCCGCCCGATGCCGAAGATGATCAGCGCGCCGCAGATCACCAGCCCCGCCCCTACCACCATTGGAAAGGCTGCGGGTCCGACCTGCTGGCCCGGGACAGGTGGCAGCTTCGAACCATAGAAGAAGGCGAGCGAACCCAGCGTCGCGATTACGCCGCCGGTGAGGCGGTCGGATAGTTGCATCTGCGGCAATTCCATCTGTCGAGTTGTCATGAAACGACGACGCCGGAGAGCGCAGGCTCTCCGGCGTCGGTGAAGCGAAATGTCAGGCCTTGGCGAGACCGGCCGCCTTCATCGCGGCCGCCATCGCCTTGTCGCCATCTTCCATGAACGCCGCGAAGCCGGGGCCGTCCGCGAACTTCATGCCGAAGCCACGGGCGTTCATGAAGTCCTGGTAATCCTTGGACTCGAAGGCCTTCTTCAGCGAGGCGGTGATCTTGGCCTGGATATCGGCCGGCATGCCCTTGGGCCCGCCGATGCCGCGCCAGGCACCGACCGAGTACTTGATGCCGAGCGTCTCGTTGAGCGTCGGCACGTCCTTGAATTGCGGGTTGCGCGCCTCGGCCATGATGGCGAGCGACTTCGCCTTGCCGGCATCGATCATGGCCCTGGCTTCCGGCACCGAGCAGGTGACGATATCGACGCCGCCGGCCGCAAGGTCCTGCATGCCGGGCGCCGCGCCGTTCGAAGGCACCCAGGCGACATGGTCGGGCTTCAGGCCCATGGCGACGAGCCAGCCGATCAGCCCGAGATGCCAGATGCCGCCCTGCCCCGTGCCGGAGGCCTTCATCTTGCCGGGAGGAGCGGCCTTGATCGCGTCGGCCAGCGCCTTGATGTCCTTGTAGGGGCTGGAGGTCGAAACCTGCACGCCCGGCGGGTCCTCGTTCATCAGGCCAAGCGCGGCGTAGCTCGACGGCTTGAGGTCGGTCAGGCCCTGATGGTGCATCATCGTGATCTCGACCGTCAGCATGCCGACGGTGTAACCATCGGGCGCGGCCGTCGCGATCGCCGAATGGCCGACGACGCCGGAGCCGCCGGTCCGGTTCACGACGTTGAAGGGCTGGCCGAGCTCCTTCTCCATGAGCTGGGCGACGATCCGCGCCGTGGCATCCGTGCCACCGCCCGCGCCCCAGGGGCAGATCAGCGTCACCGGCCGCGCCGGCCATTGCGCCTGGGCAATCGCGGGCTTCGCGATCAAGCCGGCCGCGCCGACCGCAGCCGCTCCAGTGAGCACACCACGCCTGCTGATTCCGTCGTTCATTTACGTGACCCTCCCTAAATCGATTTAATTACCGAGCGCTCCTCGTCATCAGACGGGGCTCTCTTGTGAAGACGACGCGTATCTGAACCGATTGTCGCAGCAGTGACAACTGGTCTTTGAGGGATTTCTACAATCCGCAGACGACCGGCAGGACCGAGCCCGCCACCCTCTCGACCACGGCACCGGTGCTGAGTTCCGGCCCCGCCGCCGCGACCGCCGTCGTTAGCCCGGCGCGGGTCAGAAGGCCCTGCAGTACGGCTCCGTCGGCCACTGCGTAGGTCCGCTGTGGCGCCACCCCAGCGATCAGCACCTTGTCGGACGGGTTGGCAGTGACGATGCCGGCCAACCGGCCCTGCCTGTCGAAGACCGGGCTGCCCGCCTGCCCCGGCTGCAGCGGCGCGAGGACCGCGAGCTTCGCACCGATCCGCAAACCCTGGCCCGGCAGGACGACGGCAGCGCGCCGGCCGCCCTCGTCAGCGAAGGCGAGGAGCAACAGGTTTTCCTGCTCGCCCGGCACTTCCGCCCGTAGCGGCGGCACGCTGAAAGCCGGACCGCCCTCGACCTCGAGCAGGACGAGCCCGCCCTCGGCCGGGCCTCGGAGCTTTGCGGCACGGCCGCCGACGCGCAACGACCGGCACCCTTCGGCAGCCGACGCTGCCGTGACCGCGACACGCTCGGCAATGGCGAGCCCGACGCCGTGGCGTTCCGTGACGCGCGCCGGGATTGTGGCGACCGGCGGCGCTGCCGGCGAACCGAACATCACCGACGGCGCCGCCATGAGCCCGCTCGGGAACGGATCGAAGCTCGCGGCGATCGCGATGACCAGCTTGTCGACAGTTCCCGCCAGAGCCTTCTCGTAGCCGATCGAGAAGCCGCGCAGGCCAGTCGGCCCGGCCGCCAGCCGGCGATAGAATTTGCCGGTCGGCGTCTCGCCGGTGACGACGAAGAAGTCCGGCCGCAGCAGCTTGTAGGTGATCTTCCGGCCGGGATTGTTCGGCGTCGCCGCGGTCGCCTTCTCGAACACCGCCTCGAGCGTCTCGCCCGGCGGCGACGACGAGGTGTCGAGCGTGATCTTGCCGTCCTGGCTCTGCCAACGGCTTCCCGAGGGCGCCGCGTCGCGCTTCGGCAGGATGCGCTCGGGAATGCCGATGCGCGCCCCGGTCTTGTCGTCGGAGATCAGCCGGAAGCCGGCCGTAGCCCGGGCCGCTTCCGCCGCCTGTGCCAGCGCCCGCCGCTCCACCGGGCTCAGCGTCCCGTCCGGAGCGCCCTTGAGCCCGGCCTTCAGGGCGTTGATCGCGCGGAAGGTCAATGGCCCGTAGGAGCCGCTGACAGCCCCGTTGAAATGCCCCGCCCAGATCAGATCGGCCTGGATCGCCTTGCGCTCGGTCTCGGGGAGGCTGTCGAAGCTCGCCTGTGCAGCCGCCATCTGCGGATTGGGCGCCGGGGCCTGCGCGCCGGCAGCCGGAGCACCGAGCAGGGCGAGCGCCAGCGCCACGGCGCGGACCCGCTCGATTCGCGGTTGGTGGAGAGGGGCGCACAGCATGGATCTCGTCCTCGAAGGCAGGCGAAGCGGGGCGCATTGAGCGCCAGAACGGCACGCGCCGCAACCGCGGGATCTCCACGGGAAGGCGGGCCTCCTGGATCGACACGATCCCCGCTGCACCGGACGGCGCGACCTGCGTTCGCATGACTTGAACCCCCGCAGCGCGGTGGTAGCCTGCCGGTCCCGTCTCGTGCCGTCATCGGCCTGAAGGCTTTTTCACAAAGGCTGGCGGAAAGGCCCGACGTAGAGGAACGACGATGACCCTGCTCGCCCGCTTCGCGCTCCTCCTCGGACTGACCCTCGCCACCCATCCGGCGCTCGCCCAGAAGGCCTATGTCCGCAACGACCTCGCCGCCGACGGCCAGAGGCTCGAGGAGCGACTGAAGCGGGAGGTCACGGCCGGCGCTCGCTCGGCCGCCGATCTGGTCCGCTCCGGTGAGGCGGCGCTGTCGCGCGGAGACGCCCGCGCCGCCCTGCCCCAGGCCAATGCCGCCGTCGTCGCCGAGCCCGGCAACGCCGCCGCCTGGCGCCTGATGGCGCGCGCCGCCAACGCGATCGAGCCGCGCGACTATCGCGAGCGCTGGGAATTGCGCGAGCGCGCGATCAGTGCCGCCTACCTCGCCTATCAGCGCTCCGCCGGCCGCGATGACGAGGCGAATTCGCTTGGCGTAATCGCCCGCCTGTTCGAGCGACACGAGCTCTGGCGCCCGGCGCTGACGACCTATCGGCTGAGCCTCGGCCTCGTCGACAACGCCTCGCTGCGCACGGCCTACGAGGCCCTGCGCGAGCAGCGCGGTTTCCGGCTCACCGGCAACAAGGTCGATGCCGATGCAGCCTCCCCGCGTGCCTGCTTCGAGTTTTCCGAGCCTCTCGCCCGCGGCCGCGTCGACTTCGCGCCTTATGTTGCGATCTCCGGCGGCAAGGGCGATTTCGCGGTCAGCGCCGAGGACCGCCAGATCTGCGTCGACGGCCTGCTCCATGGCGAGCGCTACGCCTTCGTGATCCGCCAGGGCGTGCCCTCGGCCATTCCCGACGAGCAACTGCTGAAATCCGCCGACTACGAGGTCTATGTCCGCGACCGCACGCCCTCGGTGCGCTTCACCGGCAAGAACTACGTCCTGCCGCGCACCGGCCAGCAGGGTGTCCCGGTCGTCTCGGTCAACAGCGACCGCCTCGACCTCGAGGTGATGCGGATCGGCGACCGCAACCTGATCAACTCCGTCCATTCCGACGATTTCCTCGGCCAGCTCGGCTCCTGGTCGGCGAGCCGGATCTCCGCCGACAAGGGCCAGAGCGTCTGGACCGGCTCGATGGAGGTGAAGTCCGAGCTCAACAAGGATGTCGTCACGGCCTTCCCGGTGCTCGAGGCCGTCGGCGCGCTCAAGCCCGGCGTCTATGTGATGTTCGCCAAGCCGAGCGGCGGGCAGGCCGCGCCGGTTTCCGACGGCGATGGCGATTATGACGACGGCACCACCCGCGCGACGCAGTGGTTCGTCGTCTCCGACCTCGGCCTGACCTCCTTCTCGGGGCCGGACGGCGTGCATGTGCTGGTGCGCTCGCTCGCCAGCGCCGCCCCCGTAGCCAATGCGGAACTCCGCCTCATCGCCCGCAACAACGAGGTTCTGGCGACCATCCGTTCCGACGCCAACGGCTATGCCCGCTTCGACGCCGGCCTGGCGAAGGGCCAGGGCGGCAATGCGCCGGGCCTCGTCACCGCGGCGCTGGCCGAGGATTACGGCTTCCTCGACCTGAAGCAGACGGCGTTCGATCTCTCGGATCGCGGCGTCAAGGGCCGCGTCGCCCCCGCCGGGCTCGACGCCTATCTCTACACCGAGCGCGGCGTCTATCGCTCGGGCGAGACCGTCTACCTCACCGGCCTGCTGCGCGATGCGCGCGGCACCGCGGTGACCGGCCTGCCGCTGACGCTGGTGGTCAAGCGCCCCGACGGCGTCGAGTATCGCCGCCGCCAGGTCGAGGACCAGGGCGCCGGCGGCCGCGCCCATTCGATCCAGCTGCTGCCCGGCGCCGCGACCGGCACCTGGCGCGTCCAGGCCTATGCCGATCCGAAGGGCCCGGCGATCGGCGAGGTTTCCTTCCTCGTCGAGGACTATGTCCCCGAGCGTCTCGAGCTGACGCTGACGCCGAAGGCGCCGGTGCTGCAGGCCGGCGAGCCGGCCGAAATCGACGTCAATGCGCGCTATCTCTACGGCGCGCCGGGCTCCGCGCTCGACGTCACGGGCTCGATGACGATCCGCGCCGCCGGCCAGTCCGCGATTCCCGGCTTCGCCGGCTACCAGGTCGGCCTCACCGACGAGGCCTTCGAGGCGGTGCAATCGGAGTTCGAGGAGAGCGCCGTGACCGACGCCGCCGGCAAGGTCACGGTGACAAACCCGGTCGCGCAGCCCGAGACCAACCGCCCGCTCGAAGCCGAGCTAACGATCCGCGTCGGCGAGCCCGGCGGGCGCGCCATCGCCCGCTCCGTCACCCTGCCGATCGTGCCGAAGGGCGCCGCCATCGGCGTCAGGAAGGCGTTCAAGGACGGCGAGCTCGGCAACGGCCAGACCGCGAATTTCGAGGTCATCATGGCCAATGGCGACGGCCGGCGCCTCTCCCGGCCGGGCGTGAAATGGACGCTGTCCAAGGTCACCCGCAACTACCAGTGGTTCTTCCAGGACGGTCGCTGGAACTATGAGGGCGTGAAGTCCACCCGCCGCGTCGCAGATGGCGAGGTCGCGGTGAGCGAAGGCACCCCGGCCCGCATCGCCTCCCAGGTCGAATGGGGCAACTATCGGCTCGACGTCGCCGCGGACGGCCCCGACTCGACCGAGACCTCGGTGTCCTTCAGCGTCGGCTACGAGGCCGACAAGACCGCCGACACGCCGGACGTGCTCGACGTCGCCCTCGACAAGGCCGCCTACGCCGATGGCGAGAGCCTGCGGGTCCGCCTCAGCCCGCGCTTCGCCGGCAAGGCGACGCTGGCCGTCGTCACCGACCGCGTCGCCGACATACGCACCATCGACATCGCGCCGGGCGGCACCAGCACCAGCATCCCGGTCAAGGCCGAATGGGGCGCCGGCGCCTATCTCGTCGTGCTCGCCCATCGCCCGATGGACGCCGCCGCCCAGCGCCTGCCCGGCCGCGCCATCGGCCTGTCCTGGTTCCAGATCGGCAAGGAAGCCCGCACGCTCTCGCTCGATCTCGGCGCGCCGAACCTGGTGCGGCCGCTCTCGACGCTGTCTCTCCCGGTCAAGGTCACCGGCGCCAGCGCCGGCGAGGAGGCCTATGTCACGGTCGCGGCCGTCGATGTCGGCATCCTCAACCTGACCCGCTTCGAAAGCCCCGATCCGAGCAAATTCTTCTTCGGCCAGCGCCAGATCGGCCATGATCTGCGGGACCTCTACGGCTACCTGATCGACGGCATGCAGGGCGTGCGCGGCGCGATCCGGACGGGTGGCGACGCGGCGCCCGCGCTCGAGGGCGAGAAGCCGACCCAGGAGCCGGTCGCGCGCTATTCCGGCGTGGTCAAGGTCGGCGCGGACGGCGTCGCGAAGGTCGAGTTCGACGTGCCCGCCTTCAATGGCTCGCTGCGTGTCATGGCCGTCGCCTGGTCGACTGGGCGCACCGGCCAGGCCAGCGCCGACGTGATCGTGCGCGACCAGATCGTGGCGCAGGCGACGCTGCCGCGCTTCCTCGCCATCGGCGACCAGTCGCGCTTCCACCTCCAGATCGACAATGTCGAGGGCCCGGCCGGCCCCTATGTCGTCGATCTCGACGTGCGCGGCCCCGTGCTCGTCGCCGCCGACGCGACGCGCCGCACCCTGCAGCTCGCTGCCGGCGCCAAGAGCCAGATCACGATCCCCGTCACCGCCGCCGGTCTCGGCCGCGCCGAGTTCGACGTGCGCGTCACCGGCCCGGGCGGGATCGGCACCGTGCAGAACCTCGCCGTCAGGGTGCAGCCCTCGGCGGCGACCATCGCCCGACGTATCGTCCGGCCTCTCCCCGGCAATGGCGGCGCCATCACCGTCTCCTCGGACCTGCTGGCCGACCTCGTTCCGAATTCGGGGCAGGTCTCCGTCTCGGTCTCGCCGCTGGCCTCGCTCGACGTCCCGGCGCTGCTCAAGGCGCTCGACCGCTACCCCTATGGCTGCACCGAGCAGACGGTCAGCCGCGCCCTGCCGCTGCTCCACGTCAACCGGCTGGCCTCGCTGGAGCAGCTCGCCATCGATGGCAATGCCGACGAGCGCGTGCAGAACGCCATCGACCGCGTGCTGACGCGCCAGGGCGCCAACGGCTCCTTCGGCCTGTGGAGCGTCGGCGGCGACGACCTCTGGCTCGACGCCTTCACCACCGACTTCCTGACCCGGGCGCGCGAGCGCCAGTTCGCCGTGCCGCAGACCGCCTTCAACCTGGCGCTCGACCGGCTGCGCAACCAGGTCGTCAACACCGGCGAGATCGCCAGGGAGGAGGCCGCCGGCATCGCCTATGCGCTCTATGTGCTGGCCCGCAACGGCCGGCCGGTGATGGGCGACCTGCGCTATCTCGCCGACAACAAGCTCGCGAGCTTCGCAACCCCGATGGCGCGCGCCCAGATCGGCGCCGCGCTCTCGGCGCTCGGCGATCGCGGCCGTGGCCGCGCCGCCTTCACCAGCGCGCTGGCCGGCCTGCAGGAGACCCGCGACGACGGCCTCTCCCGGCCGGACTACGGCACCCGCCTGCGCGACGGCGCCGCCGTCCTCGCCCTGATCGCCGAATCCTCCGGCGAGCGCGCCGACCTCACCCGCGCAGCCTCGATCCTCGACAATGCCCGCAACAGCGCCCGCTACACCTCGACCCAGGAGCAGATGTGGATGGTGCTGGCGGCTCAGGCCATGGCGAAGGACGCCGAGGGCATGTCGCTGACCGTGGACAGCGCCGAGCGCAAGGGGCCGTTCTACCGGACGATCTCCGCCGAGGCGCTGGAAGCGAAGCCGCTGACCATCGCCAACCCGGCCGCGGCCTCGGCGCAGGCGGTGATCACGGTCTCCGGCATCCCGACCGGGCCCGAGCCCGCGCTGAACCAGGGCTTCGGCCTCGACCGCGTCGTCTACACGATGAAGGGCGAGCGGGCCGACCCCGCGCGCCTGCGCCAGAACGAGCGCTATGTCGTGGCGCTAACGGTGACCGAATCCGCCAGCAATTTCGGCCGGCTGCTGCTGGTCGATCCGGTTCCCGCCGGGCTGGAGATCGAGAACGCCAACCTCACCGAGGGCGCCTCGATCACAGGCCTCGACTGGCTGAAGCAGGAGGTCTACCCCGTCCACACCGAGGCGCGCGACGACCGCTACGTCGCCGCCTTCGAACGTTCCGGCGGCTCCAACCAGAAGCTTGTCTACACAGTCGCCTATATCGCCCGCGCCGTATCGTCCGGGCGCTACGTCTCGCCCGCCGCCGTGATCGAGGACATGTACCGGCCCGACCGCTTCGGCCGCACCGCCTTCGGCACGGTCGATATCTCGTCGGCAAGGTAGTCCATGGGTGCGGAGCGCGAAAAGACGAGCGCTACGGAGCCCCCTCTCCCCTCGGGGGAGAGGGCTGGGGTGAGGGACGGCGCGCCGCCTCGTCGTCTGCTTCGCCTGCCAGCCCTCATCCGTCAGCGCTTCGCGCTGCCACCTTCTCCCCCGAGGGGAGAAGGGACGCGGCCCCCCTTTCGCAAACTGAAGATCGCAGCGGGCGTTCTCGGAAGCTCGGCTATCGCCGCGACCGCCGCCCTCGCCCTCTACGCCCGCGAGCTGCCCCCGCTCGACCTCGCCGCGGCTTCCGATCGCTCGACCGTCGTGCTCGACCGCGAGGGCAAGCTGCTGCGCCCCTTCCTCACGGCGGACGGCCGCTGGAAGCTGCCGGTCGGCGTCGACGACGTCGATCCGCGCTATCTCGCCATGCTCAAGGCGTTCGAGGACAAGCGCTTCGACAAGCATCGCGGCATCGACCCGCTCGGGATGATGCGCGCCGCCGCCCAGATGCTGGCGAATGGCCGCGTCGTCTCGGGCGGCTCGACCCTGACCATGCAGGTCGCAAGGCTGCTAGAGCCGCGCGAGGAGCGCACGCTCTCTGCCAAGCTCCGCCAGGCGCTGCGTGCGCTCGAGCTGGAGCGGCGCCTCTCGAAGAGCCAGATTCTCGATCTCTATCTGACTCTTGCCCCTTTCGGCGGCAATCTCGAGGGCGTGCGCGCCGCGAGCTTCGCCTATTTCGGCAAGGAACCGAGGCGGCTCTCCACTGCCGAGGCGGCCCTGCTCGTCGCCCTGCCGCAATCGCCC
>Ga0233385_1001018_pt1 | contig 12242 bp, 20 predicted proteins | sample ElkDunMinimDraft_16_FD_191543 | JGI IMG/M metagenome (GOLD analysis project Ga0233385, IMG submission 191543) | Fecal eukaryotic communites from dung pellets of Tule Elk in California, USA - Elk Dung G36 | ecosystem: Host-associated > Mammals > Digestive system > Large intestine > Fecal | place...
CTGCCCGCATCTGACCGGTCAGACCTCGAGCATCGCCCTGATCTCGTCCGGCGTCCGCCCGGCGGCCCTCAGCGCGCTCAATCCGGTATCGCGAAAGCTCTTCGACAGCTTGCGCCCATCCGGACCGAGGATCAGCCGGTGATGGAAATAGGCGGGCTCCGGCAGGCCCAGCAACTCCTGCAGCAGCCGATGGATTCCGGTGGCGGCGAAGAGATCCATGCCCCGCACGACATGGCTGACACCCTGCAACGCATCGTCGGCGACGACGGAGAGGTGGTAGCTCGTCGGCGTGTCGCGGCGCGCCAGCACCACGTCGCCCCATAGCTCGGGCCTCGCTTCGACCTTCCTCGCCGACACCTTCTCCGGTCCGGAGAACTCCGTCCATGCCAGCGATCTGCCCACCCACGCCATTGCCGCGGCCGTATCCAGCCGCCAGGCGAACGGCTCCCCCTGCGCCATCCGCCATCGGCGTTTGCGCAAGGATATCGCCTTGTCCAGGCCGGGATAGAGTGGCACGCCGTCCGGATCGCGTGGCCATGTCCTGCCCCTTGCTTCCGCCTCGGCGATATAGGCGCGCATCTCGCCCCGGCTCATGAAGGCGGGATAGACGAGCTCGCCGGCGATCAGTTCGTCGAGCAGCCGTCCATATTCCTCGAAATGCTCGGATTGCCGGCGCACCGGCTCTTCCCACTCGATGCCGAGCCATTCCAGGTCGCGGTAGATGCCGGCCTCGAACTCCGGCGTGCAGCGCGCCGTGTCGATGTCCTCGATGCGCAGCAGCAGCCGGCCGGCCGCCGTTTTCGCCATCCTGGCATTGAGCAGCGCCGAATAGGCGTGGCCGAGATGCAGTTCCCCGTTCGGGCTCGGCGCGAAGCGGAAGGTTGGCATGGGCATCGGCGCGTTGTCAGGAGTGGCGCGGGTTTCGGGTTGTTGCCGTTACGGGCTGATTGCTATCTGTCGCGCAGCGACTTCACAAGAAGCCTCCGCGAGAAGGCTCGAGCCAAGGGAAAGCCGGCGAGCGAATGCAGCGCATAGCAACCCTCGATGACATCACCGCCGGGCTGGATGCGCTCTGCGCCGCCGATCCCCGGCTGGCGCGGGTGCGCGCCGCCGCCGGCGAGGTTCCGCTGCGGCGCAGCGAGCCGGGCTTCGCCAGCCTCGTCTCCATCGTCGTCTCGCAGCAGGTTTCCCGTGCCAGCGCCGATGCGATCTTCGGCCGGCTGGCGCGGCTCGCCGATCCGCTCACCCCGGAGGCGCTGCTGGCGGCCGGCGACGGGCTGTTTCGGGAGGCCGGCCTCTCCCGGCCCAAGCAGCGCGCCGTGCTTGCCGTGTCGCAAGCCGTTCGCGGCGGCCTCGACCTTGCCGGGCTATGCGAACTCGAGGCGGAGGCCGCGATCGGCGCGATGACCGCGGTTCCCGGCATCGGGCTCTGGACCGCCGAGGTCTATCTCCTGTCCGCCGCCGGCCATCCCGATGTCTTCCCGGCGCGCGACGTCGCGCTGCAGAGCGCGGTCGGCCATGCGCTCGGCATCGACCCGCGTCCGGGCGAGAAAGCGCTCATCCGGATTGCCGAATCATGGTCCCCCTGGCGGGGGGTGGCGTCGCGGCTGTTCTGGGCGTATTATCGCGAAATCAAAGGAAGGGAGGGTGCGCCGCCTTCGTAAACTGCGCAAAAACGGCCTGTTCGGTGACGTTTTTCCGCGCCGCGCGCCACGCGGACGGCTTCACATTCCCGTCACCTCCTGCTTACAATATCCCTGCGCGTCGCATTGAGGTCCAAGGAGGATATCGCAGGTGACGATCGCGGTATCTCCTGACGGGCTCCCGGCGCTGGTCCTCAACGCGGACTACCGGCCGCTCAGCTATTACCCGCTGTCGCTGTGGTCCTGGCAGGACGTGATCAAGGCGGTGTTCCTCGACCGCGTCAACATCGTCGCCGAGTACGATCACCAGGTCTCCTCGCCCACCTTCTCGATGCGGCTGCCTTCCGTCGTCAGCCTGAAGAGCTATGTGAAGCCGTCGCGGCATCCGGCCTTCACCCGGTTCAACGTGTTCCTGCGTGATCGCTTCCAGTGCCAGTATTGCGGCACGCCGGAAGACCTCACCTTCGACCATGTCGTTCCCCGCCACAGGGGCGGCGCCACGACCTGGGACAACGTGGTCGCCGCCTGCTCGCCCTGCAATCTCAGGAAGGGCGGCATGATGCCGGCGCAGGCCAAGATGTGGCCGCTGCAGAAGCCCTACCAGCCGACGGTGCACGACCTGCACAACAACGGCAGGCTGTTCCCGCCGAACTACCTGCACGAAAGCTGGATGGACTATCTCTACTGGGACGTCGAGCTGGAGCCGTAGGTCTCTTCTCCCTCTGCGATCTGGCCCCTCCCCCGTTTACGGGGGAGGGGGACCACGCGCAGCGTGGTGGAGGGGGCGGCATGACGGCCACATCTGCGATTGCCCGCCCGTAAACGGAGAAGGAAGAACTCAGCGCTTCAACGCGCCCCGGAACGCCACCAGCGCCAGGATCAGGCTGGCGACCGCATTCCATCCCGCAAACGACAGCCCCAGCACGCGCAGCGCCGCCTTGTCGCAGGAGGGTGGCACGAACGCGTCGATGGCGTCCAGCACGCCCTTGCCGCCCGTGTCGGCCGGCGCCGTCACCGCGCCGCAGTCGGTCGGCCCGGCCCACCAGCCCCATTCGACGCCCGAATGGCGCACGGCCAGGAACAGGCTCCAGGCCATCAGCAGCGCCCCGGCGAGCAGCAGGCCGCGCGTCACGACCGGCGGCCAGCGCAGCGTCGCCGAGATCGCCGCCAGCGCCATGAGCGGCACGCCGATATAATAGGGCACCCGCTGGCCGAGGCAGAGCTTGCAGGGGATGTAGTGGCCGATGTGCTCGAAGCCGAGTGCCGAGCCCACCACCGCCGCCATGGCGACGGCCAGGAAGATCGCCGTGTTGCGCTGCAGGCTGCTGGTCGGTGCGGCGAGCGAGGTCATGCGGTCTGGTCCCGGCGGCTGGGCTGGCGTTTGGTCAGTGCAGGTATCTGACCAGCAAGTAGAGCAAAATGAGGACGGCGGCGCCGGCGGCGGCCAGCATGCCGAGCCGCTTCTCGACGAAATGCCGGATCGGTTCGCCGTAGCGGCGCAACAGCCACGCCAGGAACAGGAAGCGCGCGCCGCGCGCCACGGTCGCCGACAGGATGAACCAGCCGAGCGGGAAACTGATGACGCCGGCAAGGATGGTGACCACCTTGATCGGCGGCAAGTGCGACAGGCCGGACGTCACCAGCATCAGCAGGATGAAGCCCATGGCCGAGTCTCCTTCGGGCATCAGCGCCTCGAAGTCGTCGAGCTTGCCGTAGAATTCCAGCACGGGCTTTGCCAGGGCCTCGTAGGCATAGTGCCCGAGCAGCCAGCCGCCTATGCCGCCGAGCACCGAGGCGATCGTCGCCACGATGGCGTAGCGGTAGGCGCGGTCCGGCCGGGCGATCGCCATCGGCAGGTAGAGCACGTCGGCCGGGACGAGGAAGATAGAGCTTTCGATGAAGGCTATGAAGGCGAGCCAGTATTCGGCTGACTTGCGCGCTGCCAGCGACAGCGTCCAGTCGTAGAGGCTACGAAGCATCCAGGAATCCCGTGCTGTAAGAGCGAAGAGGTCTAGGAAGATTTTGCGCGCCGCACAATGCCGCATTCATCGCCGGCGGCCGCAGGACCGCGGGGATCACGGCGAATTGCGCGGATAGGCCGCAGCGAAGAAGCGACCGTGCGCTCGCGGCTGTGGCGAACGACGATCAGTTGACGGCGGCGCGCGTCTCAAGTAGTCGGCAATCCGTTCAGGCCCGCAAGGGCTTGGCCCCTGTGGCGGAATTGGTAGACGCGCTCGACTCAAAATCGAGTTCCGCAAGGAGTGCTGGTTCGATCCCGGCCAGGGGCACCAACCCTGTTCTCATGCGTTGTTTTTATTGGACAATTTGGCTGGTTTTGTCCCACTTTTTTGAACCCCCTTGGGCGGTGGGACAGTTTTGTCCATTTTCTGTTCTCGCAAAAGCGTGTGCACGGCCCGGCCAGCAATCCGTTTTCTCCGTGCCTTTTTGGTGTAGAGCGTCGTTTGCGCCTTTGTCACCCAGCCGAAAATCGCCATAAGGTCTTCATCCGTCGCGCCGTTCTCGGCGGCGATGGAGGCGCCAGCCTTCCTAAGACCATGCAGCGAACAATCCGGTAGTCCGGCCTCATCACACCATTGGCGCATCTTATTGCCCAGGCCGGCGACCGAGAACGGCTTCTTGAACTCGGTGACTAGAAAGGTCAGTTCGCCCTTCTCTGTCGTCTCCTCGATCGTTTTCTGCAGGATGGGCAAGATCGGCAAATCGACGTTGACGGCCTCCTTCTTCGACCGCTTGTTCTTCGTCGGGCGGATCGACAGCCATCCGTCTTTGATATGCTGCCGGCCGACGATGGCGAGGTCTTCGCGGCGCAAGCCGGTGAACAGGCCAAGGTGAAGGGCAAGTCGCGCCTTGGTGCCTGGGCCGTGCCGTTCCTCGAACTTCTCGACCTCCTCCACAGTCCAGGTGTGGAAGCCGTCCCCGGAATGCAGGCGCTTGATCCGCAGCGCAGGGTTTATCTCGGTAATGCCGACCTCAATTGCCCAACCGAACATGGCCGAGATGATCTTCGCGACCTCGTTACGCGCCCCTGGGTCCTTGCGAATCTGGTCGCGTATCTCGATGACGTGTTTCCGGGTCATGCCGACGAAGGGCAGGGTGCCGCGCTTCTTCTTCCCCTTGGCGGTGACGCTCTCGCAAATCTCTTCGAGTAGCCTGGCACGCTTCACCATGAGCGCTGCGCTTATGGTCGAGCGGGCCTTGTACTGCTGGACCAGCCACAGGAACGTGCCATCGGGCGCTGGCTTGCCCTTCGGCAATTCCGGCTCTGGTGTCCGGTCTTTCCGCTGATACTCGATGCCGAGCCGCGCGCAGGCCACTTCCGCGTCAAATTCGTCGGTGTCGGGGATCTCATGCAGGCGGACCTTCGGCCTGCCCGGCGCGCGGAAGTAGAGGCGCACGTTCCCGTGGCGATCGCGGTCTACCGATACTCCCTTGGGCAACTCTTTCGGCATCAATCCCAAGAAGCACCATCCTCGGGGGATGCGTCAACTGGCTCGGAACGATGCGGCAGCCGGCGGAAGGCGTCGGCAACTTCCGCCACATCCCATACGTGCCGGTTGTAGAGCATTCGCGCGGGCGGCATTTTGCCGTCGTGTACTAGCCGGTCGAAGAGGGTCGCGCTGACACCGACGAAGGTCGCGGCCTGCTCCCTGCTGATACCGACCGGGGGCAGGCTCTCGGGAAGAATGGCGGCACCGCGCTTCACAACCGGCTCCTGTTGCGTAGCCAGCGCCGGATACGGTAGCCGGGTTGCTGCCTCTGCTGGTCGAGCTCGCGCCGCGCGCGCCGAGCCCATGAGCGCGCGCGGAGGCGATTGGCGAGGGCGATCAGTGCCACGATCAAGACGCCCTCCACGCGAACCAGAGCCAGACGGCGGCAATGGCGAGGCCGACCGCCAGAGCTCTGACCATGAACGCGGCCGGGGTCATCTTGGGCCGGTGAGGATTGCTTAAGGCGTAGTAGCGCCACATGAGGGCCTCGCCACGGGCGAAATGCCAGTTGGCGAGGCGCAGGTGCCAGACAGAAAGTTGGGCGGCGATCAGCGAGCGCATTTTCGCATCTCCCGCTTGACCTGATCCAGCACCCGGCTCCCGGCATCGCCGAGCACATTGCTGAGCTTCAGCAGTGCCCAGGCCAGTTTGAGCCTGCCGAGGCGCGTACGCAGCGCCGCGGCGAGTAACAGGAGGATGATGGCGACGGCGGTCACGCGTCTTTTCCTTTGCTTCGCCCACCTCCCCGTGCGCGCCAGCCTGCGCCCACACGCTCATGCTTTATCGTGCCGGGAGCCTGATCGCCCACATCGGTCATGATGAGGATCATGCCGCCTTCGCCTCTGTCCAAATCGCGGACGTAGATCGGTGCGTCCGGCCACTTCTCGCGATAGGCGAGCTTGAGTTCTTCGACGGCTGCTTCGATCCGCTCGTCCGGAGACTGAAGCGGCTGCGGCTCCATCACCTTGTCGATGAATGATGCAAGTCTGGTCGACGTAGCAGCATCATGGAGAGAAAGGCGGCGGCTCATGACGCGCCTCCCATCGACTGTAGGAGCTGGACGATCCGGTCGTCGGTCATGCCCTCGGCGCGGTCCCGAATACGCAACAGGATGGACGCCTTGGCAGCATAGCCGCGCTCGGTCTTGGGCCTGAAGGCGAAGATGGCGTCCCGGTATTGGTCGTGTAGCTTCACGGCCTTCAGCGCGGCATCCGTCAACTCAGCCGTGGCGTTCGGCACGTCGGCAGCTTCCTCGGCCGCGAGCCATGCTGCGAACGCTTCGTCGTATTCCTCACCAAGCGTCCGGATCACGTCAACGTCGGTTGACGCCTCCTGCGAGTGCTCGTCGATTGCTTTGCCGATGGCCTTCGCCGCGTTCCGGGCAAGGTCACGGGCAACCCAGGCCATGGCGTCGGCGCGATCCTGTTCGGTCTGCGCGTGGGGGTGGGGGCGCGGATGATCGAGGCCCTGCATGATGTCCACCACGGCGTCGAGCTGGTGATACAGATTCCAGAGGTCCGATTCCATGCGGTTGAGGTCGAGGGTGGCGCTCATGAGGCGCCTCCCTTCGCGTGACGCAGGACCGATGCCGCGATCTGCCCATGCCACTTGTTCGGCTCGAATATCGCCGCCTTCTGGTCCCACTCGCTCATACAGGCGAAGGTATCCAATGCCTCGGCCTTGATGAGCAGGCCAGCCATCGTCCTGTCGGGCTGCTCCATAATTGCGCCGACTAGCTTGCAGACGGCTTTGGCGGCTACTTTCCTCGCCTTCCATCCGGCCGTGTATTCGTCGTGGCAGGCCTCCTTCACGCGAACGCACTCGTCTTCGTAGTCCTCGGCGATTTTCACAATGCGCTTCAGCTGCGCGATTTCAGCGCGGCGAGCGGGTGTGTCCTTGGTTTTCAGCCGCCGCTGCTCGGCCGCAAGATGGCCGCGTGCCCATGAAGCTCTCCAAGTGATCGTACGCGGGAACTCCTCGCCCTCGCGCCAGAGAAAGTCGCCTTGAAAACAGCGCTCTATGTTGCCCTGCGTTTCCCAGGGGTCTTTCGTGCCGATTTCGGAAATCTCATCGGGGGCCAACGGCCACACGGCTAACCACTTGTCACTGATGGCCCAGTCTTTGTCCCGCGCTTCAACGTAGCGGTCGTAGACGTGGGGAAGTGCATCGGCGAGACGGATCAACTCCGGGTTTTCGGCCACGGTGACAGCCGCGTCGGCTGACGCGACGGTCGCGGTGGATGCTGCCGCGGTCGAAGCGGCCGCGAGGCCCAGCAGAAGGGTACGGCGGGAAAGAGCGGCGCTCATGCGGCACCGCCTTTCTGGGGGGAGGCTTTATCCCAGGTTTCGTCCCACGTTTTCTTGACCTGGTTGACGAGCCTGCTGGCGTGATTGATGGCAAAAGCGAGAACCCGCATCTGCTCGTCGCTGATGAGAAAGTATCCATCGTGATGCCGGGCGTGGCTCTCATCAATCAGATCGCACGCGATGTCGGACATGTTAATCGCGTCGTGCAGCCCACCTTCCAGTTCGGTCAGCGCCTCGATCGCTGACATATGCGGTGGCTCTTTCGCTGCGGTGCGAAATGCACTATCTTTCGCCATTGAAGGCTTCTCCTATCGGGTTAGCTTTTCACCGGCAGCGGCGGGGGCCAGGACGCCAATCTCGTTCCCCGTCGCTGCGTTCATTCTCAAACCGTCAGCTATCAATCGACGCGCCGCGGTAGCGAGCGTGCCGATCTTCTGCGCGTGACGGAACTCATTGATCTGCTGGTACTCTTCACCGGTAAGCATCACCACGAAGCGGTGGTCGCGACCGGCGTACACCGGCCGTTTACCATGTTCCGAGTTTGACATGTTTACCATGTTTGTCATGTTGCTCTGGACAGTCCTTTCGTGTCAAGTGCCTTGGTAAAGTTGTGCAAGTTTTCCACCGGGACCGAACATGGCCGATGAATTGAAGGACCAGCGGGTCGTAACCATGATGTCGCCATCCGAACTGGAGGCGATCGATGACTGGATGTTCAAGAACCGCATACGGTCGCGTGGCGAGGCAATCCGCCGATTGTGCCAGATGGGAATTATCTTCGACCGCGAGATTCAGCCGATGGTTGATCGGATCGTAGAACACATCCGAGCAACTGTTGCTGGGGAGAAGCCAAGGCTTACCCAGGCGGAGCATCAACAGATGTTCCAGGATATGGCGATTTCGCTGTTTAATGCGGGAACGGTCTACGCCAAGATGAAAGGCATTGTCTCGACCGACGAAGCTGTCAAAGGCCTTACAGACCTTTATGCCTATTACGAGAAGAAGTAGTACGCTTGTGCGCGCGTGCCTCATCACGCGCCCTCCCCGAATTTCTCTTCCCAAGCCTCGTCGAGGATGGCCTTTGGGAACTGGTTGACGGCGCCGAACCGCGGATCGGGGATCTTCGACATCGGAATGCCGAGCTCGCGGCAGCGCTTCGATGCGATCCGTCCTAGCGCGGCGGCGGCCTTCAGATCGATGGATGTCTGCTTTGCCCACCGGGCATAGCCGACGCAGGTAAAGTGGTCGGTGGCAGTCTCGATCTGCTCCAGCCGGCGCTCCGTCGCGGCGATGCGGCTCGCCTGCTCCACGTGCCGACGCTCGCTGTCCGCGATCATCTGGAACGCGTGAGCAAGGGCCTGCGCGGTCGTCGGAATGACAGATTGGCCCGCCTCAAGTTCTTGCCAGCGATCGACGAGCCTGGCCGTAAACTCCGGCGAGAGCTGCGCGACGATGACGTAGCTGTCGCGCTTGCCGACTTGGTACTCGGAAACCGTTTGGCCCTGGTGATTTCTAACATCCCCCAATGGGGGAAGTTGAATGACACCCCTTTCCGCGAGGCGTTCAATCGACTGCTTCACCTTATCGTGGCGAGAGCCGACGAGTTCGGCGATCTCCCGGCTCGACATGGTGAGCGGGGCGGTACTGGCAGGAAGGTTGAGTGCGAACATGCCGGCTCCATCGGAGTGATGAAGCCAAATGTTACGCTCAACGAAATACATAACGCAAGCGTTTTCGTTCCGTTTTGCGCAACATGTTACGCTAGATCAACACAACGCCCTGAAACTCCTGCCAGTTCTGTTTTGCACTAGATGCTTATGCGGCTTCCATAAGGGCTCGGACGACACTTTCGATCTGCTGCCGCTGCGCCTGGCTTGCGCGATCCCAGAGGGACCAGATTGCGCCCGGCGCCGTTGGATCGCGCATTATGAGGTCGGCCGGCTCGCACGATAAGGCGTCGGCCAAAGCTTCCAAGGTGTCTTGGGTATAGGGCTGCTTGCCGCTCTCGATTCTCGACAGCGTGGCTTTGGAGATTTCCAGCCGGTCGGCCAGCCTGTCCATGGTGAGGCCCCGGTACTTGCGCCACTCTTTGATGAAGTGCCGGCGACGTTCCCCGGCCGGTTTCTGAAATCTCAACGACATGACGACGCGCCCTCTTGTTCCATAGGATGCAACTTTACACCGGGCCGGTGGAAAAGTCAGGCGCATCTTGCGCAACTGGTTAACCGCGGGTATTGTTGCGCTAGATGATCATACCTGTCGAGGAACCGATGCATCCCCTCAAGGCATACCGGAAGGCCCGCAAGATAAAGATGGCTGACGTGGTGGTTGCCACGAAACTGTCCAAGGCCACGATCTCCCGCATTGAAAGCGGCAAGCAGCAGCCCTCTGCCGATTCGCTGCGGAAGCTCTGCCAGTTCACCGGCGGGCTCCTGCGCCCGAATGACTTCTTCAACGTGGATCGCGCCGCATGACACGCGCTCCCGGATATACGTCGATCACCACGCCGGACGGCACGGTCATCGTTCGGGATGTCGCAACTGGCCGAACTGCAACCGCCAAAACGTTGGACGATGCGCTGGCTGAACTCCGGCGCCTACTCGCCGAGCGTGAGGCAGCTTGATCGTGGTCGAGAAAAAGACGCCGGCTAAATCATCGGGGCCGATGAACAAGGCCGAGGCAACCGCGATCACGCAACGCATTCGCAGGGCAACCGACGAGCTTTACGAGCTTGTCGATCAGGCCCGTCAGCGGCAGGCGTGGAAGCCTCTCGGCTATTCGTCCTGGGAAAATTACGTGAAGGCCGAATTCGACATGTCGGCCCGGCATTCTTATCGCCTAATCGACTATGCCGCGGTTGCCCGGGAAATTGACGAGGTGGCCGGCAAAAACGTGACACGCGTGTCACAGATTTCGGTTCGCGACGCTGCTGCGCTGAAGTCCGATCTGCCCGCGGCGAAAGCCGAGATCAAGGCCCGGGTAGATGCCGGCGAGAACCCCGGCAATGCGGTGGCGGAGACTGCAAAGGCCAAGCGCGCCATCGATGAAAACAGGCGTGCGGCGAAAAAAGCCGAGCAGGCCAAGAACGAGGCGCACCGCCAGCAATCAGCGGATGCCCTGTCTCAAGCCGTCAAGGATCACCAGAAGGCCACCGCGGAGTGGAAGTCGCGCTCCAAGTCCGGACAGGAAGCCGTCGACGTCGAAGCGCTGACTGCCGAGCTCGAGGAACTTCGCGAGGCGAACGCTGCATTGGAAGCTGACCTCGCTGCCGCGCGTGCCGAACTCAAAAAGTTCGAGGACATGCGCGTTCAGTTCGACCAGGGCGGCTTCGACAAGGTGATCGCCGACAAGGACATCCTCATCCAGGACCTTCAGTCCCGCGTCTATTCTGAAAGCGGAGACAAGGCCTCCTGGATGAAGCTGTCCAAGTTCTGGGAGCGGGAGGCCAAGAAACTCGGCTATTCGCCGAACGAAGTCATCGATATCGGGTCGGGTGAAGTAATCAATGGCTGACCCCGCCCAGATCCTGGCCAAGGCGCGATCCTATGGCGCCAACGTCATGCTCGACGGCCACAAGCTCGTGATCGTCAACAAGGAAAGGCTCCCGGCCGGCGCGACCGACTTCATCAGGAAACATGCGCTCCAGATCGCTGACTTTCTGACGAACGAGGGGGATTTCGAGGAACGCGCCGCGATCATTGAGTTCGACGGCGGCTTGTCCCGCCCGGCTGCGGAATATCTGACTCGCCTTCTCCATTCATCGCCGCCGAACAATGTGAGCGCCGCTGACTGGACATGGTTTGTCGGGCAAGCGAGCGAGATCGTAGAGCGCGACCGGCAGCGGGGCGCCGCCGCATGAAAGAGCTGGTCCTTCGCCCGCACCAGGTCCACGTCGAGGGACGGCTGCGCGAGCAACTCCGCTCCGGCGTCTCCCGCATCGTGCTTGTCGCGCCGACGGCGTTCGGCAAAACCGAAACAGCCATGTTCCTGATCAAGCTGGCTCTGCTGAAGGGCTCGCGGGTATGGTTCCTCGTCGACCGCGTGACGCTGGTGAAGCAAACCAGCGACCGCTTCTTCGCCTACGGCGTCGACCACGGCACGATCCAGGGAACCAACTCGGAGAACGACCGGTACGCGCCTGAAAAGCTGGTTCAGATCATCAGCATCCAAACATTCGAGAAGCGCGATCTGGGCGACCCGGCGGACCTGATCTTCTACGACGAATGCCACAGCCAGTATCGCGAAACGCTTAACCGGCTGGCGACCTACGCCAAGGCCAAGATCATCGGGATGACGGCGACGCCGTTCGCGGCGGGCATGGCCACTTTCTGGGCCGGGATCGTCAACGGTGCCACAGTCAATCGCCTCCTCGCTGATGGCTTCCTGGCCCCTCTGAAGGTCAAGGCCTGTGTCGCGCCGGATATGACTGGCGCGGAGAGAAAGCCGAGCGGCGAGTATGCCGACCGAGAAGCCGAAGCGCGGGGCATCGTCATCATGGGCGATGTCGTCACCACTTGGGTGCAGGAGACGCATCGCCACTTCGGTCGACCCGAGAAGACGATCGTGTTTTCACCATCGGTCAGGCACGGCGAGGAGCTGTGCCGGCAGTTTGCTGAGGCTGGCTACAATTTCCAACAGATATCCTATCTCGACCGCGACGACGACGAGCGCGACGCGAAGATCGAGGAGTTCCGGAAACCGGACAGCGCCATTCACGGGCTGGTTTCCTGCGCGGTGCTGACGAAGGGCTTCGACGTTCCCGATGTGAAGATCGGGATATCCTG
>Ga0233385_1001021_pt1 | contig 12190 bp, 10 predicted proteins | sample ElkDunMinimDraft_16_FD_191543 | JGI IMG/M metagenome (GOLD analysis project Ga0233385, IMG submission 191543) | Fecal eukaryotic communites from dung pellets of Tule Elk in California, USA - Elk Dung G36 | ecosystem: Host-associated > Mammals > Digestive system > Large intestine > Fecal | place...
CATGGCCGGCGACCTGAACTTCCTGCCGTCGCTTCGCAATACCCTGCTGCTGGCGCTGGCGGTGGTGCCGGTGCAGGTCGCCATCGCGCTCGCCATGGGAACGCTGGTCTCCAAGGTCGGGGCCGGACGCGAGACGATCCTGTGGATCTGGACCATTCCGTTGGGCATTTCCGACCTCGCCGCCGGCATGGTGTGGCTGGCTATCCTGCAAAACACCGGCTACCTGAACTCGCTTCTGTTCGGGATCGGGCTGATCGAGCGCCCGACGGCTTGGCTCACCTACCAGACCCCGATCGCGCTGTTCGTCGGCATCGCCATCGCCGAAATCTGGCGCGGCACCGCCATCGTTATGGTCATCATCGTCGCCGGCCTGAACCAGGTCCCCAAGGAGTTCAGGGAAGCGGCCGAGATATTCGGCGCCGGACCGTGGACACGCTTCTGGCGCATTACCCTGCCGCTGATCCGTCCTGCCCTGCAATCGGCGCTGATCCTGCGCACCGTGCTGGCCTTCGAGGTCTTCGCCGTCGTCTATGCGCTCGGCGGCCGCAATTTCCCGGTCCTCGTCGGGGAAGCCTACACCTGGCAGAACCAGAATCAGAACTACGGCGTGGCGGGCGCCTATGCCGTGCTTATCATGGTGATCTCCCTGGTCGCCACCGTGGTCTACCTCAAGGCCATCAAGGTAGATCCGGAGCGCCTGCCGTGACCGCCGCCATCAAGCCTGCCAGTTTCCCTTCATCCAGACGATGGCTTGTCTGGAGCGGCATCGCCGCCCTCTGCGCCTGGGTTCTGGTGCCGATCTACCTCGTGGCGCTGGGCGCGTTCGGCGGCAGGCAGGGTGTCTACCAGTGGCCGAAGACGGGCTTGCCGACCGGCATCTCGATCGAACCGTTCCTGCTCTTTCTGAGGAGCGAGGGCGTCCTGCAATCCTTCCTGAACTCGCTCGGCGCCGCCGGCATCACAGTCGTGCTGTCGATCGCGCTCGGTGCTCCGGCCGGCTACGCCCTGGCGCGCTACAGCTTCCTCGGCAAGGACAGCTACCGTCTGCTCGTGCTGCTCACCCGCGCCTTTCCGCTGGCGATCCTCGCCTTGCCGTTGACGGTGTCCTTCATCCGCCTCGGGCTCTACGACACCGTCTACGGGGTCGGCCTGATCCACACCGTGCTTGCGCTTCCCTTCGCCGCGCTGGTCACCCAGGGCATCTTCCTCGGCGTGCCGCGGGAACTCGAGGAGGCCGCGTGGATCTTCGGCTGCAGCCGGGTGCAGGCCTTCCTCAAGATCGTCGTCCCGCTCGCCATGCCGGGCATCGTGGCGACCGCCGTCTTCGCCTTCGTCATCTCGTGGAACGAGGTCTTTGCCGCCTCGGTGCTGACCGTGCGCAACCGGACGCTGACGGCCTACCTGCTGACCGTGCTGTCGGAAAGCCCGATGCATTACCGCTTCGCGGGTGGCCTGCTGCTCATCCTTCCTTCCGTCGTCTTCATCTTCGCGGTCAGGCGCTACCTGTTCGCGATCTGGGGCATCTCCTCAAAGTAGCGGACCGCATCCATGGCCGACATCGTCATCGAACGCATCGAAAAGACCTTCGCGGGCGCACACGCCCTGAAGGACATCTCGCTGACGATCGGCGACGGGGAGTTTGTCTCTCTGCTCGGACCGTCGGGCTGCGGCAAGACGACCCTGCTGCGCATCATCGCCGGCCTCGAGACGGCCACGGCGGGCGACGTCCGCATCGGCGGCAAGAGCGTCATCGGGCTCGCGCCGAAGGATCGCGGCCTGGCGATGGTGTTCCAGAACTATGCCGTGTTCCCCCACATGACGGTCTACGAGAACGTCGCGTTCGGGCTGCGCATGCAGAAGGCGGAAGAGTCCCGCGTGAAGGCGCAGGTCGCCAAGGCGGCCGGCCTTCTTCACATCGAGCCGTATCTCGACCGCTATCCGAACAAGCTTTCCGGCGGCCAGCGCCAGCGCGTCGCCGTGGCGCGCGCGCTTGCGGTCGAGCCGAAGGTGCTCCTGATGGACGAGCCACTGTCCAACCTGGACGCGCTGCTGCGCCTCGAGATGCGCACGGAACTCAAGACCGTCCTGCAATCGGCGGGCACGACGACCGTCTACGTCACCCACGACCAGACCGAGGCGATGGGCCTCTCGGACCGGATCGCCGTCATGCATGACGGCGTGATCGAGCAGGTCGGCACGCCTGTAGACGTCTACAACCATCCCGCGACGCGGTTCGTCGGCGGCTTCATCGGCAGCCCGCCCATGAATTTCATCCGGCTTCCGGTGGTCGACGGGAATGTCGAAGCGGGCGCCCAGCGGCTCGCCGTGCCGGCGGACGCCGCCGGCGAGATCCTTCTCGGCCTGCGCGGCGAAGTCGTGGAGCGGGTCGCGACGACGGACGGACTGCCGATGAAGGTGCGCGTCGCCGAGCCCATGGGATCCCATCTGCTGCTGACCGGTTCAATCCGTGATCAGCTGGTCCGCATCGTCCTGCCGGCCTCCGAGACAGTGAAGGGTGGCGACACGATCGGCCTGAAACTTGACCGCGAGCGGCTCACCTGGCTTTCGCCCGACAGCGGCAAGGCCTATCCGCCCAATACCTGATTTCGGAGCGAAGTGCATGAACAGCCGAGTAGACGAGGCGAAAGCGATCCTCGCCGCGAACGACCGTGGCGGCTACACTGTGCCGACGGCTGGCCTCTATCCCTTCCAGTGGAACTGGGATTCCGCCTTCGTGGCGATGGGCTTTGCGTTCTATGACACCGACAGGGCGTTTCGCGAGCTTGAGCGGCTGGTGGAGGGGCAATGGGCGGACGGCATGATCCCGCACATCGTCTTTCACCAGCCCAGCGATACCTATTTCCCCGGGCCGGGCGTCTGGAAAACCAATCATAGCGTCGCCACCTCGGGAATCACCCAGCCGCCCGTGTTCGCGATCGCGCTTCGCCAACTGCACGACCGCACCGGAGATGACGCAAAGGAACGCGTCCTGGCGCTCTACGAGGCGGCGCTGAAATGGCAACGCTGGTGGTATCGCGCGCGAGACCCGGAAGGCACCGGGCTCGTCGCGCTGCTGCATCCCTGGGAGAGCGGCAGCGACAACTCGCCGGCATGGGATGTCGCCCTTGCCCGCGTCCCGACCACGACCGACACGCCGGTCGTTCGGAAGGATACCGGGCATGTGAATGCGGCGATGCGCCCGCGCGACGAGGACTACGCCCGCTTCATTCACCTCGTCGACCGCTATGCCCGATGCGGCTGGGAACCTGCGGCCCTGTGGGAAAGGGCGCCGTTCAAGATCGCCGAAATCCAGACGAGCGCCATCCTGCTGCGGGCGGGCGAGGATCTCGAATATCTTGCCCACCGACTCGGCCGCACCGACGAGGCGGCGGAACTCTCGGCTCTCAACACACGGACCCGCAACGCACTGCTCGGCCAATGGCGGCCCGGCCTTGCACGGTTTGTTTCCCGCGACCTCGTTTCGGGTGAGGATATCGACGCTCCGACGCAAGCCGGATTCATTCCCCTGCTCGCGCTCGACCTCGACGCTTCGATCACCGACGCGCTGCTGGCGGAAATGCAGGACTGGGCGAGGGGGCTGAAGGTGCCGTTTCCGACCACCAGGCCTGGTGCTCCGGGTTGGGAGCCGAAGCGTTACTGGCGAGGGCCTGCCTGGGCGATCATAAATTGGCTGCTTGTCGACGGGCTGGTGCGCAACGGTCGCGCCGACGCCGCCGCCGCGCTTCGGCAATCGACCATCGCTGCGATAGAACGTGAAGGCTTCGCCGAATACTTTGACCCGGTCACCGGCGAGGGGTGCGGAGGGCTGGGCTTCTCATGGACGGCTGCAGCCTATTTGAAGCTTCTTTGGGAAGGTGCGGACTCCCCCGGCAAAACCTGATCTCTCCCAAAGCTCTGCGTCACGACCGGCCTGCCCCGATGGGGGGCCGGTTTCGGCCTTGATGCACGATCGGCTTGGCCACGTCGCCTTCCCCCCAGCGTGCCCGCTATCTCTCCTTTGGCATGGTCTGTCTGCGTGATCGACGGACACTGACCAATCCGGAGAAGGTGACGCTCACAGGTCACCTGCTCTACAAGCCCTCATTGAAGGAGCAGCAACGGCTCCGTTGATTGACCCGCGCGGTTTATCAGCCGCAGATGATCGACCGGCCGCATGTGAGAATCTATGTGCTGCCTGACGGTGTTGGGAGGAAATTAGAAATGGTTACCAGAAGAAGCGTGCTCGGCTTTGTCCCCGCGTTGGCGTTCGGCATGACGGCGTCGGTCACCTTGGCGCAAGCGCAGGAAGATTGGCCCCAGGGCCAGATACAGATCGTTTCCACGACGGCTCCGGGCGGCGGCGCGGACAACATGCTGAGGGCCTTTGCCGACTTCTTCCAGAAGCAGACGGGCCAGGCTGCGGTCATTGAGAACAAGCCCGGCACCGCCGGCGCCGTCGCCGTGCAGGCGATCAAGGACAAGCCCGCCGACGGCAGCACGTTCCTCCAGCTTAGCGTGTCCATCAGTTCGGGCAACCCGGCGGTCTTCAAGGAACTCAGCTACGATGCCGGCAAGGATTTCACCCCGGTCGGAATGCTTGGCGTCTTTCCTTACATAGTGGTGGTCCGGCCGGACAGTCCGTTCCAGACCATGGATGATCTGCTAAAGGCCGCCAAGGCGGAGCCGGGCAACATTACCTACGGCTTCAGTTCCGCAGCGTCGCAGATCCCGCCAGAGTTGATCAAGATCCAGGCGAATATCGACATGCTGGGCGTACGGTACAAGGCCGCGCCGCAGGTGGTCACCGATGTAGCCGGCGGCCAGGTGGAGTTCGCAGTGCTCGACGGCATTTCGGTGATTTCCAGCATCAAGGGCGGCCTGCTGCGGCCGCTCGCGGTGACCTCGGTGGAGCGTTTTGCCGAGCTCCCCGACGTGCAGGCCTTGGCCGAAATCCTGCCCGGCTTCAATTACGAGGGTTGGGTGGGCATGGGTGCCCGCACCGGCGTGCCCCAGCCGATCCTGGAGCGCATGAATGCGCTGATGGTCGAGGCGATCAAGAATCCTGATACGATCAAGGCGCTGAAGGCAACCGGTGCGGCGCCGCGTTCGATGAGCCTTGAAGAGATCAACAAGTTCGTTGTCGAAGACCGCAAGAACTGGGTTGAGATGGTTCGGGTCGCGAAGATCCCGCAGGTAGACTGAACGCCATTCCTTTGCATCAGTAGTTGAACCGCATCCGACGGCCGGGACCGCGCGTGTCGTTGTAGGGCGCGCAGCCGGCCGCCGGAGGCCGAACTCACGAAGTTGATGGAGTTCATATGAAGCGTTTTGTGGACAAGGTGGCGGTTGTCACCGGTGGCAGCGGCGGGCTTGGCAAAGCCGTCGTGTCGCGTCTTGCCGAGGAAGGCGCGAAGGTCGTCGTCGCCGATATCGATGCCGACGCCGCTGCATCCGTGGCGGGCGAGATCGAGAGCGCGGGCGGATCGGCGATCGCCGTCAAGGTCGACATGAAGGATCGCGCTGAGGTTCACGGCATTTTCGAGACCGCAGTCGACCGCTATGGGCGTGTCGATGTTCTGGTCAACAATGCCGGCATCACCAGGTACAAGCAGTTCTCGGATCTCGACGACGAAGTCTGGGACCCGGTGCTCGCCGTGAACTTGAAGGGCGTTTTCTACGGCGCCCAGGCCGCTGCGATCCACATGGTCCGGCAGAAGTACGGGAAGATCGTCAACATCTCGTCCACGTCTGGTACCGGGACAACCCCGCACGCAACCGGCGGGCCAGGCGGAAGCGTCGCCTATGGCTGCTCGAAGGCCGCGGTGATCCAACTGACCAAGACACTGGCGCGCGAACTCGGTCCGCATGGTGTGAACGTGAACTGTGTCGCGCCGGGCTTCTTCCTGACGTCGCTGATTCATAAGACGCGGACACCCGAGCAGGTGCAGGCGCATATCGCATTGCGCGCGAAATCGTCGGTGCTGAACCGCAACGGGACGCCAGAGGAGATCGCGAGCGGCGTCCTTTATCTGGCGTCGGACGAAGCTAGTTTCATAGCCGGGCACACACTCTATGTGGACGGCGGCCGAACCGACCGGATGTAGTTGTCGATCGGGACGCCAACTTAGAAGAAGCGCACGTCGATTGTTCGGAGGGCTGAACCTCAGCCCTGCGTTGACGCGGTTTACCTCAAAAGGAGAGGTCACGATGACAATCAAGAATCACCAGGACTTCGTTGCCGGTCTCCTTTTCGTGGTCATCGGCGTTGCAGTCGCCGGTTTTGCTCCACATTACGCCATCGGCACGGCGCGCGACATGGGGCCGGGCTACTTCCCCATGGTACTCGGCTCGTTGCTGGCATTCTTCGGCATTGTCGTTCTCGTAAGCGCCGTGCGCGCTTCGGCCGTTGTGACGCGCATCAAACGTCCGGAGCTCGGTGTCATCGTCCTCATCTTTGGATCCGTGGCGTTGTTCGGCCTGCTGTTGAACCGTTTGGGTCTGGTGTTCACTGTCCCCTGCGTGGTCGTGCTGAGCAGTCTTGCGAGCCACGAGTTCAGCTGGAAGGGGGTCGTCCTCTCTTCGGTATTTCTTGGCGCGTTCTGCATCGCCGTCTTCCACTACGCCTTGGGCTTGCCGCTGCCTCTCCTCCCGACTTTCTTGAACTGAAGGCTGGACGACCATGGAGTTCTTTTCGAATCTTTCGCTCGGTTTCGAGACCGCGCTGACCCTCCAGAACCTGGGCTTCGCGTTCATCGGTGTCCTCATCGGAACCCTGGTCGGCGTCCTCCCAGGTCTCGGACCGACCGCCACCGTCGCCATGCTTCTCCCGGTGACATTCGCGCTGCCGCCTCTCACCGGCCTCATCATGCTCGCCGGCATCTACTATGGTGCCCAGTACGGCGGCTCGACCACCTCGATCCTGGTCAACATACCGGGAGAGGTCGCGTCGGTGGTGACCTGCATCGACGGCTACGAGATGGCCAAGCAGGGCCGAGGCGGCGTCGCGCTGGCCACGGCTGCCTTGGGGTCGTTCTTCGCGGGAACGGTGGGCACTCTGCTGATCGCGGCATTCGCCCCCATGTTGGCCAAGGTCGCCTTCAGTTTTGGCCCGCCCGAGTATTTCTCGCTGATGGTGTTGGGACTCGTCGGAGCCATCGTGCTGGCCTCCGGCTCGATGGCCAAGGCTTTCGCCATGACTGTGCTCGGCATGGTGATCGGCCTGATCGGAACCGACGTTAACAGCGGCAAGCTGCGCTACACGCTGGGATCGGAACATTTCTACGACGGCATCGACATGCTCGTCGTCGCCATGGGTCTTTTCGCCTTGGTGGAGGTCGCGCGCAACGTGGAAAGCCGCGAGAAGCGCGAAGTGTTCACCAACGCGATCACCAGCCTCTGGCCGAGCCGCACGGATTTCGGCCGCATGATCCCGCCTATCCTGCGCGGCACGGGCCTCGGCTCACTGCTGGGGCTGCTTCCGGGCGGTGGCGCCGCCCTTGCGTCCTTCATCGCCTATGCCGTCGAGAAGAAGTCGTCCCGCAATTCCGCCGAGTTTGGCCGTGGCGCCATCGAAGGTGTCGCCGCACCGGAGGCGGCCAACAATGCCGGCGCGCAGACAGCCTTCATCCCACTGCTCACGCTCGGCATTCCGCCAACGGCCCTGATGGCGTTGCTGCTGGGCGCCATGACCGTCCATGACATCCAGCCAGGCCCGCAGGTGATGACGTCGAACCCGACTCTGTTCTGGGGACTGATCGCCTCGATGTGGATCGGCAACGCGATGCTCGTCATCCTCAACCTCCCCCTGGTCGGCATATGGGTGAAGCTCCTGACCGTCCCTTACAGGCTTCTCTATCCGGCCATCCTGCTGTTCTGCTGCGTCGGCGTCTATTCGGTCGAGAACAACACCTTCGATGTGATGCTGATGGCCGTCTTCGGTTTGATCGGCTACGTATTCTATCGCCTGGGCTGCGAACCCGCACCGCTGATCCTCGGCTTCGTGCTCGGCCCGCTTGTGGAGGAGAACTTCAGGCGCAGCCTGGTGCTGGCCCGGGGAGACTTCACGGTTTTCCTCACGCGTCCCCTGTCGCTGGCATTGCTGGTCATGGCGGCGATCGCCGTGGTGGTCGTGCTTGCGCCGGCCATCAAGCGCAAGCGGGAAATCGCCTTCCAGGAAGAGACATAGCCACGAACAGGCACACGCGATCGGAGGGTTTCGCAAAATGCGCCTCCGGCGATCGCGCTCGCCACTACCCACGCATGCCGAAGCAGCATCGACATGAAGCCGGCGAGTTTCCGCCGGCTTAGTGAGGTCGTTGCGGCATGAGTGCTCCAGGCTGTGACCGCGTCAGTCGCAGGCCTGCGGCTGAAGCTACAAGTGGATGTTGTAGGCCACTTAAGGCACCGCGCCTACTTGCGTCGGGGATTACCCGTATACTCCGCTCAGTTGGCCGAGCGGCAACATACATGGATTTCTGAAAGGCTGCGGAGGTAGGCGGGATGAGCAAGGCCAGTTTCGTGGGCGCGGGCGACCTGCTGATCGTCAAATCGGACCCGGACGCAATGCTGGCGCCCGTTGCAGGCTTCCTCCAGGGGGCGGACGTCACCTATCTCAATCTCGAGGGTCCGATCACGGACCAGGGCGAACGCAACCCGGCGCTCGCCGGCATTGCCAACGCGATCCGTTCGCAGCCCGGCACGGCTGCGGCGCTCAAGCGTGCCGGTGTCGACGTCGTCAGCCTCGCCAACAATCACACGATGGACTACCGCGCTGAGGGGCTCGACCAGACGCTCGACCTGCTCGACGGCGAAGGCATCGCACGCTGCGGCGGCGGCCGGAATCGCGTCGAGGCAAGGAAGCCGACTTACCTGGAGGCCAAGGGCCTCAAGATCGGCTTCCTTTCCTACACGTCTGTCTGCCCGCCCGGCTACGCCGCGCCCGAGGACGGCCATGGCGCCGCCTACGTCCGCGTCAAGACCTCCTATGACGGCAATATCCGGCTGGTCCTGCAGCCCGGCAGCCCGATGCGGATATCGACGACGCCCGACCCGAAGGATCTCGCGGAGGTCGTGGCCGAGGTGAAGGCCGCGCGCGCCGAGTGCGACGCCTTGGTCGTGGCCTGGCATTGGGGCGTTTCCGACCGGTGGGGCAAGATCTCCGAATACCAGCATATCTGCGGCAGGGCCGTGATCGACGCCGGCGCCGACCTTGTCCTCGGCAACCATGCGCACATGCTGCTCGGCGTCGAGTTTTACAAGGGCCGCGCGATCTTCCATTCGCTGGGCAATTTCGCCTTCGACATGTCGCATCCCTTCTTCCGGCCGGAGAACCTTCTGGTGCTCTGCGACTTCACCCGCAACGGCGTGGAGAACCTGCGCATCGTTCCCTTGCTCAACGACGGGGACAACGTCCCCCAGGTTGCGCAGGGGCGTACGCGCGACAGGATGCTGTTCATGCTTGAGGAGCTCTCGCATGGGTTGAACTCGACGCTGCACGAGACCGAGGACCACATAGAGGTCCGCCCGCTGGATCCATCTCGCTGATCGGTAACCGGCCATACGCGAGGCGAGGACATGAACGACATGGCGTTTCAGGATGGCGAGAGCGCCGAAGCCTTCGCGGCGGTCGCCAGCGAGGTCGCATACGATGATCTGCCTGAGGCAGCCGTGGAGGCGGCCAAGAAGAGCATTCTCGACACCATTGCGGTGATGGCCGCGGCTGCGGGCAGCACGGCCGTGGTCAACAACGCCGCGCGCTTGGCCGAGAGCGCAGGCGGCAAGCCGGAGGCCACAATCATAGGCCGGTCCACGCGTGCGTCTGCGACCATGGCGGCCTTCGCGAACGGCTGCCTCGCTCACACCCTGGATTATGACGACATCGAATTCGAGAGCGTGTACCATCCGAGTGGCGCGCTTGTGCCTGCGGCCCTTGCGGTGGCCGAGCGCAGCGGCTGGGTCCACGGCCAGGATTTCATCACGGCGATCGTCATCGGCCAGGACCTCGGCATCCGGCTGGCGCGCGCCATTCCTCTGCAACGCCGTCCACCTTGGCACCGTTCGGTCGTCATATCGACCTTTGCAGCTGCGGCGACGTCGGCGCGTCTGATGGGTCTCGGCCGCGACGGCGTGATCGACGCTCTCGGCCATGCGCTCAACCAGGCGGCTGGAAGTCTTGAGCTGCGCTGGGGCGCCGATTCCGACGTGGGTGGCCTTTACTGCGGCTACTCCGCAAAGGCCGGCGTCTTTGCGGCTTTGATGGCGGAGGCGGGCATTCCCGGCGTGCGCCGGGTCTTCGACGGGCAGGCTGGCTTCTTCAACCTCTATTTCGAAGGCAAGTGCGTTCGGGCTAGGCTGCTTGGCGGTCTGGGCAAGCACTTTACCGGTGCGGATACCGCCTACAAGCCCTGGGCGGCGTGCGCGGCGGTCAACACCTACGTCCTCGCGATGCTGAACGCCATGAAGCACTATGGCTTCAGTGCCGACCACATCGCGAGGGTCGAACTGCACGTCGGCGACTACGCTGTCAGGAACTGCGAGCCCCTCGCGGCGAGGCAGAGGCCAGGCACCGCGACAGACGCAAAGTTCTCCTTGCCGTACACGGTGGCGGCCGCCGCCGTTCACGGCGATCTCTCGGCGCAACGGTTCCTGCCCGGTGCGCTCCGCGACAAGGGCGTTCTCGACCTCGCGAAGAAAATCGTGCCGGTCATCGACGGCGCATACGATATCAAGGACGGCATGCCGCCGGGTGCGATCACCGTGCATCTGCTTGATGGGCGCGTGATCCACCGCCGCGAAGACGTGCCCTACGGCCACCCGTCGAACCCCGTTGGATGGGAGCACCTGGAAGCCAAGGCGCGAGAGTGCTTCGGCATGAGCCGCGCCGGCATCTCCGCCGACCGGGCGGAAGAGATCGTCCTTACCTGCCGCAGGATGGCTGAAATCGCCGACCTGAACGATTTCTACGGCCTGCTGCGACCGTCCTGAGGGGCGGGGGCCCCGCTGCGGTTGGGGGAAAGGCTGATCGGCCTGAGCCGGCCGACATCGGCCGGACGCCCAAAGTAGTTCTCGGGACCGACACCCCTCTGGGCGGTCCGACACCTGGAAGACTGAAGGAGAAGTTGAGTGAACGAGAAAAAAGTTGCCATTGTCACCGGTGCCGCTTCGGGCCTCGGCAAGGCCATTGCCACGCGGCTGATTGCAGACGGCTTCCACGTGGTTGTCGCTGATGTAAGCCAGGCCAACATCGACAAGGCCCTCGCCGAGTTCAACGCGGCCGGGCCCGTCGCCAGCGGCCAGTCCGTTGATGTGAGCGACCGCGCTGGCGTGCACGAGATGGTGAAGCGTGTCGCCGCGGAGTTCGGCCGCATCGACGTCCTGGTCAACAACGCCGGCATCACGCGTTACACGCCGTTCCAGGAAGCCGGCGACGACGCGTGGGATCCGGTGCTCAACATCGACCTCAAGGGCGTGTTCTATTGTGCGCAGGCGGTGGCGGCCGTCATGGTCGGCCAGCGCTCGGGCAAGATCGTCAACATCTCCTCGAGCCTCGGCACCGGCTCTACGCCGCACCACACGGCGGGGTCGCCCGGCGGCTCATCGGCCTATGCCTCGGCCAAGGCTGGCGTTATCCAGCTGACCAAGACGCTGGCCCGCGAACTCGGACCCAGCGGCATCAATGTCAACTGCGTCGCGCCCGGCTTCTTCCTCACGCCGCTCACCTCGGCCACGCGCACGCCCGAACAGGTCGAGGATCATATCCGCGTGCGGACCCAGATGGCAGTCCTCAACCGCCCGGGTGATCTGAAAGAACTCGCCAGCGTGGTTTCGTTCCTCGCTTCGGAGGATGCAAGCTTCATCACTGGCCATACGATCCCGGTCGACGGCGGCCGCACTGACCGCATGTAAGAAGAGCCGGTCCGGCCCGGGTTGCGATCAGCCCGCGGCCGGTTCCTTCCAGATTGTACAAGGAGCGTCCGTGAGCACGGAATCCATCGTCATCCGCTACTTCGAAGCGCTCTGCGGCCAGGATGGAGCCGCGATGCGTGCTCTGTTCGCCGAGGATGGCGTCATCGATGATTATGTCGGTCGCCATCACGTCGGAGGTGCGGCAATCGAGGCCTTCATCAATCAGGTGGTGAAGCGCAAGCTGAGGATCGTCTCGGAGATCGTCCAGGAGGGCCAGCGCGCTACT